>Ga0310694_10006998_pt1 | contig 10630 bp, 7 predicted proteins | sample 174DNAGHGhighgp2_FD_203884 | JGI IMG/M metagenome (GOLD analysis project Ga0310694, IMG submission 203884) | Sheep rumen microbial communities from Palmerston North, Manawatu-Wanganui, New Zealand - 1742 DNA GHGhigh gp2 (v2) (version 2) | ecosystem: Host-associated > Mammals > Digestive system >... | reverse complement strand
GAGGAGAGCGGCGTGTTCCATACGCCGCAGGACGCACCCTGCGAGGGGGTCCTGTATCTGAACTCGCCGTCTCTGGCGGCGCCCGAGCTCGACGGCAGAACGATCGTAAAGTACGAGTACATCGGGGATGAGCCCTATGTCTGCACCAACGACTACGCCCGCCTTGAGGAGGACGGCAGGCTCACCTTCCTCGGGAGGGCCAACCGCTACTTCATCAACGAGGAAGGGAGAAAATACGAATCGGGCCGTGTCGAGACCGAGATCGCCCGCCAGTCGGGGATCGAGAGCTGCTGCGTGGTCCCGGTCTATGTCAAGACGACGCACGACAATATCCCCATGCTCTGCGTGAAGACGCTGGCAAGGGGAGAGGCGGCCGCAGACGTGATCCGCAGCGCGTTCCGGCAGGTGTTCGTATCAGAAAAAACCCTGAAGCCCGAGAGCATCCCGTACCGCGTCATGATCGCAGACGAGCTGCCGCGCAACGGAAACGGCAAGATCGACCTGTACAAGATCGGCCGGGGCGAGGTCAAAGGCGAGACATTCACGGTGGAAACCGTGAAGCTGCTCGACTGCATCACGGATTTCAGACTGGTCCCCTGTGAAGAGGGGCCCGCGGACATGATCAAAGAAGTGTTTGACGGCATCTCTGCCGAGATGAAAGGCAATCAGCCCGGCAGTGAGAGCAAAGCGGACGATACAGATCAGAACGGATCGGAGGACAACGAGATGAAAACAGCAAAAAAAGCGCTGGAGGCATGGAATAGCCTGAACCGCATGGGCCTGCAGATGATGCAGAGCATGTTCGAGCAGAACCGCAAAATGATGGCGCAGGTTTTCGACACGGTACAGAAGATGACAGAGCCGGGTGCAAAGGGCGAAGAGGCGGATGCTTCCGGAAAGACCGCAAAGCAGGCCGCCCCTGAGAAGGACGCGAAGCCGGCTGCCGGGGAAGCGCCGAAGGCAGAGCAGAAAGAAGAAGCGGCCGGAGTATAAGCGATGAAGACAATCAACGACCAGAGTATCTGGAGCTACATCCGGCAGCGCAGAAGCGCCGACCCGTCGTTTCCCGAAAAAACGGCGGTCATTGACTGCACCCGGGAATACAGCTACGCGCAGATGTTTGAAGAATGGGAGCGATATGCCCGGGTTTTCTCCGCATTGGGGATGACCGAGGCCAACGCCTCGCGCGTCGGCATTGCAGGCACCATATCCGCAGAACCCCTCTTCGCCTTTTACGGGCTCAATATGACGGGGGCAAGCGTCTCCATGCTCTCGTATCCCGATTTTCTGCCGGGCGGACAGTGGAAGACGATGGTCGAGAAAGAGAAGCTCACGGACCTTCTGCTCTCCGACATCATGATCACGCCGGATCTGTGGCCCGAGATCGAAAAGCTTAAGAAAGAACTCGGCCTGCGGAACGTCATCTTCCTGCACTCGCGCCTCGGCGGCCCCTGCACAGGCCCTGCGGAGCTTGTATATGACGAATTCAACCAGTATATGCTCAAACGGCTCAGGGGCACCGTGTTCATGGAGGACCTGCTCGGGCAGTACGCCTGCGCGCCTGTGCAGTACGGCTCCGGCGATCCGGACCATCTCGCGGTCATAACCCATACCTCCGGCACGACCAAAGGCACGCGCAAGCCGCTCCCGTTCACAGACCGGGCCGTGAATGCCGTGGCCACCAATTTCGGGCCGGGCTTCCGCGGCCTGATCAAAGGCGATGCCCCCGAACAGCTCAGGCTGGCGCCGAGTTTTGACTTCAGTTCCTTTCTGTGCATGTGCGGGATCGTCAACAGCAGTCTGGCTGTCGGGGATACCGTTGTCCTCACCTTCTTCGGCTTCATGCATCCGAAGTTCGTCCGGGCGGTCGGCTATTACGGGATCAACGCGGTATTCACCTCTTCGTTCATGATCGACAGCTGGATGAACAGACCCAATACAGACGATATCGACTTCTCGTCCGTGAAGATCTTCTCCTGCGGCGGTTCCTATCTGCCGGTGGACAAGTTTGCGCAATACACGGAATTCGTGCGCAGCCACGGCTTCAAAGGGTATATCCACAGGGGCTACGGCATGTCCGAGACAGGCGGTGCGCAGCTTCTGGTGCCCGACGGCTGCATGGACGACATCCTGGGCTTCCCGAACCGGAAGGAGGATTTCCTCGTCCAGGATGAGAATGACGGGCAGTTCTATTCGTCGGACGACGGGGTCAGAACGGGCATCATGTATATCGCGTCAGACTCTCTGTGCATGAACGAGCTTGACGGCGAGGTCCTGTTCGAATACACAAAGATCGGCGGAAGAGACTTTATCTGTTCAAACGACCTGGTGCGCATCAACGCGGACGGCAGCTTCTCCTATGCCGGGAGAGCGGACCGGTTTTTTGTAAACAACGACGGCGTGCGCTTCCGGGCCGGGGCGGTGGAGACGGAGCTCTCAAAGCAGCCGGGGATCCGGAAATGCGCCGTGGTGCCGGTGCTCGACAAACGCATCCATGACACGGTGCCCGCGCTGTATATCGTTCCCGAGCACGCGGGGGACGCGGCGGCGGAGGATGTGCGCCGGGCCCTTGTGAACGCTTACCTGGCGGGGGATACACTCGATACCGGCGTCCTGCCGTCTCAGTTCTTCCTGGTGGACGATATCCCCTGCAACGCCAACGGGAAAATCGATATCTACAGGATAACCCGCGACAGGCTCAGGGGCGAGGCGTGGAACATCGTCCCGGTGCGCGAGGCCGGACGCCTTACGGATATCCTGGCGGAACCGGCCGGACAGGCGGACAGCATCACAGGCGGCTCCCTCCCCGAGGGGATGGAAGGCAGATCGGCGCTCGGCATCTACGAGCTGTTCAACACAGCGCCCGAACAGAGACAAAAGGGAAGCCCCGCGTCCTCCGTCGGTCTGTGGAGGTCAAAGTATGCGGAACACATGGCCATGCTCATAAAAATGCTGTTTCAAAACAAAGGAAGAGACTGACAGATGTTTAACTTTTTTGACAACCAGAAGAACCCGCTCATGTACATGATGAACATGATGAACACGGAAAGCACCCGGGATGCTGAAAGCCCGGAGAAAGAGCCCGTCGATGCCGAGCTTGCGGAGCTTCTGAAGCAGGCTTTCGGGATGCAGATGCAGATGATGGGCATGATGTGCACGATGCAGATGCAGTTCCTGCAGGGCGTTGCCGGCATGATGGGCCTGAACAGAGGGACGCCGGATGCCCCCAGGCCCGAGCCGGACGCTTCCGCCGCGCAGCCGGGCGGCTTTCAGCTCGGCGGCGTAGAGATCCCCCCGCAGCTGCTCGCCAGGCTCATGCAGATGGACATGAGCCCCGAAAACCTCAGCAAGCTGCAGAAAGCGCTGGACTTTCTGTTTGAGGCCATGCCGCAGCAGAACAGGGGAGAATGATCCCACAGGAGGAAGGAAATGCGCAGTCGCGATAGCCTCGGAAGGAAGGAAAGTGAGCCGCGAGATCAAGCGTGCCATGTTCGAGCGTACGCAGAGCATGGACTTTGACAGCATGATGAAGTTCTTCGGCGCGCCTGAGCCCGCGGTGTACGAAGATGTGGAGGAAATCCCGAGCGTCGCCTATCTCAACCGCGGCGAGGTGCCCCTGGCCATGGATATCTTCCAGCCGGACCCGTCACAGACGACATTGGAAAAATGGCAAAAATTTAGCTTTTCTATGTTAGATTTAGCTAAGAGGCAGGGCTGGGAATAGTACATATCGACGGACAACGGGTGTTCTACCATGCACATTCGCAATGGGTCAAAAAAGTTGCACAAAGGTCCTAAGGCCTTGGGATGACTGGTTTTTTGCCGTTATACTCTTTTCAATGTTTTCAGCAGCGGTAAATCTGGCCCCGATAAATATGTGCATTTTAGCCGAAAAACAGTCCCAAAACAGCCGATTCGGGTGCTGCAAACCCTCATTAGTCAAACTCTATCTTTTCGCAAACGAAAAAATGTCAATCCGCTTTGATATTTTTTCGTTTGCGTTTGACATTCTTTCGTTGTCCTTCGTAATTCCAGAGGGCCCGGCCTTCGCCCAGAGGGCCCGGAATGAGAGGATACCCGGAGCAGCCGATCCAGCAGGTTCACAGTTGCCGGGATGTCAAACGAGAACAAAGTCTGAATTTTAAAACGTATTATTTTACGCGTAGAATTCGCTAACCAAATTTAAAAAGTAAGATATTGCTTTTTATTTATCTTTCGGATATACTAAAGATGTCGGAGGTGGCATCCTATGAAAATCACATTCTACGCCTCAACAAATGAAGTACTTTCGGAATTGGGCCGCCGTATCAAGGCCGCCCGCATTGCTCTGCCCGCGACGCAAAAGGAAATGGCCGAAATGACCAACCTGTCTCAAAAAACGATCAGTAATCTGGAAACGGGAAAAGACGTCTCCTTTTCTACGGTGGTCGAGGTGCTTCGCGCGCTGGGGATACTGCAGAGTCTGGAGCTGATGATCCCTGAGCAGGGGCCGCGTCCAAGCGAGATCGCGGCGCTCGGGAAGCCGAGGGAGCGCGCCGGCAGAAAGGCAAAAGAGAAGCCGGAAGCTCAATCCGGCTGGAAATGGGGGGATGAGGAATGACAGCTGCAGAGGTCAGACTGTGGGGAACGAAAATCGGTACGGTCGCCTTTGACGAGGAAAACGGACTCGGCAGCTTTGAATACGATCCGGGATTCCTCCCTTCAGGGATCGAGGTTGCGCCGATCGCCATGCCGCTGTCCCGACGCGTCTATACCTTCCCGGAGCTCGCGGGTCAGAGCTTTCATGGCCTGCCCGGTCTGCTCGCCGACAGTCTGCCGGATAAGTTCGGCAACGCAGTCATCAACGCCTGGCTGCGGAGCCAGGGCAGAAGCCCGGAGTCCTTCAACCCGGTCGAGCGGCTCTGCTATACCGGCAACCGCGGCATGGGAGCTCTGGAATACGTACCGGCACGTGGCCCCAGCGCGACAGAATCGGAGAGCATCGAGATCGAGAAGCTGGTACAGCTTGCATCAGACATTCTGCGATCCCGTGAGGATATGCATGTTGTGATCGGGGAAAATGCCATGCAGGAGATCATCAAGGTCAGTTCCTCTGCGGGCGGAGCCAGGGCAAAAGCGGTTATTGCGTGGAACGAGCAGACAGGCGATATTCGCTCCGGTCAGATCGAGGCGGGCAAGGGTTACGGTTACTGGCTCATAAAGTTCGACGGCGTGAGCAAAAACGGCGACAAAGAGGGCGACGATGCCCCGCAGCACACCCGAATCGAGTATGCCTATCACCGGATGGCGAAGGCCGCCGGGATCGGGATGAATGAGTGCAGGCTGTATGAGGAAAAGGGCCGGTATCATTTTATGACGCGGCGCTTTGACCGTGACTCTTTGACCGGCGGCAAATTGCATATGCAGTCTTTGGGTGCGATGGCGCACTTTGACTTCAACCTGCCCGGCGCGTACAGCTATGAGCAGGCGGCTCAGGTCATGCGGCAGCTCCGAATCCCCAACACGGAGATCTGCCAATTCTACCGCCGGATGGTGTTCAACGTTCTGGCCCGCAATCAGGATGACCATGTGAAAAACATTTCTTTCCTCATGGATCGCGCCGGGCGCTGGAGTCTGGCCCCGGCCTATGATGTGACCTATGCCTATAATCCGGACGGCATGTGGACGGGTACACATCAGATGAGCGTCAACGGAAAGCGGGATGCCATCACGCGGCAGGATCTGCTGGCCTCGGCAAAGACGATGGGGATCCGGAAACACGACGCGGAGGAGGCGATCGCTGCAGTTCAGGCAAGTCTTGCCAAGTGGAGTTCCTTCGCCGAAGAAGCAAAGATACGGGAAGCTGTTGCCATGCGGATCTCAAAACAGTTCGTGGACGTTTAACTTTGTATATTTTCGGAAAACGTGATGATTATCACGCAATCTCGCTATGATTTCGTGATATAAACACCAAAATGTCGCTCAGATTTCGTGATTTTAGCTTGGCGGAGGACTATACTGATCCGGGATCGCCTGTACTGCTGTACCGCGATCTCGAATCGTTTTTTGTGGTTTGCAGATCTGTCAGAAAAAGTGCATCGTTTTTCTGACGAGTAATTGTTTGACACAAGAGCAATAAACCCTTCGTTGTAAATAGAATAGATTATTTACAACGAACCGGAAAAACAGCTTAGTTCTGCTGAGCATCAGTGCTGGAGCTGCGCAAAATTTTCCATTTTGCTACAGCTCCGGATTTTTGGTGCGTGCTCCGCCGCGGCGAAGAGCGCATGCGCCTTGTACGGCACGCAAAGATCAATTGTCTTTTTCATGCCGATCTGCTATAATCGACAGGTATTCTGCACATATTCTGCGCCGCTGAGCAGCCCAGGAGGAACAAAAATGAAAAAATCGCTGTCCCTGATTCTCTGCCTGTGCCTTGCCGCCTCGCTCCTGACGGGGCTGAGCGCCCGGGCCGGCGCCGAGACGCCCCCGGAGGAGCGGGACCTGATCATCCTCTTCACAAGCGACGTCCACTGCGCCGTTGACCAGGGCTGGGGCTATACCGGCCTCTATGCTGTCAAAGAGAAGCTCTCGAAGTCCGAGAACGTGCTTCTGGCCGACTGCGGCGATGCCATTCAGGGCGGGCCCATCGGCCTGCTGACCGGGGGCGCTGCGATCGTCAGCATCATGAATGTCATGGGCTACGACGCGGCCATCCCCGGCAACCACGAGTTCGACTACGGGGTGGAGCAGTTCCTGGCCCTGACCGAGAAGGCGAACTTCCCCTACCTCAGCTGCAACTTCACCAAAAACGGCGAGCCGGTCCTGAAGCCCTGGCTGATCAAAGAGACCGGCGGCATGAAGATCGGCTTTGTGGGCGTCACCACCCCCAACACGATGCGCTCTTCCTTCCCGGGCTACTTCCAGGATGAAAACGGGAATTTCATCTACGGCTTTATGGAGGACGAGACCGGCGAGGCGGTCTACGGCGCCGTACAGAAGGCCGCAGACGAGGTGCGCGCCGCCGGCGCGGATTTCGTGATCGTGCTGGGCCACCTGGGCAACGAATCCGGGTCCGCACCCTGGATGTACAGCGATGTGATCTCCCACTGCAGCGGCATCGACGCGTGGATCGACGGCCACAGCCATGACAGCGAACAGGTCGTCATGAAGGACCGGGACGGCAGGGACGTTGTCCGCTCGGCCTGCGGCACCAGACTCAACGAGATCGGCGCCCTGCGCATCACCCGCGAGGGGGAGATCTCCTCCGAGCTTTTCACCTGGGCCAGCAGCCTCCCGGCGTCGAAGCTCCTCGGCCTGGAAAATGCCGCGTCCGAAGCGGTCTCGGCCGAGACCGACGAACTGAACAGGCTGCTGAATGCCGGCTTTGCGGTCACCGATTATACCCTCTGCATGAGCGATCCCGAGACCGCGGGCAGCGACGGCAGGCCCGTGCGCCTTATCCGACGCACCGAGACCAACCTCGGCGATCTGTGCGCCGACGCCTTTCTGGATCAGGGCGGCAGCGATATTGCCTTCGTTACCGGCGGCTGCATCCGCGATGACATCCCGAAGGGGGACATCAGCTACAACGACATCCTCCGGGTGAGCCCCTACGGCAACAACCTGGCCGTGATCGAGGTCACCGGCTGGCAGGTGCTGGATGCGCTGGAGTGGTCTGTCCACGCCCTTCCCGGCGAGTTCGGCGGCTTTTCGCAGGTGGCAGGCCTGCGGTTTGAAGTCGACCTTTCCGTCGACAGCCCCTGCGTGCAGGATGAGAAGGGCTTTTTCGACCGCGTGGACGGGACGATGCCGCGCCGGGTCCGCGGCGTTACGGTCGGCGGGCAGCCGCTGGACCCCGAAAAAACCTATACGCTGTCGTCCTATGCATTCACGGTCCTGGATCAGGGCGACGGCTACACCATGTTTGACGGCGCAAAGGTCCTGCAGGCCGGCGAAGAGTATGACTTCGAGGTTATCTACCGCTATCTTACGGAGACCCTTGGCGGCCGCGTGGGCGCAGGCTATGAGAACCCTTACGGCGAGGGCCGCATCGTCATCGTCGGCCCGGAGAGCTGAGGCGCCCGGCAGGTCCGCTATGGAATCTGCGCTCCTCCCCGGCGCTTTGATGCGGACGGCGCAGCGCGCCGCGTCCGCTACAGAAACAGCAGCTGGAACAGCGTGAGCATCAGCGGCATGGTGAGCACGCAGAGCAGCATGCTCTGCACCCCGTACACGCCGGTCTCGTAGGCCTTTTTGTCATAGAGCACCGCAAGCTGGGCGACCGTGGACGCCGGCGGCGTACACAGCGCGATGAAGCAGACCTGAAAAACAGGCACCCACTGCGGCAGCCGGGCGCAGACCCCGGACACCGAGAGAAGCAGCAGCAGGCTTGCCGGCATGGCGATCAGCCTCCCCAGCGAGATCATCCAGGCCCTGCCGTCCGTGAAAATCTTCCGCAGGTCCTTTTCGGAAACCACCATGCCGATCATCAGCATCGAGACCGGACCCACCATGTTCCCCAGCCCGTCCGCGGCGGTGTCGAGAAAATCCGGCAGGCGGATCTGCAGCAGACTCAGCAGCAGCCCGATGAAAAGGGCGATGATGTTGGGGTTCAGCAGGATCTTCCGGATGTGCAGGTGCTTCTCGCCGCAGATGATGCTGTTTCCGTGCGTCCAGATCAGCAGGTTGAAGGGGATCTGCAGGGCGCTGGCGTAGAAGACATATTCGCTTCCCAGGATCATGCTGATCAGCGGCAGGGCGAGGTTGCCGACATTGCTGTAGATCAGGTTGCAGCGGTCGACCGCGTCCAGCCGCAGCGGCTTCTTCAGAAGGCCCAGCGCCAGAATCCAGATGATATAGACGGCGGTCCCGAAGACCAGCGCGCAGAGAAAGCCGTTCAGCCGCGCGGGCGTCAGCTCGATCTGAAACGCGCGGCAGATCAGGCAGGGCTGCAGAATGTATACGGTAAGCCGGGAGAGCACGGCGCTGTCCCTGCCCTGTATGACGCGGAAACGGACTGCGAGCCAGCCGACCGCCACCATGGTCAGCATGGCCGCCAGCTTGCTCATCAGCAAAAGAGCTGTGTTCATAAGCACCTCACTGCCCGGCGTTTCTGCCTCCCTGCCGATCTGCTGGGAGAAACGGCAGCCGGGCGACTGCCATCATACCAAAGGGCGGCCTGCAGGTCAACCTTCTTTTCCTGCCGCCGCGGGCATCCGGCGGACAGCAAAAGACCCGCCGGCGGCACTTTCTTTTGTGAAAAGCTGCCGCCTGCGGTACCATGCACCTGTTACAGACCCCGGCAGCGAAAGGCGGCGATGCGTCATGGCATATACAAACAGCCCGATGGTGGTGTATACAAAACTGAGCCCGAATCATTCCGGCCTCAGAACGCTCGGCATCGACCGGATCACGCCGCACTGCGTGGTCGGCCAGTGGACGGCGGAGTATCTGGGCGACTGGTTTATGAACATCGAGCGCCAGGCAAGCTCGAACTACGGCATCGACAGGGACGGACGCGTCGCCCTCTACGTCGAGGAGAAGAACCGAAGCTGGTGCAGCTCCAGCCAGGCGAACGATCAGCGTGCCGTCACCATCGAGTGCGCCTCGGATTCCGAGGCACCCTATGCTTTCAGCGATGTGGTTTACCAAACGCTGATCCGCCTCTGTACGGACATCTGCCGGCGCAGCGGAAAGAAAAAGCTGCTGTGGCTGGAGGACAGAGAGCGGACGCTGCGTTACAGCCCGGCGCCGGATGAGATGCTGCTGACGGTCCACCGGTGGTATGACGACAAGCCCTGCCCCGGGGACTGGATGTTTGCGCGCATGGGAGACCTGGCCTCGAAGGTGACCGCCCGGCTTGCCGACTCCGCAGACGCGCCGGAGAAGACGGCCGGCCCGCAGGCCGCTTTCTCCGGCAGCCTTCCCGCGGATGATGGGGTCCGGTCCGCCGGCGCTCTCCTCCCGGCGGACCGGATGAAACAGAGCATGTCACAGGATAAGCGCAGCAGAGAAAGGAGCACAGGGATGTATTATTTCCATGGGGATTGTCTGAAGTGTACTTTGAAAATCGTCGGGGACCTGCTGAAAGCGGGCAGGCAGAAATTCATCCTCTATCCGTTCGGCGAGCAGGGGATGAAGGTAAAGAGCATCCTGAATGTCATGATGGGCGTACAGGAGTATCTGATCGCCGATAACGAGCTGGCAGGCAGATACCCGAATATCCGGCGGATTGACAGTCTGACGCAGGAGGATCTGAAGGACGCGGTCGTCCTTGTGACAAGCGATGCAGGCACTGTTTATAACGATATGGGGGAACCGGATGACGTCTATCAGCGCGTCCGCGCCGTGCTATACAACAGCGTGCCGAGAGAGCAGTGCGTCGATCTGTTTCCAAGGCCCCGACAGATCAGCGATCTGAAAACGACCGGCGAGATGAGCATGGATCTGCGCAGCCTCATGCGCTGGACCGCCAACCTGCAGTCGGCGGAATTTGCCATAGAGCACCTCCTGGACAAGCCCTGCTTTAACAACCGCTTCGAGATGCTGCAGCATATTTTCTGCTCGGAAGGCCTGGACGATACCGGGCTTCTGCTCGAGTTCGGCGTATACACGGGCAACAGCATCAACTTTATCTCCGAGTATCATC
>Ga0310694_10006997_pt1 | contig 10630 bp, 11 predicted proteins | sample 174DNAGHGhighgp2_FD_203884 | JGI IMG/M metagenome (GOLD analysis project Ga0310694, IMG submission 203884) | Sheep rumen microbial communities from Palmerston North, Manawatu-Wanganui, New Zealand - 1742 DNA GHGhigh gp2 (v2) (version 2) | ecosystem: Host-associated > Mammals > Digestive system... | reverse complement strand
TTGGGCTACTACAAGAACCCCGAAGCGACAGCAGCAGCCCTCGACAGCGAAGGATGGTATCACACCGGCGACCTCGGCGTTATGGACGGCGATGGCAACATTTTCATAAAAGGACGCTCGAAGAATATGCTGCTCGGGGCCAACGGACAGAACATCTACCCTGAGGAGATAGAGGACAAGCTGTCGTCATTGCCGTATGTCACGGAGTGCCTCGTCATTCAGCGCGGTGAACACCTCTACGGACTCGTCTATGCTGACCCCGACGAGGTGCGTGGCGCAGGCATTTCGGAGGCTATGCTCGAGGCGCAGATGGAGGAGAACCGTCAGCAGCTCAACAGGGTCGTGCCTTCGTATGCACGCGTACACGGCATTCATCTCATGTCCGAGGAGTTCCAGAAGACACCGAAGAAGAGCATCAAGCGTTATCTCTACACCAATTACCCCGTAGGGTGAGGTGGCACGCCACGCCTCGTCTGGGCAATAGGTTATATATGCAAGGAGGGGATGCGTCCGACTGTCGGACACATCCCCTCCTTGCGTCGAGTGGCGTCACCGCTATTCCCAGTACAACACCTGACGGTTGATGTCCCACTTGTGGTCCTTGGGGAAGTCATCGCCCTCCCAAGCCTTCTTGGATGTCCACTTCTCTGGCTCGGAAGTCCAGAACGGGTCGTCGGCAGGCAGACCCAATGGCATGAAGGCAAGGCTCGTCATGTAGAGCGAACCATTGTTGGTGTACCAGTCGGCCACGTTGGGATGTGAACCCACGAAGCCTATGGTGAGGTAGCCGTCGGGGGTGAAGTTCGTCTTGCCCTTACCCTCGAACATGCGCTTCATCACGGCCGTGATGGCAGCACGGACTTGACCGTTGTGGAGCTCGGCGGGCAGCTGCTTCTGCCATGCCAGCATGGCAAGAGGCTGCAGTACGGCCAGACGATAGGGTATCGAGCGTCCCACAACGGGGAAGGTGCCTTCGGGCGAGATGAAGCGTTCGAGTATAACACCGTATTTCTGCATGCGCTTCGTGACCACCTCGAGACGGCTGCGGGCACCGTTGCGCTTGTCACCGTGCGAGCGTATGAGATAGGTGTTGTTGGGCTGGCGGGCTGCTATCATCTGCAGGCACTCAGAGTACATGGGCTGGATGACATAGGCGTTGTAATAGTCGAAGGCGAACGAGGGGCCGTCGCTGTAGAGGCCGTCGCCGATATACCATTCCTCGGCTTTGCTCATGGCCATTTTGATGCGGAAGGCATCATAGCCGCCGCCGGCATACATGAGGAAGGCTTCCTCCATGCCGCAGAACAGAAGCCAGTTGGTGTAAGGCGGGTCGTAGCGGCGCAGACCCTGCAACTCCTTGATGTAGCGGGCCTTGGTGAGCGAGTCTAAAGGCTCCCATAGGGCGCTGTAGCCACGGAACAGGCTCTCTACGACGTAGGCAGCATCCACGAGGGTCTGACCGCCGCTCGTCCAGCCCAGATAGTCGGGACTCTCGGGGTCAACGGCATTTTTGTAGGCCTGAAGGGCCCATTCGCGCAACTGACGGCGCTTGAGGCCTTCGGGGGTATCGTCGTCGGGCAGTGTGAGCCAGGGCGCAATGCCCGCCATCAGGCGGCCGAAGCACTCCATGTATGCCACTTTCTTGTCGCGGTTGTCCCACGTAGGCGACAGCTCGAGCTGCATGTTCTTCTGCAGGGTGCCGTGGGCCATATTCTCAAGTACGGGAGCGGCCATGGTGTAGGCCAGCTCAGTCCAGTAGGCACGGTCGCTCTGGCCGTCACCCAGAGGGTTGGGCTGCTTCTGCTGTTTCCTGGCAGAGAGCGGTATCGCCAGCAGCGTGCCGCAGAGCAGCGTGATGAAAACTTTGCGCATGATGGATGTGTGAGGGTTAGGGGAAGTGCGTCATTCGGTAGTCATAGTGCCTTGGATGAAGAGGCGTGCCACGGCAAAGGTCTTGCTGTTGGTGCGGACGGTGATGTTCTTCTTGAAAGGACCTGCAAATTTGCCACGCCCGTTGTAAACCACCTCTATCTTACCCTTGCCGCCAGGAGCTATGGGATCCTTGGAATAGTTGGGAACGGTGCAGCCGCATGTCGTCATGGCCTGGTGGATAATAAGCGGAGCATTGCCCACATTGGTGAATTCAAACTCGTACTTAACGGGGCAGTCCTTCTCGGCAAAGGTGCCGAAGTCGTGCGTCTCCGTCTCAAACTTAATCTGTGCGAACTTCTCGTTGGGGGCGGAAGTCTTTGTTTCAACACTGCGCTTCTCGGGTTGTTGAGCGCATGCCGGGGCTGTAATGGCAGCGGCGAGTGCAAGGATAAGGAAAACTTTTTTCATTGCCTTTGTTGGTGTTTTTACAAATTAAAAACCTTATTTGGGTGCAAAATTAATTGCTTTTTCGCAAACTTTCGCATGGAATGTGGAAAAAATGTGCTTTTTTATAGTTTTTGTGCGTAAAATGACGTACTTTTGCGCCATGATTATACACAATACTACGTATGTAGTGCCAAATGGCGATGCCCGCGACTTCGTGATATGGGTGCATCAGGTGCTGCTGCCGAGGGCAACGGCTTCCGAGGACGTGCTGCGCGGGCGGCTCTCGCGAATACTCTCACACAAGGAGAACGACAGCGAGTGCTTCTCTGTTCAACTCGAAGCCGAGTCCACGGCTCACCTTCATAGGTGGGTGGCTGGGCAGGGGCGCACCCTCAACGATGAGATGCTGCGTCTCTTTGAAGGACGTGTCGCAGGCTTCGGCACACTGCTGGAGGTTATAGATGGCGAATAGCGGGAGCAACAACAACGACGTGCGCCCAGGCACGACAGTGAGGGGCGAACGCATCATCATGGGCATAGACCCGGGTACCAACATCATGGGGTATGGCATACTGCGCACAGAGGGGCGCAAGGCCGAGATGCTCACAATGGGGGTTATAGACCTGCGCAAGGCCGGCGACCAGTATCTGAAGCTGGGACATATCTTCACCCGTGTCTCTGGAATTATAGACTCCTATCTGCCAGACGAGCTGGCCATCGAAGCGCCTTTCTTTGGAAAGAACGTGCAGTCGATGCTCAAACTCGGACGTGCACAGGGGGTGGCCATCGCGGCTGCCATACAGCGTCAGGTCCCAATACACGAGTATGCGCCGATGCAAATTAAGATGGCACTGACGGGCAACGGCTCGGCTTCCAAGGAGCAGGTGGCTTACATGCTGAGGCAGATGCTGCACATTCCAGAAGGCGACATGCTGCCATGGCTCGATGCCACCGACGGACTCGCGGCTGCATACTGCCATTTCATAGAGAGCCAAAGACCGCAGTCGCAGGCACACATACGCTCGTGGAAGGACTTCGCACAGCAAAAAGGACTGATATAGATGGCCTTGCCGCCGTGACAACCTGTTAACACCGAACTCACACACAGCGAATGCAGAAAGTTGTTTCAATAGTCGAAGGCGTGACACGCCACCCAGGACGCCGCATGGCAGAGCCTGTGTCGCTGGACATATTGTCGGGCGAACAAGTGGCCATCGTCGGACCTAACGGTGCTGGCAAAAGCCGACTCACGGACATCATCGCCGGCAAGTTCCCATTGCTTGGCGAAGGCGTGAGATATGATTTCAGCCCTTCGCCGCTCACGCTGGCAAGCGACAACATCCGCCGCATAACTTTCCGTGATGCCTACGGCGATGCCACTCAGACTTACTATCTGCAACAGCGCTGGAACCAGCACGACATAGACCCAGCGACACCCACCGTGAAGATGCTTCTCGATGCAGCTTGGGAGACGGTCGAACGCAGTGCTGCGCTCGGGATGGATGCCCGCAGGCAAGAAGCCGCACACAGACGTCGTACAACCCTGCGTGAAACACTCTGCCAGCTCTTTGACATCGACGGCATGGCCGACAAATATGTCATCTCCCTCTCCAGCGGCGAGCTGCGCAAGTTCCAGCTTACCGTGGCGCTGCTCTCTGCACCGAGAATCCTGATACTCGACAATCCCTTCGTGGGGCTCGATGCTGAGACGAGGCAGCAGTTGCGCCAACTCTTGCAGACGCTTATCGACAGCACAGACCTGCAGGTGATTCTTGAGTTGAGCCGCGACGATGAGATTCCAGATTTCATAACTCATGTCATACCCGTGGCTGAGGGACTGCATGTGCAGCCTAAGATGACATTGCCTGACTACCGCAGTATGATGGCTGCCAACGTCAGCATGCCACAGACAGGCGACGTGGAGGCCGCCGTGCTGGCACTGCCCGAGAAGGACCTTGGTGCCATGCCGTTCTACACACCCGGCGCGCCGGTCATCGACTGTCGCAACGTGAGCATACGCTATGGCCGACGCACAATCCTCGACGGCGTGTCGTGGACAGTGGGTGAGGGCGAATGCTGGGCGCTGACAGGACGCAACGGCTCGGGCAAGTCAACTCTGCTCAGCCTCATCTGTGCCGACAACCCCCAGGGCTATGCCTGCGACATCACGCTCTTCGGACACCGCAGGGGAAGCGGCGAGAGCATCTGGGAGATCAAACGCCACATAGGCTACGTCAGCCCGGAGATGCATCGGGCATACCTCAAGGACATACCTGCAATAGACATCGTGGCCAGCGGACTGCGAGACAGCATCGGACTCTATGGACGCATACACCCTGAGGAGCGCGAGGCTTGTATGGCGTGGATGTGCATTTTCGGTATTCAGGCTCTGGCCGACAGAACCTTCTTGACGCTCTCAAGCGGCGAGCAGAGACTGTGCCTGCTGGCACGGGCCTTCGTCAAAGACCCCGAGCTGCTCATTCTCGACGAACCACTCCATGGCCTCGACACAAGCCACCGCCACATAGTGAGGGCTATAATTGATGCCTTCTCACGACGACAACACAAGACCATAATTGTAGTGACGCACTATGCCGACGAACTGCCACACTGCATACGTCCGGGCATGACCCGACACCTAACGTAATCACATCAGCGAGCAATATCACACATAACGATCCCAATGGAAGACTCAAGAGTGACATATTCCGACCTCGAAGGCAACGCACTGCGTGAGCAGTTGCGGCATGACATCAGGCACACCGAGCGCAGTGCGTGGCTGAAGGTGTTCTTCCTGCAGAACATGAGTCATGAGCTTCGCAACCCACTCACGGCAATATGTGGCTTCAGCAGTCTCATCTCTGACCTGCGCTCCAATAGTGTTGACCAAGAGATGCGCCTGCTGGCAAGGCGCATCAGCGACAGCAGCACGGAACTGCTGAAGGAAATCAATCAGCTGCTCAATTCCACTCGCGACGAGTGCCTCAGGCGATTGCAGGATAATGATGGTGAACTGCACGATGACGAACCGCCGGCCGACGCTTCCATCGAGGAGCTCTTTGCCATGCTCAACAAGGCCCGGCAGCATGAGACGGCACGCACTCAAATCATAAACCAGCTGAGCAGCCACGTACATACGCACATCGATGCCATCGTGGATTTCGCTCACAAACTGGCATCAGACCCCAGCGAGACAGAGAGCGAAGCGGGTACCGATATCGGTGATTTCGTGGAACTTATTGAGGAAAACAGCCGGCTGCTGCTCACACTCGTTGATGACATACGCGACTGGAGCCTCATACAGAGCGGCATTTATCGCACACGATGGAAGGTCGTTGACCCACGACATGTATGCAAGGTGTGCATAGACAGTGTGCGCATGAAGGTGCCTGAGGGCGTAGAGCTGAAGCTCGTATGCCGACTGCCGCAGAACATGCGCCTGCGGACAGACAATGTACGTCTGCAGCAGATATTGCGCAACCTGCTTGTCAATGCCAGCAAATATACTTCTCAAGGCAGCATCACACTGGCCTGCCGCCTCGTGGACGAGGGAATGAACATCGAGTTCTCTGTTGCCGACACAGGTCCTGGTATTGCCACAGAGAATGCAGAACTCATCTTTCACCGCTTTGAGAAACTGAACTCCTTCAAGAAGGGAAGCGGGCTCGGACTCCACATCTGCCGACTCATCGCCGGGCGACTGGGCGGAGAGATCCATCTCGACACCACTTACCACGGTGGAGCACGCTTCGTGTTCACACATCCTATTATGCCAATCGACACACCAGACATAAATTCATGACAGTAGCCATCGTAAAATACAATGCCGGAAACATCTGTTCCGTTGTCAATGCTCTAAAACGCCTCGGCGTGGAGCCGATACTCACTGACGACCACGACGTGCTACGACGTGCCGACCGTGTACTCTTCCCCGGACAAGGCGAGGCACGACAGGCCATGTCTTACCTGCGCGAACATCGTCTCGACTCTCTGCTTGTTTCGCTGACACAGCCTGTGCTGGGGATATGCATAGGCCAGCAGCTGATGTGTCGGCATTCCGATGAGGGGGATACCGAATGCCTCGGACTCTTTCCCGTTGACGTCTGCCGATTCACGCCTGCGCGCCATGAGGATAAGGTGCCGCACATGGGATGGAATCAGGTCACAGCCTTAGGCCAAAGACCCTGTCAACTCTTCGACGGCATTGCTGAGGCTGAGTACGTCTATTTCGTACACAGCTACTACGTGCCACTGTGTGACTTCACCGTCGCACAGACGGAATACATACTACCATTTAGTGCCGCCATTCATCGCGACAACTTCTATGCCACCCAGTTCCATCCAGAGAAGAGTGGCGACGTCGGCGAGCGCATCATTAAAAATTTTCTCAACCTATGATTGAACTCATTCCCGCAATCGACATCATCGACGGTCATTGCGTAAGGCTTACACGTGGCGACTATGCCACGCAAAAAGTCTATGACAGTGACCCCGTGAACGTGGCACGCAAGCTTGAGAAGCAGGGCTTCAAAAGACTACATGTCGTCGATCTCGACGGAGCGCGCTCCAGACACATCGTCAACGCCGACATTCTCAGGCGAATAACATCAGAGACAAACCTCATCGTGGACTTCGGAGGAGGCATCAAGAGCTACGACGACCTTCAGGCCGCATTCGATGCAGGCGCACACATGGTCACCGTGGGCAGCATTGCCGTTACCGACCCCGAACGCGTCATCGGGTGGCTGCAACGTCATGGCTCAGAACGCATCGTGCTTGGAGCCGACGTGCGATATGGACGCATAAGCATCAACGGATGGAAAGACGACAGCTCCGACGAACTGCTGCCTTTCCTCGGACGATACCTCGGAGCCGGGTTCTCCAAAGTGCTGTGTACGGACATCACCCTCGACGGTATGCTGCAAGGACCGTCAACACAGCTCTATGCTGCAATCATGAACGTCTATCCCGACTGCCACCTCATAGCATCGGGAGGCGTGGCGAGCATCGATGATATTCGTGTGCTCAACGCCACGGGCATACCGGCCGTGGTCTTTGGCAAGGCCCTCTATGAGGGGCGCATAAACCTCAACGACCTGTTGCAGGAGTTCCCTCAGGGATAGGAACTGGCTCAGCAACAGCAGACCGACACTTTCAGCAGCAAGCCGACAGAATAATAAAGTTAATATAAATCTCAGTGTTAGCAAAGCGAATCATACCATGCCTTGATGTCAAGGACGGACAGACAGTAAAAGGCACCAATTTCGTCAACCTACGTCAGGCTGGCGACCCCGTGGCTCTCGGCAAGGCATATAGCCTCCAGGGTGCCGATGAGCTCGTCTATCTCGACATCACCGCCAGCCACGAGGGACGGAAAACATTTACGGAACTCGTGAGCCGCGTTGCTGCCGAAATCAGCATTCCATTCACCGTAGGTGGAGGCATTGGGGCATTGGCAGATGTTGACAGGCTGCTATCGGCAGGAGCCGACAAGGTGAGCATCAACAGTGCCGCGCTGCGACACCCGGAGCTCGTGGATGAGATTGCCACGCACTTCGGCTCGCAGGTGTGTGTCGTTGCCATCGACGCACGCTGTGACGACAATGGGCTTTGGACATGTTACCTCAATGGCGGCAGACTCGCCACAGAGCGCCAGCTCTTCGAGTGGGCCCACGAGGTGCAGGAACGTGGCGCAGGCGAGATACTGTTCACATCCATGAACCACGACGGCGTGAAGACGGGCTTCGCCAACGAAGCCCTCGCACGCCTGTCCGACACGCTGACCATACCCGTCATAGCATCGGGCGGGGCAGGGGCTTTGTCGCACTTCCGCGATGTCTTCACACAGGGACATGCCGATGCTGCACTGGCGGCATCTGTTTTCCATTTCGGCGAAATCGCCATCCCTCAGCTCAAACATTACTTGGCCGACAATGGTATTCCTGTAAGACTCATAGAGGGTAAATTGTAGATTTAGTCATCACACGATATCAACGTTATTACGTATGGAAATAGAATTCAACAAACAAGGCGGCCTCGTGCCTGCCATCATCCAAGATGCTGATACACGCCAGGTGCTCATGCTCGGATACATGAATCCTGAGGCTTATCAGCGAACCGTGGAAACGGGACGAGTGACATTCTACTCGCGCACACGTCAGTGCCTATGGACGAAGGGCGAGACCAGCGGCAACTTCCTCAACGTCGTAAGCATAAAGAACGACTGCGACAACGATACCCTCCTCATCCGCGTTCACCCCGAAGGCCCTGTGTGTCACACTGGCACTGACACCTGCTGGGGCGAGACCAATGACACGAATCCCTTGCTTTTCCTTTCGGAACTCCAGAATTTCATAGAACATCGCCACGAGGAGATGCCAGAGGGCTCATACACCACGAGCCTCTTCCGCGACGGCCTCAACCGCATGGCGCAGAAGGTTGGCGAGGAGGCTCTGGAGCTTGTCATCGAGGCCACCAATGGCACCGACGAACGCCTCATCTATGAGGGTTCAGACATGCTCTACCATCTCATCGTGCTGCTCACCAGCAAAGGGCTACGCATCGAGCAGATGGCGGCAGAGCTTGCCACCCGCCACAAACCCGGATGGAAGAAACATTGAGACAACAACAATAACCTTACTACATCGTGATAGTAGATTATAGAAACGTAAGCATACAGCTTGGCGACTACACAGTCCTTCACGACGTCAACCTCACTATCGATGAGGGGCAATTCGTCTATCTCACAGGGCTTGTGGGTAGCGGCAAGAGTTCGCTGCTGAAGACTATTTATGCAGAACTCGACATCGCGTCAGGCGAAGCTGCTGTGCTCGGACGTGACATGACACGTCTGCGCCGCAGCCAGATACCCGCTCTACGCCGCGAGCTTGGCATCGTATTCCAGGATTTCCGCCTCCTCACCGACCGCTGTGTGCGAGCCAATCTCGACTTCGTGCTCAGAGCCACGGGATGGAGCCGCCGTGCTGACCGACGGCAGCGCATCGAAGAAGTGCTTGCTAAAGTCGGCATGACAGACAAGGTCGATGCCATGCCGTATCAGCTTTCCGGCGGCGAACAGCAGAGGGTATGCATAGCCCGTGCATTGCTGAACTCGCCGCGGCTGATTCTCGCCGATGAGGCTACAGGCCATCAGGACACGGGGGCCACCATGCGTACCACACAGTTATTGCATGAGCTCACTGCCACGGGCACGTCGGTCATCATGGCAACGCATGACAGTATGCTTCCACACCAGTTCCCTGGCATTATTTATCGCTGCAGCAATGGCCTGCTTGAGCGCATAGACGCATCAGAGACCATCGGTGACGATGATGCCGACGACATACCCGAGGCCACTGCCGCCTCGGAATAGTGAATAGTGAACACACACGAATCAACAAAATAAAAACATTACGTACACACATGAAAGTTCTAAAATTCGGAGGTACCAGCGTTGGAACACCCCAGCGAATGAAGGATGTCGCGCGACTCATCATTGACGACGGTAAGCCGAAAATCGTTGTACTCTCGGCCATGAGTGGCACAACCAACACCCTCGTTGAGATTGCAGACTATCTCTACAAAAAGAACCCCGAGGGTGCCAACAACACTATTAATCGCCTTGAGCAGAAGTACATGTCACACGTCGAAGAACTCTACTCCACCGACGAGATGCGGCAGCAGACCATCGATTTCCTCAAGCAGACATTTGATTATCTTCGTACATTCTCCAAGAACCTATTCACTTCTTTCGAGGAGAAAGCCATACTGGCCCAGGGAGAGCTTATCTCCACAAACATGGTCACCAACTATCTCATTGAGCAGGGAGTGAATGTCGTGTTGCTGCCGGCACTTGACATTATACGCACCGACAAAAATGCCGAGCCAGACATTAATTATATACGCACGCACGCGCAAGGTATGCTTGAGGCCTATCCCGACAAGCTGATTTACATCACGCAAGGTTTCATCTGCCGCAATGCATACGGCGAGGTGGATAACCTGCAGCGTGGAGGCTCCGACTACACGGCATGTCTCATCGGCGCAGCTGTCGGGGCAGAAGAGATTCAGATCTGGACAGACATCGACGGCATGCATAATAACGACCCTCGTGTCGTTGATGCTACGGAACCCGTGCGTCAGCTCAACTTCGACGAGGCAGCCGAGCTGGCATACTTCGGTGCAAAGATCCTACACCCGACATGCATACAGCCCGCCAAGTTTGCCGGCGTGCCTGTCAGGCTGCTCAATACGATGGAACCCGATGCCCCCGGCACCATCATCAACAACCACATGCACCGCGGAACGATAA
>Ga0310694_10006993_pt1 | contig 10633 bp, 8 predicted proteins | sample 174DNAGHGhighgp2_FD_203884 | JGI IMG/M metagenome (GOLD analysis project Ga0310694, IMG submission 203884) | Sheep rumen microbial communities from Palmerston North, Manawatu-Wanganui, New Zealand - 1742 DNA GHGhigh gp2 (v2) (version 2) | ecosystem: Host-associated > Mammals > Digestive system >... | reverse complement strand
GCGGCTGAGCGAGTCGGCGCGAAGGTTAAGCTGGTAAACCTCGCGGTTGAGGTTGGTGTCGGTATAGCCCGGAATGTATTCGCGCAAGGGCGTAAAGGCGATAACAAACGTCGTAAAAATGACCAAAAGCAAAGCCATGCCGATGATGACCAAAATCAAATTGAGCAGGTTGAGCCTGAAATTGAGGATTTTCTTGCCCGTCGCATCGTTCGACATCAGGAAGTCGTACTTGCGGTTGAGCTTCTTGAAAGATATACGCTTCCAGTTGAATTTTTTTTGAGGTTGCGGCGTCGTATTGAGGGGTGTTTCTTCCATTATAGCATACAATGAGTATTTTATAACTCAAAAAAATATGGATTATTGCATGAGACATGAAAAAAGGCCGACCACTTTCGCAGTCAGCCTTTTGATCGTTTTCGGTATTACTTAGTCTTTTTTCTTGTACCATTCGATTTTTTGTGTCGCAAACATGGCAATACCCAGAATGATAAACAATCCGACGCTTCCTACGAGCAGGGCATAGCTCTCCAGTTGCAGCAAAACATAGACAAAAGCATAGAGCACGAACAGCAGGAGTCCGATGCCCAAGGCTGTCTTCTTGTCCTTCGTAATCGAGGCCATGAATACCACAATCATCGTGATGGTCATCACGCAGGCGATGAGGTAGGAAAGCCCGAAATTGATATGTTCGGAGAACGACAGCAGCAAGCTGTAGAACACAATGAGCGCGATGCCGATGAGCAGGTATTGTACAGGATGGATAGGCTTAGCCTGGCGCATCTCCACGAAAAACACAGCTGCAAAAGTGAGGAGGATGATAAGAAAGGCATATTTGATGGCGCGATCGGTCTGGAGGTATTGCTCGACCGGGACCTTCAGTTCCACGCCAAAAGTCGAATTACCGATGGATGAATTGTCATACCTATAACTCTCCAAGAATGAATTATCGAGGACCTGCGGATAGTCGCGGTTGATAGCCAACACTTTCCATTCGGCTTGGAAGCCGGATTCGGTCACCTGACGTTCGTCGGGCAGATAGTAGCCCGTGAAACTTGGCGTGACACAATCCGAAGTCAGACTGACCGTTGTAGTCTGTCCAACAGGTGTAAACATAAGGTCTCCAGCTCCTTTGAAAGGTAAAACCAACGAAAAATCAACGGTTTCACCCTCCAAAAGTCGCGAAAGGTCAACTTCGCAAGAAAGTCCCTTCAGGTTACCCGTTTCAGCAGCCATGTCGTAAGTCGTGTCATTTATTTTGAGCGCCACATTGTCGCTCAAGCCACGCAGGTTGGGCAGACCCACCACGATTTGGGCTTTCTCGAAATGCCATTCACGTTCATCCAGCATCTTTTCAAAATCTTTGGGCAACTTGAACTGCCCCGTGAGGTCAAGAGCGGTTTCATAGACTGAGAAGTCGTAAATGCCACGTTTCAGGTGTTTGGTCTTCACCTGACCTTTCACATCCAGCTGCTCGGGCAAGATGACCTTAGTTCGGTATTCTTTTTTGCCGTCATTCCCTTCCATCCAGTAATAATCAACTTTGATAACTGGGCCGGTGACAGTTTGCGGTCCCGCCCATTTCTCAAAGACCTCGCTTTCGGCCTCGCTCTCTGTGCTTTTGCGCTCATAAACCAGACTTTTCAAAAGGTGTTGTGGGATGAGAAATGCCACGCACATGCCAGCGATGAGCAATAGTTTCAAACCCGGACGGGCTTTCTTTTCGTTGTGTTTCTTGTTTTCGTTGCTCGGGGTTTCCACGTTCTGGTCCTCCAAGACTTCCATGTTTTCTTCTGTCGTCATGATGTTTAGTTTTAATGGATTATTATATTAAAAAGTACTTTGAATTTCAAAGTTAATGTATAAAAAAAAGAGTCTGTTATTGTTGGCTATTGACAAATGAGGCAAGGGCCTGGATATGAGCGGAAAAGGCCGCACGTCCTAAGTCGGTGATAGAATAACTGGTGTTGGGTTTGCGCCCGACGAAACGCTTTTCACAGTAGATATAGCCCAGATCCTCGAGGCTGCGGGCATGGCTGGCCAGGTTGCCGTCGGTGAGTTCGAGCAGCGACTTCATCGTGGTAAAGTCGACCGACTCGTTGGCCATCAACACCGACATGATGCCCAGCCGTATCTTGCTCTCAAAAGCCTTGTTCAAACCGTCCAAATTGGCAATCATGGCTCACTTGCTCCTTTCATATTTCAGCATGAAGATGATTCCGAAAACGATATGCGCCACCCCAAAGCCGAGGAACCACGTCAGCAGGGCATAATTGACCAAGAAGCAATCGATAAGTCCTAAAGCCAACTCGACATAACCCAAATAGCGCAAGGCAGGGTAACTGAAATGACTGGCATTGATTAGTGCCAATCCGTAGAAAATCAACGTGATTGAAGAAATAAGACCATAGTGTTGCTGCTGCACCAAGGCCAGGCAAAGCAATCCGCCAGCAAGCATCGGCACAAAGAAATTAATCAGCAGGCGACGCATCGTCGCATCCATAGTGAAGCGAAGCTGGTGACGCTTGGCCTTCAAATAAGCCATGACGAACACTGTCAAAAAGGCCACAACCAAAAGAACAAGAGCTATAATGATGGTGGTGCGCCACTTAGCAGGCGTGTTAATGTGATAATCGCCCAAGAAGAAATAGATATAGGCTGACACCAACGAGGCCAAAACACCCACAATGATGACAGACAACCCACTGATAGCCTTGAACTTGGACGAACGTTCCATCATTTCCTTGATGTCGTTCAGCGTATTGAGAGCTTCTTTGTTTTCCATAGCTTATAAAGTACTTTGCGCTGCAAAGTTACAACTTTTTTCGTTCACCGCAAGCTTTTTTTGTTTTTTTTGTGAAAAAAGGTAAAAAAACGCAAAAAAGCTGACCATTTTCATAGTCAGCCTTTTGCTCGTTTTCTATCTAGGAACACGGATTTAACGGAAATCCATCCGTGTCATCCGTGCTATCCGTGTTCAATGATTATCCGCGTTTCAGGATTACATCATCCCGTCCATTCCGCCGCCCATGGGCATAGGAGGTGTGGGAGGCGTAGGCTCCTTGTGGTTGCTGATGACGCACTCGGTGGTCAGCAACATGCCAGCGATGGAAGCAGCGTTCTCCAAGGCGACTCTCGACACCTTCACGGGGTCGATGACACCCGTGGTGAGCAGGTTCTCGTACACCTCGGTGCGGGCATTGAAGCCAAAGTCGCCCTTGCCTTCCATGACCTTGTTGACGACGACCGAGCCTTCCAAGCCGGCGTTCTCAATGATCTGACGCAGCGGCTCTTCCAAAGCGCGCTTGATGATGGCGATACCCGTGGTCTCGTCCTCGTTTTCGCCCTTCATCTTCTCGATGGCTTTGATGGCGCGGATGAAACCGACACCGCCGCCAGGGATGATACCCTCTTCGATGGCAGCGCGGGTGGCGTTCAAAGCGTCCTCAACGCGGTCTTTCTTTTCCTTCATCTCGACCTCAGAGGCGGCACCCACGTAGATGACTGCCACGCCACCGGCCAACTTGGCCAAGCGCTCTTGCAGTTTCTCGCGGTCGTAGTCGCTCGTGGTGGTCTTGATCTGAGCTTTGATTTGGGCGGTGCGGCCTTCGATGTCCTTCTTGGCACCGTGACCGTTCACGATGGTGGTGTTATCCTTGTTGATGCTGACCTTGTCGGCCTGACCCAGCATTTGCAGGGTGGCATCTTCAAGTTTGTAGCCCTTCTCTTCGCTGATAACAGTGCCACCGGTCAGGATGGCGATGTCTTCCAGCATTTCTTTACGACGGTCACCGAAGCCAGGAGCCTTGACGGCAGCGACTTTCAGCGAGCCACGCAAACGGTTGACGACCAAGGTAGCCAAGGCTTCACCGTCAATGTCCTCAGCGATGATGACGAGGGCACGACCGGTTTGCAGAGTCTTTTCGAGCACGGGCAGCAAGTCCTTCATCACGGAGATCTTCTTGTCGTAGATGAGGATGTAAGGATTCTCATACACGGCTTCCATCTTCTCGGTGTTGGTGACAAAGTAAGGCGAAATGTAGCCACGGTCGAACTGCATGCCTTCGACGACATCGACGTAAGTGTTGATACCCTTGGCATCCTCAACGGTGATGACACCTTCTTGTTTCACCTTGCTCATTGCCTCAGCAATAAGGCCACCGATTTCGCTATCGTTGTTGGCGGAAATGGTAGCCACTTGCTTAATCTTCTCGTTGTCGCCATCGACCTTCACCGACATCTTCTTCAGCGAAGCGACCACAGCGGCAACAGCCTTGTCGATACCGCGTTTCAAGTCGAGCGGGTTGGCACCGGCGGTGACGTTCTTCAGACCCGTAGCCACGATGGCTTGGGCCAGCACGGTGGCGGTGGTGGTACCATCACCAGCGAGATCGTTGGTCTTGGAAGCGACCTCCTTCACCAACTGGGCACCCATGTTTTCAACGGGGTCGATGAGTTCGATTTCCTTGGCGACCGTCACACCGTCCTTGGTGATTTGGGGAGCGCCATACGACTTTTCGATGACCACGTTACGGCCTTTTGGGCCGAGGGTCACCTTCACTGCGTTTGACAAAGCGTCGACGCCTTTCTTCAGACCGTCGCGCGATTCGATATTGAAAAGAATGTCTTTTGCCATGATATTTGTTGTTTATTTGTTGACTGTTGAAGTGTTTAATTGTTGGATTTCAAGATTTCATATTTCAAGATTTCAAGATTTTGGTGTACCAAATTTTGAAATTAGAAATCTTGGAATCTTGAAATTTAGATGATTGCAATGACATCAGATTCACGCATGATCATATAATCCTTGCCGTCGAGATGGAACTCGGTGCCAGCATATTTGCCATAAATGACGGTGTCGCCGACCTTCAGGGTCATTTGGTTGTCTTTCGTGCCAGGACCTACGGCAACGACTGTGCCTTGTTGGGGTTTCTCTTTGGCGGTGTCGGGGATGATGATACCGCTAGCGGTTTTCTGTTCGGCGGCGGCGGGTTCAATGACCACGCGGTCAGCCAGAGGTTTGATTGATAATTTTGCCATTTTATTTGATGTTTAATTGTTGATTAACTTCGTTGAATTGTTGTCGCTACGCTTCATTGAGAGGAGGAACGACGAAGCAATCTAGAGTTAATGCTGTTTGTCTGGACTGCTTCGTACCTCGCAGTGACGCAAAGCGCGTCAAAAAGACGACGGCGGTGGTTGGTCACATTTCGTGCCAAAGTGGAAAAGGGAAATAAATGGCAGGATTTTGTCAGCAAAGGTGACAAAGTGGCACTTAGCGCACTCTGATTTTCTGACCGATTTGCAGCGGCTTGCTCTCTCTGATGCCGTTCAGCTTGCACAGTTTCTTGATGGTGGTGCCATGACGCTTGGCGATTTTGCTCAGCGTGTCGCCTTTCTTCACCTTATAATATTGGGCTGAGCTGCTACTGCTTGAGTCGCGAGGCACTTTTTTGGAGGCCGACAGCGACTGCTGGTCGGTCATGCCGTAGTGCGAGTTGATGCTGAAATAATGTTTCTTTAGCAGGAAAGTGTCGCTGCGCAAAGTGCCTCGGTCAAAATCGAAGATACGTTCGGGGTCGAAGGCCTGGCCCATGTAACGCGTCTCAAAGTGCAGGTGAGGACCCGTGGAACGCCCTGTTGAGCCTCCATAGCCAATCAGATCGCCAGCACGGACAAGGTCACCGCTCTCGACAATATATCTCGACAAGTGGCCATAATAAGTCTCCAGGCCATTGAGATGGCGGATGACCAACACGTTGCCATAGCCTCCTGTCATTCGGGTAGGCAAAGCCGCGCGCACCACACCGTCGAAGGCGGCATAAACAGCATCACCTGTGTTCAGACCGATGTCAACGCCTTTGTGAGGCCGTCTTTTCCTGAATTTATAGCGCGAGGTGACATAGCCCGGGTGAGGTATGCAATAGCCGTGGACCGAGTCGACCAAGACCAGCTCAACCTCCTCGGGCAGGTCCTTCAGGGCAATGTCGCTGTAAGAATGAACCTGCTCGGTGATCCAGTGGTCGTCGTCGAGGCTGTCGGGGATTTGGGGTTTGTCGAGATTGTAATAAAGCCAAGTCCCATTGTCGAACAGCACCACCTTTTGGTAACGGTCTTCGGTATTGAGCGTGTCGATAGGCATCGGGATGCTCTCCGAAAGCTCGTCGCCCTCGTCCTCTTCCTCGGCATCCTCCTCTTCATGATTAATAATAGTATCGGTGTCGGCGGGATGTTCATAGATATAAACGGTGTCGTGCACCACGAAAGCGTTTCTCAGACGTTGGAAAAAATTCGGATTGTCTTGCCCAAAGCAGACTTCAGCACATATAAAACAAAGGAAAAAGGCAATTATTCTCTTCATTATAAGTTCAATTTTTGGGAAAAAATGAAGTGCAAAGTTAAACAAAAAAACTTACCCGCAAGGTAACAACCCCACAAAATGACACTTTTTCCGTCACAAAAAGGCGTTTTTGCCAAATTGTCAGACATTTTCCTTTGGCATAAAGATTGACAAAAGGAGGCGTTGCTGTTATGCAGCGTCAATCGTCTCGCGTCACGCAGTCGTGCGTCATGCGTCACAAACAATGAACAAACAAGTAACAAATAAAAATAGGAGAACAAGAACATGTCAAAAATCATCGGTATCGATTTAGGTACAACCAACTCATGCGTGGCCGTGATGGAAGGCAACGAACCTGTCGTCATCGCCAACAGCGAAGGCCACCGCACCACCCCGTCGGTGGTGGCATTCACCGACAACGGAGAGCGTAAGGTCGGCGAGCCTGCCAAACGTCAGGCCATCACCAACCCGCTGCGCACCATCTATTCCATCAAGCGTTTCATGGGCGAGACCTACGACAAGGTGGAAGCCGAGATGCGCCGTGTGCCTTACAAAGTCATTCAAGGCCCCAACAACACGCCTCGTATCGACATCGACGGCAAGCAATACACGCCTCAGGAAATCAGCGCCATGGTGCTGCAAAAGATGAAGAAGACCGCTGAGGACTACCTCGGACAGACGGTCACCGAAGCCGTCATCACGGTGCCGGCTTACTTCAACGACGCCCAACGTCAGGCCACCAAGGAAGCTGGAGAAATCGCCGGCCTGAAAGTGCGCCGTATCATCAACGAGCCTACGGCTGCTGCTTTGGCCTATGGCTTGGACAAGAAGAAGAACGATGTGAAAGTCGCTGTGTACGACCTCGGCGGCGGCACCTTCGATATCTCCATCCTGGAATTGGGCGACGGCGTGTTTGAGGTGAAGTCCACCAACGGTAACACCCACCTCGGTGGCGACGACTTCGACGAAGTCATCATCAACTGGCTGGCCGAAGAGTTCCAGAGAGACAACGGCATCGACCTGCGTAAGGACCCGATGGCTCTGCAACGTCTGAAGGAAGCTGCCGAAAAGGCTAAGATTGAGTTGAGCTCATCGAGCGAGACCGAAATCAACCTGCCTTACATCATGCCTGTCAACGGTATCCCGCAGCACTTGGTCCGCACCTTGAGCCGCGCCAAGTTTGAGCAGCTGGCCGACAAGCTGATCCACGACACCATCGAGCCTTGCCGTCGCGCACTGCAAGACGCTGGCCTGACCGTCAACGACATCGACGATGTCATCTTGGTCGGTGGTTCCACCCGTATCCCTGCCATCCAGAATATCGTCCGCGACTTCTTCAAGAAGGAGCCTTCGAAAGGCGTCAACCCCGACGAAGTGGTGGCCATCGGTGCCTCCATCCAGGGTGGCGTTTTGACCGGCGAAGTGAAGGACGTGCTGCTGCTTGACGTGACCCCGTTGAGCCTCGGTATCGAGACCCTCGGCGGTGTGATGACCAAGCTCATCGACGCCAACACCACCATCCCGACCCGCAAGTCGGAGGTCTTCTCGACCGCTGCCGACAACCAGCCTTCGGTTGAAATCCATGTGTTGCAAGGCGAGCGTCCCATGGCCGCACAGAACAAGACCATCGGTCGTTTCATCCTCGACAGCATCCCGCCTGCGCCGCGTGGCATCCCGCAAATTGAAGTCACCTTCGACATCGACTCCAACGGTATCCTGAACGTGAGCGCCAAGGACAAGGCCACGGGCAAGACCCAGAGCATCCGCATCGAGGCCTCGTCGGGCTTGACCGACGCTGAAATCGAGCGCATGAAGAGCGAAGCCCAAGCCAACGCTGAAGCCGACAAGAAGGAACGTGAGCGTGTCGACAAGCTCAACCAAGCCGACAGCATCATCTTCCAGACCGAGAAACAGCTGAAGGAGTATGGCGACAAGCTGCCTGCCGACAAGAAGGCTGAAATTGAGGCTGCTCTTGCCAAGCTGAAAGCTGCTCACCAAGCCCAAGACATTGCTGGTATCGACGCTGCCATGGCCGAGATGAACGCCATGTGGCAGAGGGCCAGCGAAGAGATGTACAAGAACGCCGGTGGCCAAGGTGGCCCACAAGGTGGCTTCGACCCGAACATGGGCGGCGGCTTCCAAGGCGGCAACCCGAACCAAGGCACGCAGAACAATGGCGGTGATGATACCGTTACTGATGCGGACTTTGAGGAGGTAAAATAAAACTAACCGCCAATAACAACCAAAAATAAGCAAAAAGGTGTAATCCGAAAAGGGTTACGCCTTTTTTGTTTCATCTGATTAAGTTGCCAAATAAGCAGTTTTAAACCCGCTTAATTGGAAATCAACGGATAGTTTGTTGATTTATAATAATATATAAAGGAAAAATAAGAGAAGTGTATTACGCTGTTTTCGAAAAACAACACAAGAAGCATATTGTTTTTCCCTTTTTATTGATATTTTCCCTATTTTTGCAGCGTATTTGTCAGAAATGACGGTACAGACATATTAAGAAAGACGTTTACTGACGTTTTCCTTTGACGGTTCGGAATCTCGCAAGTTTTGAAACTCTGTCGAAGATAAAGCAACGGTGGACGCTTGCGTTGGTATGATATTGACGTAATTCAATCATATCACACGTGGGCTTCACGTTGCTCGAGTCTTACAGAGTTGGGCAATGCGAGAGCCTCGAACCGTGGGAGCGAGTAACAAGATTCCCACGTTTTTCTTTTTGTAGTAACCGCAGTTAGGGAGTCGGCGGAACAAAAACAAAATGTAATTATGCGTTATATGACAAAGCTCCTCTCAACATTATTATTGCTTTCATTATGCTTTTGTGCATGGGCACAAAAGTCTGAACAAAGTGGCTGGTATGTTAAAGGCTATACCGAAGAAACCGCAAAATCGTATTTTGATAGAAGGTATTCACTTGATTTAATTGAAGGTATATGGCAAAGTAATGATGGCTTCAAATATGCCATCGAACGTGATGTAGAAGATGACGGAAGTAGAAGCACCGACAAGTATAGAGTGATAATTCTTGAATCAAGTCATAATGGTTGGTCGACTGGTCAAATAAAAGGGTTTGTTTCATTTAGTAGCATTAATGGAGTTTATTCACTGAAATATTATACTAGAAACTTTAATGGAGACAACCTTGAATCACAAAATGTGATTTTGGTTGTTGAAAGTCCTATTATTGTTTCGTTTAACAGAATGGATGGAGCCAAAATCAATATGATCAAACTGTATCCAAAAGTTGAAGGTACAGAAGCAGGATCTGTTACTGGTTCAGAAAAAATGTGGTCAGGCAGTTCTATTGTCATTGGAGACCGTTATCTTGCAACTAATAATCATGTTGTTGATGGCGCATGTTCTCTAGTTATCTCGGGTCTAAATGACAATTACAACAAAGACTATTCAGTAGAAGTCGTTGCTGTTGATAAAAACGTTGATTTAGCCATTATAAAGGTTACAGATCCTGACTTTGAAGGGTTTGGTCTTCCAACCTATGGTATCTCGGCCACAACTGCCGATGTTGGAACAGATGTCTTTGTACTAGGATACCCCATGACCACTGTGATGGGGCAGGAAATCAAGCTAACCAATGGTGTCATCAGCTCTAAAACTGGTTATCAAGGCGATCCAGCAACATACCAAATATCTGCCGCTGTTCAACCGGGTAATAGTGGTGGACCAATGTTTGACGGTGAAGGCAACTTAATAGGGATTGTAGTGTCGAAGATTACCCAAGCAGAAAATGTTGGCTATGCAATAAAGCTCAGTAATTTGAGAAATCTTGTGGAGAGTTGCTCAGACAGAATTTCTTTCGATTATACAAATAGGATTTCGCAACTTCCTCTAACCGAAAAGATAAAAAAGATTTCTCCGTTCGTTTATTATGTAAAAGCAAATGCGGTTTCTAATGGCATTGTATCCAATAGTTCGGGCAATGGAGATATCGGATCGATTCCAAAAGATCCAGATGTTGCACGTGATTATTTACGTGCTGCAAATCAAATGGTTGAAGACAAACGATATGATGAAGCGTTTGATCTGGTGAAGAAATCGGTTGCTGCTTATCCAGGCAAAGAAAACCATTATTTAAGGGCGGCTTTAGCTGTTGATAAATTCGAAGTGTATGATATGGCAATTGAATCGGCACAGTATTGTTTAGAGCAAAAGTACAATCTTCCACAGTGTTATCAGATTCTTGCCAGAGCCTATTATGCGCAAGAAAAATGGGAGGAGTCGATTGGAATGTGGAACAAAGTCCTTGATGATGACAGAAAGAAT
>Ga0310694_10006991_pt1 | contig 10635 bp, 21 predicted proteins | sample 174DNAGHGhighgp2_FD_203884 | JGI IMG/M metagenome (GOLD analysis project Ga0310694, IMG submission 203884) | Sheep rumen microbial communities from Palmerston North, Manawatu-Wanganui, New Zealand - 1742 DNA GHGhigh gp2 (v2) (version 2) | ecosystem: Host-associated > Mammals > Digestive system... | reverse complement strand
TAAGAGTAGGTCGTGCATATTTAGAAGCAAGCTAATTTGCAATTAATCCTGCTAAATTTTTATCAACTTCTTCTTCTGGAACTCTAACAATTAAAATTTTATTATTTAATAAATTTTCATCATTAATACGAGCTTCAATATTTTCTAAACTAGCATCTTGCAATCGTTTCTATCGACTTTTTACATTAACACAGGTGCGTCCAGCCTATTCATGACGAGTTTCAATTTGCCCTTTGCATCCTCTTTTAGTAGAAGGAATCATTTCATTACTACGCCATTCTAGCATCGCCTCAAAGATTAAAATTTTCTCTTCCATTGTTCCAGATCTTGTCATAGCATTTATGTATGGGACAATATAAAACGCAATTCCAATAGGAGTTATACCACCTTCAAATTGAAATTTTTGTCTATTCATCATTTCAACAAAAAATGGATTTTTAATTCTTTGCAAGCCATCTTTAACGATAAAATGAGTTTCATATGTTTTTAGACTCATCATATCCCCAATTTCGGCTAGAGCGGTCAAATCTTCATAATCAATAGCATAATTAGTTCCCATTATTGTATCAAAATAACAAATAAATTTATAAACAACTCCAGCTCCACATAAGGATTTATTTTCATAATTAGTTGATAGCTAATTATTAATAACTGTAGCCCATTGGGAATATCCTTGATCCGCTTCGTGATGATCTAAAATTAAACAATCAATACCATGAGAAGATAATTGGTAATGCTAAGCAATATCATTACTTGCTGCATCAGGCACTATAACTAATTTAATATTTTTTTCTATATATTCACTAATATCCTAATCATTTAATCCATGCTATTTTCCTTCATGAGTTTTATAATAGACATGATTCTGTACCCAAGCTGGGAATAATCTGTTGAAATAATTCAGAAAAATTGCTCCTGAGCAATAACCATCACAATCAGCATCAATGATTAGAATAGCATCATTATTCATAGAAATATGTTTAGCTAAAAGTGCAGCTCCTTCTTTCATATTATCTAGTAATAATGGATTTAATAAATCAGTTTCATCAACTGATAAATAATGTAATATGTCATCTCTATCAGTAAATCCTCTATTATATAAAATCTATTCTAATAAAGTTGTATTATTTTTCTATTTTGCTATTAATTTATACTCCAAAATGTCACTTCATTTCTTTTTTAATAAAATATATGTATAGCAGTATATGGTTTTAAAGTTAGCATTGGTTCAATTATAGTATCAATTTCTTGCTTGCTTATACTCCATTCAACATAAGCTATATTACATCTTCTACCTACTACACTAAGAGAAAATGGAATTGCGTACCACAAATCTCCATTTTCAAATTCTACTTCATCAGTTTTCATTTTAACTACTTCTATATTCAGTTGTTTATAATTTTCAATTATTTTTTTAAATTGCCATTTCCCATTTGCCTAATTTTTGTAAAGAATTATTCCTACCATATTAGTCCTCCCAAGGGATAATTTCTTTTTTATCAATCTATAAAAAATGAATTTTTTTATTATAATATTCTAAGTATGTATGGGGCTGATGGTAATCTTTTAATAAAGTTTCGCAAAACTAAAAATTATCTCCACCAATATTTATTTTACATGTATCACAATGTAAATGCCATGGAGTACGACCCCATTCATCATATAAATAAAAGCATTCATTACCACAATTAGGACAAATTATAATTTTATTCTTTTTTTCCATAATTCCATAAAAATTTCTGGCCCCTTATCAACTGGGGCATCTTTATATCCAGTAATCATTTTTTTATCAAAAACAAAAGATATATCTACATAATTTTTATATCTTTCATTAATTTTAGTTAAATTTCCAGTTAAGTGTTTAAATTCTTCATCATCAATAGCTTGAAATTGTCTATCAAAAGCAATAACAATTTCTTCTACTCCACAATCTAATAATAACTAAATTTGATAAGCAGATACGTTAGAACCACAACAAGCTACTGAAATGTCATTGTCGATTCCAAAATAAGATGAATATTTTAGGCAACTTTTTTCTCCCTCAAATACTATTGCTTTTTTTATTAATTTAATATTTTCTTTTGAATTATTTAAATTATATAAATTCATACCAAGAGGATGATTATATTGCTTTTTATTAATCATCATTGGTCGATATTTCCCATAAGCATCTATATCAGGTTGACATAAAAAACGTCCGCGCAATCCTACAAATCTATTATTAATATCAAAGTGTGGAATTGTTATTTGAGCTGTTGGTGGGAAGAAGCCAATTACTGCTCGTGCCATGCTTTCTTTAGTGATGCCTTCATTTAGCCATGGAGTTAATTCTACTTTATAATTTAAATTTTTTAAAATATTTATATCGTATTCTTTTAAAATAGTATGATAATCTTTAATCTCTAAACTTTGTATCCTATCATAATTATTAAATGTTTTCCAATCAATTAAACTATCATCATCTTCTAGCTCTGCTTCTCCGGCTAATCCAAATCTAATAGCTATATATCGAACGGCATCATTTAAGTCATATTCTTTGTCCCATTGAATTTTAGCAACTTTTACTACTAATTGGAAAATATCAAAATAACCGCAACCAGTATAACACTAAAACAAACCAGTATTACTATAATAATACAATTTACGGCTACCTTCTCCTGGTGGATTATGGCATATAGTAGCTGCTATTAAACCAAAATTAGAATATTCAGGCTCTCCTCCCCATTCAACAAGAAGCTCGTGTATTTGTTCAATACCGAGCTTCTCACGGACTTCTTTTTTGTTATAAGTTTTCATATGGTGGTTACACGAGTGCAATATCCTTTCAAGCCAAATTCTTCATTAACAACTTTTTTAAGAAATTCCTGTGGGTGCATATTTTGATCTGTTCCTTTTCTTGTCGCTAAAATTTGCTTAGCTAATTCTTTTGGCATTTCATACTCAATTTCACCATAAGAAGGTTTTGACCACATTGTTTTACTTTCATTATCAATATTTGTTGTCTTAGACATATTTAATCTCCTTCATTATCAAAAGCACTTGGCTCTGTTGTCATAATTTTTAAATTATCAATTTGTATTATTTCATAATTATATGTAGTAGCAAACATAGGTTTTATTCTACATGTTCCTAAATCTGCTTTACACCATAAATAAATATCTTTATATCTACCTCGTCTATTTTTATAAATAGACAATTTTAAATTTGGTTTATCAAAAGTATTATTTACTAATATTTGCTATAAATTATCAATATCTTCTTTAGTTACAGTTAATAAAATGCTACCCCAGTCAATCTTATCAGCAATGGCTTTTGATCCTCGTAATAAATTTTGATCTGGTGAATCACTATCTACATATGAACCATTTAATTGAGTTGCAGACATAATAAAAATACCATATTTATTACAAATATCTTTTAGTCTAGTAGATAACATAAATAAAATATTATCTTCTCTTAAACGTATTCCACCTGCGCGTTTATTAATTTCTTCAAGAATTTTAAGACTTGTATGAATATAATCATGGAATACATATTTTATATCATGATCTCTAATATTTTTCTGTATTCTATCTTCAACATCCTATAAAGAGAAATCTGGTAGAATTTCAACATAAATTGGGCTATTTAAAATTATCTAACCAGCTTCTAAAACTCGTTCTTCCTCATCACCTTCATAGGTATGATTTATAATATGCTCTTCATTTACGTTAGAAATAAAGGCTAACATCATTGTTTGCACTTCTTCTAAATCTTGCTCTGTAGCGATAAATAAAGTTGGCTCAGCTACTCCATTCTTTATCCATCCAAATACATCATCATATATGCGATTACACCCAATATAGCATGCATCAGCAATCATACTACGAGTTTTACCTGTTCCAGTAGCCGCACTTCTTAAATAAAATTTACGAAGTCTAGCTCCTCTTGTTATAGTGTTGATTAAAGGTCCATAAAGTGGAACTCCAACGTCTGGGCTTTCTTTTAATCTTGCCAATAAATCAAAAATTCCTTCACCAGCTTGAAATGCTTCTCCCCAGGAGCCATTTATATATGTAGCTTTAATGTTATCAACTTTATCTTGAATTTTTTGTGCGATCTATTCTAATGATGAATTATCTAATAAATCTTCTTGCTATTGACGTTTTTTAGTATCAATAATATTATCTGGATCATAAATATCACTGACATCAAAACCAATATTATCGAAGGCTCTTAATAGAGTCATTTTCTTCATACGATTATAATAATAATCAAACGAAGCGGTCTAAGCATTTTCTTCTGCTTTAATAAGCCATTCTTCACCTTTTTGTTTAATAAAAATAGCTTCACTTTTTGGCCTTGATGCTAAATAATCTAGAATATTACTTATTGTAATTTTTTCTGAACCTAATTCATATAATTTATAAATTGTTCCAAAAACTATTTTATGGAACTAATCTGGGAAATCTTCATCTGTAATAGAATATTTATCTGAATAATCTAATAACTGTGGTGTTTTATAAACACAACCAATTACCTAAACTATACTAGATGTATCTGTATATTTACTCGGCATCGGCATCTTCCTCGTCTAAAAATGTAAATAATTTTCGCTTATATCCTTGTTTTTGTGGAGATTTAATTACCACTACTATATCCTTTGGAATATAATCATTAAGATTTTTACTTTTATTAGCTTCTGCAGCTAACCATAAATTATAATAATAATTATAGGCTTGATTATAAACATAAGGAATAATCCCTGGAGTAGGTTCTTTAGTAGGATCAATTGGATTCCCTCTTACCTTATGGAAATATTCTAATGCTTTTGTCATTCCAGAATAAGTGAAATTATAATCTTTTGCTATTTTATCAGCTCTCTATAAGTATCCTGGCCAACTTTTATCATTTTTCATTTTATATAATTGAATTATATAAACTTTAAATTTTTCTCTATCATCAGCTGGATGTTCTTTCGCACACTTAATATGGGCATATCGTCCAAACATATTTGGTAATTCCATAACATCCATATCAGTTGGCTTAATAGCCTAAGAGCACCAAAAACAATTTTTAAACTATTTTGGATCATATATTTCATAATGATTTTTTTCTTTACCAGAATTTACTGCATTTAAATAACACTATGAATGTCCATATCGGAAAGCTTTCTAACCATATGGTATTTGCACATATGGTTCTTTCTCTCTATCAAATTTTTTATTACAATATTTACAAGTTACTGTCGCCATTGACATTCCTCTTTATATTTTTCTTTTAATATATTATAACATATTTTTTCAAAAAAATCAACCCTTTGGCATTTTTTGCCAAAGGGTTCTCACTATTAAGTAATTCTTTTTAACAAGATTTCATAATGACATACCGGACAATCTACCCAATATGATAATTCTATTTTTTTATTTACTTTATTTCGTTCTATCATTTGATAAATCATACTGGGATCATAATCAATTCCTTCATTTTCCCAATAATGACATCTTGGGCATCTTAATTTTCCATATCCAGCTGGAATTATTTCACCAGGTAAAAGAATTTTAGTAGGATAGATAACATTCATTACTTTTTATCCACTAAATCCTCTTGAATTTCAGTAACAATAAGATATACAAGTTCAGCCTGATCGCGAGTTACGCCAGCAATTTTCTTGCCTTTTCCAAGATATTTCTCAATAATTTGAGTAATACGAGGAGCATAATAAGTTTGATCTTTATTCATTAACTCACCGACAGTAGTTTCAAACTTGGCCATAAGACTATCAAAATCATATTCTTTAACTTCTGGGGTGGTTTCTCTTTCAGTTGTAATATACTGATTACCGTGCTCTTTTGCTTCTGCTTCAATTGCATCAGTAAGTGCTTTTGTTAAAGCATCATAATTAAGAGCAACTTCTGGAGCAATATATCTAAAACGACATCCACAAGAAATACCAGAACCAGCTGGAGAACGCAAAGTGAGAACTCGTTTTTCTTCTCCATTCGCATCTACATAAGAACGAGCATATGCATAAAGGTCAGTCATATTTTCAATAATTTGAAGTGCTGATGATTGAGTTGTTGGCTTTGTATAGCCATATTCTTTACCATTTTGATCTTTATCTACACCAGTTTTAGAATGACTAATAAAAACAACAGCATAGCCCATCATAGTGAGCCCACGAAATACATCTTCAAACTCTTTCTTATATTTAGACCAGCTATTAGTTCCCCAACCGCCGTCGCCCATATTGTCAATACCGAGCTAATTGCAAATATATTTTTGACAAAGATCAGCTGCAATATCAACAGTATCAACAACAATAGTCTTAAATGTTTCTTGAACTTCTGGCTTTTTCAATTCTCTATATACTTGCTTCATTTCACCCCAGGTTGTAACATCCTAAGCCATTACTCCTGGCAAAGCTGAGTAACCTTTTTCAAAAGCAAGAAGCAATGCTCCAGGCATTTGAGCCGCTAAGGTAGTTTTACCTACCTTAGGCGGACCATAAATGAATGTAATATAACCAGAGAGATCTTTACTAACTTTATGAGGCTAAATTCCTAAAAGATTAATTGCCATAAGATTTCCCTCCTATTAATTAGAAGTTAAATCCGGAAGCCCCACTAGTTGCTGCAGTTGGAGCTTGAGTCTGTGCTTTAGAAGCATTATAATCATCTTGACGCTTTTTGATATCTGCAAGAGCTAATTCACGATCAGCAAGACATTGCTCAAATTCTTTTTTAGTAATAGTCCCTTCATCATCCCAAACATAAGGATCAACAGAAGCTCCAGTAATTACAAAATCACGATTTGCACGAGGAGTTTCAGTAACTTTCTGCCCACCAAATGCAGATTCCTCTACTGTTTTTACCATAGTAATTTGAGATACCTGACGGCCCCAAACCTTAGTAAATACAGGATCCTTTTGAGAAGCTTCAAGTCCTTCAAAATAGTCCATAGCTCCACTGGTTAATGCAGTAAATTCAACAGGAAGAAGTGCCTTGCGGAAGTCAAAAACAAATCCCTTAACAACGACACGCTCAGGACTATTGCGCTCTTCATCAGCTTCAATTCTTTTTGCTCCAGTAATAATCATATCGCATTCAAAAGTATTGCGAGTTGCTTCGTCAGCAGCAAGAGTCTATACTACATGGACAAAGCCACCTTCATTACGTTTAACACTTACAAGCTCTTCAGTCCCATTTCTATTAGAGAAAAACTCATTCAAACCAATTGCAGAATCAATACGAAGCTTTGTAGCTTTATCTGCGCCATGTTCGGTAACATTTCCATAAGTACCATTAATAATATTTTGTAAAGTATTAAAAGTAGCATTATCAGAGCCACTCTTAGTTTTTGCAGTTACATAAGTAAAATGAACAGTTACAATATTAACCATTGCATCATCAGTAGCAATATCAATAGTCCCATTAATAAATTGTGTTCCAGGATTTTTTGAATTTTCACCACTAGTTTTTAAAGTAAGTGCATGCTAATATAAAAGACCCTCGATATGAGTTGAATTTTTCATAGTATTTTTCATTTTTATTCATTTTCTCCTTCAATAATTACATAATTTTTACCTTTTTCTGTTAAAGCATAAATAACAGGGTCTTGACCTAATTTTTCACAAAAACCATCATTCGCAAGTTTTCTCATAACTCCAGAAGCACCACGAGATGAAATTCCAATCTGTTCGGCTAAATCTTTAGCTTTCCAAATTTTAATATCTTGATGTTCTTGAAGATATTTCAAAACAATCTTACCATTATCGGTAAGTTCACTTTTTTCTTCTTTAATATCTTTTAAAATATTAAGATATGCTTGAATATTCTCTGTCATAAGAGAACTTGTAAGATCAGGATTTGCTTTCATTAAAGTTTCAATAAAATTTAGAAATTCTTGTTTCATAAAATCTCTCTTTCAAATTACTTATTTTCTATAATAATTATACAATATTTTTTTATAAAAATCAATTATTTTATTCTTTACTCAAAGTATATGCAATCAAAGAATTTCCAAAAGCTGATTTTACAAAACACTCTAATTCATCTATAACATATTCTTTTTCATGAGTTAAAATTGTACTAAATTTTTCATAAGAAATAAATTCAATACCATCAATCCCATATTGTTTGGCTTTGTATTCCATTGCCCGAGGATTGCTGCATACAAAAGTAGCATTATGCTCTTTTGCTAGAAGTAATAGCTAACTAGTTTTTCCAGTACCTCTATTATCAATAATTCTAATCATATTTTATCCTCATTTTATACTATAACCAAATTCTTTTGCTTGATAAAATGTTTGCCAATAATCTTCTCGTTCATTTAATAAATTACCAGCACATTCTTCAATCACTTCAAATGTAAAATTTTCTACTCCAATAGATAACATAGCTGGATATAGTTTATTCTATGTAGGAGGATCTGCCCCTATGCCACGTTTAATATGCTATTTCCATCTTTCTGCTATATCTATAGCCTATCCTATATAGCACATCCCATTATCTATATTAGTAATTTTATAAATACCAGTTTTTCTACCCTATCCAATAACACGACCAATTAAATCTGTATAAGGTTTTTCATAATATACTTTCCAAATAACTTTATTTAAAGGTTCTTTTTTCCTTAAATAATGTTCAATAGATCTAATATGTTTTATTTCTTCTAAATCTATATCAGAAAGTTGTAATCTATAAAAATCTTTTTGCTATTTTGCTAATTCCATTCGTTTATTAGCCTCAATAGCAGCTTTTGCTTTTGATTGTAATTCATTTAATTCATTTTCTTTTGTAAGAATTAAATTACTTAATTTTTCATCATGTTCTTGGAATTTCTCATATAATTCATCGGCTAAATCAGTATAATGTACTTTTAATTCACTTTCTAATTTTTCATAAGTTGAATATAATTCTTTACTTTGCTACTCTACTGTATTAGTCATATTATCAATAACTTGTTCTTCAACTAATTTTACAGCAGTTTTCGCCTATTTATCTAAATCATCAATAAATCTTTTTTTATCAATAATCTAACTCTCTAAACTAGATACTTCTGATTTTAAATCAGATTCATGCTAAGACCAAGTTAAAATTTTTTTTGCTTTTTCTTGCTCCCAAGCCTATTTTTCAGAATTTATGTGAGATAAAGCAATATTCGCTGCTTTTTCTAATCGTGAATTTTGCTCTTTATAATCAGCAGCATATTGATTCATAGTTTCATTATACTATTTATCTAATTCAGCTTGCTTTTGAATATATTCTTTTTCTAAATCTTTAATACGTAACTAAGCCTAATTCTCTTCTTTTTCTATCTCTTGGTTTTTTTCTTTTATTTTTGTAGTTTTTATGAATGTACTTATCAGAAAACCAAGCAAAAGACAAATAATTCCTACTACAATAATCTAAATTGTCATTATTAAAAAAATAAAGGGGTAAAATATTTATTACCCCTTGTTTAACTTATATTAGAATTATTCCTCAGCTGCGTCTGGATCAAAATCCATGCCGGCAGGAGTGAGCTGAAGGAACTTCACAGCCTTATGAGTACCATCATCAAGCTCGATTTCAGCAGGAACACGGATACCAAGACCCTTGCGCTGAATAGCACTGGTAAAAATACCATCTACTTGACGCTTCTCAAGACCAAGTGCGCCAGCGACATCAGCAGAGGTCACATTCTAACCATTAATGCTCTTTAAATAATTAAGTACGTTCTTAGAATTTTCTTTCATAGCCATAATAAATAATCTCCTTTAATAATTAAATAAATATTTTTTTTATTTTGTTGTAAATATTATACGAAAAAATTTTTTTATTGTCAAGACATTTTTTTCAATAGGCTCTAGACTAATTCATCTATGGTATCTATATCCTAGAAATCATGAACTTTACTGGAAAGACGCATAATTTCTTCTTGTGCGGCATTTATTACGCTCGCATCTTTACTATTTTCTATTACATACTCACATTTAGCAATCTTTTCAGCTAAGTTTTTGAGTTCTTTCTTTTTCATAAAAATTTTTCTCTTCCTTATTTACGAATATATTATAATAAATTTTTTTTTAAAAGTCAAAGCATAGCGTCAAATTGTTCTTCTGTAATAATCGGAACACCAAGACTTTTAGCTTTTACATTTTTAGATGATGTACTGTTAATATCATTATTAATTAAATAATTAGTATTTTTAGTAACAGAATTTAATACTTTTCCACCATTATTTTCAATAATATTAACTAATTCATCACGATTTTTGTATTTTTTTAATTTACCAGTAATTACAAAATTAATTCCATTTATATTAGAATTATTTTCCTTTTGTTCTATAAACAAAGTATTTTTTAAATGTAAATATTTATTTACAATTTGATCTGCTTCATCGTAATTAAAATTATGTAATGAAGCATCCATATTTGGGCCAAAACCATCCCATTGAGTGAAATTATACCCATTTTTATTTAGCATATGAGGACCAATACATTCCATAAATTGGAGCCACCCAGCACAATGTCTAGCGATATCTTTGGCATATGTACTACCAATTAATGGAATACTAAGGGCAGAAATAAATTGCCATAGCTCGCATTCTTTACTATTTTCTATAGCTTCAAGAATATTATCAACAGATTTAACTCCAAAACCATCTTTTTTA
>Ga0310694_10006990_pt1 | contig 10638 bp, 7 predicted proteins | sample 174DNAGHGhighgp2_FD_203884 | JGI IMG/M metagenome (GOLD analysis project Ga0310694, IMG submission 203884) | Sheep rumen microbial communities from Palmerston North, Manawatu-Wanganui, New Zealand - 1742 DNA GHGhigh gp2 (v2) (version 2) | ecosystem: Host-associated > Mammals > Digestive system >... | reverse complement strand
ATGAGTGTTTCCAACAAGCTGTATCGCAGGGAACTGTTTGATGAGATCCGCTTTCCGGAGGGTGAGTATTATGAAGATACGAAGGTGACATATCTCATCTTAAAGAAAGCGAATGCATTATATCACGTTGATGACATGATGTATCTTTATCATGATCGTCCGGGGTCAACGACAAATCTTCCGTTTTCAAGACGGAATTACGATAAGCTCCGCGGTATCAATTTTATTATGAGGGATTTAAAAGAATGGGATCGTGACCTGCTTCCCCGTTTATATCCCGGTTATGCGGCGTATGTTCTGTCTTTTGTCAACAGTGCGATCCGCGATGGGAAACGTGTATCAAAACAGGAAAAGAAATTACAGCGTTTTCTTTCCGGAAAAATGCGAGATATACTTCGGGCGGAAGGCTTTTACAGATCCGTGATCCTGGGGCTTGTACTGTTCCGGATCTCTCCGGATCTGTATAGGGTATTCTATTCGTGGTACGGCAGGAGATTCCGCCAGGCCGGGATCGTACGGTGATCGGGAAATAAGAAAATGTGTGAGATCAGTATTATCACTCCGGTATATAATAAAGAAAAGTATCTGAAGGATACGGTAAGATCCGTGTCGGAACAGACTTTCGGAGATTTTGAACTGCTTCTGATCGATGACGGCTCCACAGACGCCTCGGGCATCATCTGTGATGAGCTGGCCGCTTCGGATCCGAGGATAAAAGTGTTCCATACGGAAAACCGGGGTGTGAGTGCGGCACGAAACCACGGGATACGAAATGCTGCAGGAAAATACATTTGTTTTATTGATGCAGACGATCTCATAGAAAAAAGCTTTCTTGAAAAACTGTATGGTTCCATGAAGACGAATGATTCGGAACTGGCAGTTTGCGGATACTATGAAGTAAAGTATGGGAAAAGGATCGATCGGGAATTAAAAAGAATAAGTGATCAGGGTGATGAAGTATTTGAGGTTCTCGTAAATAATATTTTGTGTGTGTTATGGAACAAAATGTTTATCAAAGAGAAGATCCGGCATTTGTTTGAAGAAGGTTTGGCTACCTGTGAAGACAGCTTGTTCTGTGCGCAGTACTATTACGACAATCTTCCCAAAACATCGTATGTAAATGAATGCCTGTACGGATACTTAAGACACCGCAACGGATTGACCTCTTCGTTTCAGGAGAGGGCCCTATGCGGAATTGAAAGAAATTTCCGTTGCTGCATGAAGATCAAGGACAGGATCCGGGATGAACAACATAAACGTCTGGCCGTTCATTATTTATGCAGGGTATATTTTTACGGGATATGTTTATTTGTTTTTGAAACGCTGTGCCGCGGTCCGGTAAATAAAGAGACGCTGTCGCAGATCGATACAATGATCCGTCACACAAGATATCGGAAGAACATAAAGTATTTTTGGATCTATCCGTTTTATGACAGAAGAGCCTTAAGGACAACGCTGAAAGAGTTTCTGTATATTCTGTTTTCGTTATTGTACATGAAAAGAGCAATTTATTTTCTGACGAAGGTGAAACTGAAACTCGAACCATACAAGCTCCCCGGGTAGGAACAGACGTACCAAAAATCTTGAGAGACAGAAATATGAAATCAGATCCGTTGATCGCATCAGATATAACTTACAGAATTATCGGAATAGGAATAAACCACAGGAAAGCGGTAGAGGATTTCCGTTATATTTTTGCGGAAAAACTGCATCTTAAAGATACGATAGAATGGGAAAAAGACAAAGACGAGGTTAGCTGCGGAGGTGATCGTTATATCTGTTGCACCTATGAGCAGGCAGATGCGAAGAAACTGTTAAATGAGAAAGGTTTAGTTTATAAGAAGGATTATTATTTCGCAGAGGATTTTTTTGATCTGTTGAATGAGTGGAAAGGGTGCAGGGTAGCATACAGAGTTGATAAAACAAATATCAGGAGTCGTATAGTATCCGTTATAATGGAATACGCAGCAAAGCACGGAAAAGTGCTGCCGAATGACCCTCAAAAGGATGTTCTGAAAGGACATTATTCTGCCGAAAGCAGGGGGAATAAAAAGAACAGATCAGTGACGGCATATATATATTACGCATACTGTCTGTTTTTCGGTACAGCTGAGATCATAGGGCAATTCATCAGAGGATCAAAATCGTATAAGGATTATGATTATATCTGTTTTTATAATGTGGCAGATGCGATCCGATTCAAGAAGGACAACCCTTCGTTGAGTAAAAAGGTTATCACTGCCGAAGAACTGAAAACACATACTTTGGCGCCGCTATATATGAAGAGGGTATATTTTGACAAAAGGCAAAATGCGTGTGTTTGTGATGAACCGTTCGGATCGTTCTGGGTCGGCAAAGCAGGAACGACAAGGATCTGTGATTGTCCTGCTTTCCTGGATGTGGGGTGCGGACATATCGGAGTGACGGAGCCGGCAAAACTATGGGGATCACAATTGGCAAAAATACTGCGTTTATCCGTGATCAATCGTACCTACACTTTTTGTTCCAGGGAACTGTGCAGAAAAGTACGCAGTCATCCGGATCAGCCGGAGCTCCTTGATCGTATCGTAAAATTGGAAGAAAAGGAATACCCCAAAAAGATCACAATAGCATATGACAGGGTTTGTAATCTTCATTGCCCGTCCTGCAGAAAGAATAGTATTACAAAAAACTCTGAGAATGAAGAAGCAGAATTGAATGCATGTACGGAAGCATTGGTTGATTCCGGGTGGCTGGATAAAACAGATAAATTAATCATCGGCGGAGACGGAGAGGTTTTCCTTTCCGAACACTACAAGTGGCTCCTCTACAAAGGGGATTTTAAGCGTAAGCGTATTCAGATCATGACGAACGGTACTCTTTTTACGGAAAGAGAATGGGAAAAAATAGAAGGGAAATACGAATATATCAGCATTTTGGTTTCCGTTGATGCCGCCACAAAAGAAACCTATGAGAAGGTCAGGTGCGGAGGAAACTTTGATCGCTTAATGAAAAATATGGAATTCCTGTCTCGTCTTCGAAGAGAAAACAAAGTGAATGACGTCCAGGTGAACATGATCGTTCAAAGGCTGAATTATAAGGAGATCCCCGACTTTATCCGATGGGCAAAAAAGATGGCATTCGACAGAGTATTTTTATCACACATATGGAATTGGGGCACATTTGCAGAAGATGAATTTGAGAATAAAGTAACGATGTTTGAAAAGAACGGAAAGATGGGGGCTGAGCTTGCCACGGTGCTGGAAGATCCGATCTGTTCCGATCCGATCGTTGATATGAGATGGAATTGATGAGGGATCCTCTCGGAAGAAAGAGAAGATAATGAAATTTGACGATCAAAAATGGGATACTGTCATTCAGGCGAAGCAGAATCCTTTTTCGGTGAATCTGAAACAGATCATGGAATATAAGGATCTGGTCTTTCTGTTGGTAAAAAGAGATATCGCGACCACATATAAACAGACCATATTGGGACCTTTGTGGTATCTGATCCAGCCGATCTGTACGACGATCATGTGCATGGTCGTATTCCGGCATGTTGCCAGACTGGGGACGGACGGAGTCCCGCCGATCCTCTTTTATTCCGCGGGAACAGTGATGTGGACGTTCTTCAGCAGTCTGCTGACCGGTGAAGCGAGGGTCTTTTCCGTAAATCAGGACATCTTCGGAAAAGTGTATTTTCCGAGACTGACCGTACCCATCGCTGTGTTTTTCGGTGAGATCATTAAGTTCCTGATCCAGTTTTCGCTTTTTGCACTGATCTTTATCGGATATGTGATGACGGGATACGGAGAGTATGTGTCGCTGCGACTGATTTTCATTCCGGTGATCATTTTTTGGATCGGGGTCCAGGCCTGCGGATTGGGACTTGTCGTTTCGGCGATCACAACGAGATATCGGGATCTGGCAAAGGCGCTTTCATTTTTCCTGTCTTTGTTTATGTATGTGACCCCGGTAGCATATCCTTTGTCCGAAGTGTCGGAAAAATACAGGATCGTATTTGCGATGAACCCGGTGACCGCGGCAATGGAATGCTTCCGGAAACTGTGCTTCGGTGTCGGAGAGGTATCCGTGAGCCTTGTTTCGTACAGTATCTTTTGTACGCTCCTGTTTCTTTTTGCGGGAGTGATCCTCTTTAACAAGAACGAAAAAGTATTCGTGGATGTCATATAGGTAATGAAATGAAAGATATTGCGATAAAAGCGGAAAACATAGGAAAGTATTACCGGCTCGGGCAGATCAATACGGGCATGTTTTACACGGATGTAAAATCCTGGATCTCCCGTAAGCTCGGCAAAGAAGACAAGACACTGAAGATCGGGGAAACGATCAGTGAGAAGGACGGTTTCTGGGCGCTTGATGATATCAACTTTGAGATCGAGCAGGGAGATCGTGTCGGGATCATCGGGAAAAACGGTGCCGGAAAATCCACGCTGTTAAAAGTGATCAGCCGGGTGACCGCGCCGACGAAAGGAAGGATCGGGATCAAGGGCAGTGTCGCAAGCCTTCTGGAAGTAGGAACCGGCTTTCATCCCGACATGACGGGAAGAGAGAATGTTTATTTGAATGGTGCGATCCTCGGCATGAAGCGGGCCGAGATCAATGAGAAGATGAATGAGATCATCTCGTTCAGTGAGATCAACGAACATATCGATACGCCCGTAAAACGTTATTCCAGCGGAATGTATGTACGTCTTGCATTTGCGGTCGCGGCGAATCTGGACAGTGACATTCTGATCGCGGATGAAGTCCTTGCCGTGGGTGATGCCGAGTTTCAGAAGCGGGCATTGGGGAAGATGAATGAGCTGAGTACCGGGCAGGGGAGGACGGTCCTTTTTGTCAGTCATCGGATGAATGCGGTAAAGACACTGTGCAGGAACGGTATCGTTTTGGACCGGGGAAAGATCGTGCTGCAGGACAGCATCGACAAGTGCATTGCAAAGTATCAGAGTAAATTCTTTGAGAAAAAGACCACGTCGGATCTGTCCCGGTATGACAATGAGTTTTTTGATCTGCTGGAGTTCAGACTTACGGACAGGGACGGAAAGGATCTGGTTCAGCCGAAGGAAAACTGCAGCAAGGCATTTGTCCGGATCGGGCTGAACATGAAAAAGGTACATCCTGCATTTACCGTCGGCTACGCGATCTACAATGCAGACGGCGAGGTGATGTACTGGTCCTATGTGACAGATGATTATTCGGAAGAGAATAATGTGAAGCCCGGTAAAAATGTTCTGATCGGAGAGATCCCCGATCATTTTCTGAATGAAGGCGAATATTACATCTTCTTTTCTGCGAGCCTTCATTACATTCAGTGGATCGTGAATCCCGAGGAGGATTCCCCCTCTCTGAAACTGGAAATACAGGGTGGGCTCAGTGAATCTCCTTTCTGGCCGGAAAAGCGCCCCGGAGTATGTGCTCCCGTATTGAAATGGACGGTGACGGATCAATGAACAGAAACGAATACGAATACGTAAACTCGCCTGAAACAAAACATAAGGGGATCCGCCTGCTGTCCCGTGTTTTGAAACGCGTGATCAAAAGAGACGATACTTATATCCGGAATGTACTGCTTCTGGATGAAGATCCGGATCGGGTTGTGATCCGGCATAACGGCACCGAGGATTACGGAAAGATCGTTTATGTGATCAAAGAGAACACCTGCTGTGACGGATTCTGTGCGACGCTTCTTTTGATCATGTGCGACCTGATCTATGCAAAGCAGCACGGTTTTGCTCCGGTCATCCGCCTGACATCCGAATATGCTTACTATGATGAAGAAAAAAGCAAAGAGATCAAAAACCCCTGGGAGTATTATTTTCTGCCGGAGGAGGAAGCTTATGACGAAAATAGAGCGATGCATGTAAGCTATGCCAATTATACCCACAGGGAAAGCATAAGAAAAAAATACGGGATCGGGAATTACAGGGTGGAAGAGTATTACGATGAGACCATACGGAATCTCTGTGCACCGGTCGTGAAAAAGTATTTCAGGATGAAACCGGAGATCATCAGGGAAGCAGAAGATCTGCTGGGAGGAGTAAAAACGTCCGGCGGAAAAGTCCTGGGGATCCATTTCAGGGGAACGGATTTTAAAGAAGCGTATGACGGACATCCGGTGTTTGTGGATGCGGACCGGATGATCGAAGAGATCGGAAAAGTTTTGGCTTCGGAAAACTATAAGGCGGTATTTCTTGCAACGGATGATGCTTCTTTTGGAGAGAAACTGAAAAATGTGATCGGGGATGCCTTACTTTTGCAGCATGCGGACGTATACAGAAGCGACGGAAACCGCTCCGTGGCATTTTCCGAAAATGAGAGAAAATATCATCACTATCTGTTAGGGCGCGAGATCGCACGGGATATGTATACGCTGAGCCTGTGTGACGGACTGCTGGCAGGCAAGTCGATGGTGGGACTGATGAGTTATCTGTTTAAGTGCAGCAGGGATGAAGCATATGCAACGATGCATATCATCGATAACGGGAATCATTCCAACGGACGTTTCTTTCAGACGCACAGGGAGAAATGATGGCGATGACTTTAGATCCGGTTTCATTGATGAACAGGGAGCTGACCGTTGTCGGATTCGGAAAGGACAGTAATAAGCTCGTCAATGATTTCAGATATGTTTTTGAGGACCGTCTGCATTTCAGAGATTCGATCAAATGGAATGGGGATCGGACGGATCTGACGGATCGGTTTTTGGTCTGCTGTACTTATGATCGCGCTCAGGCATTAAAAGAACTGAAGGGAAAAGATCTGACGTATCAAAAAGATTTTTGTTTTGCGGAAGATCTTTTCTCCATACTCGATGATCACAAACACCGGAGGATCGCTTACCTGTCTTATCCGGGAAGTCTGATAGGACAGATCCGTGCGATCGTTTTCGGATATGCGGCAAAGCACGGAAAGATCCTGCCCCGGGAAAAACACAGGGAGATCCTGAAAGGGCATTACGAAAAGGATGCATCGGATCGTTTCGGCAGTCGTCTGGTCCGGACTTCACCGGTGAGAAAACTGATCTACCTCAAATATCTCATTCTTGGTGCAGCAGAATCGATTGCACAGTTATCAGCAAAAGGAAACGATTACGAAGCGTATGATCACATCTGTTTTGAATCGGTATCCGATGCGATCCGCTTTCAAAAAGATCATCCTTCCGCCGCCGGTAAAGTGATCACGGTCGATGAGCTGAAGGCACATACCATGACCTCTTTATATATGAGGGCGGTATATTTTGACCGGAAAATGAAAAACTGTTTCTGCGATGCGCCCTTCAAAAAGCTGTGGATAGGAAAGAACGGGATGACCAGAATGTGTGAATGTCCCGACTTTCTGGAAGTGGGGTTTGGTAATGCCGGCGTAACGGATCTAAAGAAGATATGGAAGTCACCGCTCGCGAAGATCGTCCGCCTGTCGATGCTCAATCACAGTTATACTTTCTGTTCCGAAGAGTTGTGCGGAATGCTGCGCGTCTGCGGCGACCTGAAGGAACTGCCGGCCTTTCCCGAAACGGCGGAAGAAAACGATCAACCGGGAGAGCTCATGATCGCAAATGACCGTGTCTGCAATCTGTGCTGCCCGTCGTGCAGGAATACTCTTTACACAAAAAACAATGCGGACGAAGCGATCATAGCAAAGGCCGGTACGGATGCCCTGCTTGCTTCCGGCTGGCCGGACCGGGCGGAGGAACTGATCGTAGGAGGAAGCGGAGAAGCATTTCTTTCGGAAAACTATAAACAGGTTTTGTATGACGGGAAGTTAAAGAGAAACCGTATCCGGATCATGACGAACGGGATCCTCTTTACTCCGCAGGAGTGGGAAAAGCTGGAAGGGAAATATGAGCATATCGTGTTTTCTGTTTCCGTGGATGCCGCGACAAAGAACACATATGAGAAAGTCAGATGCGGCGGAAACTATGAGCGCCTGATGAAGAATATGGAGTTTCTTTCCGAACTCCGTAAAGAAAATAAGGTAGACTGTGTCATTGTGAACCTCATAGTCCAGAGAGCAAACTACAGGGAGATCCCGGATTTTATCCGATGGGCGAAAATGCTGGGATTTGATCGTGTCAGCCTCTCTCACATCAGAAACTGGGGTACGTTTACGGAGAAAGAGTTTCAAAACGAAGTATCAATGTTTGACAAAAACGGAAATATGAAAGCGGAACTTGCCAGGGTACTGGAGGATCCGGTCTGCAGGGATCCCGTTGTTGAGATGCAATGGGAATCATGATATGCTATGAAGAATGATTATCGATCACAGGAGAAACGTTGATGGAAGAGAATGAAAATATAACGGAACAGGAAACGGAAGAAAAGGTACAGGGAACACCGCAGGAAGGACCTGTATGGATCCCGACGGCAGCCGGCGGAAAGATCGCATCCGATTATCTTCCGGAGGATGTTTATATGCCCGCTCCGCCGATGATGCCGGGAGGCCCCGGAGCGCCGGAACCTCCGAAAAAAAAGAAGGTAAATCCTGTGCTGATCATAGCGATCATCGCTGCCTGCCTGCTCCTTTTGGCCGGCGGAATTTTTACGGCAGTGTTTGTGTTTAGAGTGCAAGAGATCGTTGAGGATAATGAACTTGCGTCGTCCCGTGACGATGATGAAGAGGATGATGATGACTATGATTACGCGTATCCCAACGTTCCGGAAACGGACCCGGATCCGGACAGCACAGATCCGGATGGCGGAGATCCCGACGGCGGTGATCCCGCTGTTCCGATGTCCGGCTTTGCGGGAGACAGCGGAACGGTTTTGAATATCTACTGCTGGAACGAAGAACTGAAAGATCTGATGGAAAATCATTATCCCGGATATCAGAACGGACAGATCGGTAACGTGACCGTGAACTGGACGATCATCCCGGACTACGATGATGCCTATCAGGGTGCGCTGGATGTTGCGCTGGCAAATAATATGACGGCATATCAGGACGATGTCGTGGATATCTTTTTGCTGGAATCGGAATTCGCGCCGACGTATACGGACAGTTCTTATACTTTGTCTATGGATGAGCTTGGCATCGATATGAAAGAACTGAATGACCAGTACCGTTATACACAGGATCTGATGACGGATGCCAACGGAAACGTCAAAGCACTTTCGTGGATGGCTTATCCGGGAGCTCTGATCTATAACCGTGAGATCGCGACGGAAGTACTCGGAACGGACGATCCCGACGAAGTGCAGGCCTATGTTTCCGACTGGAAATCCTATAATGATCTTGCGGCAAAGGTCGCAGCAAAAGGATATCTCATGACCATATCGCCGGAAGAACCGTATCGAGCATACCATGATAACCGTACTTCCGCCTGGGTGGACAACGGAAGTCTCTGTGTCGATCCGCATGTGGAGGCCTGGGCAACGGATGCCAGAAATCTTTGCGATAAAGGATATGTCGGTACCGCAGAGCAATGGTCGGAGGAATGGTTTTCCGGCTTTGACGGAAATGTGTTCTGTTATTTCGGTCCCACCTGGCTCGTCGATTATGTAATGATCGATAAGGACGTGGCGGACCGGGGCGGCTGGGCGATGTGTCAGGGGCCGGAGCCTTTTTACTGGGGCGGTACCTGGATCGCAGTCGCAAACGGTACGGACAACAAATATCTTGCGGCGGATATCCTGCGAAAAATGACGACCGATAAAAACGTGATGACAGAGATCGCGGAACAGGAGAAAGAGTTCGTCAATAATTCCGTGGTCATGCAGAATATGATGCAGAGCAGTGCGTGGGAATCACCGGTCCTCGGCGGACAGAATCCCGTGGCGGTACTGTCGGAAAATGCCGATGCACTGCGCGCGCAGTACATCACGGAATATGATTACGATTGTTTCTGGAATTACGAGCAGGAGATGATGCGTTATATCGGGGGAAAATATACTTACGATGAAATGCTGGATGAGTTTCGCGCGCAGATTGCGCTGGCGCATCCGGAAGTACAATGAAGGAAACTCTCCCGGTAAATGCAGTGTTTTAAGATAATTACACGGCAATACCGGAAGGGGCTTGACATGATCGAGCGGAGTCTGATATAATTTCAAACGCGCCTATGGAGGCGTGAGTTGATTCGGAGAAGTACTCAAGAGGCCGAAGAGGCGCCCCTGCTAAGGGTGTAGGTCGGGTAACCGGCGCGAGGGTTCAAATCCCTCCTTCTCCGCGAAAGGGATGACAACAGTCGTCCCTTTCTTCAGCTAAAGGGCAGATTTACATAATCAATTTGTGGTTACGTAAGCCCTGAAACGCTTATAAATACTACATTTTGTGGTCATAATTTTTTCACAAAATTTCTTGAAAATTTTTGAAAAAAGTTGTTGACACGGAAAAACGAAAGTGGTAGTATAAGCGAGTCGCCCGAAAAACAGGGGTTTTTCGAAAGGCGAAGTACCTTGATAAATAAACAGCTATCCAACCCTGAAGATTCTAAAAAGAATTATTCAGAACGGTTCAATGAACCAAAACAGTAAACGGATTTTTAGCCAGATTTATCTGGTTAGGATACGAACTTTTATAGAGAGTTTGATCCTGGCTCAGGATGAACGCTGGCGGCGTGCTTAACACATGCAAGTCGAACGGAGCCAAGGAGTGCTTGCATTCCTGAAGCTTAGTGGCGGACGGGTGAGTAACGCG
>Ga0310694_10006987_pt1 | contig 10640 bp, 9 predicted proteins | sample 174DNAGHGhighgp2_FD_203884 | JGI IMG/M metagenome (GOLD analysis project Ga0310694, IMG submission 203884) | Sheep rumen microbial communities from Palmerston North, Manawatu-Wanganui, New Zealand - 1742 DNA GHGhigh gp2 (v2) (version 2) | ecosystem: Host-associated > Mammals > Digestive system >... | reverse complement strand
AGCGCGTTTACGGCGATATTTTAAGGCGGGTATGTATTTACCCGCCTTTTATGTTTTCTCTCCTTAAAACGCGCTTTATGCGCAGTTAATACATGCCCCCGGCGATGTGCTCGTCCGGATTCCCTTGGACCATACCGAAGATCATATCCTGGACATATTCCTGCCTGCCACGCATACTCAAATGCTGCGTCTCGCCCAGTTGCTCCACCAGCGTTCCAGCCGAAAGCGATAGCGATGCGAGCAGCGCCTCGTGCTGGGAGGCGGAAACCGCGTCCGCGATATCCTTGCTGCCTTTGACGTAGCGGCCGTTAACCATCACCTTGTCGGGGTGGTCAATCTTCTTGTCCCGGTTTTCAAGATTCCTTACCTCGAAATCAAGAATCGTGCTCTTCGGCACTTTCATCAAGCCGTGGTTAATGTTGGAAGCGAATTTCAGGTAGGGGTCCTTTGTGGTATCGACGGACACGTATTTCACATTGAAGCCCATCTTCTCCAGCATTTGGCGCATGTCGGCGGATTGGAAGCCGTCGGTCGAAACCTGCATAATGCAAACGCCCTTGTTGCGCAAATCAAGCAGGAACTGACGAACCTTCCACAAAGGCACTTCCGAGCCCGGACGCGCCTTGATGCCAAATGCAATCGGGGTAATGAGCGACGGGGACAATCGCAATGTCTGTTCCCCGGTCAGCAGGTTGCGCCCGGACACTGCCATTTGCTTTTCGATCGCGGACATTGCGAAGCCGAAGCGGTCACCTTTCAAGGCGCCGTCAAGATGGACATAGTAGTTGTATTTGGGAAGTTCCCGCACCATATAGTCCATTATCTTATCCGCACCATCGATGGACAAAATGATTTCGTCCTTCGCGATGGCATTGTCGAGGCACTGGCAGGCGACCCACTTTTCGACGTTATAGATAAGGGACATCGAAGAGCGGTTGGCAACGCCCGCAAGATCCATCAAGGCGCCGGGAAGGTTCTCCTCAAATTCCTCACGGTAAATGTCCGGGACCTCAATGATGTATCCGGCGTGGTCTTCCACTTCCTTTTCCGTTGTGCATATCATCGGCTGCTGCGTATTCGTCCCGATAAAGACCGGGAATGTCTTGCCGCTGTAAATGCCTTTTTCCTTTTGGACATCCCAAATGGCAGGCGCCAGCACAAGCACCTTTGGATTGTTCTTCACCGCCTCGATATGGGATTCAAGGAATGAGGAGTCGCTGTTACGGGAGGACACCAGCCAACGCCGGCAGGGAAGGGAACCGTTCTTCAATTTGAAACGGGAGGACATACGGCGGGTGATGGTTTCATAGTTCTTAACCGCCTGATTGGCAACGGCTTCCTGAAAGTTTGCTTCATCGATGATGGCGCCGATAACAGCCTTACCCAAGTTGTGGCCGCCGCGGGAACCGAAGCCTACGCCGACGTGATGCGGGAACATATCCTCGTCCAGCTTCTCGCCCTTCTTCGGCATAAACCTTGAAGTAAAGAACGGGGAGGCTGCAATCACATCGAGCATTTGGTTTGCCATAACGGCGGACGCCAAGTCCTTTGTGGCGGTGACCAGCGAGAAGAGGATACGCGTTGTCCTCAAGAGTTTGTATTTGCGTTGGGGTTCGCGCAGCAGGCACACGTGGTAGAGGTCATACATTGCGCCCATAATGGCGAAGGACGTTTTACCGGCACCGATACAGCCGGTCACGCAAATTTCCTCATACGGGGAATAGAGCGGGTTCGGATAGATGCGGTGCAAGGCTTCGCGCCAGTATTCGTAAACGGCTTTTCCGTTGTCGTAGGTTTGGCCCAAATAGTAGGGGTCATTCAAAAACGTATCTATGTCCACGGGGACAGATTCATAGCCTTCGGCCTTCGCGGTCAATTCATAGAGCTCGCGTGTGGACAGTTTTGAATAATCAGTAGTAGGAGTCTCCATACACTAAATATACGTCCGTTGTGTGCTTTTGGCGCAATCGAGGGTTGGCGCAATGCGGGGAAATATGGTATATTTAATTCGAGGTTTTTATGGCAATTGAATTTAGCACACCGTCTTTTAAGCCGCGTGAATACGAAGGCGAATACATTCGATACACCCTGTATGGGTTGGATTCCGATGGGGACGAGCTGGATGATATCATCACTTCCCCGAAAAAATCAACCGTGATCCATACCATCAAGGAGCTTCGCCCGGACTATCGCCGCATTTACAATGGTATGCACGTCACCGCCATCCTCTATGACAAGAACGATCGTATGCTTGATTCGGAAGTGGTGTGGTCCACCGATCAGGATGAATCGAAAGGGGCCAACGAAACTATTGAATATAAAAAGGGACACAAGAACAGCCGGGGAGAGGATGCACCTTGGGTGATCCGCGACCATAAAAACGGCAAAGTTCTTGCGTCCTTTTCTAAAAAGGATGACGCGGAAGCGCACCTCGAACGCATGAAGCATTACCGCAAGGGCGAAAAACTTTTCAACAAGCAGGAACTTGAAAGTATGGCTATGAATGGTTATAAGGCAGCCGTGACCGCCGCTTGGTCCGGCGCCGGCGTCAAGAATTTCAAAATCGATGCCCGCATCAACGAAGAGGAACCGCCTACTCTTGATGTCATCCCCAAGACCTTGGATGGCAAGGACATTGATGTAAGCTGGCGCCTCCTTCCGAACGTTATGAAGATCGCGCAGTATTCGATCAGCCCGGCGGGCAACCATACGATTGAACGCGAGATGGATTTCCGGACGGAAGATGATATTGAAAACATCTTCACGGACGAATTCAAGAGTCTCGATGATGTGCTCGAGCACGGCAAGCCTTCCGAAAGCGCCAACGAGGACGCCTATATGGATGCGCTTGATGCCGAGCTGGATGAAATCATTGCAGCAGGCGCCGCCCCCCAGCAGGCAGCAGCAGCCGATGCCAAACTTCAGGAAGAACCTGCCCCGGAATTTACCGACGCGGAATATATGGATGTGATGAAGGCGATCAACCGACTTGGCCGTGCGCGTGTCCGTGCAATTAGCCAAAAGGCGGGCCTTCCGTTGACCAAGACTGGAAGGATCTTGAAGGAACTCGTGGCTAGCGGTTATGCATTTGGCCGCAAGCAGGGCGCCTCCAATGTATTTATCCTTACCCCCGAAGGCAAGGCGGAAGTTCCGCCTCCGGAACTCAACTCCAAAGTTCCGGAAAGGGTGAAGAAGTTAATTCTGTCCCCGGCATATTCAAGCGCCTCTATGGAAGACCGCGTTGATTTCATCAACAAGATGTATGACGATGTGGCGAAGGCTGGCATCGGTGATATTCATTGGAACGTTGCAGGTTCCGGAGATTGGCAGTGGGCATACGTCAAGCCCTCCAAGCGCGAGTATTACCTCATAACCATTACGCCGAACGGAACGTTCGGCACGGTGACCTTCAATAATCCGGACAAGAACGGGTCTGTTGGGGAAACCGCTACCCGCCACGATGACTGGAGCATCGCAGAATTCCAAAAGTATCTTGATGAGCGTATCCCCGCAATTCAGGCGGCCTACGCGAAGGTCAAGGACTACGAATCGAAGTATTACTATTACTCGTTCTACGGTTCCAAAAACAACAAGAATGTCAAGAACAAGGAAGAAATGCTCGCGGTGGTGGAAGGCACCAAGGGCACCGGAATGACCTATTATTTCCGCTACGGTTTTGCGTGGAAGGGCGCAGGCAAGAGCAAAGTGTCCTACGAGAAATTCCGTGAGTATTGCAATCATGCGCAAGTGGACATCGAGGTGAACTACAATACGATGGAAGCCGAGGTGAACGAATTTTCCGAAAACGATATGTATTAAGGAGCAGGCAATGGGAATCAAACTCATCAAGAAAGAAAGTATGGAGCGCTGCGATTCGTGTGGCGCCGTGATGACCGAATATGACTATGACCGCTACGGCGGCCTTTGCAAGCATTGCCGGTCCAAGGAATCCAAAACAGAAGAAAGTGCCCCTTACATCCAGTGCTACGTTATTACGGGTGGCACCGGCCCTGAATCCGGCGAAGAAACGGAACGCGAAAAAATTGATGTTTCCGGTGACCCCGAGCAGGAACTGTGGGATATGGTTCTCAAAGAAATCCCGGCGGGCTACGAACAGCGTCTGTTCGTGAACGATGACTACTATGATTGCGTGGGTAGTGATGAGGGGGTCGCGGAACTGCGCGAAGAGGGCCTGGCAGCCTTTAAGAAAGAGCACGGCATTGACAAGATTACTTCGATGGGATACTATGAGAACTCGTGGAGCGGCTGGATGAGCGATCAGATTGATTACCGCATCAAAAGCGAAGCCGCAAAATCCGAAACGGCGCCGGACGATTATGCAAGGGATAACTTCCTGAAAGGCGCCCTGGACTATGCCGAAATCGAAGATGACAAGGGAAACGTTGTGCTTCTCAAAATCGCCAAGCGCTTTGAGGGCGAGCCCGGTGGGGACTTCTGCCTCCGTTCGTATGATGGCGAAACCGATAAGGGTCTTGCTATGGGCGGGATTCGTTATGTGGTTGGCCGCTACGGTGAACTGCTTGATATGGACCCGGCAGAAGCCATCATTAAAATTGCAAAGGAATAACGAAAATGGGAATCAAACTTATCAGGAAAGAAAGCGCCGAGCCCAAGGGACATTGGGTTGTTTACCTGCGTGGAGAAGAATGGTGCACACGCGATACCGAAAAGGAAGCGCAGGCGGTTGTGAATTCCTATGACGGCGAAGGCGATTGCTGGTATGAATTCGTAGCGGACGAAGCCAAGAATACTCCCGCCCTGAATGCCGCCACATTCGCCGAGCCTTCGTTTGACGCCGTTACATATGGGCTGGAAGAAATTTCCAAGAATGATTCCGGCGAAATCGAAATTGTCGATGGCATCGACAGCGGTGATTCCGCCCAGGCACTGGCGGATGAGGTTACGGCGCTCCATAAGAAGCACCCCGAAAAGAAATACCACATCATCGCCATCGGAACCGACTCCGACGGAATCGCGGACAAGTCCGAAGTAATTTGGTCGGACTATCCTGAAGAGGTATCCGCGGATGAAAACGCCCCCGTCAAGAACGAGGGTCGCGTAACGTCCTATTTCGTGCTCCACAAGAATGCGGAGCTGAAAGCAATTGATAAGATTGTTGCCACGCTGGAAGATGCGATTCTCAATAATCAAACCGTTGAGACCACCGCTAACCCGGACGGCACCGTTTCGATTGAAATCTATGGCAGGATGAGCCCGGACGAAGTTGCCCGCGCAATTCAGCTTCCCGGACAACTTAGCACATCCTACGTCGATCTCGCAATCAATATCGAGGGCTAAAATGAGCACAAACGATTTACGCGGCTTTTACTTAAAAGTATGGTATGGGCTTGTTCAGGACCACAAGATGTCCTCCGAAGAAGCCGACCGCCTTTGCGACAAGTATCAGCAAATCATTGCTGATGGCTACGAAAATGGGGAAGGACCTGCTAAAATCTCCGACCAGCTTGCCACACAAGACAAGCGCGAAGCGCACGAACCGGGGACGAAGTGGTCTGCCGAGATTCGCGTTGCCTTCAATGACGAAAACGACCCCAACGACAAGTGGGTCAAGGATTATGAAGGGCAGTCCGTTTGGAATTTCTTTGACGATCTTTCCGACGCGCTGCCTGCCCGCGAGGCAATCAAATGCGTCCCGGACCGCTACAAGGATGCTTTCCGCGACTACTGCATTTACTACGGGATGGAATGCCCGGACGAAAGTTCTAACCAAGGAGATACGGACATGGGAAAAATCCACATGGCGCACAATCGCCGCGAAGATACCAACACCGGAAATCGCGACTTCGACCAAGAAATTCAGGCACTCAAAAATCAAAAGAGTATGCCGGATCTCGTTAACGCGCTCAAGGGCCTTTCGCAGAACCAGCTTGACCTTCTCGAACTTGGTTTCGGAAAGGGCGAACTTGCGACGAAGATGGAAACGAAGAGAGAACAGATTGCGGCGAAGGATCTTCTCCCGACGCAGAATGAAATCGACGTGGGCAAGTCCCTTGGCTATCAGGTGAGCGGTAAAAATCCGGAACAGACCAAGGCCATCCTGAAGGGCGGCCCGGTCACCATCAATCTCCCGCTCGTTGTTTACGAACACGCCGGCCAGTATTACATCGTTGACGGTCACCATCGTTGGTCGCAGGTATTCCTCATCAACCCGAACTGCAAAATCGAAAGCATCGTTTTCAAGAACTCGGCAGGCGACACCGATCAGGACCCGATCGATATGCTCCGTGACTTCCAGGGCGCAATCGCCGTGGCAAATGGCGGTAAGGTGCCGACCAACACCGTTGAACAAGGCAAGAACATTTTTGATTGGAGTGACGACGACCTCCTCAAATACCTTGAAGGCAACATTCAGGACGAAATGGTGCAGGCTTACAGGGACTACTACCACTCCAACATCACAAAGGAAAACGTCGAAAAGTCCATCATCGGCAACGCCGGCATTATGAAGCACAGTAACGAACCGGTCCCTGGTGCGCCGAGCCGTGCAGTGATGCCGCAGACCGATACCGGCAACAACGCCGGCTTGAAGGCTGCGATGCAGGGTATGACGGACATTTAAGGAGGCTTGAAATGCCCAAGATCAAAATGGTAGAGGCTACTGCGCTCAACCGGATCACTATGAGGGATGCACGCCGGAAGTGTGCTGCCCTTCAAAAGTCCGGGAAGCTGGCACCGTGCCTTCACGAGGTCACGGCCGCCATCGCGTTGGTCCAAAACGCTTTAGCAAACAGCAGCCCTGAAATCAAGGACAACACTTTGAACTCGACCGAGAAGAAGATCGTGGCTCGCGCCGTGCTGGCGGAGATCATTTCGAACTTCAACTACGAGCCGGAAGATTTGAGGTAATCAAAATGGCACACGTTAGATTGATTAAAAGAGAAGAACGCGTCGGCGCAAGGGTTCGCCGCGACATCGAAAATGCGGTTTACGCATATCGCAAGGACCACGACGACGACAAGGCACTTCAAGCCCTCAAGGATGCCGTAAAAGGCACCGAGTTTGAAGAAAAGGCATTGCGCCACATTGACGACCCCGAAATCATGAAAAACTTCAAGGGCCACATGGATGCATTCCTCTTGGATGCGCTGGCAGGCCAAGGAATTGTTTGAGGTAACAGATGGTAGAACTTTTCTCCGAGATGCCGCTCTTTTATCTTGAGGAGCGCCAGCAAGAAATCGAACGCTTCAAGTCCACAATGTTCCCGGAAATCGAAGGCGCCCTGAATGATATGGGATGCAGCGGTTCGGTGGATTTCAAGTCCACCGGCGCCACGCCCGTTGGCTACGACACCGTGGTCATCAAGGCAAAGAAGCCCGGGACAACTCCTATGGAAGCAACGGTGGAAGTGAAATTCCCCAGTGCCAACCCCACGAAACGCTACGTGATTCAGTGGAAGGACTCGAGCGGGGAAACCATCGATTCCGCCCAAGTGGGGACTGCCATCGATGCCGTTGATGTGATTGAATCCTACCTTTCCACCGCCTTCGGAAGCGCTCTTGAAAACAAGAGCAACGAGGACTACGAAGAGGACAATGTAAAGGACGCCAAGGAATGCAAGGCGGCGCTCGACAAGCTCATTGTCGGCTCGGACAAGTTGAAGGGCTACGGCCTCGAAACTGTCCTTACCGAGGATGTCAGCGTTGGCGCCGAGATGCCGGTTGCCCGCGTTGAACTCGGCATACGTGCGGACAAGAGTGCGGAGCCATACTACAAGGCAGGCGACTTGCTTGAGTATTACACCTTCGACTTCTCCGGTGGCATGTGCCATATCACATTCCACCTGCAAGAAGAGGACTGGGACGAAATGCTTTCGGACCACCCCTCGGTCACTGCGATGATAGAGGATCTTGCCCCGGACATGATTGACGAACTTGAAAACCACGATTTCGTCAATCGCCCCGGAGATGAAAATTAAGGTTGGGTAGTCATACAACCTGCATAGGTGCACGCTCCCGGCGACGGGGGCGTGTATATTATTGTATACTTGGTTTTGGCAGAAAATAAACCTATATTTAAGAAAGGGCTACGCGCCCGCCAAAACCCGAGGGCACCGTGAAACAGTTTTTTGATCATTTTGCTTTAGCCAACAAAACCATTCAGGAACGATTGGGTGCGGCGCCTAATGCGCTCAACAAGTTGTCCGCATTGTATGGAATGCAGGCACGCGGCTTTGTCCAAATGATGTCCTACGGCGATGATATGATCACCGCCAGGGCTGCATCACACCTGCTTAATATGGACATCTTGAGGGCGAACGATGCCTACCTGCTTAAATTGGGCGAAGGTTTCCTCCTCAATTCCATCGAAAGCATTACCCCGCCGCTCATCCATTCCGGGAATGACTTTTACTTCTCATCCCTGCGTGAATATGGCCTTTACGATTCCATCGGCTCGGTGAACCTCCGCGATGGATCCGCCGCCAACCTCCTGCTTTATAGGTTCGAGGCACTCGACGAAATGACCGCCGAGGGCGAGCAAAAATACAAGGCGCTCTACTGCGCCGGCCAATATGTCACGCAAAACTTCACCACGGATGATATTGACCTTACGCCGGGCACTTTCCAGTCCATTTATGTGCCGGAAACCTACAAGGCGGTTTGGACGCCTTCCGTGCGCGTCTTCCTTGAAGGAATCGGCAATGACGGCAAGGCGAAGGAAGTAGTCCCGATCTATTCGATGGCGGAACTTCTTGCCTACACGGATCGTGATTGGCTAGTTCTTTGCCAGCATACCGGTCGCGGCCTTACCATCACCTTGGGCGATGGCGAAGTGTTTGGCGCCGGATACAACAACAAAGAGACCTTTGCAAAGATCACCGCCGTAAGCGTCACCTACATTAAGACGGACAGCCTTGCGGAGGCAGCGAATGAAACGCTCAAATTCAATGATGACGTTACGCCGCTCTATTCCGATAGGCTCCCGGTCCTCGACAAGCCGAGCACCGGCGATACGCCGGAAATGTTCAGGTCCCGCGCCGTCGCCGAGATGTTCGCTTCCGGCAAGATTACGGATGAGAAGGACCTGGTCACCGAAATCAAGAAGATTCCGCTGGTCCGCTCTTGCGCCGCCCACCGCGAACAAAACCGCCACTTCCCTGTGGCGCCGTTTGATTCGCAAGCCTACCAAGACTACCTTGATGGCAAACGCCCCTATCCGGTGATTTACCCGCACGGCGCTATGGTAGAATTCAATGGCGCCTTGTATGTGGTTGTGCGCAAGGATAAGGGCACGGAAATCCTCCCGCCGAGCGACCCCGAAAGTTCTTGGCAGGTGATTGTCCCCGCAAACATTTACGCGGCCCTGAAGGGAATGGGCTTTAGTGCGGAATCCGCTTTCCGGTATGACAACGCGACCATCGTGCTTTCCGGCCTGATGGTGGCAAATCGCCGCTACTGGTCCCCGGATCATTCTTATGTGCCCAGCGATATTGTATACCACGCCGGCACAAACAAATTGTATGTGGCTACGGCAAACGTGCGCGGGCTGGAACCGGGCGCCGACGTTGACCCGGAATCCGGTTATGCGGAAGATACTTGGGTGGCGCAAGAGGATCTTGATTCCAACCCGAAGTATGCAGGATACCGCATTGACGATTATGTCTCGATCACGCAGGCATCCTACGAACTGGAATTGAAAGGCTACTTTGGCATCGCCTCGAAACTCGGCTTCACCTCGGTTGTAGTCGAACCGTGCGTATCTGTCCCGGTCACCATCACCTATTCGTATGATGGGGCGCACCGCGAGAACGAGGAGATTACCCGCTTCATTCAGGAATACGCCTGCTACAATGTAGGCAAGACCTTGCTGGCATCGGAATTGCACTCGCTGCTGACGGAAAAGTTCGGCCTTACGAAGGTGTATATTACGCTGCGCAAGGGCACGGACGAAAGCGTCCCGGAATGCCCACAGATTACACTGGCAACCCATGAGTATATTTCAAAGAGCGACTTGACAGTCACTCCGCGTGAGGTGTTATAATGGCAGACAAAAGAATGATTTATGACTTCGAAACGATCTTTGAAGTCATTATGAAATCGCAAACGGACATGATTGAGCTTGTCACGAAGTGGAGCGAAATGATTGCACCCACGGCAAAGGACGTTACTTTCAACTTGTCCGGGCGGAAGCCTCTAACTGTCCCAAATTTCGAGAAGATGTTTGAGACGATCAATGAACGCACCCTTCCGTCCGATCCTTCTTTCAATTCAATCACTGCGACTGCCAGGGGTGGGGGGAGTAAACTTACGGCCGGGGCATTATCGTTCGCCGGAGGACGCCAAAATACCACATACGATGTGAATGGGATACAAAGCATACCTGCCGTTATATATGATAACGGCAGGTGGCCGACTTGGCCGCTTCCTCGCTATATGCGCGTCGAACCTGGAGAAAATCCTTCCCTTACGATTGCACCGAATCTAGGCGATACGGACGTTATGCATATGAGCGACTTCTTTGTATTTGTCCCGGGAGGCTCATCCGTAACGTTTTTCTTTTCCAGCTACGGCCAATCTCAACGCATGACACTGACGGCGAGGTCGAATACTATATGGCAGGTGTGCGTAACAGCACTAAATGTAAAGAATCTCGGATTATCT
>Ga0310694_10006984_pt1 | contig 10641 bp, 11 predicted proteins | sample 174DNAGHGhighgp2_FD_203884 | JGI IMG/M metagenome (GOLD analysis project Ga0310694, IMG submission 203884) | Sheep rumen microbial communities from Palmerston North, Manawatu-Wanganui, New Zealand - 1742 DNA GHGhigh gp2 (v2) (version 2) | ecosystem: Host-associated > Mammals > Digestive system... | reverse complement strand
GCAGGCCTTGCCGTGTGAGGTCAGGAAGGTGAACAGGTCAAAGGGCGCCATGGATTCCCAGCAGCCTTCCGCCACGACGATGGTGGCGCGGGGGTTGCCCTGGTCCAGCTGGCGCTGCAGCTGCCGGGCGACGCCTTCCACGGTCCACGGGACCTCGGGCACGACCACGATCTCGCTGCCGGTGGAAACCGCCGCGGTCAGGGCGATATCGCCGCAGTGGCGGCCCATGACCTCCACCACCGCGGGCCGGTCATGGCTGCGGGAGGTGGCGCGGATCTTGCGGATGGCGTCCACGCAGACGTTCACCGCCGTATCATAGCCCAGGGACATTTCCGTGTAGGCCAGGTCGTTATCGATGGTTCCGGGAATGCCGATGCAGGGCACGCCGAGATCGCACAGGGCCTGGGCGCCGCGGAAACTGCCGTCTCCGCCGATGACCACCAGGCCATCGATCTGCATGCTCTTCAGGGTTTTGACGGCTTTCTCCTGAAACTTCTTTTCCTTGAACTCCAGGCAGCGGGCCGTGCGCAGATAGGTGCCCGGCTCGTCCGCGATATCCAGCACCAGTTCCAGTGTCAGCTCCTGCATGTCGTCCTTCAGGTTGGAGCTTTTACGGAGCAGGCCGTTGTAACCGCGCTTCACGCCGATCAGCGGAATGCCGTACATCGCCGCGCTGCGCGCGACGCTCATCACGGCAGCATTCATGCCCGGGCTGTCCCCGCCGGAAGTAAGTACGCCGATCTTTCTCATGGCTGATCTGATACTCCTTTTCATATCGGTACGGATCGAATCCGCATCATGCATTCAAGTCATGATACCATAAAAAAATAAAAGAAAAAAGATTTGCGGGAAAGTTTTCACTTCTTACTTTCGTTATATAGTCGTAACACTTTCTTTACATTTTGTCCCGGCTCCGGTATACTGTACCTGACCGGCCCCGGCGTGCGTTACGCCGCCGGGCGGAAGGAGAAGAGCATGAAGAAGCGGCGCTTCCTGAATCGGTTCCTGTGCCTTTTGTGCCTGGGCGTCTTTCTGTGCGCGCAGGCCTTCCCGCCTGCCCTGGCGGACTACGCCGCCACCACGCTGCACAACGGCAGCCAGGGCGAGGAGGTGCGCGAGCTTCAGCAGGCGCTGATCGACCTGGGTTTCCTGAAGGGTACCGCCGACGGCAAATTCGGCACGAACACAGAAAACGCTGTGCGCGCCTTCCAGAAAAAGAACAAACTGACCGTGGACGGCCTGGCCGGCACCACAACAAAGGCCATGATCCTGAGCCAGGCGGAAGCCAAACGGAAACCGACGCCCACCACCGCGCCTACGGGCAGTCCCGCCCAGCCCACAGCCACCCCCGCCCCGGGCAGCGACACAACCTCCTCCCTTTTCGGCACCTACGCCACGATCCGGAAGGGACAGAAGGGTGACCGGGTGAAGACCCTGCAGCGGTCGCTGATCACCCTGGGCTACCTGAAGGGCAGCGCGGACGGCGTCTTCGGCAACGGAACGTTCAAGGCCGTCAAGGCTTTCCAGAAAGCAAAGAAGCTGACCGCGGACGGCGTGGCCGGCAAAAAAACGCTCCTGGCCATCCAGACCGCACTGGCAGGCGGCGCGTCCTCCCCGACCGCGGCGCCCACCGCTGCCCCCACGGCTGCCCCGGTGGATCCGACCCCCGCTCCCACCGAACCGGAAGGCGGCCTGAACCCGAAGATCAACGGACCGTCCGGCTCCTCGGTACAGCTGCTGCACTGGTTCAACGACGTGAAGCCGTCCATTTCCGGCGGACAGCACCTGATGGTATACGATCCGTCCACCGGGTATTCCTGGACGGTGCGGGTCCTGGCCCGGGGACGCCACTGCGACGCGGAACCGCTGACAAAGCAGGATACCAACACCATGGTGACAGCCTTCGGCGGAGTGAACACCTGGAACCAGAAGGCAGTCTATGTGAAACTGCCGGACGGCAGGTGGTCCCTCGCCTCCACCCACGATATGCCCCACGATTCCGGCACCATCAAGGACAACGGGTTCAACGGGCATCTTTGCGTACACTTCCTGCGGGATATGGATGAGGCAAAGAAGAATGACCCGAAATACGGCGTGGCCAACCAGGAAACCATCCGGAAATACTGGAAAAAGCTCACCGGGCAGGAGATCACGGACTGATCCGGGATAATGAAAGAAATCATGATTGTCAGGGAAAAAGCCTTGACAATCTATTTGTTTGATGTATAATAGCCGGGTGTCAGGCTGAACGCCCTGACACCGGAGGGATGATCATGGAGCGGGAAAACCTGAGGAAAAAGGTGGATCTGGCGTTCCTGTCCGCCTTTTACGGCGGCATGCTGACGGAGAACCAGCGCCGTATCCTCTCCCTGCACTGTGAGGAAGACCTTTCCCTGAGCGAGATCGCCGAAGAGACCGGCATTTCCCGCCAGGCCGCGCACGAAACCCTGACCCGCGCGGCCGCGAAGCTGACGGAGATGGAAGAAGCCCTCGGCGCGGCAAAACGCTTCCGCCGGATGGAAACCGGACTGGAAGAGGCGCTCACTCTCCTGCGGGACAAGGCATATCCCGAAGCGGAACAGAAACTGGAAGAACTGCTGAACATCGAGACGGAGGACGGCAATGGCATTTGAAGGCTTGAGTGAGAAGCTCCAGGGCGCGCTGAAAAAGATGACCGGCCGCGGCAGGCTGACCGAGCAGGCTGTGAAGGACGGCATGCGTGAAGTACGCATGGCGCTGCTTGAAGCGGACGTCAACTACGCCGTGGCCAAGGATTTCATCCGCAAGGTAACCGACCGCTGCGTCGGTTCCGACGTGCTCTCCTCCCTGACCCCGAGCCAGCAGGTCATCAAAATCGTCAACGAAGAAATGACCGAGCTGATGGGCAGCACCAACGCCCGGCTCAACTGGTCCCCTTCCGTACCGACGATCTTCATGCTCTGCGGTCTGCAGGGCGCCGGTAAAACCACTATGTGCGCCAAGCTGGCCGGATACCTGACCAAGCAGGGTAAAAAGCCCATGCTGGCCGCCTGCGACATCTACCGCCCCGCCGCCATCAAACAGCTGCAGGTCGTGGGTCAGCAGGTGAACGTGCCCGTTTTCGAAAAGGGCACCCAGGACCCGGTGAAGACCGCGAAGGAAGCCATCGAATACGCCCGGTACTACCAGCGGGACGTGCTGATCATCGATACCGCCGGCCGCCTGCACATTGACGAAGAGCTCATGGACGAGCTGCTCCGCATCAAGGACGCGGTGTCCCCCACCGAAATCCTGCTGACAGTGGACGCCATGACCGGCCAGGACGCCGTGAACGTCGCCAAGGCCTTCGACGAGAAGCTGGGCGTCACCGGCGTCATCCTGACCAAGCTGGACGGCGATACCCGCGGCGGCGCGGCCCTGTCCATCAAGGCCGTGACCGGCAAGCCCATCAAGTTCAGCGGTATCGGCGAAAAGCTTTCCGACATCGAGCCCTTCCATCCGGACCGGATGGCCAGCCGCATCCTCGGCATGGGCGACGTGCTGACCCTGATCGACAAGGCTGCCGAAGCCTTCGACCAGCAGGACGCCGAGAAGTTCGCCCGCAAGGGCATGAGCAACAAGCTCACCCTGGAGGACTTCCTGGACCAGATGCAGAGCATGAAAAAGATGGGCGGCCTGCGCAGCATGATCAATATGCTTCCCGGCATGAGCGGCAAGGACATCGACGTGGACGACAACGCCATGAAGAAGCCCGAAGCCATCATCCGCTCCATGACGCCCAGGGAACGCCGGGATCCTTCCATCCTGAACGCCAGCCGCCGCAAGCGCATCGCCGCCGGCTCCGGCACCACCGTGCAGGACGTGAACACCCTGATCCGCCAGTTTGAGCAGGCCCAGCAGATGATGAAACAGATGATGGGCCGCAAGGGCAAAAAGGGAATGCGGGGAATGAAGCTCCCCGGAATGTTCTGATTGGACTCATATACCTCGCTATATGATTTCCATATATATCATTATTCACTTATTTAGAGGAGGAAGACCCAAATGTCCGTTAAAATCCGTCTGAAGAGAATGGGAATGAAGAAAAAGCCTTTTTATCGCGTGGTTGTCGCTGATATCCGCAGCCCCCGTGACGGCCGCTTCATCGAGGAGATCGGTTACTACGATCCGATGACCCAGCCCGCTGAGATCAAGGTTGACAACGAGCGCGCGAAGTACTGGCTCGGCGTCGGCGCCCAGCCCACCGATACCGTCCGCATTCTGCTGAAGAAGTCCGGCGCGATCGAAGAGAAGTGAGCCTGAACGCAGAAAGGATGTACCCATGCAAGAACTTTTAACCTTTGTGGCACAGTCTCTGGTGGAGCATCCCGAACAGGTCACCGTTACCGAAACCGAAGGACCTGAAGCAGTCATTCTGGAGCTCCATGTGGCTGAAGACGATATGGGCAAAGTGATCGGCAAGCAGGGCCGCATCGCCAAGGCGATCCGCGCCGTCATCAAGGCCGCCACGCTCAAGAACAGCAAACCTGTTTTTGTTGAAATCCAATAAGTCAACGCCATGTCCGGCGGGATCCGATGCACGGATCCCGCCGTGCTTTCACCGGAGGAAAACCGCCTGATGAACGATTATCTGATGATCGGCACCGTGCTCAAGCCCCAGGGCGTTCGCGGGGAATGCAAAGTGCGTTCCTACGCCGCGGATATTGAGCTGTTTCACCGCTGGCACACCCTGTACCGGAAAACCGGCATCGGGTATGAGCCGGTATCTGTCCGGGTTGGGAGGATCCGGGACGGATTTGTGTACGCTTTCCTGAACGGCAGCGCGGACGCGAATGCGGCGGAAGCCTTCCGCGGAACCGACCTGTATGTGGACCGGGCCCACGCCGCCCCGGCGGAAGACGGGGCCGTGCTCATCGCCGACCTGATCGGCTGCGAGGCCCGGGATGAAAACGATACGGTCATCGGCACCCTGACCGACGTACTGCAGTACGGCACGGTGGATACCTGGGTGTTCAAAACGGAGAAAGGCACCCTGATGGCCCCGGCGCTGAAGGCTGTTTTCCAGGAGGTCGACGCGGAGAAGAAAACCATCCGCGTGGTCCGGGAAAAGCTGGAGGAGGTGTCCGTCCTCTCATGAACGATGCCTTCCGCGTCAATATCCTGACCATCTTCCCGGAGATGTTTGAATCGTTCTTCGCTTCGAGCATCCTGAGCCGGGCCCGGGAGCAGGGCCTCATCGACGTCCGCGTGACGGACATACGCCCCTACTCCTCCTGCAAACACCACAACACGGACGATTACCCCTTCGGCGGCGGCGCCGGCATGGTCATGATGGCCCAGCCGATCATCGCCGCGATGGCGGACGCCCGGGAACAATACCCTTCCGCGCGGCGGATCTATCTCGGCCCCCGCGGAAAGAAACTGAACACTTCCCTCGCCCGGGAACTGTCCCGGGAAAAAGAGCTGATCCTCCTGTGCGGCCACTATGAAGGCGTGGACCAGCGCGCGCTGGACGCCTGCGTGGACGAGGAGATCTCCATCGGGGATTATATCCTGACCGGCGGCGAGCCTGCCGCCATGGTGCTGGTTGACTGCGTGTCCCGGTTCATCCCGGGCGTGCTGGGCAGCGCCGAAAGCCCGGAAGAGGAATCCTTTGAGGGTGGCCTGCTGGAATATCCCCAATATACCCGCCCGCGGGATCTGGACGGCATGGAAGTGCCGGAGATCCTGCTGAACGGCGACCACGCGAAAATCAAAGCGTGGCGGCGCCGGGAAAGCCTGAAGGCGACGCTCCGGTTCCGGCCGGACCTGCTGGAAACCGCGCCGCTGGACAAAAATGACCTGAAGATGCTGGATGAGATCCGGAAGGAGATGAGCGACAAGTGTTCCTGCGAAAACTGACCGTACTGCTTGTACCGCTGGCCATGCTGCTGGTCCTGTGCCTGCTGGCGCCGCTGTTCTATTCCATGAGCCCTTATTTCGGATCCCTGCTGCAGGGCGCCCTGCTGGGCGTGCTGCTGGCGCTGCTGCTGCCCCTGGCCGGGGCCACGAAAATGCGGGAGCCCTTCGCCTGGCTGCTGTGGATTCCCGCCGCGGTGATCCTGCTGATCCTGCTGTACCAGTACCTGGCTTCCCAGGGCGTGGGTCGGGACCTGCCGGTGCTGCGCCTGCTGGCCACTTCCGACTCCCGGATCATCACCATCGAGGCCGCCTTCGCTGCCTATATGCTGGCCTTCTCGGTCCGCACCGGCAAAGGCATCTGACTTTGCTTATCCGATCCGCTCCGTCAGGGCGGATCTTTTTTGATTTTGTAAAACTAATGTTATCTTTGATCCGAGCCTGATATGATATAATCAGAATGGTTATTTATGAGATATCACGCCTGAATACCGGAGGACCCCTTATGCAGACGATTATGATCGACGGTTCCATGTACCCGACCCCGCGGGAGATGCATCTCGCGCTGAAAAAGATGCTGCGCCTGCCGGAGTATTACGGCCTGAACGCGGACGCGCTGAACGACTGCCTGGGCGAGAAGACGGAAAAGGTCAGCCTGTGGATCCTTGATCCCGGCGCCGGGGAAACGGCCGAAGCCGTATCCCGCGTGTCCATGGTGATCCGGGACAACGGCGGCGAGGTAAAGGAGCTGCACCGGGCATGATGAGACTGCATCTGCTGGGCGTCAACGGCCCCTATCCCGAAAGCCGCGGCGCCACGTCCGGCTACCTGCTGGAAGCCGGGGACAGCCTGTTCCAGTTTGACCTGGGCAGCGGCGTCCTTTCCGCGCTGACCGCGCTGACCGCGCCGGAATCGCTGACGGCCCTGCTGCTGACCCACTGGCATTTCGACCACGCGGCGGACATCGGCGTGCTTGAGTACCGGCTGGAAGCCCTGGGCAAAACCATGCCGGTATACGGCCCGGCCGATCCGGACTCGCCTCTGTACCGCCTGGTTTGTGAAAAGCCCTGTTTTGAGTTCCATGTGGTTACCGCCGGGGACGTGTTTTCCCTTGCCGGAAAAGAAATCCGTGTGAACGCCGCCCTCCATCCCGTGCCCGCGGTAGGCTATACGCTGACCTTTGAGGGGAAAACCTTCGGCTATACCGGGGATACCAAGCCGCTGCCCTCCCTCGCGGCGGATTACCGGGGCTGCGCGCTGCTCCTGGCGGACGCGCCCTTCCCCCGGGACGTCTGGAACGAAAACCGGCCAATCCAGTCCGCGGAGCAGGCCGCGCGCCTTGCCGCTGAAACCGGCGCCGGTTCCCTGGTCATCACCCATATCAATCCGCTCTTTCCCCGCCGGACGATCCTGGAGGAAGCCCGCGCAGTGTTCCTCCGTACGCAGCTTGCCGAAGCCGGCGCCGTGATCGATCTATGACCGCGCGCCAGCGGGGATGGCTGCTTCCGCCCGCAGCGGCCATGCTGGTTGCGGGCGTTTTTCTGGGCAGAAACACGGAAGGGCTGCTCCTTCCGCTCTGCGCCTGCGCCCTCGCCGTCCTGGCTGTCATCCTGCTGAAAAGCCGCCTCCGCTTCTTCGCCTGCCTGGTCTGCAGCCTGGCGCTGGGCACCGCGGCCGGCTGCCTTGCCTTTCACCCGGCCCTGCCGGCGGAAGGCGAATACCTGGTCCGGGGCGTCGTTTCCGACGAGATCGGTTCCGGATCCTTCGGTCAGATACGGGTATACCTTTCGGACGTTTCCCTCGACAGCCGTTCGCAGAGTGGCGGCGCATACTGGACCTTCTATCCGGACGAAGTCCCGCCGGAGCTGCAGCCCGGCCGAACAGTCTCCTTCCGGGCTTCGCTTTACCATCCCCGGGGCGCTGTGAACCCCGGCGGGTACAATTTCCGGGAATCCCTGCTTCAGAAAGGCGTCACCTTCTGCCTGTACGGGGATGAAGAACTGGAAATCACCGAAACCGCCGGCTTTTCTTTCGCCGGCTCCGTCGCCTCCCTGCGCCACCGGATCTCCGCGGCCCTGCGGCGGGAACTGGGCGATGAAACCGGCGCCTACGCGTCCGCCCTGCTTCTGGGCATGCGCACGCTGATCCCTTCCGAAGACCGCCAGGCCTTCGCCAACCTGGGCATTGCGCACATTCTTTCGGTCAGCGGTTTCCATGTGGGCCTGCTCATCGGCGCGCTGGCGGCCCTGTTCCACGTGCTGCGCCTCCGGCAGGGCCTCCGGCTCGGCCTGAACGCGGTGATCCTCTTTGCTTACGCCGCCCTGTGCGGCATGAGCCAGCCGGTGATCCGCGCCTCGCTGCTGCTTCTGCTGGGCATTGAGGGACGCATCCTGAACCGGCCCCGGGCCGGCCTTCACCTGCTCAGCGGGACGCTGTTCATTATGACGCTCCTTTCCCCCGCTCAGGTCACCTCCGCTTCCTTCCAGCTGTCCTTCTGCGCGGTGTTCGGCATCATCTGGTTCGCACCCCTGATCAAGCGCCTCCGGGTACGGGGACGGATCCACCGCCGCGTGCTGGAATCGCTGATCGTCACCTTCAGCGTCCAGGTGGGCATCCTGTTTCCGGAACTGTATTTCTTCCAGCGGCTGCCGCTGCTGGTTTTCCTGGTCAACCTTCCGGCCATCCTGATTTTCAGCCTGCTGATCCCAGTTTTCTGGATCGCGCTGATTCTGCTGCCGGTGCCCGGCCTTTCCAGCCTGCTGTCCGTGCCGCTGTCCGCCGCAACCTCCTTCCTGCTGGACGGAATCCGAACCCTCGGCGCCGTTCCCGGGCTCACGCTCTGGATCAGGATGCCCACAGTCCTCACGCTCCTGGGCGTGATCCTTGTTTTCCTGGCCCTGTGCCTGTTTGTCCGGTTCCGGCGGAGTTTGCGGGCTGGGCTTCTGGCGGCCGGCGCGCTGCTGATCGCCGTTTCCCTGCTGCCCGCGGCCCACACCTCCACGGAGTATATCCAGTTCAGCGCCGGCAACGCGGACGCAGCCGTGCTGCGGGACCGGGATAAAACCATTGTCATTGATACCGGGGAGAATGACGGTACGCTGAGCACTTACCTGCGGCAGAACCGGCTGACGCCGGACGCGGTCATCCTGACCCACCTGCACACGGATCATGCCGGCGGCCTGCAGTCCCTGATCGACGACGGGATTCCCATCCCGCTTTTGTATCTGCCGGAAGGCGCGGAAAAGCAGCAGGTCCATCCGGATTTCCTGCTCCTGCTGGACAGCCTGCGCGCCTCCGGTACGGAGATCCGGACCCTTTCCCGCGGCGACGTGATTCCCCTTCCCTCCGGTACGCTGGCGGTGCTCTGGCCGGAAAAAGGGAAAACCCGTCCCGGGCAGGAAGCGAACCATTATTCCCTCGTTTCCCGCCTGACGCTGAAGGGCACCGTGCTCCTGCAGACCGGCGACCTGTCCGGAAGCTATGAGGCTTACTCCGCCGTGCCGTCGGACATCCTGAAAGCCGCACACCACGGCTCCCCGTCCTCCACGTCGGAAGCATTCCTTTCCGCCGTTAATCCGGAGGCAATCCTGCTGAGCTGCCGGTATGGAACCCGGCTGGAATCCTTCCGGGAACGGACCGGAGGCATTCCGGTTTACGGTACGCCGGAATGCGGCGCCGTGACCGTCCGCTTTGAGGAAGGCGACTATACCGTGATCCCGTATCTGTCTGACTGAATCCACCGGAGGAACTGTCCATGGACCGAAAAGACTTTGACCGCGCCCTGTCCCAGGGTTCCCTGCCCTCCGTCCTGCTTTTTGAGGGCGAGGAAGAACAGCTGAAGCAGGAAGCCCTGGCCCGGCTGCGCACCGCAATCCTGCCGGAAGGCATGGAGGCGCTGAACGAGACCGTACTGGAAGACCCGGAACCCGGCCGGCTGATTGCCGACGCGGAGACCCAGCCCTTCATGGCGGATCGCCGCCTGGTGGTCGTCCGGGACCTTCCCGCCCTCACAGGCCGCGGCGAGGCGGACGAAAAGATGATTTCCTGGCTGCCCTCCGTTCCCGAGACGACGATCCTGCTGTTCTACTGCACGGGAAAACCCGACGGGCGCAAAAAACTCTACACCACAATCAAAAAGATGAACGGCGTGGTCACCTTCGCCCCGCTAAAAGGCGCGGAACTGACGCGTTTCGTAACCGACGCCTTTAAGGAAGCCGGCAAGGAATGCGACCAGCGCACCGCCGAATACCTGATCTTCACGGTCGGCGACGACGCGGGCCTGCTGAAAAGCGAGATCCGGAAGATCGCTTCATATGCCGGAGACCGGCCGTCCGTCACCGCGGCTGACGTGACCGCGCTGGCCACGCCCTCCACGGAGTGCACCGTATTCCAGATGGTGGACGCCGTGGTTACCGGGCAGAAGAGCAATGCGCTGACGCTGCTGCGGAACCAGATGCTGGCCGGCACGGACCGGATGGCAATTCTGGCCATGCTTCTGCGGCAGTACCGGCTGCTGCAGCATATCAAGATCATGCAGTATGAAAAACGCGGCGGCGACTTCATCCGTTCCGCCCTCGGCGTGCCGCCCTTCGCCGTGGATCAGTACGTCCGCCAGGCTTCCGGCTATACCGGCGGACAGGTGAAAAACGCGGTCAAAATCTGCTTTGACACCGAGTACGCGGTCAAATCCGGCCGCATCCAGCAGGAAGGCGCGGTGGAAAACGTGATCATCCGCCTGCTGACCCTGCGGGAAAAAGACGGAAA
>Ga0310694_10006983_pt1 | contig 10641 bp, 8 predicted proteins | sample 174DNAGHGhighgp2_FD_203884 | JGI IMG/M metagenome (GOLD analysis project Ga0310694, IMG submission 203884) | Sheep rumen microbial communities from Palmerston North, Manawatu-Wanganui, New Zealand - 1742 DNA GHGhigh gp2 (v2) (version 2) | ecosystem: Host-associated > Mammals > Digestive system >... | reverse complement strand
ACGTATGCTATCCCGCTATATACCGTTCCACAAAATTCCAGCGATGTAACAACTATTGAATTTAATGAGGTTACCTTTGCTGCCGGTATGCAACCCACGAGTATCGCAGAAAACGCAAAGCGCGAATACCCGGTAGGTGAATCTACAAAAGTTTTGATATTCTCTATAGATGACCAAAACTTTGGTATACCATTATTTGACTTTACACATACCGTAGATATTGGAACCGGGGAGTGGAAAGAAATAACCGAGGAAGAACGCAACAATGTTAACCCGATGCCTCCAATCCCAACTGTAATGGATGGTGCAAACGGTGGAGATGTGGTTAAAAAACGCTGTTGTATGCCTCTTCCAAGGGTCACAACGATGATTTCGGTTGGTAAACCAACGGTAGATTTTGGTTCTGAATATGGTTCTACATACTTAAACAACAAAATTACAGCATATTCCGACCTTATCAACCGCATAAAGATGCAGTTCGGTTGGCCATCGGTTGAACTTGACCTATGCGACGAGAATATCGCAGAATTTATCGACCAGGCCATGGAACTTTACTCTAAGTATGCCGGATTTAACGAAGAATTCCTGGTTTTCGATTCCAGAATCTATAAACGCGGCACCGGCATTCGTTTAGATAAACTTTTCTCCATAACTCCAGAACTTTTAGCCCGTGGTTTAGAGGGTAATAAAGTTGATTTTGACTACGACATTCAAAATTACCGTAAGGTTTTGAATGTTTCTGCGGTTCAACCTGGAGAATCCACCGGTATAAACACATTGTTTACCCTTGAGCAAGCTATGGCTCAACAAACGTACTTTAGTTTCTTGTTAGGTAGCTATGGCTGGGATTTAATTACATGGAATTGCGTTAAAAACTGGCTTGATGTACGCGAAAAAGTACTTGCACAGCAGGTTTATTTTAGATTTAATCCCCAAACACAATATCTTCGCCTTACTCCAGAGCCGCTGCCGGGACAGGGATACCTTGGATTGGTATCATGTTACGTCGAGAAGCCTATTAGAGAGCTTATAAACGAGGCTTGGATATTCGAGTATGCAATGGCCCTCACCCTCGTTGCTATAGGCCGTCTGCGCAGTAAATATTCATTCCAAATGCTAGGTGGCGCCACCATAACAGGCGACCAACTTCTATCACAGGGAATGGAAAAGAAGAAAGAACTCGAAGAAATGCTATTCAAAGGACAGGGCTGGGTATCCAGCGAATATGCACAACCCATGTTTTACGTCGGTTAATCTACATATTTCCAATGAAACCCGGCAAACGTCTCTCGTTTACCATCTAAGCATTCTTTTAGTTTGCTTCGATTGTGCGATTTCATATTTAAAACAGAAACAACGACGTTGTTTATTGATGTGTACGTTTCCCCGGTTTCTACACAGATAAACTTACGCATACCGTGTCGCTCCATCCATTCTTTATTATCCATGTATTCAAAATTAAACGGCTTGTCTTCATGTGCCTCTTGATTCTCAAACCTCCATTTCAGTGGGGTTCCGTCTGGTAAGTTTCCACTATGGTTTAACTCACCACGACAACACTTAACTATTGACCCACTTGAGAGCTTCGACTCCGGCATGTCAGCAATCGCATCCGCTATACAAAAATACGATTTGCCGGTGGTTACACACACAACCGGTGTTCTCTTTTTTGTTCCATTCTCCATTCCTTTTCTTAATCCTTCTTTAATTTTTTTCCTATATTCTGGGTCTTGCCATAACTTTTTCATCGCTTCTTTGTGATTATCAATATATTTTTGGTCGGTATGTAATTTTTCCAGAAACTCAGCATGTTTTGCCTGCCAAATTTCGTCTGATTTCATTCTGAGACCAACTATCCGCCTAGATTCTTTAGCCTTCTCTGAGTTTTTTAGCCCAATTCCTCTTTTTCTAGCGAATTCTTTGCGGTTTTCATCTATCGATAGATATTCCTGTAATCCAACCTTACAATATACGCCGACATCACGTCCACCATCGGTATGATTGTAACCGAAGTCCGTTTCATTTGATTTATATTCTCTAACATATACTGACTCAAGGTGTTCAGCTTCTTCGGCCGACTCGCACGTTGTTATAATGTTATGCTCTATATTGTACCAACCATACTTCCTGATTGCATTATACACCGGTTGTCCATGATACCCAAAACCACATCTCCAACGAGCAGCCGGTGAGATAGATGTTATACCTATGTAGTTTTTTCCGTTCGGGAATAAATGACGATAAACGGTCCACACTGGCATTTGATTGTATCTCTTTACATATACCTTATTTCCACAATCAAATATGCGTTTAAATCCATTAGATTTCATATTTTCCCATTCAGATTTCGCTGGGTCGAAATGTTCCAGCAGCTTGTGAAGTTTATGTTTTTGATACGCCAACCTTGATGATACAACACCATCTTTACTCACATAATGATAATTTGGTTTGCTCATATGTAAAAAATCAAAACCAAGTTTTTCGTACAATTTACCGTCAGAAAATCTAATATCAGAATATGATATCAATTCTACCGGGCGGTAGACCATTTCAAAGTATCTTAAAAGTTTTGATGCCCCACCAACAACTGTCATGTCATTTTTCGTAGCAAACCGGGCTAATTCCATTCGTACAACACTTTTTGTCAAAGCTCGATTCGTAAATGTCATAACCGAGACCAATTCATCATTATAGTATAGGCCGAGTCTGATTTCAGATGTGTCATGACCGAGAAGATGATATTTGTCTAGAAAATCAGACGCCTTTTGATATTGAAGCTCCATCACTTTACACTTTCTGGCCGGGATTTTATTTGTATGATTGGTTTTAGACATGATAATTGAGTCTATGGCTACTGAATGATTTTCTTGCTCATACCAGAAAAATATTGGTGCCTTTTGCTTATTACGAACCATTTTCATAAAGGAAACAGATGCATCATCTGTCTTTTCTATAACAACACAATTTTCTAAAATTTTCATACGACAAACCTTCTTTACTATTTTATCATATAAGCATATTTCAAATCAATAAAAAAAAAATACCCCCTCACCGGGAGGGGGTACATCGGCCATTACTTAATCGTTAGCCTTATCGTCGTCGTTGCATTCTTCACCATCGCCGTCAGATTCTTCTGCTTCGTCTGCAAGCGTCTGGAGTCTGCGTACATCGGTGGTTGCATCATCTGCATCTACGATATCGCGACGAAGTCTATTTAAAAGTTTGCGAAGTTGTATGATGGCATCGTTTAGAGTACACTCACACGAATACTGCATCGTTTCGTTTGCGTACTCGGTGCGTCTGGGTTCATCCGTACAGATGTGTGTGCAATACGGTAAAACCAAACATTTAACATTATCTAACAACTTATTCAGTGTAGTATACTCTGGGTTCGGCGCGGTATCCATTAGATAAACATAAAATTGCCCAATGGATGGTGTAACTGCATCATTAGAGCATACCGGAAGCAAATCCCTAAACGTGCTAAATGGGATTGTTTGTCCCGGATGAAGTGAGCCGATTACACTATCGTCGGCCTGATGTTTAATAACACACTTCAAATCAATACATCTAGAGTGTATTTCCAACGCTATACTCAACAACGCGGTGAGTTCATCCTGTGTTAGTTTTTCGTACATATTATTCTCCTGTTTCAAGGTTCGTCGTTAAGTTCCATCGCCAGATAACGATGGTCTGGAAGGTACATCTTCCACTTAATGTAATCACTAAAGTCCATTTCTAGACGAAGTGCCTCTCGATACCGGGCTGCCCGTTTTATTGCTTCTCGTTCTGATACAACATGTACACCCCTGCGCTTTCGAGATTCGTTGCGTCGCTTTAGACGTTCGGTAAAGTCGTCAGCTTGTTGTTTTTGATATCTCTCAAATGCTTTATCCTCAACCCAGCAAAATCCAAATTCTGCGCGACGGTGATATGATACCCCGTTATTGTCTGTAAAGTGGTCTATCATGGTCTTAATCCTCATCATCTAGGTCGTCATCTTCTGGGTTGTCATTTTCATCAACCGGTTGTGAATGACATACAAAATAGGGACCCATATCATGTAGTCCTTCTGGTGTTTTTTTGGGTGATACATGTTGTCTGTATTCCTCGATTATTTGCCTGTGATTAAAAGCCATTCTAGGTAATTCATTCATCTTAAACCAGCCAAATTCGGTTATCCCATCACCAGCTTTAGGATACCATCTACTGTCTTTAAGTACGTATACGGCCTCAATAATCCGAAGTTTAGAATCAATGCCCTCGTCGGAAAATGTTCTGAACTGGTTATCTCTACTAACAGGCTCCATAATACAAAGACTATCAACCAAAATTCTACCAACTGTATCTTCAAGGTTGATGTCCTCTTTCACATCGAAAAACCCGCCTGGAAGAGACCAGAACCCCTTGTATGGATAATCTTTTCTACGCACAAGAAGTATGTCCGAATTTTCAGGATGTTCAACCGGAATAACCTCATCGTAACGTACCTTTTGTTCTTCCCTGATTACAAGTACATCGGCAACTACACTCGGCCGCTCTCGTTTATTTGTATCATATTCAGACGCTGCAATGGTTTCACCTTGTCTATACTCGTCTTCGTGCCCAATCTGATGATAGTGGTGCCAGGACTTAATACAATCGAACGTTTCTTTGTAGAGATAATCTTTTACCTCATCAAAAGATGCGCATGGATTGCGATAAAAAATGTCCCGTACTTTAGGCGCTACAACATCGTCTGCATACGCAATGCTTTCACTTGGGTTAAAATCTAATTCAAGTGTTTTTATGTCTGCGTATTCCAATTTAAAATTGTTTTGTGCGCAGAAATCATCGCAAAACTTGTCTATACCCTTATCACATTGAAAGTCTATGTAGATTGATTGGTGGTTCTTGTTTTTGAGAAATGAGTGTCTTTCATACAAATGGTCTATCGCGACTTGCACAAGCTCCATGCGGTACTCTTCACTGGAACATAGGCTGTGACCCTTTATCCCCGTTTCGTCCTTTAAAGTACTAATGGCGATGACAATTACATCATCTTCCTTCCATACCCTATGATATACTTCACAAAACTTGTGCAAGATTTCCTGATGCTGTCGTGTCCACGGGTTGCAATCTGTTCCAAAATAATAAACCATAACATTCCTTAAATTCGGTTTATTATTATATACCGAAAAACAAAGAATGTCAATAATAAAAAAACCCCGGATTTACCGGGGTTTAATAATCGATGGTTTACTGGATGAAATCGCCGGTCGGAACCTTGAGCGGGGCCTTCTGAGTCATCTTTGGACCAAAGGAGGACTTACCAAGACGAGATGGCGTACCGGAAGCATCACGCTTCTTGCCATGCCACCCAAACTTGCGGGCGCTCTTCTTACCAAGCTTACCAGGAGCACGTTGGCTCATCTTCGGGCCGAGCGTTGACTTCTTACCAGGAACTAGCTGAACCGACTCTTGCTGTGGCATCGGAGCCGCCGGGGCCTGAGGGGCTGGAGCCGCAGGTGCTTGTGGTGCAGCCGGGGGTGCGGGTGGTTGTTGTTCCGTGTCGTCGTCTACATCGAGGTCGTCGAGGTCGTCATCCTCGTCCTCGTCATCCTTGTCGATGTCGTCGGGGTCGCCGCCGAGCTTCTTGAATACATCGCGAAGGGTCTTGATTGCTAGCTTGATTGCTGTTTGGGCTTCAATGCGGTCGTCATCATCCTCTTCGTCTTCGATGTCTTCGTCCTCTGGCTCGTCGTCTTCGACGCCGCCACCGAGGTCTCCGGTTGTGTCGTCGAATCCGGTGTTGTCTACGTTGAGTGGCGCAGATTGGGTATCAAGGCCAACTCCGTCTGCTTCCATGATGGCGCGATAAAGCATTTCCGTCTTGCTTAGGAGCCCGTCGCTTTCACAATTCGGGCAGCCGTCACCACAACTACCGGCGCAATGCTCGGTTGGAGCCTTGATGCCGTTGACATTCTCTGGACCACCGGCGTGGTCAATCTTGTTTTCGAATGGACCTTCTCCGCCATTCTTAAACTTACACACGTCTTCACCTTCGCTGGTTTTGGCTTTCTTTTCCGCAGGCTGCTTTACCTTTACGACCAGCTTGGAAATGTGAGCCTTCTCGGCTCCGTCGAATAATTCCTTGTTCATGTATTTTACCTCTTTGTTGGTTGTTTCACCTGGTCGCGGCCATCCTTGGCCTTGGTACCAGCGATAGAAATGTTAGATTTTGGGTTAGAATGGTTTTCGTCACCATCTTTTACTTTTTCGGGGGAAAACGTTACCTTATCGTCACGGAACCAATTCTTAGTTCCAGGTCCCCATTCACTACCAGGTTCCACACGCTTTACAGCATCAGATGGAACCGGCAGTTCGACACCTATGATTCGGTCAACCGGCATAGTCTCCTGTTGAATGACCAATATTCTGGGTGCTGCATATGCGTCCGTCGCGTCTGCTTTACCAAATGCACCGGGGACTGCCGTTGTGTGAATCTCCTTCACGCGAAGTGGTAGTCCGTCCTTCATGAAGGAGGATAGAGCGTTTAGATAATCATCGCCCTTAACCTTCGTAAAAGGATGGGAAAGTGGATTAAAGCCGCGCTTGAACTCTACGTAATCACCAACCAGAAATCCGTCATTTTCAAGCCGGACTTGCTGTGTTTCGCATAGGGCCACAAATTTACTGGCAAAGTTCTTATACATGCTATATCCTCGTCATTATTTAGGCCAAAAGGGGTTTAGATGTCATAAATATTTACAAATGGCCAGCATAACACTATCTTCATTAAAAAAACCGCAGTTTTCTACCGACGAAGTGAATAAGGATTTCACCTATACCGACGTCGCAATGGATATGCGTCAAAAGGTCGATGTTACGCAAAGTAAAAAGTCTGATATGCCATCACAAACGATTTATGGTAAAGACATTGATGTTATACACGACTTTCAAGCGATAGAAAATTCGTTATTTTATATATTGGCAACAACGCCGGGACAACGACCATTACTGCCAACATTTGGGTGCGACCTGCGTCGTTATCTAGCCGAGCCTATGACAGATGATATCACACAAAGAATGAGAGAACACATTTTACGCGCTATTAGTTCGTGGGAACCAAGAGTTAATTTGAAATCGGTTGATGTTGTTGGAGACCCGGAAACACACACATATTACATATCAATTAATGCATATCTTCCATATATACGCGGTCGTTCACTTTCTGTCTTTGGTAAAATAACAACTGAGGATGGCGTGTTTAAGAGGACATCTACAAATGAGTACAAACAACGTTGATTTTGCACTTCCACAAAATGGATATATGGCGTTTGATGCGCTAACCATGAAAGCCCTCCTACGTGAGCGGCTTAATAAATCTGGTGTATATACAGACCAAGATTTCGAAGGTTCAAATATAGCCCAAATCATCGACATCTTTGCATATACATTCAACACTCTCATTTACTATATGAACCGAACAGCTGCTGAAGGTATGTTTGCTGATGCTCAGATTTACGAAAATATCAATCGAATCGTAAAAGCTATAGGTTATAATCCGATTGGTCACCAAACATCCATTGTGTCGTTCGATTTAACAACCGAATATGGTTACGAAAACGAATTTACTATTGGTCAGCAATATACTCTTCCGAGATATTCTAATATAATGTATGGTGGCACTAGTTATGTAACGGCGAATGATATCGATTTTGTAATTCAGGGCGGGCAAACAGGAAGTTCAATTAAAATGTTTGGGTCTAAAGGACTCCTATATGAAGGTTCAATCATGGCGTACCCGATGCAATATGCGACCGGAGACGATAACGAAATAACATATCTCAATCCAGGTGATGAGGTCATGATTGACCATTTCACGATTGACGTATATATTAAGCATGATGGTAAATGGGCTAAATGGGAAAAAACACCGTCTCTATATCTTAATAATGCCAACGATAAAGTTTACGAAATACGCAGAAACGAAACTGGTTACTACGAAATTAAAACCGGTGATAACATTTGTGGTATGAAAATGAGCGAAGGAGATGAAATACAGATATTTTATATCCGCTCAACTGGTAACGAACATACAGTCGGACAAGATGCTTTTTCTGGACAGCACTTCGTAATATACTCAAATGACGTGTTTACTGAAATAATGCAAGATATTCATGAGAATTACGAAACGTTAAATCTGGTTAATAATGTCAATACCCTATATCTTAAAATCTTATCAAATCTCGCGTCAACATACTATGCAGAACCGGAAAATCCCGATAGCATACGCAAAAACTCCCCTGGAATTTTCCGCATGCAATATCGTCTAGTAACAGCCGATGATTTTAAAAACTATGTACAAACCAATTTTGCAAACCTAATACAAGACGTCTCCGTTCTGAACAATTGGGCATATCTATCGAAATATATTAAGTATTTTTATGACCACGGCATGACAAATCCGAATAATGATAATCGAATTTTAGTCAACCAGGTTTTATTTGCGGATGCGTGTAATTTTAACAACGTATATATATTTGCGGTACCGAAAATACCGGTAGATAATAATAGCGTTATAAATTATCTATCACCGGCGCTTAAAACTTCAATATTGCAATCTATGCAAGATGTTAAAACACTAACCTGCGAACCGATAATTATAGACCCTATGTATATAGGGTTTGATATTGGAATACCAAAATTTGGAGAAAAGCCAAACCAGTCAGACCAACAACTTACGAAAATTTACGTAACGAAAAAATCCACATCCAGACGAGATGTGAATGCGATAAAAAATGAGGTTGTATCAATCATCACCAATTATTTCAACATAGCAAATTGTAAATTGGGTATGTTAATTAATATTTCTCAAATTGTAGCTGACATTCTCTCTGTTAGTGGCGTGGAAAGCGTAACCACACAGCGCACCGATGACCCGACACAGAAAGTAGATGGTCTCTCCTTTGTAATGGCTAATCCGGTTTATCCCGATGATATAACCCAAATAACACATAACTTTAATCTCGAATCCTATCAATTCCCATATGTTGTATCTAGACCCACATTGGAATCTAAGATAGAAATAATAACATCAGACAACACCTATACAATGGTTGAATACTAACCGAGGCGACCAATGGAATATATTGACACCAGTAGTATACGATTTGACCTCAAAATAGACTGCAATTGGCATGCACAATTGCAGGGGGAAATACCAAATGAATGTATGAAAATACAGGTTACTGCGGTTTCGGCTCAAACCGACCCCGTAGTCGAATTGTATGCTCTTAATTCACAATCTATACCTTTAGAAAACCACGAAAGCTCATGGTCTCAGCTAATTCCAACCTGGCGTTTTGTAGATGAGTATGAAAATGTAGTAACCAGACTTTCAATTCACACCCGTCAGCATCCAATATACACTGATATTGTTACCGGTGAAGCCAAAGTCAAATACATAGACGATTCTCCATCTGAAATAGGTAAACCATTATTACTTTTAGCGACGATGTCTTTAACCGGATATCCTTTAGATAAAGAGAATGTATATTCAGATAAGTCTGATGACGTTATAACACATCCAGGTTATTCTAACTCAAAAATAACCAAGGTACATGTTATGGAAATTAACGAATCAACACCCAATGGTTTGCGAATTTCCAGAAACGGAATTGAACCAATGTCGGCGCAAACATATTGGGCCGGTCAATTTATACCCTGTGTAGTTACAATGGAAGGGTGGCATCCTAAAGCATACGACAATGGAGATGTCAACGACAAAAACAAACATATAACAATTTATAATTATCCATACGACCCAAATATTGCTATACCACTAACCGGATTTATATACGCACAGGAGACCGGACTACCGGAATACGACACCGAAACATCTGGCAATATATATGGAGGTCTATTTAGACGCTATACAGATGACGAAAATAAATTTAGAACTGGTGGTTATACAGTAATTTCGGCCGTCCCAGAATTTGAATCAAACTATACCGTTATATCAGCTTGCACAAAACCAGAAACTCACACGACGAGACCATGGACAATGGCTAAATCGTGGATTTCATTTCCTGATACTGACACGCCCTCAACCGTCGCATATTTTTACCCGTACATCAACGAAGAGATATTAAACTCCGAAATAATTAGGTTGGTAAATAACCCGGAATCATTATTCAACGTCGATTCCGTCCCATATAGTTTTTCTGTACCCATTCCAAATAGTATAGCTGACATAGTACCCGGAGCTGATGCCACACAAAAAAATAGAAACACTGGTGGAACTGGTGTTTTTGCGTTAGATATGTCATCTAATACTTGGATGTCGGATTGCGAACTCGGCACTTTAACAAAAATAAACCGCAACCACGAAATCGTCGGAAAACAAATAGATTTAATGACGGACGTTAATTCGGTGTCTGGTAATATTTCATTGTCAACACCATTTAAACAACATTTATCACCAAACAATATGTGGTTATCAATCGATGATAAAATTGTTACAACATGTTTTACGGACCACGTTATAACAATACACGACGCAATTACACATGATATGATAGGTTGTGCTTATACCCCACCACTAGATAGTTTAGACAATTTATATCCAGAAGTAAATGAAAAGCCAATGGATAGCCA
>Ga0310694_10006982_pt1 | contig 10642 bp, 7 predicted proteins | sample 174DNAGHGhighgp2_FD_203884 | JGI IMG/M metagenome (GOLD analysis project Ga0310694, IMG submission 203884) | Sheep rumen microbial communities from Palmerston North, Manawatu-Wanganui, New Zealand - 1742 DNA GHGhigh gp2 (v2) (version 2) | ecosystem: Host-associated > Mammals > Digestive system >... | reverse complement strand
TCCATGGGCGACGAAATCGACTTTCTCAAATCAGACCTCGACAACATCATTGAGAACGCCAAATCGGGAAACAATGTGGACATGCGTACGGCGGCGGTAGTCTACCGTGACGAAGGGGACGACTACCTCACGCGCTACGACAATTTCTCCAGCGATCTCTCCAAGACGCAGGCATTCATAAGCAAGCAAAATGCAGGTGGCGGCGGCGACACCCCCGAAGCGGTACACTCCGCTCTCGAAACTGCGCTGCAGGATCTTTCCTGGAACGAATCGGCACGCGCACGCATCGCCTTCTTCATCCTCGACGCTCCAGCCCACCACGAAGATAAGATTATCAAGAGCCTCCAGAAATCGATCAAGCTCTTCGCCAAGAATGGCATCAAGCTGATCCCCGTGGCGGCAAGCGGCGTAGACAAGCCTACAGAATTCATGCTGAGGTTCTTTGACCTCGCGACTGGCGGCACCTACGTGTTCCTCACGGACGACAGCGGCATCGGAAACCATCACATGGAAGCTTCCGTTGGTGACTTCGAAGTGGAAATTCTCGCCGACCTGATGGCAAGACTCATAAAGAAGTACATCGAATAAACATTATTTTTCGATTTTTTCGGCAAACTTGACAGATCCCGCCGCAGCCTTTTCGGCAGCGGCTTTATCTGCAGCACGTTCGAGACGCGCAGGCTTTCCCGCCAAGTTACGCAACAGCCCGAAGAGAGCCGAAAGTTCGTTGCGCGTGGGGTGCAGGCGCTGCACAAGCGTATTGAGGAAGTTGTCGCGCCACGCCTGGTCGTGGTACTGCCCCGTCAGGTAGCGGTCGAGGAACTTCTTGAATCCGTCAATCTGCTGGATAGTCGCGGGAGCCGTCTCGCACGCGCCCTTCGTGCCACGCTTCGCACGGCCTTCCCCGTTCGCAAGCGCACCGCTGCGGCAGAGTTCATACAGGCCAATAGAAACCGCCTGCCCCAGGTTCAGGCTCATGAGCCCCGGCACCGGAATTTCGCACTGGTACGTGCAGGCGTTTACCTCCTCGAGCGCAAGCCCGCAGGATTCGCGCCCGAACACGAGCGCAATCGTGCCGTCTTCGGGGAGCAATTCCGAAAGGTTCTGCACCATCGTGTGCTTGATGGAACTTGCGAAAATGCGGCGGCTGTACGCGACCGCGCAGGAACAGTCGCCGATAGCGTCCTCGAACCTGTGGACCACATGGGCGTTGTCCAGAATATCGTGGCTGTTTGCCGCCGTGTGGTAGGAATTTTCAATCACCTTGTCGCGCTTCGGGTAGACAATATACAGTTCCGGCAGCGCATAGCAGTGCATGGCGCGCGCGACAAAGCCCACGTTATGGGGGTGTTCCGGTTCTACTAAGACAACTCTAAATTTACGCATAACTAAACCTTCCAATTAAACCCTTTCCCGCGGATTTCATTTTCAATCGTTTCGCCGGGCTGGATTTGTGCGCCGGCATAAATCACGGAGTGCCTGATTTTCACGCCAGCGAGCAGTTCCACGCCGGATACGACGACGGCTTCGTTCGGGTCTCGGCCCAGTTCCTCAAGGCGCGCCTCAACCGCGTGCATCAAGCCCTCGGGCGACCCCATGTCAATCCAGGTAGCGTTCAGCTGGCTCATGTCCACGAAGGGCGCGCGGCCTGCGGCAATTTCCTGCTTCCAGAATTCACGTATATCGAATTCGCCATCCCGTATGCGCGAGAGGGCCGCGTCGCTGTACCACGACACGCCGGAGAACGTCGCGGGGGTTCCTTCCGTAGCGCCGAACCGCCCGGCAATGCCCGCCAGGCGACCGTCAGCGCCCACCCGGAAGGTGTTCACCTGTGGGAAGTCCACCGCAAGGAGCGCTACCTGCGGGCCGTTTTCTAAAGATGCCCGCGCCACGGCGCTTTCCACAAACTTCTTCAAGTCAAAACTGCAATAGGCGTCGCCGTTCATCACGAGCAGGCCGCCTCGGTAACCTGCGGCATAAATGCGGTGGAGCGGCCCCGCCGTCCCGAGAATTTCGGGCTGTTCCACCCACACCTTCTCGAATCCGAGAGTCTCGCCCGCCGCGACCACCTGTTCCGCCAGGTAATGCGCGTTCGCATGCAGTCGCACGTTGCCAATCGCACGCGCCTTGCGGGCCTGCAAATCAAGAATCGAAGCGTCCACCACGGGCACGAGCGGCTTGGGCACATCGTTTGTGAGCGGGCGAAGCCGCGTCCCGAGCCCTGCCGCCAGAATCAAGACATTCAGGGAACAGTTTTCCATTGCCTCAAATGTAGAAAAATAAAAAATGTATATTCAAAAGGTAGATATTACAGGGGCTCTTTATGAGCCGATGGGCAGCACCAAAACATAAAGAATCAAAAAACAAATCTCATAAAAAAATCAACAATGTTCTGTCCGAACTGTGGCGAGCATTACAATTACGACGAGCCCCGCTGCCCCTGGTGCGGAGCGTCAAAGCCTCATAAAGAATCTTCAAACGAAAAAGATGAGACAGTCGAGATCGACGAAAAAAAACTCCCACTCAAGACCCGATTGTTTTCCAAGCGCTATGTCGCAGCGCTTATTTTATTCATAATAGGAATTACATGTCTTACCGTGATAACGAGAAATGCATTTATTGTCGAATATCCGGATACAATAGACTACAATTCCCCTTACTTTATTGCATTCGTTTTTTTAATATGCATTCCCTTTTTAGGGGTCTTGGGATTTATGTACGACAGTGAGCAAAAAAGGAATCCTCGGGATGATTCTAAAAACGACCTTGGTTCTATGTTCATAACGCAGTTGCAATTCTATTATCTGGCACCATTCAAGTACGGATACCGTTGTATAAAAGAACGAAACTACAAAGGCCTAGTACTTTTTGCAACATTCATTTCAGCACTTGCATTTTTATTTGCCTGGTAGCTATAGAGCAAGGCGCCGACGCCTCGCGAACTGCGCACGAAATGCGACACCGAAAGTCCGAAAAGCGCCCGAAAGGCCCCCAGATAGGACTAAAGCACCACTTTTTATCCATTTAGTCCTACATTTTTTGAATTTGACGCCTCTGAAACGCCCTTAGATAGTACCAAAACCCACTTTTTCCCTATTTTGGTCCTATCAAACAGGTCACTTTCGGACAAAAAGTATCCTCCAAGAGAGTCAAACCGTCGCAAAGATAGGACTAAATCGCCACTTTTGGCGCATTTAGTCCTACATTTTTTGAATTCGACGCATTTGAAGCGTCCATAAATAGGACTAAAAGGTCATTTTTGCGTAGTTTAGTCCTATTTTCGCGCAAAAACTCCCCGAGACGCACCCAAAATCGCGCCTAGAGCACAGCAGTTCGCCCGAGGAACCTTCCCCTACCGGGCGATATTCACGCGATGCACCGCCGAACCTGCACGCACAAGATACGAACCGGCCCGCTCCACACGGAAATCGAGCCCGCGCCGCCCCTGCAAATAGCCGGAACGCAGCACCCTGCCCTGCATATCCATGATGGCGACAGGAGCGCCGTCCGTTCCCGATACGTGAACGTTGCGACCCGACACCTGCACATGGAATTTTACACCCGCCACAGGCGTAAAGCCCGCAACCCGCGTAGACCCACCAGGCACTTTCACCTCGATATAGTCCACGTCCACATGCCCCCAGTTCTTGATGATGGCGAAGGTATTGGCCCCCGCGTTGAGCGACACCTGCACCGGCATATCCTCAAAGGCAGCTGCGGCCCCACCCAAGTTCCCTTCAAGCGTTACCGGGAATTCCTGGGATTTGACCTTCGTCCCGTTTACATGGATATCCTGAGTCTTGGCGTTTGAAGCGGTGTTGCTGAAGCGGATTACAACCTCATACTTCCCGGCCGCAGGGACACTGATATTGAACGTGATGTTGCCCGTCGTTTCGGTACGCATATACTTGCCACCCGACGCAGCATCATTCGTCTTCTCGGTGCACCCGGTGCAAGTCGCGGCCTCCGCCTCGTAGCGCACGGCCTCATAGGATTCATTCCCCGCCGAAGAACTGGACGGGCTGACCGAGGAACTGGATGGATTGACCGACGCGCTGGATGGCGGCGTAAAGCTCGACGAATATACGATCTCGGACGTCGGAATTCTGAAAAGTTCCTCGCAGTCGTTGCGAACTTCCCGTATTTCCTCTACCACGGTATTTTTGCTTTCTACGCAGTCATTCGAATCGATTGCGCTGTTGTCGCACCAGCCGTTCTGCGCGTATTTGTCGACGCTGACCACGTAGCCAACAGCTTTCTCGTATTTTTCAATATTACTCCCAGCCTTATTCCCGTTTGACGGCATCACCACTTCTTCCACAAAATAGTTGAAATGGGGATTGTAATAAGGCAGCCCCTGTTTTTTGGAATTATAGAAGTAGTTTCCGGTAACAGTCCAAGAAGCGCCCTTCATGTCGATATTTGCGTCGTCATAGGACACCTCGCCGTTGTAATCAAGACTGTCCCCAATGAACATATTGCCCTGGACAAATCCCCTGACCGTTCCTTCCTTCACGTCGATGTTCTCGGCAGTAGTCCCGCTGACGATGTTGCATGTGATTTTCGTATCGTTCACGCGCCAGTCATAGCCGCTATAGCGATGTTGTGAGGCGTCAGTCCCCCAAAAGCCAGCATCCCTGTCGGCCTGCTGGGAAGAGGCCCACCCCGTATTGTAGGTTCCGACATAGATGCCTTCACCGTACTTGGCAATTTCATAGCCAGAACCGTGGATAAAGTTGCGGTTCAGTGTCACCTGTTGGCTGGAATCGCGAACATGGACAATCTCATTTCCCGTGTGGTACACCTCGCAGTCTTCCATCAGGGCCCCGACGGAATTGTCGAATACCACGCCCTTGCTGAAGGTATGGATCTTGAGGTTTTTAAGAACAACATAATTTCCCGTTACGTGAACGCCGTAGTTGTGCTTGTAATCGGAGCTGAAAATCTCTGACGGATGTGCAGGATCCGAACCGGCAAGGACAACGGGATTGGCCTTCGTGCCGTCGGCACCGAGCCAGATGAGGCCACAATCGCGACCAGTCTCGTTCACGAACTTGTCGTTCTTGCAGTTGGAGGTTGGCAGTTCGTACTTGCCCGGGGCAACCCAGATGGTATCCCCCGCCTTGGCATTCAAAGTAGCCGAAGTCAAGTCGGCGACGGTAGAAACATTCACCTGCTTGGCGATTACCGCCGTAGACGAAACAAGTGCAGAAGCGCAGATAATGCGCATTGCCCTAACGAAAGATTTTTCCATAAACACCTTCCCTTTCTTTTCAACCTATGAATATATATCCTTGACCGCGTTTGCGCAAACATTGCGCAAAAATTTCTAAATTGTGTGACACTATGAGCATTTCTATCCCCCAGCTGCCCAAGGGCACGCGCGATTTTTACCCGGAAGCGCAACGCATCCAGAACTACATTTTCGATACCTGGCGCAGTGTCGCCGAAAGTTTTGCCTACGAAGAGTATGAAGGCCCGATGTTTGAGCATCTGGAGCTTTACACCGGCAAGTCCGGCGAAGAAATCGTAAGCCAGCTCTACAACTTCAAGGACAAGGGCGACCGCGAAATCGCGCTCCGCCCCGAAATGACCCCGACACTAGCCCGCCTCGTGATCCAGAAGGCCCGCGAACTCAAGAAACCCTTCAAGTGGTTCAGCATGCCGCGCCTTTTCCGCTACGAGAAGGCTCAGAAGGGCCGCCTGCGCGAGTTCTTCCAGCTGAACATGGACATCATCGGCACCGAGAGCATCTACGCCGAAGCCGACCTGATGGCATCCATCGCGACGATGCTCCGCAAATTCGGCCTGAAGGACGGCGAATTCGCGATTGGAGTCTCTAGCCGCAAGCTGTTGGCCACCTACCTCGAAGAGATTGGCGCTCCGAACCCGGCGCTCGTTTACCCGGTACTCGACCGCCGCCTGAAAATCGGCCCCGAAGCATTTGCCAAGGCTCTGGCCGATGCAGGTCTCAGCGAAGACCAGGTGAAAAAGCTCGATGACTTCATGAGCTGCAAGAGCATCGAGGAAGTCCGCGCCGCCGTGAAGAGTGAAAACGCGACCGCCGCCCTCGCCGAAATCGAGGACCTGTTCGCCACGCTGACTGCAGCCGGTTACGGCGAATGCGTGAACCTCGACCTTAGTATCGTGCGCGGCCTCGCCTACTACACGGGCATCGTGTTCGAGGTGTTCGACAAGGGCAAGTCCATGCGCGCCATCGCTGGTGGTGGCCGTTACGACAGCCTCACCGAAAAACTCGGCGGCGAACGCATCCCGGGCGTGGGCTTCGGCATGGGCGACGTGGTCTTGGCAGACCTCCTCGCCGAGCACAAACTGTTGCCCAGCCCCAAGCAGAGCGTGGACTTCTACATCGCAAGCTTCACAAACGACATGAAGAAGGTCTTCGAGACCGCCCAGATGTTCCGCGACGCGAAGTACGGCAACTGCTCCGTAAGCCACCCGCTCGCCCCCATGAAGATGAGCAAGCAGCTCGACCAGGCGAACTACCAGGGCGCAAAGATTGTCGTCTACGTGGACGGATCCAAGGCCGGCGCAGGCGAATTCGAGTACAAGGACATGCGCGTGGGCGAAATGCTCGTGGGCAGTCCCGACGCGATTGTCGAACGCAGCAAGATGAACATTGAACCGAAAAAAGCATAAATGACGCCTTTCAAAACATTCCTCAGCATTTTAAGCCTGTTCGTCGTGCTAGGCCTCATGGCGTGGCTCTACCCGGCAAGCGGGATAACCATCGCCGACACAACATTCCGGTTCCCTGCCCTTACGGACATCTTCGAAAAGCAGGACCCTTCCGAAAAGAAGGACCATCCGGAAGCTGCCGTCGAAAACGACCCGAAGAAGGCAATCGAAGAAATGATGGCCGCCACGCAGGCGAAGGAATTTGCCGAGTTTTCCGACTCGCTGAAATTCTACGAGGACTTTTTCAAGAACGGGCGCACCCGCTTCGACGTTCCCGGCGACGACCCCACGTGGTTTGATCGGTTTTTCCTGCATCTTGAACTTGCGAAAATAGATTCGAACGTGGTTCACATCATGCACTACGGCGATTCTCAGCTAGAAGAAGACCGTATTTCAGCCACCATCCGCGAAGCACTGCAAACAGAATTCGGCGGTGGCGGTCCGGGCATGCTCCCCGCCGTGCTGAACATTCCGTCGCAATCGACAAGCGTCTGGAACAACGGAGACCTTACCCGCTTCCTGCTTTTTGGTCCCGAAGAAGACCGCGCCGACCACAACCGCTACGGCCCGCTCGCCCAGGTCAGCAAACTCGAAGGCAGCGCCGTCATCGGCATCAAGAAGCGCGAAAACAAGAAGGATGATTTCCCACACGTTGGCGGCTACTCCAACATCAAGGTGCTCGCAAGCAAGCGCGGCAGCCTCAAAGTGCGCCTCGCCTACGAAACAACCGTCGTCGAGAACGAAGGAACCGACAAGGAAAAACGCAAGAAGAAATTCGTAGACGCTCCGGCACCCACGGACGATAAGTACGAAAAGCTCCGCGTGTTCAGTTGGAAGCTCCCCGACACAACATCGAACGCGAAGATTTACCTCGGCGGAAATGCCGAAATCTACGCCATCTCCGTAGATGGTCCCTATGGTGTCGCCGTGGACAACGTTGCCATGCGCGGTAGCTCGGGAACAATCTTCCACAGGATGGACCAACAGCTCCTTGCTGAATCGTACAAGGTCATGAACGCACGTCTCATCATCATGGAATACGGCGGAAACCTTGTTCCGAGCCTCAACAAGAACAATGTCGACTACACGAAGAAGCTCATCGCCCGTCAAATTCAAGCCATCCAAAAAGCGAATCCCGATGCAGACATCGTCTTTATCGGCCCTGCCGACATGGCCAAGCAGATAGACGGAAAAATCAAGAGTTACCCCGGATTGGCCCTCACCATTGCGACCCTCCGCGAAGTCGCTCTCGAGAATGGCGCCGCCTACTGGGACATGTACCGCGTGATGGGCGGAGAAGGCTCCATGAGAAGCTGGGTCAAGCAGTCGCCCCCGCTCGCCGGCGCCGACTACATCCACTTCAGCCGCAGGGGGGCTGCCTACATGGGCGAACTCTTCTGCAACGCGCTGCGCATGCATTACGACTACTTCAAGTTCCGCGACAAGCACAAGATTGACGATGCGAAGCTGAAGGACATTCGAGGCTATGCAGACAGCCTCGACAAGGCAAAGGAAGCCGCCGTTGCAGCAAAACCAGCCGACACATCTTCGATCGAAGAAAAAGTCGAATCGACCGCGGAGGGCAAATAATGAAACAGGTTATTCTGTTCCTCGCAGCATTCGCAACAGCGCTCCTTGCAGCACCGCCAGTTTCGACACCCGCTAAATACGCCATCGAATACACAAAATACGACTTTATCGACTCTACCTTGAACTACATCCAATTCCCCAAGGGAAAGGATGCATTCGAGACATTCTTCAAAAAAATGGACTCGCTCGTATTCGAAAACAAGGGTAAAGTCAAGATTATGCACATTGGCGGATCGCATCTGCAAGCCGATGTCATTTCCGGTCGCATTCGCGATAGGCTCGTCAAGGAATATCCTGGTTCTTCTGCCGGACGTGGATTCATTTTCCCATATTCCGCAGCACGTACAAACACGCCCTCGAGCTACGGTTCGCAGTACAAGGGCATCTGGGACATGAGCAAGAACGTGCTCCGTGAAGTAAAAAAGCCGCTCGGACTTCTCGGAATTGCAGTCAGCACCTCGGATCCCCGTGCCGAATTCACGCTGTTGCTCGACAAATACAACTCGGCTCCGATTTACGCAGAAACTAAATTCCGCCTCTTCGGCTACAGTGACAGCAACAACGTCGTTCCGGTCCTCGTGGTCGACTCGACAGACATCTACGGAGAACTTGACACGCTCACCCAGAGCTATGTATTCAAGAGCCCCCGCCCTATCGACACATTGAACTTCGCCTTCCGCTGGGCAGATTCGGCAATGCAAGCGAACGTCACGCAATACGTCGTCGATTCACTTATTCAGGATTCCATTTTCCGTGCGAACCTCGATACGACGGCAACCGATTCAAGCGCAGCCAAGAACGACAAAAAAGTCGCCCAGGAACCAGCCGAAGCCTCCGCAGACTCCATGTTCCAGGGTGGTTGCGACATCATGGACACCCTCTGTCTAGAACGCGAAGAATCCCAGAAGAGCATGCTTGCCGCCTGTGCGGACATTCTCGACTCGACCAAGAAAACGCAGGCCGATTCCATGCAGGTTGTCGTATGTGATTCTTTGATTACTTTATCAAAAACAATGTCTGCGGTGCGCCCGCGTTTTACGTTGACAGGCGTCATCTCCGAATCCGACTATCCGGGAATTATCTACACGAATGTCGGTATCAACGGCGCCCGCTTGCCGCATTACTTCGAGAACGTCTGCCCTCTTTTCGAAAAGGAGCTCTCATTCCTAAAGCCCGACCTTGTCATTTTTGCGATTGGCATCAATGACGCGAATGTCGAAAAATTCGATGAAAAGGCATTCCGCAACAACTACGAAACGCTCATTGAACGCATCAAGCGCGTGAACCCGAACGTCGCATTCATATTCGAAACCAACAACGACATGTACCGCAAGGTGCGCCGTCGCCGTTACGTGCAACATCCGGTTGGCGAACAGGCCCGCAAGGCATTCTTCCAGCTCGCCGAAAAATACCAAGCTGGCGTTTGGGACAAATTTTCGCTGATGGGCGGCCTGGGTTCCATGGCCAAATGGGAAAAGGCAAGTCTCGCCAAAAAAGATAAAGTCCACTTTACGATGGCAGGATACCACCTGCTCGGCGACATGTTCTACAAGGCTTTCATCGATGCCTACCAGCAGCATATCGCCGAACTTCCCGCACTGGAGCCCATCGTCCCCGAGGTCCCGGCTACCGATTCGACGCAGGCTCAAGCCGACACCTCGAAGGCTACCCCAGACACAACCAAAGTCCAGGCAGACACGACTACAGCAGCCCCGGCCGATTCGACCAAGAAATAACGATTCAACATGCTCGATTACATAATCCCCTATCTCACACGCACGTTTGCTTTCGACCCGAACAGCCCGCTACTCTTTACGCAGTTCTACTTCTGGGGTTTCTTCGCGGTCGTTTTCGCCGTCTTCTCGCTCGTCCACCGCAAACTCCTGCTCCGTAACGCATTCCTGTTTGCGACAAGCCTCTTCTTCTACTACAAGACAAGCGGCAGCTACGTCTGCATTCTCCTCTTCTGCGTGGTCGCGAACTTCTTTATCGGCAAGTGGATCGAGAAGGCGCAGGCGCATTGGAAAAAGAAGTTCCTGATGATTATCGTCGTCATCATCGACCTGCTCGTTCTCTGCTACTACAAGTATTCCTACTTCTTCCTCGACGCACTCCGCGACTTTACCGGCATCGAGTTGCATGTCTACAACTTCTTCGCGGCGGCAAGCAACAAGCTCTTCAACACGCACTCGCTCGTCGATACCATCATTCTGCCCGTGGGCATCTCGTTCTTCACGTTCCAGGCGATGAGCTACTGCATCGACATCTACCGCGGTAAAATCAAGCCCGTCACGAACATCCTCAACTTCGGTTTCTACCTCTCGTTCTTCCCGCAGCTCGTCGCGGGCCCCAT
>Ga0310694_10006980_pt1 | contig 10642 bp, 7 predicted proteins | sample 174DNAGHGhighgp2_FD_203884 | JGI IMG/M metagenome (GOLD analysis project Ga0310694, IMG submission 203884) | Sheep rumen microbial communities from Palmerston North, Manawatu-Wanganui, New Zealand - 1742 DNA GHGhigh gp2 (v2) (version 2) | ecosystem: Host-associated > Mammals > Digestive system >... | reverse complement strand
GGGGACGACTATCATTCTAACCGTGCTGTCGCACGGGAAATTAAATAGAATTAATTTGATTAATTTCCCGCCCGAGGGGCGGTTAATACAACCGATGGGCCGACTTCTATTTGATTATCCATAATAGACCGATATCGCTTGAAATAAAAATAATATGCGAAACTTCATTCTGATAATGCTTTGCGCCATGTCGATGCTGGCATCGGCTCAGGTGGTAACGCTGGACTCATGCCGCCACATGGCATTGAGTAACAATAAGGAGATACAGCAGGCCTCATTGGGCATCGAGAAAGCCGATTATCAACGCAAGGAGGCTGCCGCAGCCTATCTGCCGCAATTTGACTTAACAGCGGGCTATATCTACAATTCCCGCAAGGTGTCACTTGTCAAGGAGGACCAGATGTTGCCCACCAAGTCGTTCAACATGCAGACGGGCACCTATGACTACAATCTTGTCATCGATCCGCGCACCGGGGCTCCTCTGCAGGTGGACGGACAGTATGTCCCCTCGACGATTGCCCTGTTGCCCAAGAGCGGCCTCACCTACAACATCCACAGCATCATGGGAGGTGCCTTGACAGTGACCCAGCCCATCTACATGGGCGGCAAGATCACTGCCATGAACCAGATCACCGACCTGGCTCAGCAACTGGCCAGAGAGATGCGCGAGAGCAAAATCGAGGACGTCATCTACAACGTGGACGCCGCCTACTGGCAGGTCGTCTCGTTGTGTGCCAAGCAGAAGCTGGCCCGCAGCTATGTCAGTCTGGTGGAGAAACTTGATAATGATGTCAAGGTGATGGTGGGCGAGGGCGTGGCTACTCGTGCCAATCAGCTCGCCGTCGATGTGAAACTCAATGAGGCCAACGTGGACTTGACCAAGGTGGACAACGGCGTGACGTTGTCGCGCATGCTGCTGGCCCAGTTGTGCGGCTTGCCCGTCAACACCATGATGACGCTTGCCGACGAGAACCGTGACGAGTTGGGCGCCTCGCTGTCACCCACGGCCATCAGCATGAACGACGTGTATGACAAGCGACATGACATCCGCTCGCTGGAACTGGCGACTCGCATCTATGACAAGCAAGTAAAGGTCGCCCGCAGCGAGATGATGCCCAAGTTGGCTGCAGTGGCTGCGCTTCACGTCACCAATCCCAATAGCTATGACGGTTTTGAGAACCGGTTTGGTGCCGCCTTCAGTGTCGGCGCCACGCTGCGCGTGCCGTTGTGGCACTGGGGTGGCTTGAGCAACAAAGTCAAAGCTGCCCAGGTGGATGCCAACGTCAAGCGTCTGGAACTCGATAATGCCAAGGAGAAAATAGAACTCCAGGTCAACCAGGCTGCATTCCGCTATCAGGAGGCTTTCAAGACCTATGAGGCGACCAAAGCCAACCTCGCTCAGGCCGATGAGAACCTGCGCATTGCAGGCATTGCCTTCAAGGAGGGTATGGGGACCGTCGATGAGGTGCTTGCCGCTCAGACGGCCTGGCTCAAGGCCAACAGCGAGAAAATCGATGCGGAAATCGATGTGCAGATGACCCATGAGTACCTCAACAAGGTCATGGGCAATTTGGGCTACTAGTTATAGTCGCAGCCTTGAAAAAGAAAATGACTCAAAAACTTTCAACTCTAAACTTACAACTTAAAACAACGATATGGAAAAAGACGAACAGAGAACCGTAGTCCGCAAGAAGGACAAAGCGCTGCTGGCAGCGTTGGCCGTGTTTGCACTGGTGATGGCATGTATTGCCATTGTGGGCATCCTGCTCATCCATCCCGCCGACACCACTATCCAAGGGCAGGCTGACTGTGATGCTGTGCGCGTGAGCGGCAAGTTGCCGGGACGCATCGTGCGCTTCTATGTCCACGAGGGCGACACGGTGCACAAGGGCGACAAGCTCGTGAGCATTTATTCCAGCACGGTCGATGCCAAGTACTACCAGGCCAAGCAGATGCAGCAGGCAGCCGCCTCACAGGACCAGAAGGCGGCCCGTGGCACCCGCGACGAGTTGAAACAGGGCGCCTACAACATGTGGCAGCAGGCCATTGCTGCACAGACCATTGCCGAGAAGACCTACCAGCGAGTGGAGAACCTCTACAAACAGGGCGTGGCCACCCAGCAGAAGCGTGACGAGGCCAAGGCCGCATATGATGCCGCCACGGCACAGGTCAAGGCCGCCAAGGCACAGTATGACATGGCCGTGAGAGGAGCACAGCAGGAAGACAAGAACGCTGCCAAGAGTATGGCTAACGCCGCCCGAGGCTCGGTCATGGAGGTAGAGAGCCTGCTCGAGGACCAGGTGCTTGTGGCCCCCTGCGACGGTGAGGTGAGCGAGATTTATCCTCAAGAGGGTGAACTCGTGGCCATGGGCTCTCCCATCATGTCGATTGCTAAACTGGATGAGATGTGGGTCAGCTTCAGTGTGCGTGAGGAGAAACTCAACGACCTGCCCATGGGCAAGGAGGTGAATGTGCGCATCCCCGCATTGAACAACATGCAGACCAAGATGTCGGTTTATTATATCCACGACATGGGCAGCTATGCCGTTTGGCAGGCCGCCAAGGCCCAGGGCCAGTACGACAGCAAGACCTTTGAGGTGAAGATGCGTCCCGTGAGCAAGGTGCCCAACCTGCGTCCCGGCATGTCGGTCATCCTGGAATAACAGCAACTGAAAAGTACTAGAAACCAGGAGCTAGAAACTATGATACTGAAATACATAGGACGTTCCTTCAAGCGCGGGTGTGTGCAACTCGTGCGCAGACCCATGTATTTCCTGTTGATGGTCATCATGCCCATCCTGTGCAGCTGGTTCCTGCTGGATCTCATCAAGGGCGGTTCGGTACAGCTTGTGCCTGTGGGTATCGTTGACCTTGACAATAGCGACATGTCACGGCGTGTCTCGCGCAACCTGAACGGCTTCCAGCAGGTGAACATCTGCCAACATTTCAACAACTTCGCCGAGGCTCGCGATGCCGTGCAGCGTGGCGAGGTGTTGGGCTTCTTCTTCATCCCCGATAACCTGGAGGAAATGGCCTTGGGCGGTCGCCAGCCGGTAGTGAGCTTCTATGTCAACTACGCTTATTATGCGCCAGGCTCGATGCAGTACAAGGGATTCAAGACCGTATCGATGCTCGTTAATGGCGGCATTGCACAGGTGGCATTGCGCACTGTGGGGCTTTCCAACGAGAAGATTGCAGCTTCGTTAGTGCCCTATCAGAGCCATGTCCACATGATCGGTAACCCGTTCATCAATTACAACTACTATCTGAACAGCACCTTTGTGCCTTGTTTCCTGTCGTTGTTTATCCTACTGGTGACGGCCTTCTCGCTGGGCGTGGAACTGAAGTCGGGCTTGAGCCGCCAGTGGCTCAAGACCTCGGGCAACAGCATGTTCCTGGCTCTAGTCGGCAAACTCGTCCCGCAGACCGTCCTGTTCACTTCTGTTGGCTGGTTTGTCCAGTGGATGATGTTCCGCTGTTATGATTTCCCGTTGAACTGCAACCCGTGGAACATGCTCATCGCGATGTTCCTGCTCGTGGTGGCCAACCAGAGCTTTGCCGTGCTGATGTTCTGCTTTGTGCCCAACTTCCGCTACGGCACGATGCTGTGCACGTTGCTGGGTATGGTGTCGTTCTCGTTCTCGGGCTTCTCGTTGCCTCACGAGTCGATGTACCCATGGGTGACAGCCTTGGGTTTTGTGATGCCCATCAAGTACTATTTCCTGATTATGGTGGATCAGTCCTTGAACGGCATCGACCTGTATTATTCAAGAGTTTATTATGCGGCACTCATCGGGTTTACTATCCTGCCCATGCTGCTGTCATGGCGTTTGAAGAAGGAGTGCTTGAACCCTGTATATGTGCCTTGATGATATATGACCGAAAAAGTTAAACATAGCAAGCTCTTCCTCTGGTTCATCCAGGTCTTGAGGGTGTGCGGACGTGAGCTGCTGCTCGTGTTCCGCGATACGGGCGTTGTCATCTTCTTCCTGTTGCTCAATGCGGTTTACCCTGTCCTCTATTCCATCATCTACAATCCCGAGGTGGTCCGCAACGAACCGCTTGTCGTCGTCGATGATAACCGCACACAGGAGAGCCGTGACTTTGTGCGCCGCATGGATGCGACCCAGGAGGTGGCTGTGGTGGGCTATGCCGCCAACATGCAAGAGGCTCAGGAGGCGATGTACAACAAGTCGTGCTATGGCATCCTGCATATCCCGCGGGAGTTCGGGAAAAACGTGGGCAATGGCGAGCAGGCCCATGTGTCGCTCTACTGCGACATGAGCGTGATGATGCGTTACAAGGCGTTTTTCACCGCATTGTCCAATGTCACTCTGGCCTTGGGCAGCGAGCGGATGGAGGCCGTTGTCAAGCCAGTGCTGAACATGAGCGGTTCCATCGTCGAGAGCCGCCAGGTGCCTGTGGGTAACCCCGCGATGGGCATCGGCAGCGCTGTGTTGCTGTTCATCCTGCCCCTGGTATTGCAGCAGAGCATGATACTGGGTATAGCCATGTTGCATGGCGGCAGCATCGAGCGTCGGCGCGTCAATGGCGGCCGTGACCCGATGGCCATTGAGGCCAGCCCTGGTGCGACCATCATCGGCAAGATGATGTGTCACCAGATCATTTATGTCTTGCCCGTCATCTATGTGTTGCATTATGTCCCGTTGATGTTCGGCTTCCCACAAAACGGTGATATCCTGCACATCATCTGCCTGGCAGTGCCGTTTATCGTCGCAGTGTCGTTGATGGGACAAACCCTGTCGGCCTTTGTCAACGAGCGTGAGAGCGTGTTCCTGCTGTTCGTGTTCTCGTCGGTGGTGTTTGTCTTCCTCACGGGTGTGTCATGGCCCCGATACCTGATGTCGAGACTGTGGTGGCTTGTGGGCGACTGCGTGCCCAGTACTTGGATGTCCAATGGCTACGTCCTCATGCAGAGCAACGGCGCTACCCTCTATCAGGTGCAGCACAATTACTGGATGCTGTGGCTCCAGGTATCGGTGTTCTTTGCGCTTGCCTATCTTGTCGAGCGCTTCGTCAATCGCCGCCGTTATCGCTCCTGGATTGCCGTCAGCGAGAGCAATCCCGAAATCCTTACCCGCATCGACAACGCCAAGAATGGTGTGGGCTGACAATCGCGTTGTTCCAGTCCACCTCGTAATATCAATCATGGCTCCATGATGATTGAGCACTTGACATATCAGGGAGACACATGCGTCCTGGTGTGGCGTCTCGAGGAGGATGCGCCACAACTGTTGGCGTTGTGCCGTGAGGCGGGAATTCCTGTTGAAGATTTGACCGATTTGCCAGTGAAGAGACAGCGCGAAAAAGCAGCCGAGCGCTTGTTGCTGCATCGCGCCATGGGGCGACCCGTGACGCTGTGTCATGACGAGCAAGGAGCACCGTCGGTCCAGGACGAGCCGGTCAACATCAGTATCACCCACACGATGGAGGTGGTGGCACTGGCGTGCAACGACCGTGAGGTCATCGGTCTGGATGCCGAGCAATGCGACCGCCGGCAGGTAATCAGGGTGCGTGATAAGTTCCTCAACCACAGAGAGCAGCAGTTCATCTCTCCTGACGACCTGGCCGCCCACATTGTCGCTTGGACCGCCAAGGAAGCCGTTATCAAGGCCGAGCGCAATAGCGCTCTGGACTGGACCAACGGCATCTGCCTCGAGACATTCACTGTTCAAAATGGCGCCATCACCATGTGTGCCCGCTGTGGTGCCCACCGTTATCGTCTAGAGTGTGTCTCGTTGGCTGGCCACTATATAACCCTGGCTACAAGCAATGGTGAGTAAAGCCGTGGCATGAGGCAATAAAGCGGGGGAAAAATCGTTAATAAGGTAGATACTAAAAAACGATGAAAAAGATGATGAGATATTTTGTCCGATTGGCCATGTCCATTCTGGCGTTGGCTTGTTGTGCAATTCACGTACATGCTCTTGACAAGAGTTACTATGCCGAGACGAGTAAGCTCGCCAGCGGCAAGTGGGTCAAGATTGCCGTCAAGGAAAGCGGTATTTATCAGATTACAGCCGATGACATCCGCAATTGGGGTTTGGGCAGTGACCTGTCCCAGATTCATATATTCGGCTACGGTGGCGCGCCCTTGAGCGAGACGATGCTGGGTGACAACTATGCCGATGACCTGCCCCAGATGCCTGTTGTGCGCACCGGTGACCGCATCTTGTTTTATGCCCAAGGCACGGTGACCTGGCGCAGTCTCACCACCTTTGAGCAGTTACAGGTGCAGCATCCCTATGCCAACTCGGGATCCTATCTGGTGACTAATGATAGCCGTTTCAGCGACATAGAGATCGAGAAGGCGACTAACACCCCTGACGGACCAATCGTGACTACCTATATCGAACGCATGTTCCACGAGCAGGACATAGTCAATCCGGGAGAGACGGGCCGTAAGTATCTGGGTGAGAGTTTTGCTTCGACAAAGAAGCAGACCTTCAAGTTCGGTGTGGACAATATGGCCAGCGGCAACAAAGTCAAGGTGTTGACGATGTTTGGTTCCAAGACCTTGTCGCAGGCAACGCTCAATCTTAGCTATAACGGCCATGACCTGCCCGTTACCAACACCGAGATTCTTGACACTGTCAAGGATGTCAACTCCCATACCCATTACAAGACAAAGCGTTCTATTAAGGAGTTTGCGCTTGACGATGGGACGACTTCACTGGACTATACCATCGATTTCTCGTGCCGCGGTGCAGTGCATCTGGCTAGACTGGACTATCTCACCGTGAATTATGAACGCAACCTTGTCTTGAGAAACGGCTACCTTACCTTTGGCTTCAATGAGGCAAGCCGCAGCAAAAGCTATCGCCTGAGCGGTTGTAGCGGTACCACCCGAGTGTGGGACGTGACATTGCCTTTTGCCCCGATGCAGGTCAATGCTGAGAGAGGCGAGGGCACGATTACCTTCAGCCCGGTGGGAAATGGACGCCGGGAGTTTGTGGCATTTGACGAGTCGGGTGCCTATTCCCATCCCGAATATTTGTGCGATGTTGCCAACCAGAATATCCATGGTGAACCGACGCCCGACATGATTATCTTGTCTCCGAGCGCCTATCTCGAGCAGGCTCGTCGTGTGGCCGCATTGCATGAGAAGCACGATAACTTCCGTGTGCTCGTGCTTGACCACGAGAAGGTGTTCAATGAGTTCTCCAGCGGAACCCAGGACGCTATGGCCTATCGTCGCCTGTGCAAGATGTTCTATGACCGTGGCGCTTCGGAGGACGGGCACCAGCTCGGTTACCTCCTGCTGATGGGCTGTGGTAGCTATGACAACCGCCTGGTGGGACAGAATGCCGAGGCATTGAATTATCCCCGTCTGCTCACCTGGCAGACCGAGAACAGCAGCGAGGACGATAATTCCATCACGACCGACGACTACTTTGGCATCCTTGACGACGAGTCGGGCACCAATACCGAGGATGACATGAACATCGCTGTGGGACGTATCATCGCTAAGAATGTTGCCGAAGCTCGCACGGCCGTCAATAAGCTCATCAAGTATGTCGAAAAGCCTCTCTATGGTGCTTGGAAGAACCAGGTGCTGATGGTTGCCGACGACGAGAACAGGGGAATCCACATGGATCAGTCTCAGAACATGATTGACCGGGCCCGGAACAGTGGAGGTGAAAACATGATATACAATTATGTGTTTACCGATGCTTTCAATGCCGTGAGCGAAGGCGGCTCCCGTTCTTACCCCGATGCACGCACCAAGATGTTCACCACGCTGCGCGAGGGCGTGTTGTGGTGGAACTACATCGGTCACGCCAGCACTCAGAACTGGACCGGCGAGGGACTGATGATGCGTTCAGACGTGGAGACACAGCTCTACTACCGTCATCTGCCCGTACTCTATGCCGCAACGTGTGAATACTGCCGCTTCGACAATTCTGTGCTCTCGAGTGGCGAGCGCATCTTCTTGAACGCCAACGGTGGCGCCATCGCCGTCATCTGCCCCGCGCGACTGGCCTATATCGATCAGAACGGTACGTTGAGTTTGACAATAGCCGGTTACGTTTTCTCGCGTGACAAGGATGGAAAGCCGCGTCGCATCGGCGACATCCTGCGGTTGTCCAAGAACGATATCTCGACCAGCGATAACAATAATCGACGTTTCTTTGTCTTCGGTGACCCGGCCATGAGACTGGCATGGGCGCCCTATACGGTCCAGGTCGAGACCATAAACGGACAACCTGTCAATAGCCAGAACAAACCCGTCTTCAAGGCGCGTGAACAAGTGGAATTCAGTGGCAGGATTCTGGATGCTAAGGGCGAACTTGCAACGGGCTTCAATGGTGCTATTGTTTCGACTCTCTTTGGCCCCGAACAGTCGGTGACGACTCATGGACACGGAAAAGAAGGCAGTAAGTTCACCTACGAAGACCGCACCAATCGCCTTGCCATCAATGTCGATACCGTGGTGGGCGGACGATTCAATGTGCGCATCATCATCCCCAGTGAGGTGAACAACGAGTATGACAATTATCGCCCGTCATTGATTAACCTGTATGCCTATAGCAGCAGTGACACAATCGAGGCCAAGGGCGCCAACAGTGATTTCTATATTTACGGCTATGAGGATGAACAGGTTACTGATACCATCGGCCCCAAAATCATTACCTTTGGATTGAACGACGAGCACTTTGTCGACGGCAGCGATATCAACGAGTCACCGCTCGTGCTGGCCACCGTGAGTGACGAGAGTGGCGTCAACTTCTCGTCGGCAGGCATCGGTCACAGCATGACGCTTACCCTGGACGGCACGCTCAGCTATAATGATGTGGTCAGCTACTACTCGCCCATGTTTGCCGAGGAGGGTACACTGGGCAGCATCAACTACCAGCTGAGTGATCTCCTGCCGGGCAAGCACTCGTTGCGTCTGCGCGTGTGGGATGTGTACAATAATGTGAGTGAGAAGACGATTACGTTCAATGTCGTCAATGGTTTGGCTCCCGAGATATCGGAGGTGTATTGTGCCTCCAATCCTGCCAGTGTCGAGACGTCATTCTATGTGAAGCATAACCGTCCTGACGCTGTGGTAAGCGTGACCATCGAGGTGTATGACATGATGGGACGCAGGGTGTGGAGCACGACCCAGGCTGGACGCAGCGACATGTATACCTCCACCCCTGTCACTTGGGACTTGACCGACGGTTCCGGCCGCCGAGTGCCCCGTGGCATCTATGTTTATCGCGCTACCATCTCGACCGATGGCATCAAGGAAGCCACCAAGGCCAAGAAACTGGCTGTCACAGGCGAATGATATATGAGCCTTGAAATCCATGATTAAGATATGTTAAAAAAGCGTTCTTTTTTAATAAAATCAAGTGTGGATTGCTTGGCGTTCAAAAAAATGAGGTAAATTTGTCGGTTAATTGCATCATTATTCGATGAATAAAACCAATTATAGCGAGGAAAGGGCGATTCTTCCGGAACCCACGATTAGGCGGTTACCGTGGTATCTGTCCTATGTGCGCATGCTCGATAACATGAACATCGAGTATGTCTCATCGACACAGATATCCAATGAATTGAACGTGCAGTCGTCGCAGATTGCCAAGGATCTGTCTTACCTGAACATCCGCGGTAAAACGCGAATCGGCTATGAGGTGCACAGCCTGATGGTGGAGCTCGAGGACTTCCTCGGGTTCAACGAGCAGCATGATGCTGTGGTTATCGGGACCGGCAGCCTGGGCGCCGCCCTGATGCAGGACCATGGTCTGGTACACTATGGCCTGAACATCGTGGCGGGCTTTGACGTGCGCGGGGAGGTGATTGGTCACATGGTTGACGGCGTCCCCGTGTATGACATCAGCCAGCTAGCGGAATGGCAGCGCGAGCATGGAGTGTCTATCGCCATCCTTACCGTCCCAGTTGAACGGGCACAGGATGTTGCCGACCTCGCCATTGCCAGTGGCATGACGGCATTGTGGAATTTCACGCCCTACCGCATCAAGGCCCCCGAGGACGTGGTGATTGCCAACACTTCCATTTATGCCCATCTGGCTATCATCTATAACAGGATGCAAAACACGATCATTGACACGAACAAGCAACAGTGAAGCGATACACCAGTAGGAGATGAAGGTAATAGGCTTTACAGGAAACTATGGCGAGCGCGAGGACAATCCTCAGAGCTACCTCATGGCCGACTCTTCTATCCTGTATTCAGGTCGACCCTTCTTTGTGCCCGACTATGCCAGTCACTTCGTGGCGACTCCTGCCATTGTGGTGCGCACGGGCAGGCTGGGCAAGTGCATTGCCCCCAAGTTCGCCCACCGCTACTGGGACGCTTTCACGGCTGGATTCAGCGTCCAGGCCATACAGGGCGATGACATGCGCCTTGCGGCGCTGGATAGGGCCTTTGACGGGGCCGCTATCGTGGGCGAATGGGTGGACGTGACAACCGTTGACGACCCGCTACATGCTGTAGTCGAGGTGACGGTCAACGAGGAAACACTGGCTTGTTGCTGCCTTGCAGACATGCGTTCATCGCTGGACGAACTGTTGGCAGCAGTGAGCACCCGTTGCAGCATCAAGATGGGTGACTTGCTGTTCACTGGAGAAGCCGGCAAGGGACACACGTTAAAGCCAGGGGACCGCTTGC
>Ga0310694_10006979_pt1 | contig 10643 bp, 12 predicted proteins | sample 174DNAGHGhighgp2_FD_203884 | JGI IMG/M metagenome (GOLD analysis project Ga0310694, IMG submission 203884) | Sheep rumen microbial communities from Palmerston North, Manawatu-Wanganui, New Zealand - 1742 DNA GHGhigh gp2 (v2) (version 2) | ecosystem: Host-associated > Mammals > Digestive system... | reverse complement strand
CCCTCTTCGACCCCGAAAAAAACGACGATAGTAGGGGAAAAAAGGGGCGTTTCGTTACACTTTTATTGAAAAATGAGCAATTTCAGAATCAAATTGTACAGAAAAGTATGATTTGGTTCTTTTTTTGATAGAGAGAGGGTGATTTGATGCCGGAAGAAGGGAGAAGCGTTACCGATGAAACGACCGTCAATACCAAAGAAATGGCTATGGTGATTGGCGTATCTACCAGGCGGGTGCAGCAGATGATTCAGGATGGGACGCTGCAGACCGTGAAAAAGGGCTCTCTCCTGCTGTGCGAAAATGTGCAGCGTTATATTGCTTTTATCACCGGCAATCAGATGACCGAGGAGGAACGGAAGGTAGAGAAGGCGCGGAGAGCAGCGGAAACTAAGCTGAAAGTGGCCAAGGCTGATATTGCCATGCTGGAAGCGAACGAGCTCAAAGGCAAAATGCACCGGGCGGAGGATGTGGAGGCACTCACCCAAGATATGTGCGATACCATCCGAAACGTGCTGCTTGGTTTGCCTGGACAATTGGCCGTGGACGTTTCCGTATGCGAAACGCCGGAGGAATGCTCTGTGCTGATCCGGGATGCCGTCAATTCCGTGCTCGAGGAATTATCCCATTACACGTATGATCCGGCAAAGTATGAGGAACGGGTGCGCAATCGGGAGAAAATGGACGAAAGGCCAGAGGATGACGAATGACGGATGAAGGTCGAAAGCCCAACTTCAAAGGGCTGAATCAGGCAATCAGACGGCCGTTCGCATCCATGAAACCTCCCGAGGCACTGACTGTATCCGAATGGGCTGACCGATACCGGCGGCTTTCGCCTGAATCCTCTGCGCAGCCTGGCCCATGGCGAACGAGGAAAACCCCGTACCTGAAAGAGGTCATGGACGCTTTTACCGACCCAAAGATTAAGCATATCGTGATGGTTGCTGCTTCTCAGGTTGGCAAATCGGAAGCCATGAACAATATCATCGGGTACATCATTGACCAGGACCCCGGCTCCATTCTGATGATCGAGCCGACGAACGGCGACGCGAAGGAGTATTCCAAGCTTCGTATTGCCCCGATGATTCGGGACTCAAAAACGCTGCAGAAAAAGGTATCGAAGATCCTTCGCGGCGACACCGGCAACACGATTCTCCAGAAGAGTTATCCCGGCGGTATCCTGACCATGTGCGGCAGCACAGAAGCGCACGCCCTGGCATCGAAACCTATCAGGTACGTGCTGGGCGATGAACGTGACCGCTGGGCGGTGGAAGCCGGCAAGGAAGGCGATCCATGGAGCCTGGCAATGGCCCGTCAGACCACCTTCTACAATGCAAAATCCTACGAATGCAGCACTCCTACAATCAAGGGATATTCGCCGATTGAGAAATCCTTCAATTCCGGCACCCGTGAACGATGGTGCTCACAATGCCCGCATTGTGGCGAATATCACAATATCCGTTGGCAGGATATTCGGTACACCTTTGAAGCTGTGGAGGTTGAGCACAAAACAACCTACCTGGTGACTGAGGTGTATTATATTTGCCCCGGGTGCGGAGGTATCTCCCATGAGCACGATATGAAACGCGCTCCCGCGATGTGGATTGCCGAGAACCCGGAGGCATACAAAAACGGCACCCGTTCCTTCTGGCTGAACGCTTTCTGTTCGCCCTGGGTATCCTGGGAAAAGATCGTTGTCAGATACCTGGAAGACAGAAACGACACGAAAAAACTTAAGGTAGTTTATAACACCTTATTCGGCGAGCTATGGGAGGATCGCGGCGGGCTGGAGGATGAGGATGAATTCTTATCCCGCCGTGAAGATTACAAGGCAGAGCTGCCGGACGGAGTGCTGGTACTCACCTGCGGCGTAGACGTGCAGGATGACCGTCTGGAATATGAGGTGATCGGCTGGGGCCTGCGGAAGGAAAACTGGGGAATCAAACGCGGTCAGATCATGGGCCGTCCCGATGACCCGGAGGTGTGGAGAACCCTTGACGATATCACCAGCCGTGTGTATCGGTACGAAAGCGGGAAGGGTCTGAGAATCAGCATGACCTTTGTGGATGACGGCGGCCATTTTACCATGAACACCCGCCTGAACTGCGCCGCCCGATTCGGAAGGCACATGTTCGACTGCAAAGGCTTTTTTGGAGATGGGAAACCGTTCACATCCCCGCCCAAAAAGGTGAACATCCTGATCAAGGGCAAATATGTGGGCACATGCTGGCAGTATCAGCTTGGAGTTGACGCTGGCAAACAGATGATCATGGACGGCTTGAAGGTAAAAACCCCAGGCCCCCGGTATTGCCATTTCCCGCGGAATGAGGAATGCGGCTATGGCCATGCCTATTTCGTGGGTCTGCTGTCTGAAAGGCTGGTATTCAAAGAAAACGCCAAGAATCCCTGGCAGTGGGAAAAGATTCCCGGCCATGAACGCAATGAACCGCTTGACTGCCGCAACTATGCCTATGCCGCTTTTTCGGCCCTTGCGCCCGATATGGACGCCCTCCACCGCGGGGCTAACGGGAATAAGGGGAACGGCGGGCAAACGCAGCAGAGACCCGCCGCCGCCCGAAAAACGGGGGCTCCGGCACGCACGATAGAGCAGCGTATGACGGATATGTTTGATTGGTGAGGTGCAGCTGATGGATAAAGCAACGGTACAGGAACGGCTCAATTATTGGAAAACGACGCTGGGGAAGCTGATGGACGCATATACCGCCCTGATTTCCGGCGGCGTGAAATCCTACCAGATCGATGATAGGAGCCTGACCAGGTTCGATATTCCCAGCCTTCGCAAAGCAATTGATGAGGCGGAAGAAAAAGTGGACGAATACGAGGCGATGCTGGAAGGCTTGAAGCCGAGAAGGGCATTCGCGGTCTTACCTCGGGACTGGTGACTTTGGAATACCGCCGAAAGGCGTTATTCAGGGCCAGCACGGCGGAGTTTCTGTCTCCTTTCGCCGCCAGGCCCTTTTATTTTGAACAGAATGGAGGTGGTAAAACGTGAGCGAAAAATTCAGACCAAAGGCAAGCGGATACAGCGAAGCTGGAGCCAGCAAAGTGCGGCGTGCACTCAAGGGCTTTACAGCCCGATCGAGCAGCCCCAATGAAGACATCAACTGGAATAACTATACCCTGCGGCAGCGCGGGCGTATGCTTTCTATGTCTTCCCCGATCGCCGCATCGGCGATCAAAACCAACCGCACGAAGGTGGTTGGCATTGGGCTTTCGCTGAAATCCACGGTGGATACTGACGCTTTGGGCATGACACCCGAAGCGGCAAAAGCCTGGCAGCGGAACACCGAACGGGAATGGGCACTGTGGGCCAACAAGCGGGAAAACTGCGACGCAACAGGCATGAACAGCTTTGCGGGTTTGCAGCGGCTGACCGTTTCATCCTGGCTGACGAACGGCGATATTTTCGGCCTGTACCAACGGTATGATCCCACGCCGATCAATCCGTACTCGCTGAGGATCCACATGATCGAAGCGGACAGAATCAGCACGCCGAAGGATTCCAGCGTGCTGCCCATTGGCGGCACGACTGACGGGAAAAACGCGCGGAACGGCAATTACATCTATGACGGCGTAGAGGTTGATAAAAACGGGATGGTTGTGGCCTATTATGTGTGCAATCACTACCCGCACCAGATCAGCCGCCCCGATGAAAAAACCGAATGGCAGCGTATCCGGGCCTATGGCAAGCGTACCGGCCTCCCCAATATACTGCATATCCTGGACACCGAACGTCCCGATCAATACCGGGGCGTTACTTTTTTGGCACCTGTGATTGAATCGCTGCTGAATATCAGCCGATATACGCAATCGGAATTGATGGCAGCGCTGATTCAGAGCTTCTTCACGGCATGGATTTACACGGAAACCAATCCGGCTCAGATCCCCATGAATGAAGTGAATTACGGCGACGATGATTCCCCGGACAATCCGCCGGACAGCAACGTAAGCAATCATCCGAATGAGATGGAAATGGGCCCCGGCACAATCCTGCATCTGCAGGAGGGCGAAAAGGTTCAGTTCGGCGAGCCGCATATTCCGTCTTCCGGATTTGACACCTTCTTCAAGGTGATCTGCAAAGAGATCGGCGCGGCCCTGGAAATTCCGTATGACACGCTGCTGAAGGAATTCAACGCCAGCTACAGCGCCAGCCGTGCCGCCCTTATGGAGGCCTGGGAGGCATTCAAGGGCCGCCGCGAAATGCTGATCAATATGTTCTGCCAGCCGGTGTATGAAACATGGCTGGCCGAAGCCGTAGCCATCGGGCGCATCAAAGCCCCTGGCTTTTTTGATGATCCGCGCATCCGGGCGGCCTGGTGCCGCGCGCAATGGCTTGGGCCGGTACAGGGACAGCTTGACCCGACCAAGGAAGTCAAGGCCGATATTCTCGCCGTCAGCAAGGGCTTTAAGACCCATGAACAGGTGACGCGGGAATATGGCGGCGGCGACTGGCACGAAAACGTGGAGCAGCTGAAAGGCGAGAACGAAGCGCTGCAGGATGCCGGTGCGCCCGGAATGCCCACTCAGCTGATGAATGAACCCGACAACGAGGGAGAAGAAGGTGATAACGGTGCCCAAAAGTAAAAACACGGTTATCAACCGTGATTTCTATACGCTGGCTATCGTCAATGGCACAAGGGCGGAATTGACCCTGTATGGGGAAATCGTTACGGAACGCCCGACCGACTGGTGGGGTGATCCGATCGATGGCGATTTCATTATTCTGGATGAATTTCTGAAAGACCTGGAAACAGTGAAAAGCTGTTCAGAATTGACCATACGCCTGAATTCCATTGGCGGTGATGCCTTTGCCGCTTTCACGATCCACAACAGGCTACGTGACCTGAAAGCAAAAAAGGTTTGTGTTGTAGATGGTGTGGCGATGTCAGGGGGCTCACATATAATGTGTGCCTGCGACACGGTGCGTGTCAATCCGTCCTCTATCGTGATGATTCACGACTGTCTTACTTTTGCGTTCAGATCGATGAATTCTTCCGCATGCGCAGAACTTGCCAAGCAACTGGATGTGGTAGATCAGGCACAGGCTGAAATCTACGCAAGGAAAACAGGAAAAACCGTTGAGGAACTTCGCGCCATGATGGACGCGACCACATATCTGACGGGCAGGCAGGCTGTTGAACAGGGCTTTGCTGACGAGCTGATTGAGGATGCAGACGATCCTGAAATCGCTGTCAGCGCTGATCATCGAACCCTGTACGCCCGTGGGCGCAGTATGCGTATAGCCGCCATCGGTGATTTTCCCGATGGCATCAAAACAATCGAAACCGCACCCACAAGCGGCGAAGATAAATCCACGCCTGAGGCATCAGGCAATAATGAAGGAGGTACTCCTATGACTTTGGAAGAGCTCAAAACGAGCGATCCTGAAGCGTATGCGGCCATGCTTGCCGAGGCGCAGGCGTCCGCGAACGCTGAGGCTGTGCAGAACGAGCGCCAGCGCATCGCCGATATCGACGCTGTGGCCGCCCTGTATGACGATGAAACCGTCAATGCCGCCAAGTACGGCGACAAGGCCTGCACCGCTCAGGAAATGACCTACCGCGCTGCCGTGGAAGCGGCCAAGAAAGGCCAGAAATTCATGGCGGATACCAAGGCCGACTACAAGGAAAGCGGCGCTGCCAACGTGACCGCGACCTCTGCGCCCGATGAGGAGCAGGCGGCCAATACCCCTGAGCAGCGGAAAGCTGCTGGCAAGGCCATGGCTGCCAAGCTGGCCGACAATAAGGAGGTGTAATCATGATCCGTGATCTGCATGAAAAGATCGGTGAAGTGACTGTTGAGAACCTGATCGCCGGTCTTGAGCCCCGGCCCCTGACCCATGCCGGTACCATCCGTAAGCTGAGCACCGCCGCCACTTTGAAGCGCGGCACGCTGCTGGCGAAATCCTCCGGTACCGCGGGCGACGGCAAGCTGGTGATTTTCGGCACCGAAGCTGCTTCTGACGAAACCCTGACGCCTGATTGCGTCCTGGTCGATGATATCGACGTGGGCACCACCGACGATGAAAACGCCGTTGTGTGGTTTGCCGGCTGCTTCAACGAGGACGCGCTTATCATGGCCGAAGGCGCGACCCTGACCGAAGATGACAAGGATGAACTTCGCAAGAAGGGCATCATCCTTGGCAAACTGATGAACCCCTAAAAGGAGGTAAAAAACAATGGCCAATCCTGTATATGTGAATATCCTGGATACCTACTATCTGGCGGGCCTGTGGGAGGGCCTTCCTCCCGTCGCCTCTTTTTTCCGTGATCGGTATTTCCCGACCGCGCCTGAAGATATTTTCGCCGCGAATAAGGTTTTGGTGGAGTATCAGGACGGCGACACCGGCATGGCTCCCTTCATGGTGCTGAGCGCTGATCCTATCGGCGTGAGCCGTCAGGGCTACCAGATCCATGACTACGAGCCCACCTGCATCAAGCAGAGCATCCCTCTGACGGCTGATCAGCTGAAGCAGCGTGGTTTCGGTGAGGCCATCCTGAGCAATTCCACCGAGGAAGAACGCGCCGCCGGTCTGGCTGCCAAAGACCTGGCTCAGCTGGAGCGCCGGTTCTCCCGCACGGAAGAACTGCTGTGCGCGAACACCATGATCAATAACGGCTTCCAGGTGAACGAGATGATCGATGCTAATACCATCGGCAATATTGCTAAGGTTCAGTATTACGATCCTGCCGTTGGCAACGATGGCGCTTTCACCATCAACAACCAGTGGACCACCGCCACGCCGTTCAGCGAAATCGTGAAGGTGATCCGTGCGATCTGCCGCAGCCTGGCCCGCCGTGGCCTGCGTGCCGCCGACCTGCTGCTTGGCCAGGATGTATCCGATCTGCTGCTGGACAACGTGGACTTCCGCAAGCTGGTGGATAAGAACAGCGGCATCAAGATTTCCGAGGAAATCAGCATCGAGCTGAGCCCGTATGATGGCGTAAGCTATATTTCCACGATCAACTTCGGTGGCTATCGCCTGAACGTGATCACCGTGGATGAGCAGTACGCCATCGTGACCGAGCAGAACGGCGTCAAGACCACAACCTGGACCAACTATTTTCCCGCCAAGAGCCTGCTGGTGACCGCTCCCGGCTGCGGCCATCTGATGTATGCCCACATCGTGCACATGACCGAGGACGGCGACATCCAGACCATCACCGGCAAGCGCGTGCCCGATCTGTTTGTGGACCGCAAGAAGAAGCAGCGTGAAATCATCCTGGAGAGCCGTCCCCTGGCCGCTCCCAAGAACTACGCGCCCTGGGTGTACACTGCCAACGTGGTGGCGTAATCGCCGCGAAAGGAGACAGCCATGCTGATTCAAGCGAAGAATGTGTTTCTGCTGGGAAGCCGGATGGTTACGCCCGGCGAAATCGTGGAAACGGACGCTCAGACGGGGAAATTCCTGATCAATAAGAGCGCCGCCGCAGAATTCGTCGGAAACGAGCCTGCCGCCGCCCCTGTGCCGCCTCCCGCCGCTACCTCTAACGGGAATATACCCGACGCCGGAGACGGCGTAAGGGGCCCAGGAAAGGGCGAAAACGAATACGACGATCTGACCGACGATGAAGACATCCCCACGTACACCATCGACATGAAAATGGATGAAATCCGGGCGGCCATGCGCGAGCGCGGGCTGGCTATTCGTGTCGGCATGACGAAAGCTGAAATGGTGGAAATCCTCAACGGCGAGGATGACGCCCTTCCGGAAATCGCTCCCCAGGACGTGGTGGAGGAATGAGCTTCAAGGATTCGCTTCGCAGCGATAACGCCGCTGTATTCACCAATATCGCTGAATTTGCCATTCCTACTTCCATTCGTTATGAAGGGACGCTGTATGAGGATGTTCCCTGCGTGCTGACGAAAGTAAAGGCAAAGGACCGGCAGGCCCCTGCCAGCGATCACGCCCAGGGAATATACCTGGTATCTTCCAACGCTTATTTCCCCGTGGAAAGCCTGGACGGCATCGTACCCGAAAAGGGCACGCGAATCGAGCTGAGCGACGAAACCGGCTTTATGCGGCGGTTTTATGTAGCACAGGCGAGCTGCCCGGAAGGGATGGTGCATTTGGAGTTGGAGGGTCTGGATGAGTAACATGGTTTACATCGAGGATTCCGGCCAATTCAACCTTGAGCGCGCGAATAAGCTGCTGGCCGGGATCGGCGGCGGCGAGCTTCTGCGCAACGCCTTATACAACGCCCTGAACAGGGCCGGGGTAAAGGCCAGAAAGGAAGCCGCCGCTTTCGCCTCCAAGGAATACATGATCTCATCCTCCGGCTTCAAAAAGCATGTAAAGGAAAAGTATCACATCCACTACGGCGGCGGAAAGATATCCGGCGGCGTGGTGAGCTGTGAGCTTTCTTTTGCCGGCAGCGTGATTCCCCTGATCGAATTCCGCACCAGGTATTCCAGGGATGGCGGCGTGAACGTATCGGTGAAAAGGGGCGGCGGGGGAAACCTTGACCATGCATTCATTGCCAGCCTTGGCGGAACCAACGTATATGAACGCCTTGGAAAATCCCGCTTGCCCATCGAACGGAAATACGGCCCCTCTGCCGCCCACATGATGATGGATGAGCATGTGGATGAACAAATGGAAAAGACCGTGGTGGATACCTTCAATTCCCGAATAGAGCATGAAATTACCCGCTTGCTCAACGGATGGGGAGGCTGATGCGAATGAGCGGATTTATCCCGATACCGAATTTGAAAGTAGCTCAGCTGCCCATCGATCAGAACATCGTGGCATTGATGGAAGCGCTGAAGGACTACACCGAAGAGGCGGAAAAGGATTTGCTTCTTCCCACCAGGATACAGGCCAAGGGGGAAGAGCAGAAGTACCGCCCGCCCGACGTGTACAGGATGCGTCTGCCGGACAGCAAAAGCGCGCAGAAAAAAGCGCCTTATATCCTGCATCAGCTGGTGACCACCAGAGATCAGCAACCCAGGGGGGAAGACCTGGAATCCTCCGCCGTAATTCGCAGCATTTTCTGCGCGTACAGCGAGGATGAGCAGGAAGGCTCTTTGCACCTGCTCAATATGATCGAGCGCTTCAAGATCCCGCTGCTTAAAAACCCGCTGATCGGCAAGGGCGGGCAATTCGAGCTCAACCTACAGGAAGGCCCGGAATCGTTGATCTATCCCGACGATACCGCGCCTTATTTTATTGGCGAGATGATCACGACGTGGAACATCCCGCCCATTAAAAGGGAGGTGCCTGAGATATGGTAAAACCGAAGCCTAAAGCCAAGCTTGGCTTTTGCGCTTACCTGGGCCCCACGATTCGCGGCGTGGTGCAGAACGGGACGATCTACGAAGGGACGCTGGAAAGCGTCCTTTTGCTTTTGGCTCCCCAGATCGAAAAATACCCGCGCATCGCGAAGCTGGTTATTTCCGGCGACGATCTGCCGGAGGCCCGCCAAAAGATCAAAACCAAGGGCAATTATCTGTACGAAGAAAATCGGCTGTTCATGGCCGAGCTGCAGAAAGGAGTTTGATGACAAATGCCTATCAACCATAGCGTAACCGTCAACGAGCAGGGCACCAGCGTCATGACGCCTGTCACCGCTGAATCCGGCATCCCGTTCGTGGTGGGCCTGTCTCCCGTGCATACGGCTGATCATCCCGCCACCCCCGGCATTCCCGTGCTCTGCTACACCTGGGACGAATGCCTGGACAAGCTGGGCTACGCCGACGATTGGGAGACCTACAACCTGTGCGAGCTGATGTACAGCCAGTTCCAGCTGTACGGTCATGGCCCCGTGGTGTTCCTGAACCTGCTGGATCCCAGCACCATGAGCAGCGCCAAGACCGCCACTAGCTATACCGTGCTGAACCACAAGGCCAACCTGGGCTCCAAGGCCATCAAGGACAGCAATCTGGTGGTCAAGAACGGCAACGAAACGCTGGTGCTTGACACCGACTATTCCGCCTACTTCGTGGATGGCGATCTGATCGTGGAACTTCTCAGCGCTGGCAGCGCCTATTCTGCCACTACGCTGACCATTTCCTGCAACGCTGTGAATCCTGCCAGCGTGGATGCCAGCGCCGTGGCCGCCGCGATGGAAAAAGTGGAGCTGTGCATGAGCATGTTCGGCCTGATGCCCGACCTGATCGCTGCGCCCGGCTTCTCTGAAAACTCTGCCGTGGCTGCCGTGATGGCGACCAAGGCCCACAGTATTTCCGGCCTGTTCCGCGGCAAGGCCGTGGTGGACGTGCCCTGTGACGCCACCAGCGGCGCCGTGACCTATGACGCGGTGCTGACCAAGAAAAACGCCCTGGCCATGACCGATGAAAACCAGATCGTGTGCTGGCCCATGTGCGCTCTTGGCGACAAGAAGTATCACATGAGCACCCATGCCATCGGCTGCATGGCGACGGTGGACGCCGATTTTGGCGCGCCCTACGCCTCTCCCTCCAACCACAGCATCAAGATCGACCGGCTGTGCCTGGCGGACGGTACCACCATCCTGCTGTCCCTGCAGCAGGCCAATTATCTCAACACCCAGTGCGGCGTGGTGACCGGCCTGAACTTCATGAGCTCTTATAAGCTGTGGGGCAACTACACCGCCTGCTATCCCGTCAACACCGACGTGAAGGATTACTTCATCCCCGTCAGCCGC
>Ga0310694_10006978_pt1 | contig 10643 bp, 8 predicted proteins | sample 174DNAGHGhighgp2_FD_203884 | JGI IMG/M metagenome (GOLD analysis project Ga0310694, IMG submission 203884) | Sheep rumen microbial communities from Palmerston North, Manawatu-Wanganui, New Zealand - 1742 DNA GHGhigh gp2 (v2) (version 2) | ecosystem: Host-associated > Mammals > Digestive system >... | reverse complement strand
AGGCTTTAGGATCTTTCTGCAACTGCTCGCGACCGAGGCGGATCACTTCATCGATACTTATCTCGCGGTCCTCATAGTTCTCCAGCGTGTCAAACACAATCACTTGGCGCACATTCGGACATTGCGGCAGGATCTTGCGAATCTTTGGCAACTGCTGCTCCGAAGTCATGATCATCACAGCGTCCGAGTGCTGAATACGGAACAGCAGGTCAGACGCCTCCTCCAGTTTGATGGACAGCGGCACATTGACTGCACCGGCATACAGGATGCCCAATTCGCCTGTCACCCAGAGGTTTCTGCCTTGTGAGAGTAGGGCTACACGCTCACCTTTCTTCAGCCCGAGTGCTATCAGTCCGGCACCGATGAGGTGTGCTTGTTCGCGAGTTTGGGTGTACGTGGTGGCTGTCCACTCTTCGTTCACCTTTTCGCGCAGGAACACGTGGTCGGCATATTTCGCCGTATAGTGTTCTACAAAATCAATTATCGTTGGTTTATTCATCACAGAATCTTTAAATTTTCTCAATCTGCGCAATCTGTGCCGCGCCTACTACTACCATCTTGTCAATCATCGTTTGGCGCAGCGTTTGTATGTTTTCGGTCAGTCGCAACGGTGTGTGGCGCGACAGACGGATGAACCGGTACAATTGTTGCACATAGTTCTCCACGGGTGTCAGTTCTGTCTCGCGTTTGTGAAGCGTATGTTTGCCGTTGCTGATCATCATCATCCGTTGGAAGTTCATATCAACGGACTCCAAAGAGTCGATATCTATATCTTGCTCCTTCAGTTGCTCGACTATCATGGGCATATATTGCTTCAGGATAACCATCAGCGCATACTTGTCGCTGTCGCACACGTTCATTGCGTTGAAGAACAGCTCCGACACTTTCCATTCAAAGTCGTCCAGTTCCTCCACCTTCCCGCGCTCGAACGGCTCAAAGAACAGTTCCGGAGCGTTGGTGAATGGCTGCATTCCGTATATGGGTTTCACCATATCCAGGTTACGGTCGTACACCTCAGGTTTGCCGGTCTGCAGGATTGCTATCCATGCTTCGTATGCCGCCTCGCTCTCGTACGACAGCAATTCTGCCATCTGATCCAGAGCCCATTCGTCGGTAATGTTCAGCCTGCCGCAAATCAGCAGCAGCCCGACTAATGCGCGGGCGCGTACAACTTCTGCACAATGGCGACTCATAGCCCACAGCAACATCTGGAATCGCCCGCGGTCATAGCCGTGCTCCAACTGATAGAGTGTCAATGCCGTAATCGCCATGGCAGCCTGAGTAGGCTGCTCCGCGTCAAGCAGAATGACTTGGAAATCAGCCAAATCTTCCACCTCTACCGCTTCATTCGTGCGAAATATGTGAAACAGGTCTTTCAACTCAATTCGTGTTTAGTTCCGATGATTTGTGTGCAAAAAATGCACACTCAACCAAAAAACGTACAAAGTTACAAAAAAATAATGACATTTGCAAGAGTTTTTTGATTTTTTTTCAAATGTCTCTCTTCAAATGTCATTATTGCAGTTTCTCTTACTCAAATCGGTTGTGATAGATATTCTCTTCTTTCCATTTGTCTTTTACTGCCGGTTCCTCGGCGGGATATCCTACCGGCACGATGCACAACGGTATCAGATTGTCGGGGATATTCAGTATCTGTCGTGCCTTGCGTATGCGCTCGGCGTTCGGCTGAATGGCGCACCACACGGCTCCCAAGCCCATTGAGTGGGCTGCCAACAGCAGGTTCTCTGTGCATGCCGATACATCGTGAATCCAGAACTCCTGCGCCTCACCTTCCATGGTCTTGTTCAGATCGCCGCACATCACAAAGCACAGCGGAGCATTGTTCTGCACGCGGGTGTTCGGCAGCGAGTCGCCTATCTGCTTCAGCAATGCCGGATCATCTACCACGATGAACGCCCACGGCTGGCGGTTGACGGCTGATGGAGCTGCCATAGCGCAGCGAAGCAGTGTCTGAACCTGCTCGTCGCTCGGACGCTCACCCGTGAACTGACGAACGGACACGCGCGTCATAATGTTGTTGATTACCTGCTCCTCTGGCGAGGGCTGAGGCTTGTTACACGAAACCAATGTACTTACTGCCATAGCAATAACGATAAATAAATTCTTCTTCATAATATTGAGCTTGTCGTATTATTTTTTCACGCCTTCAAAATGTTCGACTATCTTAACCTTGACATCTTCAAACGAATCGACAATCTTTACTTTCACATCCTCAAAACTGTCAACTATCCGCACCTTGCAGCAACTATCCTCAAACGCGTCAACTATCTTGATATCAACATCTTCGAAGCAATCTACTATCTTCACTTTTATATCTTCGAAGCTGTCCACAATTTTCACTTTGCCGTATAACTTGTATGTCTTGCCGTCTTTGGTTATGGTGCAGTTCTCCTTGTCAATTTTCACTTCACCGGCAGCCATGCTGCCTGCCGCCAGAACCATGGCAACCATACAGGTCAGAATCCGTTTTGCCATATTTGCGTTGGTCAGAATCCGTTTCATATCCTTTCGTTTTTTTTAGTTTAGGATGGGTGTCTCGTTGATTGAGAATGCAAAGATAAGCATTATTTTGACATTTGCAACTTTTCTTTCATTTTTGTGCAAAATAGCACCATAAATTTGCAAAATCGTTCCGTTCCATCGGGGGATTATCGAGGGGTTGTCGAAGCATTGTCGTGGGTGATTTATATTTTCTCCACCAGCGTTAGCCCGTTCTTGTCGCCCATGGTGTAACCTTCGTATATCTTTTCGCCGGAGCGCAGATGATCAACTGCCAGCTGTTCGCCTTGGCAGAGCATGCGGCAGAAGAATGTGTCACCGGCGTGTAATTTGCCGTTTTGTACCTCCGTTACGCGCCAGGCATAGTTGCCTGTATATTCTATCGTACAAACTCTGTCCGGCAGCCATGCTATGCGCACTTTGTCGCCTGGCTGCAGGTCGTCGGCATTGAGGGTAGAGTGGTAGATGTAGTTCGATTCCTCGCCGGCATTTCCGTAGCTGTTCAGTGTGTCTATCACCGAATGACGGACGTGGGCGTAGCCTTTCTTGTAACCCCACAGGCGACTCAGGGTGTCGCTGCTGATGTCATGACCGGTCGCCTGCTTGATATGCAGACTGAGCTCTGCAAAATCAGCGGGACTGTTCGGACGTTTGCCGTAGCGTGCTTCCGCGGCTTGTTTGGCTTGTTGTACAGCGGTGCTGTCAGTGAGAAATGATGTTATCATACGATTATTTTTCGAAATCCGCCACAAAGTTACAAAAATATTTGCATATTTCCAAATAAATTCGTATCTTTGCATCCGAAATGGAGCAAAATAATTTCACATCCGGTCCTGTGCGTGGTTTGTCGCCCCGCGAATTAGGCACTTCGGGTTACACCGATATCCAGCTGTTGTCCGACAGCGGCCATAACCGTGTGTACCGCGCTATGCATGCCGGCAAGTGGGTGGTGCTGAAGGCTGCACGTGACGATGAAGGTCTGACTACCCGCAACCGCCTGCTTCTGCAGCGCGAATACGATATCATGCATGCTATCGACTGCATATATGTAGTCAAGACATGGCAGATGGATGATATACCCGATGTAGGTCGCGCCATTGTGATGGAGTATATCCAGGGGCGGTCGCTTGACCGATTCTTGCAGGAGAATCCTTCATGGTCGCTGCGCCGCCGTGTGGCGGACGAACTGCTGGAGGCGTTGCAGATCCTGCATGCGCAGCAGATCGTACATGCTGACCTCAAGCCAGGCAATATACTCATAACCGATGTAGGTAACCATGTCCGTCTCATTGATTTCGGCTTGGCGGATACGGATGCGTATGTGGCAAAAGATCTGGGCTCGTCACCGCCTGTTATCGATACCGGTTATGTTCCTTCGGACAACCTCTCACCCGAGAAAGATATCTATGCCTTGGGTATTATCTTGCGTGCATTGTTCCCGCACTCGTTCCGGCTGGTAGCCAATCGCTGTTGCGCTACACCTGCAGTCCGGCGTTATCAGTCGGTGCGTCAGGTGCATGCGGCGTTGCGCAGGCAGGCTGTGCTGATGTGGCTGTTGCCGGCACTGGCGGTGACCGGTGCTTTGGTGGCATTGCTGCTGACGGTTGTACCGCGTCCTCTATCGCTTGAACCGCAGGTAGTGCCTGTAGATACGTTGCCGCCAAAGGTACAACGGGACACGGTGGTTGTTCTAACTCCGGTGGTAGAGCAACCTGCTCGTCCGGCGGTGGATAGCGCCTGGATTAAGCTGGAGAAGAAGGCTGCGCGAACCTATCAAAAGTTATACCGGAATTATGCCGATACTATTCGCAACTTGCAGTATCTGAACGAAGCTGTAGCAAGAAACAGTGCTTATGCTACGCAAATGTACCTGGAGTGTGAATATTTTGTGAAATCTTATCCGCAGTACGAGATGCAACTGCGTAATCAATATTTGGTAGTCTATGATCGTGATTGCAAGCGCTTAGCTGCCATTTATAAGGATTATCCATCCTATCACATCAACCTTTACGGCGACACGATAGTCACTCCTATGAAGTGAGATCCGATTCAGCTGATTTTCCCTTTTTCTCCCCATCACGGCGTTTTGAGGCAAAAATCTTTCCTCTTTTCCCTTTCTGCGATGGAGAAGTGCCTTGTCTTGGCACTTCGAATGGGATGAACAGCAGGTAGCGAAGATCCGACCATAGATAATTTGCCGCAGGGTAGTATATGTAGTGTCTTGTATCCGGCGCTTCCAACGCCGGATAGTTGTGCAGTCGTTCAGTCCGCGGCGATGTCCCGCCGCCCTTGGGGTCCCCGACGTAACCGCAGGTTGCGGTGGGGGAGAGCGGAGGCGATAGTGCGCCCCATGCCGCCAAGCGGCATCAGTAGCGCCTATCTGCCGAACGCGCCAGTGTCCTGTGCTCGGCGCTTTCAACGCCGAGTCTTTTCTTTGCCTGTCTTTCGGCATCTGCCTGTTCTCCGGCATCTACCTGTTCTCCGGCATCCGTCTTTATTCCCCCGGCATGCGATGCCGGCATCCTAATTGTCGGTAATTGTTGATAATTCTTAGCCCTAAAGGGCACGATCAGCTTCGCTGTATGGTTGACTGACTTTTTCTTTTGGTCATCAATTACCATCAATTATCCTCAATTAGGTTGCTCACAATGTTCGCATTGACTATCGCAGTAATCGCGACTAAAGGAGCGAAAAAAAATTGTTGATAATTGTTGATAATTGTTGACCTATCTTGTCCTCCATCATTTTTGTTGTAATTTTGTGTCGCGTTTGCACGCCAAAGATTTTGTTTCCATTAGCCTGTTTCATATTCCTTTCTCCTTTTCCCTTTCTGCGATGGAGAAGTGCCTTGTCTTGGCACTTCGAACGGGAGGAGCAGCGGGGAGCGAAGATCCGCCCATAGATAAATTGCCGCAGGGGTAGTATATGTAGTGTCCTGTGTCCGGCGCTTCCAACGCCGGATAGTTGTGCAGTCGTTCCGCGTATGACTTGCAATATAGTTTCCAATATATGTCTCATCCCGACGGTCAGCCGACGGTCAACCGACGGTCAAATCTATTGTGACAACCGGAAAGAACCTATAACAAACGATTATGCATAACGCATACTGTTGGTTCGTTAACTTTAATGAATACTCAAATATTTTATTGATATACGAGATGTTATGTGCATATTATAATTTTCGATTTGAAATCATTTTCGGAATTTTTTGGCATTTTTTCAAGATTTATTGATTTTGATTTTGCAAAAATCGGAAGATTTATTTGGGTTTATGCCTTTTGAGTGCTTTAACTCGTAGAGTGAACAAATAGTTAATAAATCTGTCTGGCAGCTTGCTTGCTAGCAGGTTTTAGTGACTGTTTGTTCTTGGAGTCTTGCTCCAAAAGCACTCAAATGTGTTTATCCTGGTTTATTTTCTTTTTTTAGTGGACACTACTAATTTTGGATAATTGTTGGTAATTGTTGGTAATGGTTGACCTATCATGTACTCCGTAAATTGTCTTTAATTGTTGATAATTGATGACCAACTTTGTCCTTCTGCAATTGTTGATAATTGTTGATAATTGTTGACCTATTATGTCCTCCATCAATTTTGGATAATTGTTGATAATTGTTGACCACCCATGATCATCGCAATTGTTGATAATGGTTGACCAACTTTGCCCCAACAGATTCTTCAAAAACTACCACTTTCTGACTCCTTAGCAGGTGTTTTTTATGGCTAATTAGGGCGCAATGGGTCAAACCTTTGCGCCTTTCGATTTTTTGTTGTAATTTTGTGGCGCGTTGCACGCCAAAAGGCCGGTAGTACACAAATGTGTAAAAAAAAGTATTGTTTGGACAAAAAAATGCACAGATTATTTGCAAATGTCAAAAAATTTGTGTAACTTTGCACCACTTAAATAACTCAATAGAGAATATAATATTTCATGAAACGCGTATTTACCATCTTGCCAATCATCTTTTTCTCGGCAATAGTATTTGCAAATTCAAGTTTTAACGCGTCCATCAATTATCAAGGAGATAACGCCACTGCATACGTTGGTGAAACTCTGTATCTTCCGCCGCTTACCGGTTCTTGGTATGGTGAAAAAATCAATGAACGCTATCATAATTTCAAATCTGTTATATACAAAGACGGATATGACGATTATGCCGGTCCTAATACCGGATTAGATTATCAATATAAGTTTAATCCCTACGATTATAGAGATTGCCAAACTGGTACGCATAAGCGACATATTGAGGGACATCGTTTTTATGTAAAAAAAGCAGTTCAAGATCCAACGTGTTCTAATATATGGACATTTCATTTGACAGATTTGAATACTGGTGAAGACTTGAAATTTATTTATTATACTGACATTAATGGAAGTCTGGCTATTGATTTTCCATTTATAGTTGAAAAGCACTATAAATATTGCAAATCATTAATAGGAACAAAACTTGTTTTTGGAACTAAAGAAAAACATGCACCAGACCTTGGGACCACGTATTATCCTATGTTTACAAATGATATTATTACAGATGAAGAAATAGAGTATTCTAAGAGTTATGAAAAATGGATTATAAAAGATGTTAAAATTGACACATACCGTCGTTGTATTTGTTTTATAGTTACTAATGGAAAACAAACAACCAAAGTTCCATACAATATTCAGTACTCTCCGGCAAATAAAATGCAATATAATAATTGTACTCGTGTATTTACAGAAAAACAATGGAACAGTTTAGTGAAGAAATATGGTGAAGCCCACATGGAATCTATGATGGCTAATGTGCCGTTGGATGATATGACGCAAGAGGAATTATTTATGGTTGGAGGACACTATGCAGCACATGGCCTATACAAAGATGATAACAAAAGCGTGATAGAAATATTAGGATCAGCATTTATGAATTCTATTAGAGAAACATTAAAAAGCATGACGGAAATAGCGAAGGCTTTGTGGAGTCGTGCGTGGTGAGTAGCGGAGGTCAGCTATTGCGGATAAACAATGTAGGAGTTCGAGTCCTTTAGGCATTTATGTGAAAAAACGAAAAAATACAATAAAAGTGACTTTTATTTGTATATTTGAGAAAAAGTTGTATCTTTGTAGCGAAAATTATGAAAACACTTGTTGTTAACAGCCAAGAATGTCGTTTTGCTTTGGCTGCATGGATGGAAAGGAAAAGTAAAATTACTCAAAAATAATCAAGCAGGAGAATCCAATACCAAATTTGAAAGTTAGTTATGGCAAAAAAGCAATCAAATACATCAGAAAATAGCGCGGCAGAGCAAAGTGCGAAGCCGGGTATGTTTATACCGATACCGACGGCTGAAATCACAAACGCAGCGGAAACGGCACGCATAAGAGCCGAAAGAGAAGCCAAAGAAAGGGCAGATAAGAAAGCGGCAGATGTGGTCATTGCACTGATTCGTGCAATAGGAACTATAGAATATACAGATGCTTGTTTGAAGAAGATAGAAGCCGCCAAGCAGGCATATGTTCAGTTAACCCCGGATCAAAAGTTGCTCGTTGAAAATGCAGATGTTATTACGACTTCTGAGAAGGAATATGATAAGTTAAAGATTGCAGCCGAAAAAGCGGCAGAAGCAGCGCGTAAAAAAGCAGAAAAGGAAGCGAAAGACAAGGCAGATAAAAAGGCTGCTGATGCAGTCGTTGCATTGATTCGTGCTATAGGCGTGGTAGAATACACAGATGCTTGCCGGGAGAAGATAAATGCCGCGAAGCAGGCATATGCAAAACTAACCGCTGACCAAAAGAAGTTCGTCAAGAATGCAGATGTTTTAACTGCTTCGGAGAATAAGTATAAAGATTTTCAGAAAGCAGAAGAAACAGCGCGCAAAAAAGCTGCTGAAGCAGAACGAAAGAAAGCCCAAAAAGAGGCGGAAGCAGCACGCAAAAAAGCCGAGGGAGAGATAAAAAGAAAAGCAGAAGAAGCCGCTCGTAAAAAGGCAGAAGAAGAGGCTCGCAAAAAAGCAGAGCAGGAAGCTCACGATAAGGAAATAGAATCCATACTTTTAGCTTATTGCAAAAAGAAAGGGTCTTCACTAACTAGTTCTTCTCGTGATCATGCTGAATATGACATGCCTCGAAATAGATATGATGATATTTATGAGTACGTAATGAGGAAAAACAAAGAACAACGCAATTTTTATATATTATCTTTGGATGGTTACGATTATTTCTTTTCTGCCGCGAACAACAGTTATGGCATCTCAGTTTGGCGAAAAATCAATACGGATGGTTTATGGGATCTAAACGAAAAGAAAAAACAAATAGACCGCACTAGTAAAATATTCACGATAGGTTTGGTCGTTTTGTGGGCATTCTTCTTGATTGTTAACGCGATATATACATGGGTGGCAAATTCTTGGTTCTCATGCATCATCTGGGTGATAATAACCTTTGCGGTTTTCTTTGGCATAATGTCTCTTATGCAAAAAATAGATGAGGAGCATCCTATAGAAACGAAATCGCCGGATGCTGGCACTATTGCCCACCTCGCATGGAGAATCTGCTGGGTGTTAGGATTGTCTATTATTTGTGAAATCATTATGATGGTGATATTTGTTTTTTAATCAAAGCAAATAGAATAACATGACTGTTAAAGAGATTAAAACATTAGAGCAATCGGCTCAAAAGGGCGACAAGAAGGCTGCGGCGCAACTAGATGAGTTGGGCGTTGATTATCAGTTTGGCAACAATGGTCAAAAGGTCGATTTGGCTCAAGCGCTCCATTATTATATGATTGCAGCAGAAGGCGGTAATACAAATGCAATGTGCAATGCCGCCAATTGCTTCGCAGTAGGTTCCGGAACCGATGTAGATGCAGAAAAGGCATTCTACTGGTATAAAAAAGCTGCTGAGGCAGGAACTGTAGAAGGCATGACAAATCTCGGAGGATGTTATCTTAACGGATTTGGCACAAAACAAGATTCGGTAGAGGCCATCAAATGGTTCACAAAAGCATTGGATGCCGGTAATTCCGGTCTTCCAAAAACGCAGCATAGTCTGGAAATGCTGACGAAAATTCAGGAAACGCTGAATCAAATCTTTGCTTCCTTATCACCCGCAGATTCCAAAAGGTTGAAACAATCCAAACATACGCTTGCGCAGTATAAGATAGCTGGATATTATTTGGAAAAAGGTAAATATAAAGATGCTATTTCGTGGTATGTCCAATTGGCTAAAGATGGGAACGCGAATGCCACTACGCAGATGATGACTTTAGCAGAAGACTTTCGACATGGAACCAACGGAAGGAAAGAGAACTTGCCGATAGCGTATCAATTCTATTCTAGTGCTGCCGAGTGCGGCGATGTAAATGCGAGAACTAAAGTTGCATATTGCATATATAACGGAATCGGAGTAGAAAAAGATCCTCAACAGGCTTTTAAATTATATGAACAATTAGCCAAGGAAGGGAATGAAAAAGCGATATTCAATTTAGGGTGGTTTAATTATTATGGAAAAGGAACTAAAAAAGATATTTCACAATCAACATTCTGGTTCTTGCGTGCTGCGGAGGAGTTCGAAAATATCGATGCCATGAACTACCTTACTCATATCTACGGCGACACCGAAGGATTCATCAATTATTCCATGGCGCTCAAATGGTTTAGCATTTTAGTCGAAAAGGATAGCGATTCTGCGTCAGAATGGTATCATAAAACACGATATGACGTAAACTTATGTAAGAAAATTTATGAGATGTTTGAAGATGCTGTTTCGGAATCACAAATGCCCCACAAACTACAAAATATTATAGAGGAACCGGTTAGTGTAAAAAGTCTATTCGGAAAACCTATGTGTTTCTTTACTGATGAATCGTGTAAATACCTAATGCCTCTTATGTTCGAAAGTGATTCTTGGGAACAACTCCCGAAAAAGGAGGCAAAGGTATCTATAGACATCAATACATTTGACACGCTATTTAAAAAAGTCGCCTGCTATGTAGTCGAGCATCAGAATGGTTCAACCAGCCAGTTGCAGCGGACTTTCGAGATTAGTTATGATCGTGCTTGCAAACTAACATACCAATTGGAACTGGCCGGTATTTGGGGACCCATTAATGGTTCAAAAGGCAGGGATGTTCTTATTCAGGATACGAAGCAA
>Ga0310694_10006977_pt1 | contig 10644 bp, 9 predicted proteins | sample 174DNAGHGhighgp2_FD_203884 | JGI IMG/M metagenome (GOLD analysis project Ga0310694, IMG submission 203884) | Sheep rumen microbial communities from Palmerston North, Manawatu-Wanganui, New Zealand - 1742 DNA GHGhigh gp2 (v2) (version 2) | ecosystem: Host-associated > Mammals > Digestive system >... | reverse complement strand
TCGAGGGCTGGCGAAGGCTTCGAGGCTCACCCCTGGACATCGCATGCGATAGGCAAGAGCAAATACAACCGCGTGGCGGCACTCGTATCCGCTGAGACCATCAGGGCGAAAAGGGGCGAAGCCAAGGACAAGCGATTACAGAAGGCGGTGGCGCAATGCAGTATAGGCAGCAACTAACCGCCGATGTGGAAGACTGGCTGAGGCAGGACATACCCGCGGCACTCCAAGGCATCTACTCCATCTACGGGGCAGCCCCGCCTGTCCCCGAGAACATCGGGGCAAACTTGCCGCTCGTGATACCGGAACGCATAGGGGGCAACCGCTACTCGCTGGTGATCGACTCCCACACGGTTGCGTTCGATGTCTACGCCCACACATGGGCTGAGGCTCAGGAAGCTGCGGGGCAAGTCGTGGCGGCGATAAACGAGTTGCCGTTCAGGACGTCCAATGCGGCAGGCGTCTATTACTCGACGCAGATAACGACGCTTCCCTACAACAACCCCGATCCGAGACACCCCGACATACCGAGGGTATCGGTCAACGCGTCCGTGGCTACACGCACGCAACCCTCCATCTAACGAAAACAAACAACCAAATCAACCCGCCGGCAAACGCCGGCTTAGGACGCTGCGCTCTGTCGTAGCCGTCTGACCTGGGGAAATGGAAAAGCAAAGGAGTAAACAAATGGCTCTCAATATCAACGAGACTTTCATTGGCGCTCCGGTTCAAGAGGTTTCCGGAGCTGTCCACACTGCCGCGGTGGGAACGACTGCTCCCACTGATGCGACTTCGACGCTCGGCTCTTCTTGGACTGACAGCGGATATGTTGACGAGAACGGCGTAAGCTTCTCGCAGGATCGCAGCACGACCAACATCAAGGACTGGTCTGGGGCTACGATTCGCACTCTGCTCGACGAGTTCAACGGGACTGTTCAATACACCGAAGCGCAAACCAACTACGAGACGATGTGCCGCATGGTCGGTGCGTCAAACGTGACGAAAACCGATGCTACCACAGGGCACGGCACGCAGCTCAAGGTTCAAATCGGGGCTGAGATGCCGCCCGCGCTCGCTTGGTGCTTCGACATGGCGGACAAGCGTAGCGACACCGTCACGGGTCGTCTTCGTCTATACATCCCGTCTGGTCAAGTGACTTCGGTTGACTCTGTCTCCTTCGTGTCCGATGACATCGTCAAATGGAGCTTCACCATCACTGCTAACAAGACGGAGGGCGAAGAACCCATCGTTCTGTTCACAGACGACGGCGTTAAGGCCTCTCAATAAAAAGACCCTACTAACGGAAGGAACATAGATGTATACCATCAAAGCTTTCAAACCCACGACATTTGACTTCCAAATCGAGGGGGAGGAAACCGTCTATTCGGTGCCCCTGTTCAAGGAGCTTCCACTGGAAACAGTGCTCAAAGCTGAGAAACTCAAAGACGAGGATGATCTCGCTGCGTTAGAGTTCATCAAGGGGATCTTCGACGAGTATGCCCCCGGAGTCGTCGACAAGCTATCGGCGGAGCAGTTCACTTTCCTGTTTAAAGCATACACCGAGGACAAAAAGAACGACGTGAGCCTGGGGGAATAATCGCCCTGGCTTATGTCATAAGCAACTACAGAGACGCGTTCGAGTATGACGTCTACATGGCGACTCAGACGCGTCTCGTAGATGTTCCGCGAACCATAGGCTGGGGAACGGTTGCCCTGATACAGCGCAACCTCTCAACGGATTCGCAACTCTTCCGTGCTCAGAACCCCGAAGTGTGGGCTTTCAGCACAGCACCCATGCAGTCGAAGCTCATGGCGGATCTCATAGATCTTCTGGCTTGGCTGCGTTATGAACACGCGATGGTTCACAGCGAGAAGCACAAACCCAACAAGCCCGAACCATATCCGACACCGTGGAACAAGGGAATACGCCCGGGCAACCAGCAGAACATCGGCAAGGGCGTCCGGATGACGGTGGAGGAATTCAACGCGTTCTATTACGGCTCATCAGCCGACGAAAACAACTAAGCAAACAACGGAGGCGAGAATGGCGACATCAGCAGGATCTCCGGTTGTCGCGAAAGCGATAGTCACGATCATACCGTCGATGGAAGGCTCTCGCGGCAAGATCTCCGACATGATACTACCCGAGTCGGACAAGGCGGGGAAGCAAGCCGGATCCAACATCGGGGGAAAAATTAGCGAGGGGCTTTCAACAGCCAAGCTCGCAATAGGGAACGCCCTTGGCAACATAATCTCTTCAGCCGTCTCATCGGCGGCTGGCCTTGTAAAAGACGCATTGGCGGACTCGTTCAACGGGTTCGCAGATTACCAGCAGCTCGTGGGCGGCGTGGATACGCTGTTCAAAGACTCTTCTAGCAAGGTGAAAGATTACGCCAAGGATGCGTTCAAAACCGCTGGCGTTTCCGCAAACCAATACATGGAAACCGTGACGGGTTTTTCATCGTCGCTGATTCAATCTCTCGGCGGCGACACAGAGAAGGCGGCTGATTTAGCTAACACAGCACTCGTCGACATGTCAGATAACGCCAACAAGATGGGTTCCGACATCTCATCGATCGAGCTGGCGTATCAGGGTTTCGCTAGGCAGCAATACGGTCTTTTGGACAATTTGAAATTGGGGTACGGCGGGACGAAAAAGGAAATGGAGCGACTGCTCAAAGACGCTTCTGAACTGACGAAGGCACAGGGCAATTACCGCGAGTTCTCAATTGATTCATACTCAGACATCATCGAGGCGATACACCTCGTTCAAGAAAACATTGGCATAACCGGCACTACTACCGAGGAAGCGGCGACAACGATCCAAGGTGCTATGGGAATGGCCAAGTCCGCATGGGACAACTGGCTCACAGGGCTGGCTAACCCCGATGCGGACATGGGGCAGCTGACGAAAGACCTAGTCTCATCATTGAAGACGGCGTTGGCCAATGTTTTGCCGGCGGTCAAGGACATGTTCTCTGGCATCGGCGAGGGGATCGTCGACATGCTCAGAGAAGCAGGGCTTGGCGGCGTGGCGGACTTCTTCGAGGCGCTCTCCTCCAAGTTCCAGGACGAGGGCTTGCTGAAGATCTTCGGCAACATCATGGACAACTTCGGCTCCATCGGCAAGGGCTTCGCAGATGCGGTCAACGCGGTGGCGCCGAGCGCCGAGGAGCTGGCAGTCTTCATAGCGGACATAGTCGGCGGCATAGCTGATTTCGTCTGGTCGATTACATCAGCTGCCGACTACATGCCCTCATTCTCCGATGTCTTCGAGTTCGTGGCGGACATCGGCGGCAGGGTAGTTGAAATATTCAGGGAGCTATGGCCGGTCGTCAGCGAGCTGGCGATGGTGCTCGGTCAGGTCTTCGGCTCCGCACTCTCAACGGCTTTCAATGTCCTCAAAGCTGTCGGAACGGCTTTGATGGATGTGTTCGGCCCACCGATTCAGCGGGTCATACAGTGGATAAACGACAACATCGGCTCGATAGAGAATGTCATATACGGGATAACGGCGGCGATAACAGGACTCGTCGACGGCATCGTCTCGTTCTTTACAGAATCAGAGGCGGGCAAGTCCCTTATAAACGAGCTTTCGGGTCTGCTGGGCGATGTGCTCATAGGTGCGCTCGACTTGCTCATCTTCCAAATAAACCTGGTCATGGAAGTCGTCGACGCTGTCGTGGGCTTCTTCCAAAACGATCCGATAGGCCAGGAGATCGCGAGCATAGTCAACGGCATTATCACCGTCATCTCCGATGCCCTGTCGGTCATACGCTCGCTGATAAAGACCGCGATGGGCTTCATCAAGGGGCTGCTCACCGGCGACTTCTCCGAGATGCTTGAAGGTGCCAGCGAGCTGTTCGGCGACTTGGAGACGATGACGAAGGACAGCGGCGATCTGCTAGGCCGTATCGTCCAGACGATATTCGACGCAATCGGACGCATAGCACAGAACGCTTGCGATGCGATACTCGGCACGGTCGGCAATGCGCTCACCGACATGGCGAAAGGCATACAGGAACTTCCTGGCAAGATCGTTGACTTCTTCGCTCACCTGCCCGAGCAGCTGGGGGATGTGTTCTCCCTTGCCGTCCAGTTCATACTGGACAATTTCGGAGACCTGATCGCCAGCATAGCTTCCATACCGGATCAGATAATTGACTTCTTCGCGTCCATCCCGAGCCGCATAGCTTCCATATTTTCGAACATCAAAGTCCCGCAGCTCCATGTGAGCGGCGAGTGGAACCTGGATCCCGCGAACTTCTCGATGCCTCACATTGAGTTCTACGCGAAGGGCGGCATCGTGACGAAACCGACGAACGCGGTCATCGGCGAGGCTGGATATCCCGAAGCGGTCATACCGCTTACGAGCAGATACCTTGCCCCGCTGCTTGAAGCTGCCGACATCGGCGGCAAGGGCGGCGACACATACAACGTAATCAACGGCTTGGAGCTGGCGCCCGAGGACTACATCAACGACATAGTGGTCGAGCTGCTCGAATGGCTCTACCGAAAGGCGGCGATGCAGCGTGGCTAATGACGGAATAAGAGACGGCAAATACTTCCTTTACATGTATCCCGGCGTAAGCCAAGACGCTTACGCCGTGGAGGCTCCCGGCAACGCGAAGAACGGGACATACGCGAAAGTAGAGTCATTGACGCTGGCATACGGTCAGATCTTTGAAGTATCGACGATGAGCAACGGCAAGAGGCGCATCACTAGCTCTTCTTGCGGTAAGGCTCTCACATACATCAGCGGGGATCTGAAGGTGTGTCTGAGGGACGGCAACGCGAACACAAGCACGCAGGCTTGGGAGTTCGAGGAAATAATCGGCGAATCGGTGGAAATCAACGATGAGGAATACAGCCCGTTCAACATAGTGTTCGCTGCTGACAACAGCTACATGATGGTGAAGAGCGGAACGGATCTCAAGGTGGCGGCAAACGCCGACTTCGATTCCGGGACGGCTAAGTTCTACTTCGTCCCCGCTTCCATCTTCCATAGCGGCGGCGTCTACGAGCTGCGTCCTCTATCAAACACAAAACTAGCAGTAGAATCCTTCCACACGACGGTGAACGATGTGAACATCTGCTTGGGATCCGCGATGGACGACAACACGCAGAAGTTCATCATAAAGAAAGTCAACTCCTGGACCGGGCTATCTACGGATCCGGGATATGTGATCCAGAACGTGAGCACGGGTAAGTATCTTACGTATATAAACAATCCTGGCGACTACGATTTTCCTTCACCACTCATAGCGTCAAAGAAAGACACCACAGACCCTCATATGTTATGGGAAATTGTCAAGCAGACGGGATCTGCGACGATAGGCGATGACGCGTATGCGGTTTACATGATAAAGGGCTACTCATACCCATGCGCTATTGATACTGAATATGCGACTCTGTCCCCGTTCACCGACATCGTGGTAATGCCAATTACCAGCAAGCAACGGTTCGTCCTGCTTCCCTCCGACGGGTTAGACGAGTGGATGACCTACCCAACGGAAGTAGGCATGGCTCCGGAAATAGGGGACGCCGGCAAGAAGGTCATAGACGACGTCGAGTGCAACGGGCGGTTTTACCCTACATGGGTTATTCCACCGTCTTACGCAGCCGACGGCGATTACCATGTGGAATACCGCTACTGCTACAAGAAGATGGACGCACTCACTTCGACATGGAGCAAGTGGGGTTCATGGACTAACTGGGCAACGCCCGCAACAGTCCGCGACGGCAGGAAGTGCTGGCACAAGTTCGGCTTGCCCATATCGTTCGGCAGCGGAAGCTCCACATCCAAGCTGCTATGCCTGAACATGGAAGTGCGCACAGCTGGAAATAAGGAGGACACGCCCCTCCACGGCTACGCATACAGCTTCACCGGATACATTCACAAACGCCCGACGGTGGCTATAACTTCGACAACCTGGACTGCCGAGGGTCTGAGAGTCGACTACACGAGCGATTACCAATACGGAACGACGATAACCAAGTTCTACTCGCTCTCGAACCTCACGACGACAAAGGAATACATGGCAATAAACAGCGGTTATAGGAGCGAGACATCATCGACCACAGGGACTTTATACATACCCTTGGACAAGTTCAAGGAATGGCCCGCAGAGGGAGCTTCCCTGATACTCCGCTACCGCGTCGGCAACGACCAGCGGGAGCCGTGGTTCAACGATTCATCGACCGTATCGATAAGCTACACGGGCGGCACAACTTCGGTATCCCCGACGTTCGTGGAGATCGGCCCCCGTCTCATCGCTGAGGTTCCCCACCTCGGCAAGACGAGGGTTTGGGTCTCATACGACGGGAACATCTACGAATGCGATGTCGCCGAGAACTACACGCCGGCGAGCGGCAAGAGAGCCTTCGAGATCATCTACCCGATGGGCAAGGATTTCAAGGTCTTCGTATCAAGCACGAACTCAGACGGCAGCCAGTGGGGGACGACGATGGTATCCCACGACGCAATGCCGTATGTCTTCCATGCCTTCAACTGGAAGGGCGGCAGCGTTTACCTCCAACGCTTCATCGGCGATCGGGCGGTCGCTACGACTTACGAAGCGGTCTGCGAGACGGATGTGCTGGACTCACGGGCGAGGGAAAGCGTCTCATACGCCTCCACCGTCAAGGTCAGGAAGTCGGTTTCGGGCATATTGCTCAGCGACGATGTCAGCGACATCAGCGATCTCACGGAACTCGCTAACAAGCATGTCGTATATAGAAGCCCGCTCGGGAGCATGCACGAAGTCGCAATTGTCAGCGTCAGGACTACCGAGAGGGGGAACCGAATCGAGGTGTCCGTCGACATGGTAGAGGAGGCGGTGGCTTCGCAATGACAATAGACTGGCTAGACCTAAAGCGCACGGGGGAGCTTAGGGCTTACATGATACCCCCTACAAATTTAGACGATTCTTTCGGGGAGCTGACTTCGATTGACTGGTCAGCTTCCTCGATCACTGCGGGTTATTACACGGATACCAGGACAAGCGGGCAGCTTGTCGTGGTGGGCGACGGATACAAGAGGGACTCGTTCATTCGCATCGTATACACGATCCCCGAATGGAATTACAGGACTGAGGTTGGAACATACGCCGTCATAAAGGACGACGCGACGAGGCAGAACGGGCAATGGCGGACTACATTACAGCTCCACTCGATGCTCTACACGCTATCCACCGACAAGGCCAACAGGTCGCTCGTGCTGTCAAGGGGAGCTACTGCGCTCACTGCCATCAAGAAGCAGCTGGAAGACGCAGGGCGGAAATACACCATAAACGACGCGAACAACTACCGTTTTAGCCAGGCGACCGTCATGGAGCTCGGCAAGTCCAGGCTCTCCCGTATCTACGAGCTATGCGGTTTGTCAGGAAATCGTTTGGACGTGGACGGGCACGGCAATGTGATTGTCTCCCCCTATGTCGCACCTGCTTCAAGGGCATCTCAGTATGAGATAAATCTTGCGTCGGAAAACGGCATAATCAGACCCGGTATTTCCAGATCATCGAACCATATGGAAACCCCGTCTTCCGTAGTGGTTGCCTACAAGCTCAACGAGTCGGGCAAGAACACGAAGACGATCATAGCTACTGCGAAGGTAGCTGCTGGCGATCACGCCGATGCGGGCGTCCGCGGATACAACGTAGTCGAATTCTACGAGCTTTCCGACATGTCCCCGAAGACCGGGACAAGGGCTCTGCAGATCGCGAAAGACAAGCTCAAAGCTAAATCGATCGAGCGGATCTCCTGGTCTATGGAGTGCAAGTATCTCCCGCTCTGGGAGGGCGACATCGTGGACTTGATAGTCCCCGATGGCGTCTACTCAGGGCGACGCAAGTGCGTCGTAAAGAGCGTCGACTTCAAGCTCCCATACATGGACATGTCTTTGGTTTTGAAAGAAACGGCATCCCCCGACAACGACGAGGAGGACTAGAAAATGGCGAAAGATATTGAAGAGCTGGCATGTCAGATCTTCGGAACGATCAGGCTGGAAGGTGCTGAGTCCTCTTCTCAGTCGACGAGCACGATCACCGGCACAGCAACTGGCGACAGCTCTAATGGGACGGTAGAGGTGATACTGTCAGAAGATGTGTTGGGTGAGGAAGACGAGGATGGCGAGCAGCTAGGCACGACATCGGTAGAGCTTCCAACAACTGTCGATGTATTGGAGGGCGATGATGTTGTCGTCTCGCTCATCGGCAATGAAAACTCGAAGACCCCGATAGTATCGGGCGTAGTGGGTGGAGGCGATAGGCTGAGGGTTCTCGCTGTCGCTGCTGACGAAGCTGCGGAAGCTGCTGCTCAGGCTGCGGCGGAAGCATACGACGCAGTGGAGGCGATAGACCAGCACTTCTTCGCTGACTCTAGCGGAGTGCATGTCTCAACCGAAGAGGGCGATGCCGACACCGGCCCGAATCTCTTGGCTAACTCCGTGGGCATCCTGCTGAGGGATGGAACATTGCTGAGGACAGCTCAAACATCGAGCGGATTTGCAGTATATGATGGCAACGGCAACCAAGCAGGAAACATCGTAGCTCTGCTCGGGAGCACCACTACGCTCGGCAAGACGGGCAACTTTCAGCTAGTGCTTACACCAGAACTCCTCTCGATGCTCAACGACAACGGAGACGATATTTATTATGTTGGCAGCACTTACATAACGGACGGATCATCGACAACTTATGTCCCGGCAGTATTCGGTTTTGGCGATGTTATAGTAGCTGGATTCCGTGCAGCCGCTTTCGGCTACGGCGGGGCAAACGGCGATTATTCGTTCTACGCTGGCGTCAACGGACTGGCCGACGGCTACGCATCGCAGGCTTTCGGCGTGGGCACATACGCAAACAACAACCAGCTGGCTTGCGGCAAGTGGAACATCGTGGACAGCAACGGCGATTACCTGCTCATCGTCGGCAACGGCACCGACGAGAATAACTTATCAAACGCGTTCGCCGTGGGAGATGACGGCAAGATCTACGCTACGGCATACCGTCGTTTCGATGGCGGCATAGTTCCCGGCGAGTATGAGCTTTTCGCGTCAACTGCGGTAAACGGGAAGACGGGCACGGTCACGCTCTCGTCATCTGCCGCGAACTTCGATCGGATACGAATTTACTACCGCATTCCCAACTACAAATACAACGCATCGACGGAAGCCAATCTGTCGAGCGGACAGGTAGATATGTGCTTGACTGCGTCCATATCTTCCAGCTCATCTGCGATTCAAACATATACGCGACCCGTGATAGTGAACGGCACTCAGATAACCAATCACAGCTCGTATGTGCCGATGCGCGTTCAGAGCAACGCTAGCGGAAACTCAATTTACACGGGAACCGCGAACGAACTCGGAATCGTCCGCGTGGTTGGTATCAAGGACTAACAAGCAATAAAACACGAAAGGGCGGCAGACATGGATCCGACCGTATTACAAGCTATCACAGCTATTATCACATCGCTCATCGGCGGGACATGCGTTGCTATCCCAGCGGTGCTAAACGCTCGCAAAAACGCGGCGATCATGGAGTTCCAGCTCAACCAGCTTACAACGACAGTAAACGAGCTCAAGCAGAAGCTTGACGAGATAGCGGATCTCAAAGCGGAGATCGGGAAGATCACGGTCAGGCTGGACGGCATAGAGAAGGACGTCGAGGAACTCAAAACAAAATAGTTTCCACCCATAGACTTTTAGACAAACACGACCCCGCCGGCAGGAGCAACCCCGGCGGGGTCGCCTGTTTATTGGACTCAAAACCAAGGAGGCAAGATGGCAAGAGTCAGAAGCTACGAAAGGGTAAACAAGTTCGTCCAACACGCTATTGACATAGCGAACGACGACTCGCATGGCTATTCGCAGTATCACCGCTGGGGGCCGGATTTCGACTGCTCATCGCTGATGTATGAGTGCGCTTATTACGCTGGATACCCCGTAAGCTGGGAAGACCCACGATATACGGGAGCGATGATCGAGGACTTCACGGCGGCCGGCTGGCGATGCGACGAGTTCGACGGCAACCTCGACGACTTGGATGTGGGCGACTTACTCCTCAACACATACGCCCATACTGGCGTATTCATCGGCAATGGGCAGATGGTAGAAGCGAGTTGCGACGAATACGGCGGAATAGAGGGAGCGAACAGCGGCGATCAGACTGGGTATGAGATTCACGTGGGGCCGCTTTACAATTACCCATGGACGCATGTGTTGACTGCTCCCGAAGACTGGGTGGACGACGGCACAACGCCCGAACCTCCTCAACCAGTCGGCCGCGATTTATACGGCATCGATGTGTCAAGTCATGACGAAGCACCGTTCAAGTGGCATACCGAGAACTGCTACAACGAGAGCGATTTCGTAATTGTCAAGGCAACTCAGGGCACTTGGTATGAGAATCCCTGCTTTGATTACGCATACAACAGAGCCAAGGGCGACGGAAAGCTTTTAGGTATTTACCACTACGCGGCAAGCGAGGGAGCTTGGGAAGAGGCTGATTACTTCTACGAGCATGTAAAGGATTACATCGGCGAGTTCATACCGGTTCTTGACTGGGAGAGCTACAACAACGAGGGCAACTGGGGCAACACCCACTGGTGCCGCGAGTTCTGCGATAGGTTCCATTCAAGAAGTGGTGT
>Ga0310694_10006975_pt1 | contig 10644 bp, 7 predicted proteins | sample 174DNAGHGhighgp2_FD_203884 | JGI IMG/M metagenome (GOLD analysis project Ga0310694, IMG submission 203884) | Sheep rumen microbial communities from Palmerston North, Manawatu-Wanganui, New Zealand - 1742 DNA GHGhigh gp2 (v2) (version 2) | ecosystem: Host-associated > Mammals > Digestive system >... | reverse complement strand
GCGTCTGTTCGAGCAGGAAGTACCGGAGGTGAAGGAAGGTCTGATCGCTATCAAAAAGATCGCCCGTATCCCGGGTGAGCGTGCGAAAGTGGCAGTTGAGACCTTCGACGACCGTATCGACCCGGTAGGTGCTTGCGTCGGTGTGAAGGGTGCGCGTATTCATGGTATCGTGCGCGAGTTGCGTAACGAGAACATCGATGTCATCAATTATACCTCCAACCTCAACCTCTATATCCAGCGTGCGTTGGCACCGGCGAAGATATCGTCCATGGAGATCGATGAGGAGAACAAGAGTGCACGCGTTTACCTTCGTCCCGAAGAGGTCAGCCTCGCGATCGGTAAGGGTGGTTATAACATCAAACTGGCTTCGATGCTTACCGGTTACGAGATCGATGTGTATCGTGAGATGGATGAGCAGGATTACGATGATATCTACCTGGACGAGTTCAATGATGAGATCGACAATTGGGTACTCGATGCTTTCAAAGCCATCGGTCTGGATACCGCCCGAGATGTACTCGGTACGCCGAAGGAGGAACTGCTCAAGAAGACCGACCTCGAGGAAGAGACCATCGACGATGTGCTCGCTATCCTCAAAGCCGAGTTCGAAAACGATTAATATTAACCTAAAACCCTCGCGCGGCTCGAGACTAAACAACGCCGTTAGCGTATGGCAATTAAGTTAATTAAAGCATGTAAAGAATTAAATATCGGTATGGCTACGCTTACCGCATGGTGCGATAAGAACGGTCATGCCATCGAGTCGGATCCGAACTTCCGTATCTCGGACGACCTCTATCTGCTGCTGGCCAAGGAGTTCAACAAGGACATGGCCGTTAAGATCGAAGCCGATCGTCAGGCCGCAGAACGTCAGGCCCGCGAAGAGGCGGAGCGACAGGCAGAACGGGAAGCCAGAGCTGCCGCTGAAGCCGAAGCAGCGCGTGTAGCGGCGGCAGCCGAAGAAGCACGTCGTGAAGCGGCGCGTGTAGCGGCTCAACGCGCTGCCGAAGAGGCAGAGAAAGCGCGTCTGGCAGCGGAAGCGGCAAAGGCGAAAGAAGAGGCTCCTCAACCCGCTCCGGCACCGGAGAAACCTAAGAAAGAGATCTTCACGCTCGGTAAACCCGAACTGAAGAATGCTCCCAAAGTGCTGGGTAAGATCGACCTCGACTCCATCGATACCTCTACTCGTCCGGCCAAGAAGACCAAAGAGCAGAAACGTAAGGAACGCGAGGAGCGGCAGCAACAGCAGCATGAGCAACAACAGGCTGCTGCAGCAGAGCGTCGTAAACGCGAGCGTATCAAGAATAACGCTGCAAAGGTAGATCCGAACGACAAACGCAATCAGGCGGGTAAGAAATCCAAGAATAATAAACCCCGTGAGGCGACGCAGGAAGAGGTGGATAAGGCGCTGAAAGAGACGCTCAGTCGTCTGACCCAGAAGAAAGGTCAGTCCAACACCTCTAAATATAAACGCGAGCGTCGCGAGCAGGAGCGTGAGAAACAGGAACTCGAACGCATGGAGGCACAGGAGCAATCCAAAGTGCTCAAACTGACCGAGTTCGTCACCGCCAACGACCTGGCCGTCATGATGAATGTGCCAGTGAATAAGATCATCGGTACCTGTATGAGTCTCGGGCTCTTCGTCTCTATCAACCAGCGCCTCGATGCCGAGACGATCAACCTCGTGGCGGAGGAGTTCGGTTTCACTACCGAGTATGTATCCGCAAAGGTGGTGGAAGAGATCAACGCCGATGAGGTGATCAACGATGAAGATATGGAGCCGCGCTGCCCGATCATCACCGTCATGGGTCATGTCGATCACGGTAAGACTTCGTTGCTCGACCATATCCGTAATGCGAATGTGATCGCCGGTGAGGCAGGTGGTATCACTCAGCATATCGGTGCGTATAACGTCAAACTCAAGAACGGACAACATATCACTTTCCTCGATACCCCGGGTCACGCGGCCTTCACCGCCATGCGTGCGCGTGGTGCCAAAGTGACGGATATAGCGATCATCATCATCGCGGCCGATGATGCGGTCATGCCGCAGACCATCGAGGCCATCAACCATGCGCAAGCAGCCGGTGTGCCGATGGTATTCGCGATCAACAAGGTCGATAAACCAGGTGCTAACCCCGATAAGATCCGTGAACAACTCTCCAACATGAACATCCTCGTCGAAGATTGGGGTGGTAAGTACCAATGCCAGGAGATATCCGCCAAGAAAGGTGACGGTGTCTATGAGCTCTTGGAGAAAGTGCTGCTCGAAGCTGAACTACTCGACCTTAAGGCCAATCCGAAGCGTCGTGCAAAGGGTTCGGTCATCGAGTCCTCACTCGACAAGGGTCGCGGTTATGTAGCTACGCTGCTCGTACAGGACGGTACGCTGCATATGGGTGACATCGTTCTCGCCGGTACTTTCCACGGTCGTATCAAAGCGATGTTCAACGAGCGTGGTCAGAAGATCACCGAGGTGCGTCCGGGTGAACCCTGTTCGATACTCGGTCTGAACGGTGCTCCGCAGGCCGGTGATGAGTTCAATGTACTGCCGACCGAACAAGAGGCGCGTGAGATCGCGTCCAAGCGCGAACAACTCCAACGCGAGCAGTCGATCCGCACCAAGAAACATGTGGGTCTCGAAGAGATCGGTCGTCGTCTGGCTATCGGTGACTTCAAGGAACTCAACATCATCGTCAAGGCCGATGTGGACGGTTCCGTCGAGGCTATCAAAGACTCGCTCATCAAACTCTCCACGGAGAATATCCAGGTCAATGTCATCCATGGTGCTGTCGGTGCTATCTCCGATAGCGATGTGATGCTGGCTGCCGCTTCCGATGCGATCATCGTCGGCTTCAATGTACGTCCTACCGGTACAGCCCGTCGTATGGCAGAGCAGGAAGAAGTGGATATCCGTATCTACTCCATCATCTACGATGCGATTAACGAGGTCAAGGCCGCTATGCAAGGAATGTTGGCGCCGGAGGTGAAGGAAGAGATCACAGCGACACTCGAAGTGCTGCAGACTTTCCATATCTCCAAAGTGGGTACGATCGCCGGTTGTATTGTGCGTGAGGGTAAGATCAAACGCGGTAACAAGGTACGCGTCATCCGTGACGGTATCGTGATCAAGACCGTCGAACTGGCGTCCCTCAAGCATGTCAAGGATGATATCAAGGAGGCCGGTGTGAATACGGAGTGCGGTCTGAGTCTCAAAGCATACGATGAACTCCAACCGGGCGATATCCTCGAGTCCTTCGAAGAGATCGAAGTAGCAAAGAGCCTTTGATAAAGTTGAAAGTTTAAGGTTTAAAGTTTAAAGGAAGGGCACCCCGTTTGAGGTGCCCTGATTTTTTATATACGCTCCATATTTTGTTGTTTGATCCATCCTTCGTTATTCCCTACGCGGATGTTACACCATTCGCCAATAGTCTCACGAATAACCACTTTGGTGCCTTCGTGAACGGTGAAGAGGTCGGTGCCGGAACGGTCCGGTGAAGACTTGGCATTGACGACACCCTGTGTGATGATTGCTTCATTGCGCAGGGTGTCTCGTTGATGCAGCGATGCGGCATTGAGACCCGTGATCAGCGAGAAGAGTAGGGCAAGCCATGCGGTGTGGAAGGCGGTCTTACGCAACCATGCTTCGCGTCCCAGCAGGAACAACAGGATGCCCGTTAGTCCCATGATAAACAGAACGATGGAGATCACAAGCCATGTGCGCTCGCGTAAGTTATTACGGATCGCGCGCGTCCATGCGGAAAGGAAGAAATCCTGCTCAACGATATTGTCCGTGATCCGGCTCTGCGCGAACTTCAGGTTGTACTGAGCATCTTTATGGTTCGGCTCCAGACGCAACGCCCGTTCGTAATTGAGGATCGCTTGCGCCAACTCGCCTTGCTTGAAGCATGCGTTACCTAAGTTATAATACAGCGTCGCATTCGGACCTTCAGCCAACAGCGCTTCATACCCTGCTGCCGCTTCCTCATAACGACCGTCTGCATACGCGGCATTCGCCAAGTCAAAATCACTCTGTGCGAAAATGTTGAGATTGAAAAAGAGTACTGCCGCCAGGCAAAGTCCTTTAAACTTTAAACTTTCAACTTTCAACTTTATCATATCTTCTGATCTTCTAAATTATTAATCAAATTCGTAGTAGCCGTGTACAGGTCATCCATGCCGTGGTCGGTACTGGGTGCATAACGGGCAAACTCGGCCGTAGAGAGTACCTTCTTCACATCGGCGATGAGGGCATCGGAAACACCTTTCTGCGTCAGGATAGAAGTGATATTGTCCTTATTCAGGTCAGCAGTCGGAATACTCAGACGGTCACTGAGATAGGTCCAAGCAGCCTGTTCAATAGCCGCATAGAACGCATCTTTGTCATTCGCCTTGAGAGCCTTGGCTGCCGCTTTGAGTCGCTTCTGGGCTACCTTGTTCGCACGTTTATAACGAACCCGCGTGATATCTGCATTCTCCTTGATCTGCTTACGCAGGATGATAAGCAGTATCAACGCAATCAGTGCCGGTGCCGCGTACCATAACCATATTAAATCTGTATTCTGAATACTGACTTCTGAATTCTTTTTCGGCTCTTTCGTATCGATATACCGGATATCCGTTCCTAACTGCTTGATATCCTCTTTCTGCGTGTAACTGATAACCGGCGTTTCACCATTTTCACCATTCGCACCATTTGCACCATTTCCCCTCTTCACATGCACCGTGTATTCGGGTGTTGCGAGGGTCTTGTAGGCCTTGTCTTCGATATCGAAATAACTGAACTTCACCGCAGGGATCGTGTAATCACCTCCGCTACGCGGGATAGCGAGGTACTCAATCGACTTGGTACCACTCACCCCGGCCGTCGTGGTCTTGAAGTTATTCGTCACCTTCGGGTCATAGGGTTCGAACCCTTCGGGCCAGTCGATAGCAGGCGTCTTGAGTAACTTCATATTGCCGGCACCGGAGATGTCCAACTTGATGGTCACCGCTTCGTTCGCCTGTACCTCGGTTTGACTGATAGAGGGCGTGAGGGTAAACTTACCCACACCACCGCTGAAACCCGCGGGTTTACCGCTAGGCAGCGGTGCTACATGGATCGTCACACCGGGTGCCGTAAGGGACTTGGCTACATTGGTATAGGAACCGAAGAAATCATCGAAGATGGAGCGTACCCGTTGTTGAGTCTGAACGCGAATGATCGCCTCAAAATGCGCCGGGTCGATAGCGATATCACCCGAGTGCTGCGGGTATAAGATCGTGCGATAGAGCACCGCCGTCTGGTAGTTCCGCCCGTTATAGTGCTCCAACTCAGTCTGTATTTCTCCTTGCTCCAACTCTTGCTTGAGGAAACCCGTGAACTCCGGTAACTTGATGTTATTGGTCAACTGCGCTACATCCACATTCGCGAAATACAGTTTGTAGGTCACCATCAGTGCTTCTTGTTCATGCACACGGGTCTTGGTAGCTATCGTGCGAACAAACAGGTTCTCGGAGGAAGCAGAGGTTTGACCGCTCTGCGAACTGTTAGACCGCTGCGCTGTTTGACTGGCTGCGCCTGTTTGACCGCCCTGCGGGCTGTTTGAGGCCTGCTGGTCCTCGGGTAGCACTTCGATACGCACACCGTTCGACTGGATCCTCTCACCACTCACTTTGACTGTAGCAGGACCGATGGTGAAGGTACCCGCTTTCTGCGCCATAAGCATGTACGTGTAGGTCTGCTCGTAACTCGAGGTCATATGCCCGTTCGTGAACGAGGTACTGCTACTCGTACTGCTGTAGGGTCCACTCAGTACATCGAAATCCGTGAACTCCGGTGCCTGCAAGTCCCGGCTGCGGTGGTTGACCGTGAAGGAGATCTGGAACGGTCTGCCTACGATCACCTGCTTCGGGGCTTGTGCCTTAAAAACAACCTCATCGGCATAGACGCCGAGCGCCATACCGATAAAGCTCAATATACATAAGAATTTTTTCATACTACCATTCTTTTTCTACGCGTCGTTTCTTACCTTGTTGCCGTTGCATCTTCTCTTGCGTATCCTGTTCGTCTTGTTCTAAGGCCTGCAAGATCTGCTCGGCAGTCTCTTTATCCATCTGGTCTTGCTGTTGTTGCTGTTCCTGCTGCTGTTGTTCCTGTTCTTGCTGTTGTTGCTCCTGTTGTTGCTGTTGTTGCTCCTGTTGTTGCTGTTCCTGTTGCTGTTCTTGTTGCTGGTTCTGATTCTGCTGCTGTTGCTGTTGTTGCTGCTGTTGTTGCTGCAAGAGTTGCATTGCTTTCACTAAGTTATACCGTGTGTCATTATCACTCGGGTTAGCACGCAAGGACTCCTGGTACGCGCTTACGGCCTGACCGTACTGCTGTTGGGCGAAAGCACAGTTACCGAGGTTATGCATCGCCTTGGCGTACCGCTTCTTGTCTGCCTCCTTATCCAGCATCTTCGCGGCGGTCTCGAACTCCGTTTGTGCATCCGCGTACTTGTCTTGTTTGAAGAGCGCGTCACCTAAGTTATAATGCGCTTCGTAACCGTTCTTGTTCTTCTCCAGACCCCGACGGTAGTTCACTTCGGCTGCCGTGTAGTTCTGCTTGCGGTATTCTTTGTTGCCACGACGTACATCCCCTGCCTCTTGTTGCGCAAACGAGCTGAAGCTGACGAATAAGAGCGCCAAGGTGAGCACGCGATGTTCTCCGAAAATATCCATTTTCATGATCGATTTGTTCTTACGGTTGAAGATAAAGAAATCGATGACCAGCAGCAGGAGTGCAATCAGTGCAAAACTCTGGAACTGCTCGTTATAGTCCGTATAGACCTGGGTCTCGATCTCCTGCGTCGCCAGTTTGTCCAGTTCTTTCTGGATAGCCTTGGTAGCCGTGTTGCTGTTGTCGCAACGTACGTAGATACCACCACCCGCTTGTGCGATCTCGCGGCACATCTCTTCGTTCAGTTTACTTACCACCACATTGCCTTGACGGTCCTTGATGAAGTTATTCGTGCCGGGCAGGGGAATAGGCGACCCCTCGGGTTTACCGATACCAACTACCAGCACCTGGATCCCTGCCTCTTTGGCGCGTTTGGCGACGGCGACAGCATCGTCTTCGTGGTTCTCACCGTCCGTGATCAAGATGATCGCACGCGAAGCCTCACTCTGTTCCCCAAAGCATCTTATCGAAGTACTCAGCGCCGCACCGATGGCGGTTCCTTGCGTCTTGATGAGGTTGGGTTGGATGCTGTTAAGGAACATCTTCGCGGATACATAGTCGCAAGTGATAGGGAGTTGCACGAACGCATCGCCGGCAAAAACCACCAATCCCACTTTGTCGTTCACCATGTTGTCCATCAACTTACTCAACATCTGTTTCGCGCGGTCCAGACGGTTCGGCGCTACATCTTCCGCCAGCATCGAGTTGGAGATATCCAGCGCCACGATGGCTTCGATACCTTGTCGTTTCTCTGTCCGTTCGGACTGACCGAACTGCGGACGAGCCGCCGCGATGATGAGTAACGCCAAGGCTACCATCACGATGCTGAACTTGACCGTAGGCCGTACACGACTCGCGTTAGGCATCAAAGCCTCCATCAGTTCGGCGTCACCGAAGGCCTCCAACTGACGGCGCTTACGATAGGTGTACGCGATATAGGCTGCGATAAAAACCGGTATACTCACCAGCAGCCAAAGCATTTCTATATTAGCAAAACGAAACATATTAATTCGCTATAGTTCTGATTACAAAATATCGTATGATCACTTCGAGTAACAGGCAGAGTAGGGCAGCCATCAGGAAGGGTGCGAAGTTCTCCGTATGCTTGCTGTACTCGCGTACCCGCAGTTTGGTCTTCTCCAACTGGTCAATCTGTTCGTAGATACGCTTCAGACTACCGTTATCGGTGGCGCGGAAATACTGACCACCGGTGGTCTCGGCGATGCGTTTGAGCGTACCCTCATCGAACTCCGAATCCATGGTCACATACTGCCGTCCCATGGGCGTGTTCACCGGTACGCGGGTCTGACCGTAACTACCTACACCTACGGTGTACACGCGGATACCGAAGGTCTTGGCGATCTCGGCTGCCGTCTGGGGATCGATGTCACCGCGGTTGTTCGAACCGTCGGTGAGCAGAATCACCACTTTCGATTTGGTCTCGCTGTCTTTCATACGGTTCACCGCGTTCGCCAGACCTAAACCGATCGCTGTACCGTCTTCGATCATGCCGTACTCGACGGACTTGAAGAGGTTAACCAGCACCGCATGGTCGGTGGTCAACGGACATTGTGTGAAACTCTCTCCGGCGAAGACCACCAGACCGATCTGGTCGTTCGGTCTGGCAATGACGAAGTCGGATGCCACCTGTTTGGCGGCTTCCAAACGGTTCGGCTTCAGGTCCTCTGCCAACATGGTACCGGATATATCCAGCGCCATCATGATGTCGATACCTTCGGTACTCTCCGACGACCAGCGGTTGGTTAACTGCGGTCGGGCGAGCGCCAGACTCAGTAAGGTCACAACTGCTACGCGCAGCACGAATGGTACATGCAGCAACCATATCCGCCAGCTCTTCGGTTGGGCAGCCAGCACACGCGTGTCCGAAATCTGCACACTCGCGTCGGCTTTCCATAACTCATAGGCGTACCAACCGATGATCGGAATCAGCAGTAGTAACAGAAATAAATATCCCGGATTAGCAAAACTCATCATTTCATCATTTCATCATTAGCATCATTAGCATCATTCTCATCATTTCCATCATTCTCATCATTTACGATTTTCGTGCTATTCACAAAATCGTAAGCGGTCGTTAGCGCACTCTCGTTCTCATCGGGCGTGGTATGCCATTTGGCGAACTTGACCAGGTCGGCGAGTTGGAGCATCTTACTCAACTTGGCGAAGAGCTCTTTCTCAATGAGCGGTTTCATCGCGCGCAGCGTCTCGTCGGAGGTCTTCTCCGTACTCTGCACGTCGAAACGCCTACCGATATATTCGCGTACCACATCCGTCAACTCGGTCTGGTATTCCTTCACCTTACCGTCTTTCCATATCTTCGCTTCCTTGATGGCATCGAGTTTCTCGAGTGCCACCTCATCGGCAGGACGCAGTAACTCCGGATTGACGGGTTCTTCTTCCGGTTTACGGTTCTTCTCGTACCACCGCCAGAGGTAATACAAGCCTACACCTATACCGCCTAAGAGCAAGGCTAACAGCACCCACCGGAAGATACCCCACCACCATATCGGGGCTTTCTCGATATCTTTGATATCGGTGATGGCGAGGGTGGTGTCCACTTCGAAAGGTTGCACGATGTTCAGCGCCAGCCCTTCGGTCCAGAATGTGTCGGCACCGCTTGCAAAAGCTATCGGGTCGATGGCGAATAAACTGTCCTTGAACGAGGTGAGGGTCAGGTATTGGTTCAGTTGCAACCGACCGTCACTCATCTTGAGCGTGTCCACGATCGTGCGATCGACGATCTCGATACCCTCTTGCAGGTTCTCGCCAAACACCGGCCATTCCACTTTTTCGCCCGCTTCTTGCGTCACACGCAAGTGCAGGTCGGTCTGGTCACCGATCATCAGCGTTGTGGAGTCAATCGCTGCCGAAACTACTATAGCTAATAAGATATTGATCATTGTTTAAACAGTCTCATTAAAGCTTTCACATAATCTTCATCCGTACGAAGGGAGATATGATGGATTCCCGTCTTCGTATAGATATTCTCCAGCGCCTCCTGTTGCTGGCGCCAAGCCTCGCCGTACGCGTTACGCACGGACGCCAACGAGGTATCGGTCCAAACACGCGCACCGGTCTCCGGATCGCGCACTTTGAGTAGTCCCACATTCGGCATCTCCGCGTCCCGACGGTCGTAGATCTGAATAGCGTTCAGATCATGCTTTCGGGCAGCGATAACGACCGGTGCCACTTCGCCTTTCTTCTCCGGCGTAGCCGAGAAGAGCGGGTCCGTCATGTCGCTTATCAGGAACGCTGCGCAACGCCGTTTCTGGGCGTTGGTCAGGTACTCCAGCGCCGCGTTGATATTCGTTCCCGTGTGTGCGGGTTCGAAGCTCAGCAACTCGCGGATGATATGCAGCACATGACTCTTACCTTTCTTCGGCGGGATGAATTTCTCCACTTGGTCGGAAAAGAAGATGACGCCGACCTTGTCGTTGTTCTCGATGGTGGAGAACGCCAACGTAGCAGCTACTTCAGCCATCGTGTCGCGTTTCATCTGGCTCACGGTACCGAAGTTACGACTACCGCTCACATCGACGAGCAGCATCACGGTCAACTCGCGCTCTTCTTCATAGACCTTGATATAGGGCCTGTTCATACGCGCCGTCACATTCCAGTCGATGGACCGCACATCGTCTCCGGGCTGATATTCGCGCACCTCGCTGAACGCCATACCGCGACCCTTGAACTGGCTGTGGTACTCGCCTGCGAAGATATTCCGACTCAACCCGTGCGTCTTGATCTCTATCTTCCGAACCCGTTGTAATAACTCTTCTGAAGTCATAATTCTAAGCTTTCAGCATTCAGCTTTCAGCATTCAGCCTTTTTCTGATGGCTGACGGCTGATGGCTGACGGCTTATTAGGGAACCTGTACCGCGTTCAGTACCTCCGTAATAATATCCTCGGTAGTCATGTTATTGGCCTC
>Ga0310694_10006973_pt1 | contig 10649 bp, 8 predicted proteins | sample 174DNAGHGhighgp2_FD_203884 | JGI IMG/M metagenome (GOLD analysis project Ga0310694, IMG submission 203884) | Sheep rumen microbial communities from Palmerston North, Manawatu-Wanganui, New Zealand - 1742 DNA GHGhigh gp2 (v2) (version 2) | ecosystem: Host-associated > Mammals > Digestive system >... | reverse complement strand
GCTGTTTCTTTCCATGGCCCTGATCACGGTATGCTGCGCCGTTCTGGCGGAAGAAGAAAGGACCGTTGATCCGGACACATTCTTTGCCGACCTGGCCGCTGCCCAGGAAGCGTATTATCAGATCGAAAAAGACGAGCTGGAAATCAATGATGAACTGCTTGCCGCCATTTCAAAGACGTGGAAAGAAACCTATCTGGTTTCGGATTACGGTATCCTGATCAACGGGGTTGACGATCCGGCAGTGCTGGCGTTCTCCGGGAAGCATGCCTTCGTTGTGCTGGGTTTTGCCCTGGCGGACGGGGAGATGACGGACGAACTGAAAGCCCGGTGCGAGGCGGCTGCCGCGGCGGCAAAAGCTTTTCCGGATTCTGTCCTGGTCTGCTCCGGCGGGGCGACCGGCGAGAACAATCCCGAAGGGCATACCGAAGCCGGCCTGATGAAGGACTACCTGACGGAACAGTGCGGGATCGCCGCGGACCGGATCTTCACCGACGAACGGGCGATGGATACTGTGGGCAACGCGCTGAACACCTTTGAGATCCTGAAGGAGCAGGGAATCGAAGAGATCACCCTGGTCACTTCCGATTATCACCAGCGCCGGGCCAATATCCTCTATACTGCGCTGGCAGAGTTCATCCGGGAAACGGAAGGTTATTCGGTTGTGCTGACCGGCAATTTCTCCTGCGAGGCGGATGCCCCCTGGGAATCGGACAAGGATGCACAGATCGCCGCGATGCAGCTGTCCCAGATGGTCACATATCTGCGTTCGGGACTGAGGGAAGCCCGGGAGATGGTCATCAACTACGGCGCCTACGGTGAGGAAGCCAACGAACGCAACGCGGAACTGCTCGTGCGCATGCAGGCGCTGAACCCGGAAAACGCGGTAAAGTGGGAGCAGATCATGGCATTGTGGAAAGAAGTTAACAGCGGGCTTCCGGTCAACGAAAACGTGCTTCCGGACGGACTGCCGGATACGGATGAGCTGTGTATCGTTGCGCTGGGCTTCCAGCTGAATCCGGACGGTTCCATGCGGGATGAACTGATCCAGCGGCTCCGGGTTGTGCTGAACAGCGCGGAAAAATATCCGAACGCGAAGATTATCTGCACAGGCGGCGGTACCGCCGCGGAAAACGAAGAGGCGACGGAAGCCGGCAGGATGGCGGAATGGCTCATCGAAAACGGGATCAGCCCGGACCGGATTTTTGTTGAGGATGAATCGAAGACGACCGCGCAGAACGCCATGTTCTCCCTGGACATCCTGGAGGAAAACTGCCCGCAGGTCCGGCAGCTGGCGATTGTCTCCAGCGATTATCACATCGCGACGGGCACGCTGCTCTTTGAGGCGGAATCCATCCTGCGCGCCGATGATACGCAGGACCGGTTCATGGTTGTATCAAACGCCGCGTATAAAGCGCCTTCCGGAAGCCTGTCTGTGATGTTCCAGGCGGGTGCGCTGATCGAACTGTCCGGAGACGAAGACCTGGCGTATCAGATCTATTACGACACCTATGATATCCATGAACTGCCGGCCCGGAAATGATAAAAGCACATACTGAAAAGAGAAGCCTGCGCCGTGCAGGCTTCTCCTTATGATATCGGGAGACGGTGCAGCCCATCCGGTTGTACCGTGGCGGGCTGTTACTGGTCTGCGGTTTCCGTTTCTTCCGTTTCATCCGGATCCGCGGTGTTTTTGGTCTCATTGTAGAAGTTGACAATGATGGATGTAACCAGGGCAACCACGATGATCCCGTAAAGGCCGAGGACCACGGAAATGGCTCTTCCCGGCAGCGTGGCGGCCGTGAAATCGCCGAACCCGATGGTTGTTACGATTGCGAAACAGTACCAGAGCGCATCCTCAAAGGACGGAATGCCGCTTTCAAACTGCGGCAGGACAATGGAGAAGGCGACGATCAGCATGAGCATTCCGAACAGGATCTCCGCTGCATAGGTTTTTCTCACGATTTTGCGCAGCACATCCATTTTGATCCGGGAGAAAGCAATCTGGGCGATGTAGTAAAAGATCCGGGGAACAGTAAAGAACAGCAGATAAAGCAGCGCGATACTGCCGCTCAGAAGAAACGCGCAGCCTGTAATAAACAGAAGGATCAGGATGCAGAGTACCCGCGGGATGACATTGCGGACCTTATGATTCCTGACGATGGAAAAGATATGATCCACGGCCAGTGCAGCAGCATGAAGAGAAACTGCCAGGCGGCATGCTATGAACGGATCCGTGAACAGAAAGGCAGCGGCACAGGCGGCAAAGAACAGACAGCCGATCCCGTACCGGAACTGATTCAGGTGCCAGTTGTCACGGGTGATCAGCGCCCTCAGCAGGAACAGCAGGGCAAATGCGGCATACATGATAACAGCCAGAAGCTTCAGAGACCCCGTTTCGCTTTTATATTTTTCCAGTTCCGTGGTCGCTTCGCTCAGCGCTTCCAGTCTTTCGGCTGCCTTCTGTTCATGGCCATCATTGATCACAGTCTGCTGGTCGGCCATCTGTTCATTCAAAGCAATCACGTCATCGCTGAATCCTGTCAGCAGCAGGTTGATACACACGGAAAACAGCGTGGACAGGATCACCAGCAGAAGCAATCCCTGCAGAACTGTCATCAGGGTTCTGTTGTGCTTCAGTTTCTGAATGTTCATCGTTTACTGTCCCTCCTGAGTTGATGGAGTACCTTCTTCTGCAGGGGCGGTCCCGGACGGGGTTTCCTCAGCAGGGGCTGTTTCAGCGGGAAGATAATCCTTCAGCGTTTCGGCCAGTTCGGGATAGGCGGCCAGCAGTTCTTCCACGGTCATGCCGCTCATCGCCTGAAGGTCCTCCGCAGAGTAATTCATCGTTACGGCCGGAGGATTCAGCATATCCTGCAGATTGAATCTGGGCAAATTAAACATCGGGATCGCCTGATGCCCGGCTTCCAGATAGAGCAGCATGATCAGCGCAAAGGAAGAGACCGGGACCAACAGTCCGACCATTGCGTTCTTCGGTTTCCGCGTATAGGAGAACAGCAGCACCAGCGGGGCCAGGAGAATCAGCGCCGCGGAATCACCGAACCCCATGATCACGGCCGTCGGATAATAAGTATTCATTGCCTCTTCCGTCATACCGGATGTTTCCCTGACGGTTACGATAAAGAAGATCGCCAGATCCACGAGGGCAGTCACTACCAGTGCGATCGCGAGAAAACGGGAGAAATCCCAGGAGTTTTTGTTTGTGTTCAGGAAAGACTTGTATTCCTCGTGGGTCTTTCCGTGACGGCGGAAACGCAGTTCCCGGGTTTTGATGTACAGGGCGAGCACAATGAACAGCACAAAGGTCATCGTAGGTTTCACCGTGAAGAGCGGATAGAAGAAAGGCGAGATCGTGATCTCTTTCCGGGAGGCCAGGACCTTCAGTACAATGCAGCCCACTTCGTACGCCACCGGCAGAAGCGCGAAGGAACGAAAAATGAAGCGGCTTTTCTCCCTGAATATCCTGGTCGGCTTGTAGTTCAGGAAGAACATGACCAGGGTGCACAGGAACAGGTCGATAAAAATGTTGAAACAGAGGACCCCGGTCGGGTTGGCTTTCTCCATGATCTGAGAGAGCGCTTCAACACTGGTGATGGTCCCATCGTTAATCACATCGATGGTTCCGATCACATACCGGTTCAGGAAAAACGCATAGATTCCCCAAATCGCCCCGGCTGCACAGAAGTTTTTGATGAGCAGAATGCGGTAAGACTTCTGCCCGTTCATAATCTGGGCGAAGTTCGCGATCAGCAGGAAGGGCAGTGACAGCCACGACATGTATGTCAATGGTCCTGTCAAACCGGTATAGGAGACAGGAAGCTTACCCAATTTGGCACCAAGATTCAGAACCAGGAGGGCCTGGGACGCGACAATGCACAGCCAGCCCAGAATCTGAAAATGCTGGTAATTCAGCGGACCCCGGTAGCGGATATCCTTTTCCCCGATCCGTTCATGCCATTTCCGGCGCGGAGTCTTCTCCCTTTGTGTTTCTGATGACTTGCCCATGTATTTACATCCTTTTTTCTCTGTTATAAAAGGATTATAACAGAAAACCTGTTTCTGTACCAACTGCCCTCAGGGAAATCAGGCCGGAGATGAAATAAAACGTACCACATCAGATGCTGAGCCGAAAGGTTCGGCGGCAGTTCTTCATTCGTGATGCTCAGGGCTACAGGAATCCTCCGCCCTGCGGCGAAATATATAATGATTCAGAAAAATGCCGGGAGGTGATGGAGTGGCGCGGCTGGACCTGGATATGACAGATGGAAATATATGGATGCACATGCTGCGGTTCTCCATCCCGATGGCGATCGGGCTTCTGTTCCAGCAGCTTTATAATACGGTGGATACCCTGGTGGTCGGCCAGTTCGTCGGGCAGCAGGCCCAGGCGGCGGTGGGTTCTACCGGGCCGATTATTAACACGATCGTCGGTTTCTGCGCGGGGCTGGCCACGGGCGCTTCCGTGGTGATTTCCCAGCGGTACGGAGCCCATGACCGGGAAGGTCTGGGCAAGGCCGTGCACACAACCGTGGCGCTGACGTTTATCGTCAGCCTGATCGCGACAGCACTGGGCTGGCTCATCATCGAACCGATGCTGCGTTTCATGCAGACGCCGGAAGATGTAATGCCGGAATCCGGAACCTATCTGTCCATCTATTTTGCGGGAATCTCCGGCGTCCTGTTCTATAACCTGGGAAGCGGAATTCTTCGGGCGGTCGGGGATTCGCGGAGGCCGCTGATTTTCCTGATCATTTCTGCCCTGCTGAACACGGCGCTGGATCTGCTGTTTGTGCTGGCCTTCCATATGGGTGTGGACGGGGTGGCTTATGCGACGGTCCTGTCGCAGATCCTTTCCGCACTCCTGATTCTCTTCACCCTGACGAAGGAAAAGGGAGATTACGGAATCCGGTGGCGGAGGGTCCGTATTGACCGGTACTCCCTTTCCATGATCCTGAAGCTGGGCCTGCCCAGCAGTATTCAGGCCGCGGTGACATCTTTCTCCAATGTATTTGTCCAGTCCTATATCAACGCATTCGGCTCGGCCTGCATGGCCGGGTACGGCGTGTACGGCAAGATTGACGCCTTTGCCCTGATCCCGGTACAGAGCATCTCCATGTCCTCCACGACCTTTGTCGGCCAGAACTGGGGTGCGAAACAGCCGGGCCGGGCCCGGGACGGCGTCCGGAAGGCAACGCTGATGAGCCTGGTCTCTACGGCGGTGCTGGGCCTGCTGGTCTTTGTGCTGGCCAGACCGCTGATGGGCTTTTTCTCTCCGGAAGAGGAGGTCGTTGAATACGGCATCCGGTTCATCCGGATTGTGACCCCGTTTTACATTGCGGTCTGCTTTAACCAGATCTATGCGGGGGCGCTGCGTGGTGTCGGGGACGCCACCATGCCGACGGTCATCATGCTGGCATCCTTTGTGGTATTCCGGCAGATTTACCTGGCTGTGACCAAAGCGCTGGGCGCGGGATTTATCGCGGTTGCGCTGGCCTATCCGGTGGGGTGGATCCTGTGTTCCACTCTGCTGCTGATCCGGTATTCCCGCAGCGTCCTGGTGAGAAAAAGCCGGGAGATCGCGGGATAAATCCTTACGTTTATCGCCGGCAGTTTATCCGGAAAAGCGCCCGGATTATACCGGATATTCATCATATTCTGCGGGGAGAAGAACATCATGGATCAAAGTTTTGCTGAGATCAAACTGTTTCAGGTAAAGCCTGACAAAACAGAACAATTTGAAGCGCTGGCTGATAGAATGTCTGAAGAACAGTCAAAATGGGAAGGTTGTATTTCCATCAGGTATATCAAGAGATTCTATACCATAGACGGAATCGAACTGGGCAACCCTCCGAGAGAATTGACCAAAGTTGTCAAGTGCGTAAAATATTATTCCTATTGGGAATTTGACTCAAAAGAAAACTACGGGAAAGCCATCAAGCTGTTTTTTGACTGCTACATGAAAGATTTGCAAAAGCTGTTGATTTCCCCGTTCGATATCAGTCTGGGATATACATTACAGTGAACACATTCCGATCCGGCACCATTCCGGTGATTCAGAAAACCGGACGTCAAGGAAAAAACCGCAAATTGACCGGTCATTATTTACAAATAAATACAGGTTTTTCTTCACGAAATCTGTTATAATTCAGGCAGATAAAACAATGATGCTATTACCATGAAAAAGGAGGATACTGCAATGTCACAGTTCAAATTTTCCGTCGGCCCCTGGAATGTTCATACCGGTGCTGATTCCTATGGTCCCGAAACCCGTAACGCCATTGATCTGGAAACCAAGTTCGCGAACTTCAAAAAGATTGGCTTTGACGCCGTCCAGTTCCATGATGACGATGCTGTTCCGAACATGAACAACCTCTCCGAGGAAGAAATCAAGGCCGAAGCCCGGAAGGTCAAGGCGCTGCTGGACAAGTATGACCTGAAGGCGGAGTTCGTCGCGCCCCGCCTGTGGATGGATCCCCACACGACCGACGGCGGATTCACTTCCACCAGCAAGGAGGACCGGGAGTTTGCCATGTGGCGCGCGTACCGCTCCATCGATATCGCCAGGGAACTGGGATGCGATCTGATTGTGCTGTGGCTGGCCCGTGAAGGAACCCTGTGTGCGGAAGCCAAAAGCCCTGTGACCGCCACAAAACAGCTGATCGAAGCAATCGACAATATGCTGCGCTATGACGCGACGATCCGCGTGTGCATCGAACCCAAGCCCAATGAGCCCATTGACCGTTCCTTTGCCGGAACCATCGGCCACGTCATGGGCATTTCCGCCGCCACGATTGATCCGAAGCGGGTCGGCGCGAACCTGGAAAGCGCTCACGCGGTTCTGGCCGGACTGGATCCCGCCAACGAGATCGGGTTTGCTCTGGCGTTTGACAAGCTGTTCACCGTGCACCTGAACGATCAGAACGGTATCCGTTATGACCAGGACAAAGCTTTCGGCGTGGAAAACCTTCGCTCCGCATTCAATCAGGTCAAGGTCCTGATGGAGAACAACTACGGATCCAAAGGGGAGTATGTCGGCCTGGACGTCAAGGCGATGCGCACCACCTCCGATGAGGACAGCTATGAACACCTGAAGAACTCCCTGGCGATCTTCAAGGCCATGGAGGAAAAGGTGAAGAAGTACGATTATGATTACGCCAACAAGCTGATTGCAGCAAAAAAGTTCGAGCAGCTGGAGATGTACACTGTCAACCTGATCATGGGAATCTGATTGACTGTTTATACGACCTGTTATCAAGACAGGCCGTATTCTGTAAGGAGAAGCTTTCATGAGCAAAGTCATCTCGGCCGGACATATTTGTCTGGATATTACGCCGGTTTTCCCCTCCGGACACAGCTATCACCGGATCGGCGATCTGCTGGTACCGGGCAGACTGATCCGCATGGATGCCGCCAGCGTTCATACGGGCGGCAGTGTGGCAAACACCGGCCTTGCGCTGAAACTGCTGGGGAATGATGTGAGGCTGCTGGGGAAAGTCGGCTGCGACGTCTTCGGCGGGATGGTTCAGCGCCTCCTGGCAGAATACGGGGCAGGGGGACTGATCGCGGACGAGCACAGTTCCACTTCCTATTCCGTTGTTCTGGCAGTACCGGGCATGGACCGCATTTTCCTGCATAATCCCGGTGCGAACGACACCTTCTCCGCATCAGATATCCCGGAGGAAGTGCTGGCAGACGCGGTTCTGTTCCATTTCGGCTATCCCACGCTGATGAAGCGGATGTATGAAGAAAAGGGCGCAGAACTGAAAAACCTGTTTATACGGGTGAAGTCAAAAGGAATTGCTACCAGCCTGGACCTTGCGGCTGTTGATCCGCAGAGTGACGCAGGGAAAGCGGACTGGCGGAAGATTCTGGGCGGTGTGCTGCCGTATGTGGATTTCTTTGTTCCCAGTTTCGAGGAACTCTGCTACATGCTGGACCGTTCCTGCTATGACGCTTTGGCCGCAAAGGGCGGTGACATGACACAGCAGGAAGGCATCCCTCAAAAGGCAGATGAACTGGCCCGGATATGCCTGGATCTGGGATGCGGCGCTGCCTTGATCAAATGCGGCTTATCCGGCATGGTCTACCGCGCCGGCTCCAGGGAGCGGATGGCACAGATCGGCGCCAGGCTGCAACTGAATGTGGATGAATGGGCAGGCCGGGCCGGTGCGCAGCCCTGCTTCAAAGCGGAAACCGTCCGCAGCGCAACCGGCGCAGGCGATGTAAGTATCGCGGCTTATCTGACGGCGCTGATGAACGGTGAAACACCGGAGGACTGCGCGAAGATGGCCGCCGCGGAAGGAGCGGCATCTGTCAGCAGCTATGACGCCCTCGGCGGTATTCTGCCCCTGGATGAACTGAAGAAGAGAATTGCGGAATACGAAGGATGAAGATTCGATGACTGCCAGTGGCAGAAATCTCATCGAATCTGAATTCATTCGAAACGAGCGAGTTGCCCGGTGGGCAATCGCGAAGATTGAGAATGCGGAGGAAAGAGATCATGCTTGTAAACATGAAAGAAATGCTGGCCAAAGCGCAGAAAGAACAGTACGGCATCGGCTTTTTCAACGCGGTCAATGTGGAAATGGCCCGTGCGATAATTGAAACAGCGGAGGAACTGCGTGCACCGGTGATCGTAGGTACAGCGGAAGTCCTTCTGTCCGCGATGTCCCTGGAAAGGGTCGCGGAATATCTGATTCCGATGGCGCAGAAAGCCGGCGTGCCGGTGGCGGTGCATTACGATCACGGCCTCACCTTTGAGAAATGCATGGAAGCTCTGAAGCTGGGATTCTCCTCCGTCATGTATGACTGCTCCACTGCCTCCTACGAGGAAAATCTGGACCGCGTTGCTGAAATGGTCCGAGTCTGTCATGGCATGGGGGTCACCGTAGAAGGTGAACTGGGACATGTGGGCGACAACGAAGGCGCGGGAAAACTGGAGAACCCCTCCGATTATTTCACCGATCCGGCGGTGGCGGCGGATTTCGTGCGGAAAACCGGTGTAGACGCGCTGGCGGTGGCTGTCGGAAATGCCCACGGCGATTACAAGTTCCCGCCGAAACTGGATTTCAGCCGTATTACCGCGATCCGGGAAGCAACCGGAATCCCGCTTGTCCTGCACGGCGGCAGCGGGCTGTCGGATGACGATTTCCGGGAAGCTGTCCGACGCGGCGTCTGCAAGATCAATATCTTCACCGATCTGGATAAAGCAGGCAAGGCAGGCATCGAAAAAGGCCTGAAAAACGGTGCGGCGAGCATGATGGGACTGATTCCCTATGAGATTGAAGCGATGAAAGAGGTTGTCCGGAATAAGATCGGACTCTTCGGTTCTGACGGCCGCGCCTGAAACAGAATCGTTTATATTTCACATATATGAATCCAGTCTCTGCAGTATGTCACACTGAACATGGAGAAAGAAAATGCAGAAGAATTACCGCAAAACCCTGACTGCCTGTTATCTGGCATTCATCACCCAGGCAATCTGCGCCAATTTCGCTCCGCTCCTGTTTCTCAGGTTCCATACGAATTACGGAATATCCCTGGGACAGATCGCGCTGATCCCCACCGCGTTTTTCCTGACGCAGCTGCTGGTTGATGTGTTCTGCGCGAAGTTTGTCGATGCCATCGGCTACCGGCGCAGCATTGTGATTTCTGAAATTGCCAGCGGCCTGGGACTGGCGGGCCTGGCCGTCATTCCGGATCTGTTCCGTGATCCCTTTATCGGGGTTCTGATCTGCGTGGTCATTTATGCAATCGGCAGCGGACTGATTGAAGTCCTTGCCAGTCCGATCGTGGAAGCCTGCCCCTTCGAGCATAAAGATGCAGTCATGAGTCTGCTTCATTCCTTTTACTGCTGGGGTTCTGTCGGGGTGATTCTTCTGTCCACGGTTTTCTTCTCAGTATTCGGCATCGAACACTGGAAGATCCTCGCTTGTATCTGGGCGCTGATTCCCCTGTATAATATCTGGAATTTTGCCACCTGCCCCATTGAACGGCTGACAGAGGAAGGCAAAGGAATGACCATACGCACCCTCTTTAAAACGCCGTTGTTCTGGCTGGCAATTATCTTGATGGTCTGCGCCGGCGCTTCTGAGCTTTCCATGGCACAGTGGGCGTCCGCCTTTACGGAAGCGGCGCTTGGCTTCTCCAAGACAGTGGGCGATCTGGTCGGCCCCTGCCTGTTTGCCGTAACAATGGGCATCAGCCGGGTCGTTTACGGTAAATACGGCGCGAAGATGAACCTGATGCGGTTTATGATCGCCTCCGGTATCCTGTGCCTGTGCTGTTATCTTCTGGCGTCGCTGTGCGCAAATCCGGTTCTGGGACTGATCGGCTGTATTTTCTGCGGCTTTTCGGTGGGCATTATGTGGCCGGGAACGATCAGCATCACATCTCCGCGTATTCCGCGGGGTGGAACGGCGCTGTTTGCTCTTCTGGCCATGGCCGGTGATCTGGGAGGAGCCTTTGGTCCCAGCCTTGTCGGCGCGGTGACGCAGCAGGCAGGGGATAATCTCCGGTCCGGCATCCTTGTCGGCAGCGTATTCCCCCTCATATTAATCATTTCCCTGTTCCTTATGAACAGAAAACATTCTCAAATCTGAGAGGAGAAAGCTCCGCAGTACTTTTATTCC
>Ga0310694_10006972_pt1 | contig 10649 bp, 5 predicted proteins | sample 174DNAGHGhighgp2_FD_203884 | JGI IMG/M metagenome (GOLD analysis project Ga0310694, IMG submission 203884) | Sheep rumen microbial communities from Palmerston North, Manawatu-Wanganui, New Zealand - 1742 DNA GHGhigh gp2 (v2) (version 2) | ecosystem: Host-associated > Mammals > Digestive system >... | reverse complement strand
CGCGCTTGATGGCGTCCATCGAGCCCTTGTTGCGGGCCCAGCTGCGACGGGCGATACCATTGTTCACATCCCAGAAGAGCATTTCGCGGATGTGGCGTGCTGAATCCTCGCTGCCGTCAATGGCCATGCCGAAGCCTCCGTTGATGACTTCGCCCCAACCTACACCGCCGCCGTTGTGGATACTTACCCACGTAGCACCGCGGAAGGAGTCGCCGATGACGTTCTGAACAGCCATGTCGGCGCAGAATTGCGAGCCGTCATAGATGTTGCTGGTCTCACGGAAGGGTGAATCGGTACCCGACACATCGTGATGGTCACGACCGAGTACAACGGGAGCGCTCAGCTCGCCGCTGCGAATGGCGTCGTTGAACGCCAAAGCGATCTTGGTGCGACCTTCGGCGTCGGCATACAGGATGCGGGCCTGTGAACCCACAACCAAGTGGTTGGGACCGGCTTCCTTGATCCAGTGGATATTGTCATCCATCTGGCCCTGAATGTCCTCGGGAGCGTCCTTGCGGATTTCCTCGAGTACCTGAGCAGCCAAGCGGTCAGTTGTCTCCAGATCCTTGGGATCACCAGAGGTGCAAACCCAACGGAAGGGACCAAAGCCGTAGTCAAAGAACATCGGGCCCATGATGTCCTGCACATAGGACGGATAGCGGAACTTGCCGTCGGCAGTCATGATGTCGGCGCCAGCGCGGCTCGACTCGAGCAGGAAGGCGTTGCCATAGTCAAAGAAGTACATGCCCTTGTCGGCCAACTTGTTGATGGCGGCGCACTGGCGGCGCAGTGATTCGCGGACACATTCCTTGAACTTGTCGGGATCCTCGGCCATCATCTGCTTGCTCTCTTCGAGAGTCAAGCCAACGGGATAGTAACCGCCTGCCCACGGATTGTGGAGCGAGGTCTGGTCGCTACCCAGGTCAACGTGCATGTCCTCGGCAGCAAGACGCTCCCACAGGTCAACGACGTTGCCCACATAGGCCATCGAGACGGTTCTCTTGTCGGCCACAGCCTTACGGATAGCGGGGATGAGCTCATCGAGATTGTCGTGCAGCTCATCTACCCAACCTTGTTCGTAGCGCTTTTCGGCTGCGAGGGGGTTGATTTCGGCGGTCACGCTCACTACACCGGCGATGTTACCGGCCTTGGGCTGAGCGCCCGACATTCCACCTAAACCGGCGGTCACAAACAGCATGCCATGGATGTCGCCACCCTTCTGGCCGCGCTTCACGAGCTGCTTGCGGGCAGCGTTGAGCACGGTGATGGTGGTGCCGTGCACGATACCCTGCGGGCCGATGTACATATAGGAACCGGCAGTCATTTGGCCATATTGGCTAACGCCCAGGGCGTTGTCGCGCTCCCAGTCATCAGGCTTGCTGTAGTTGGGAATGACCATACCGTTGGTGACCACCACACGGGGGGCGTTCTTGTGTGAGGGGAACAGTCCCAGGGGGTGTCCCGAGTACATCACGAGCGTTTGCTCGTCGGTCATCTCGCTTAGGTACTTCATCACCAGGCGATACTGTGCCCAGTTCTGGAATATGGCACCGTTGCCGCCGTAGATGATGAGCTCGTGGGGATGCTGTGCCACGCGTGGATCCAGGTTGTTCTGAATCATCAGCATGATGGCGGCAGCCTGACGCGAACGTGCGGGATACTCGTCGATGGGACGGGCATACATCTCATATTTGGGACGGTAGCGGTACATGTAGATGCGGCCATACTTCTTCAGCTCTTCGGCAAACTCAGGTGCCAGTGCGGCATGGAGATGCTTGGGGAAGTAGCGCAGGGCGTTCCTCAGGGCGAGCTTCTTCTGCTCGGGGGTGAGGATGTCCTTACGCTTGGGCGCATGGTTAATTTCGGTGTCGTAGGCCTGCATTTCGGGCAGTTCCTCGGGAATACCGGCGCGAATGTCGGCAATGAATTCTTCCTTAGTCATATTATTTTGATTTAGTTGATCTTCTTTAAACTCTAAACTTTAAACTTCAAGCCCCATTTGGGGCTTGAAGTAAGGCTTATTTAATCTTTTCTTCAACCATCGCGGTAATCTCAGCCTCCTCAGCGTTGGCTTTAGCAACGAGTTCGTTGGCCTCGGCGATGAGTTTCTCGGCTACCGAGCGGTCGGTCAAGCTCGATGCGTTGATCTTCACGTTCATGCCGGCACCAATCACGGCGGCACGGGCAGCGAGGGCACCTACGCCAGCATCGGTCACGCTGTTGGGGTTACCGGTCTCGACCATGGCACGGCAGATTTCAAAGGTCTTGAACGAAGCCTTCATTGTGCGCAAGGGCACCTGGGTGGCATACAGCGTAGCATCCTGGATCGCTGCCGTGCGGGCAGCCTTGTCCTCCTCGGTCTTCTTGGGCATGCCAAAGGCGGCCATGATGCGGTTGAAGGCATCGGTGTCCTCGTCAACGAGGTGGAGCAGTTCGACCTTGAGTGCCTGGCCCTTGTCGGCCCACACGCTGAACTCGTTCCAGCGCTCGTCCCAACCGGGCTTGTGGCTCGACAGGTTAGCAACCATTGTGCCCAGCGAAGCTGCCAGGGCACCCATATAGGCGCTGATGGAACCGCCGCCGGGAGCGGGCGATTCACGCGAGGTCTCGTCGGCAAAACCAGTCACGGTGAGGTCCACCAGGCGGTTACCGGTCTTATTGTCGGCTTCGAGCATGAACTCGATGACCTTCTCGTTGGGGTCAAAGGGCTTCAAGTCGTCCAGACCCATCGAGTGGATGGCGATGTTGATGATATCCTCCTCGGGGATACCGGTTGAGCGCTGTTGCTTCTCCAGGAAGTACTTGCCGGCCTCAATAAGGCAACGCTTGGGCATCAGGCCCACAATCTCGGTACCAGTCACGCGGATGCCACGGTTCTGGGCACAGCGGCACACTTCGTCAAATGCAACGTGCAGCGGAGTGACGTTGATGTTGGTGATATTCATCGACACCTGAGCGATTCTGTACTCGTCGATATACCAACCGATGGCCTTGGTGCCCTTGAGGGTACCGGGCTTCATCACGTTATTGCCATTCTCGTCCTTGACAATCTTGCCGGTGATGGGATTACCCTCACGAACGGGGCGGCCCTTCTCGCGAACGTCAAATGCGATGGCGTTGGCACGGCGGGTAGAAGTGGTGTTCAAGTTGTAGTTCACTGCGATGAGGAAGTCGCGGGCACCAACGGCGGTGCAGCCCGTGCGGGCAACGCCCTCGTCGAAGGGGCGATTGCCGAAGTCGGGACCCTTTTCGGTATTCATCTTCTCGGGCAGTGCCTCATATTCGCCGGCACGGCACACGGCCAGGTTCTGACGACCGGGCTTCATGGCTGCAGCCTCATAGCAGTAGCAGGGAATATTATGTTCGCGGGCAATGCGCTCGGCCAGTTTGTGGGCCAGTTCGGCACACTCCTCAAGGGTGATGCCAGCCACAGGAATGAGCGGGCACACGTCGGTGGCACCCATACGCGGGTGAGCACCATGGTGACCTCGCATGTCGATGAGTTGACCGGCCTTGCCGACAGCCTGGAAGGCAGCCTCGAGCACAGCATCAGGTTCGCCCACGAAAGTTACCACCGTACGGTTTGTAGCCTCGCCCGGGTCCACGTCGAGCAGTTTCACGCCCTTGACACGTTCAATCTCATCGGTGATTTGTTTGATAATGGCCATATTGCGTCCCTCACTGAAGTTAGGCACGCATTCCACGATTTTCTTCTCCATACTCATTTGATAATCAGTAGTTTAAGTTATTATTTTATGTTAGTAGGTTAATTTTGCAACAAAAGTACTACATTATCTATTATTGAACAAATTTTTCTCCTCCGAACTTGTGTGTTTTAATGTTACATAACATTAAAGTGCTCGCTTCCCAGCGAGTAATAGCAAGGATTTATTTCTCGTGGAGCCACAGGGAAGCGACTTTCTGGCGGATGGCTCGGATGTTGCCTGCGGTGATGGCACCCATGATGATGATGCCGACGAGGATGGCCACCCAGACGCTGCTGCCGCCCACGCCAAAAGCACGAACCATGCCCATATAGGCCATGCGTCCAAGTAGCATGAGCAGGATGGACAACACGAGAACAGCGGCATTGAGATATATCACAAGCAGGATGTAGTGCTTGGAAACTTGGGCGGGCGAATAGCCCAACAGTAGGAGGTCTTGGATCTTACTGGTGTTCTTCTGCAGCAATAGATAGATGCTGAGCATGAGCACGAAGAACGAGAGCAGGCTGATGATGATGCCGACTGCGATGACAATGCTGCTGATAACGGTAAGAAAATAGTTTGCTTTGCTGCTCGACATCTTGTCGCCGGCCACCTCATAGTGGTGCTCGTCCATATACTGTTCAATCTTCACATCACCGGGACTGCTTACCTCAACAATCAGGCGCTGAGGGTGCTGCACCGTTCCGGTCCCGAATTCACCGTTGGCCCATTCCATGAATTCCTGTGGCACAATGACCGTGTTCAGGCGGTTAGAGAAGCCAACGATGCGGCCTGGCATGATTTTGCGCTTTCCGTTACCGCTCAAGGTGAATTCCAATGGCAGCATCTCGGCCTGGCCTTCGCTGATGCGCGGCATGCCTTGAGTGGCGGCAAATCCGAAGTTGTAGAGCGACAGATAGTCGCGAGAAATGACCACGGGGACTTCAGGCTTAGAGGAAGAAAATCCCCATTGGTCGGGGTCGATGTCGATAAACTCATTGGGAATGGCTTCAAAGAAAAACTGTGTGTGCATGGCATGACTGCTGCCCACTCCTAGCCGAGCGTCTACAGCAAAGTCGCTGTTCAGGAAACGTCCCACCTGGCGGCACCATGGCTGCTGCTCAATATCCCTGATATCATTATCGCTAAACTCGCCGTTGCTTCCCATCATGGCTCCCGCGCCGGTCACTGCACGAGTGATGATAAGGTAATCCTTGCTGATGAAGCTCTCCTCGTCGTTGAACACAGGCCTGATGTCGCGATAAAACTGCACCGCTAGCAGGACAATGGTCAACCCGATGAGGTTGGCGATGGCGAAGCCGATGAGCTGGCTCTTGCTGATGTGCTGCCGCAGCAGCTTCCAGATGATATCTTTCATTTTAGTTTCTAGTCCTTAGTTTCTAGTCCTTAGTTTGGGACAGTTTCTTAAAGATTGATGATGGCAGCTCGGTCCATTTGCAAGTGATTGCCCACCGAGGTGGCTATCACGCCTGCTCCTTGTCGTGTTGCCTCATCGGTGATAAGACGGGCTACAGTGCGGTTGTTCTCGTCGTCAAGGTGGCTCACGGGCTCGTCAAGCATGATGAAATCACAAGGTTGGCAAAGCGTACGGATGATGGCGACGCGCTGCTGTTGCCCGATGGACAGTTTCGAGGCCAAGCTGTCCATCTTGTCGGCAATGCCCATAGCTTCGAACAACTGCTTGATTTCCTGCTGATTTTTGAAACCCGTCAGTCGGTTTTTCAGCTCCACGTTTTCCATCGCCGTGAGTTCACCGAACAGACGCATATCCTGCGGCAGGTAGGCAATGTGGCGCTGCCGGATTTCGCACCATTGGGCCACAGTCAGCGTGCGGATGTCAGTCCCGTCAAATGTGATGATGCCGCTGTAGTCTTGGCGGTAGCCGAAGATGTAGCTGCACATCGACGACTTGCCGGTGCCGCTCTCGGCGCTAATCAGGTAGCGCTTGCCGCGCTCCAACCTGATATCCTGCTGCCACACGTCGCTGTGGATGCCCTGTTGTCCTGCAAACACGCGGGGCAGTGTTTTATGTAGTGCAATTTCTTCCATTGTTAGACAAGAAGGTATAGATTTTTATGTTTCTAACTCTTTTTCTCACATTGGTTGTGGCCGTGGTAGGGCTCAACGTGGATGTTGGTCATCACCTCACCCAATTCGTTACCAAGTTCGCGTTCAATCTTTCGGGTAATGTCGTGTGAGTCGCTGACGCTCAGGTCGCCATCTACCTTGATGTGAATATCCACCACACGCAGGTTGCCATTGCGGCGAGTCCTCAAGTTATGAAATGACTTCACGCCCGGTGTGCTGTTGATGATCGATGAGATTTTATCCTGTTCGTCTTGCGGTAGGGACACCTCTAGCAGTTCCTCGACAGCAGGACGCCCCATTCGGTAGGCCAGTACCAGAATGAGTACACTCACGGCAATGGCTGCTATCGGGTCTAGCACGCGCCATCGCTCTCCAAGGAACATCGCTCCAGCCACTCCAAGCAATGTGGCTGCCGTTGACAAGGCATCGGCCCTGTGATGCCACGCGTAGGCAGCTAACGCTGTGCTGCCGGTTTTCTTCCCTTTTAATCGCGTGTAATGATAAAGCCCCTCCTTGACTATGACGGCAAAGATTCCTACCATCAGTGCTATGTTGTGCGGGCGCTCCAAGCCTTCACCCTTGATGGCCAACCACACGTCCTGAATGCCCTCAGACATCAGCCCCAGGGCAACAACCACAAGGATGATGCTGATGAGGAAAGCCGCCAGAGTCTCATATTTGCCTCGACCGTACCGATAACGCTCGTCGATACCTTTTCCCGACAGACGCACCATGGCATAGACCAATGCGTCGGTCATGGTATCGCTGATCGAGTGGATGCCATCTGCTAGAATTGCGCTAGATCGCCCAAAAAGGCCCGCAGCAATTTTGAGCATCGACAAACCCACGTCGCTTGTCAGGCCCACTAGGGTACATCGCTTTTCCTCGATATTGCGTTCAGCTGGTTGTTGACTCATTTCGTTATTGTTTATTATTTTTAGACTGCAAAATTAAGCAAATCCCTTCATAGGGCGGCAGTAATTAACTAAATTTTATAATATGTTGATTTTTTGGTACGAACAGGCTTTTTTTTAAAACGAATAGCCGATTTTCTTCCATATAGATTCTAAAATGTCCTACCTTTTTTAATAATAAAATCGATAAAAAATTTTGTTGTTCTCTATTTTTATATATAACTTTGCCGTTCAAGTAAACTACTATTAATAGAACCTAAATACTCTTTTTGTTACTTTTTTAAATTATTGGCTTATGAAAAAAATTCTATTGCTTTTGGCAGTCGTTCTTGCGACTTTGCCAATGTCGGCCGCCGATGTGTCCACTTCACAGGCACAAGCCGCAGCCAGCGCGTTTTTAACAAAACAAGTTAAAGCTGGTCGCCTTAAAGCTTCTGCAGCTTCCAACCTCAAGCTCGTCAAGGCTGAAAAATCGGTTGCCAAGCCCGCAGCCGTAGACTACTACATCTTTAATTCAGCAAAATCCTATGTAGTGGTTTCTGGCGATGACCTGGCACCGCAGATCTTGATGTACGGTGAGGAAGGTTCTCTCGACATGAACAACATTCCTCCCGCAATGCAGTGGCTGCTCAACAAGTACAAATATCAGATTGACGGCATCAAGGCCGGCACCTTGGCACCGATAAAACTCCCCAAGTTTGCCACTACGCCCGTTGCACCCATGGTAACCGCCAATTGGGACCAGAGTGCTCCTTACAATAACCAGTGCCCCACCAGTGGAAGCAGTCGTGCCGTTACCGGCTGCCCGGCTACTTCGTTGGCTATGTGCTACTACAAGTGGAAATGGCCCGAGACCTTCCCTGCTTGCGCAGCTATCAATGGTTCGACTACGGGCGGTTACTCCGCAGCTGCTCTTCCTGAACGTGCCGCCGACTGGGATAACATCATCGATGAGTATACAGGTCCGTCAAACTACAACTATACGACTGATCAGGCCAACGCTGTAGCATGGCTGATGCGCTATGCTGGCCAGTCTATTCCCGATTTTTATTACACCAACAGCGCAAGTGGTGCAAACGATCCCGAAATTTATCAGGGTTGCCTCAACATGGGTTACACCGATGCCCAGTACCTCATGCTCACAGAGCTTCTTGGATCGGGCTGGAATACTTACAATAGCGAACAATACTACACCGATGAACAATGGAACGAATGGATGTTGAACGAGCTGCATAACGGCCGTCCCATCGAGTACCTGGCCTATGACAGCGGCGGAGATGGTGGTCATGCCTTCAACGTGTTTGGCGTCAACGCCAGCGGCCAGTACTATGTGAACTGGGGTTGGAGCGGTCAAAGCAATGGTTATTGCACGCTACACAATTTCACCACCGCTACTGGTTCAACCGGTCAGTCAGGTGCCTACGTTTTCAACTGGGGCGAGGCTATGATCATTGGCATTGAGCCTCCTGCAGGAGCTCTTACAACCCCCAAGATTACGGTTAATCCCACCACGATCACAATGAACACTACCGTGGGCACTCCCAAGACCGCAACCTTCACCGTTACTGGTGCCAACCTCACCAGCAATATAAACCTGGCTCTGAGCGGTAATAACGCTTTCTCGCTGAGCACCACCAGTATCAGTGCAACTCAGGCCGAGAATGGCGTGACGGTTACTGTTACCTATAATCCTTCAGCAGTCGGCTCCCACGAGGCCACTGTCACCTTGACCAGCACCGATGCCGAGGCTGTGACTGTCAAGCTCAATGGTTCTGCCGAGGCCGCTCCCTTGGAGACCTATTCTCCTGTAATGCTTGAGGCCAGCAACATTACCGCTACCTCGTTTACTGCAACCTGGACCGATCAGACTCCTGCCGAGAATGTACAAAGCTACACCCTCTATGTCAGCAACAAGCCATTTGTGCCCGAAGTCGCCCTGCTCGACAGTGTTGACTGGACTACTTCAAACAATGTGCCCACTGGTTGGACTGCACAAGGTCTGGTATACTATCAATCCAGCAGTGCCTGCTACCTGAGTACACAATCCAATGGCTATGTTCAGACCAAGACTTATGACCTCACCGGTTATGACAAGATGACTGTGATGGTTTACTCTCAGCCCTATCAAGGCGACAACACCATCACCGTTACTACCAGCAAGGGCAGCAAGAGCGTGACTGTTCCGTCTAACAGCTCATTTGCTTGGTACACCTTGGTTGTGGATTGCGCCACCAGCGACAATGTGAAAATTACCTCTAGCGGTATGCCTGACATGAGGTATGTGAAGGTTTATGCCGGCGACCTCACCGCCACCCAGCTCAAGGCCCAAGAAACCGGCGATGAGACTTATCGTGTCATCACTGGTATCACCGGTAAGAGCTACACCGTGACCGGTCTTGCCGAGGGCGGTACCTTCAACTTCTATGTTGTGGCTAACTACGTCAACGGCACTATCGATGATAGCAACGTTGAGCAAGTAACCCTGCTGGAGAACACCTATCCCGCTATCACCGTGAATCCGGCTTCTCTTGACATGACTGCTAATGTTGGCGAGGCTGCAACCGCCACCTTCCATGTTTCGGGTACCAACCTCACCGGTAATGTAAACCTGGCCTTGAATGATGCCAATGGCGTTTATAGCATCACGCCGACGACTATCAGCGCCGCCCAGGCCATGAACGGCGTGGACGTTACTGTTACCTATACTCCTTCGGCCTATGGCACTAACAATGCTACGGTTACCCTGAGCAGTGCTGACGCCGAGAACGTGACCGTCACCTTGAATGGTACAGCTAACTTGACCAAGTTTGCTCCCGTCATGCTGCCCGCTGTTGAGGAATATATCAACCTGACTCAATTCCGTGCCGACTGGACCGATGCAACTCCCGATGCCAATGTGACGAGCTACACTCTCGAAGTGTCTCCCAAGCCTGAAACTCCCGTGGTTCCCGATCCCGTCCTGCTTGAGGATGCTGACTTTACCGACCTGGCTGCTGCCGAGAACACTGAGGGCCAGCTTACCAACGTTGCTAGCTCGGCCAGCAACTATCTGCCGGCCGATTGGACTGCACAGACTGGTCTGTGGGTAAACGATGGCTTCATCATTTCGGGTTATCTGAGTGGTTACACCTGTGGCATCACTTCTAAGACCTATGACTTCACCGGTTATGACAAGGTAACCGTTGTCATGAGCGCTTATTCCTACTATGCCAGCTACTATGGCAATGCAACCATCCGCGTGAAGACCAGTGTCGGTTCTCAGGAGATTGCACTTGCCACCGATGCCTTCACCACCTATACCTTGGTGCTCGATGTAGCTCAGAGCGATCAGATCGTCTTTGAGGGTGTTGAGAACATGTTTGCAATCGAGGACATCAAGATCTATGCAGGCGACCTCAACGCTGCCAATACCATGCTCATGGCTACCGAGTCTGGCGATGCTAACTATCGTCTGATCACCGGTATCACCGACAAGTTCTACACCGTTGAGAACCTCACTGCTGGAGGAACCTTCCTCTATAGGGTTAAGGCTCAGTACGTCGACGGTACCGAGAGCGACTGGAGCAACATCGAGGAGGTTACCCTGTTCGAGAACGGACATGGCTACGCTCCTGGTGATGTAAACCATGACGGAAAGATTACAATCGGTGACATTTCTGCACTCATCGACATTCTGCTGGGTCAGGGCACCGGTTGCGAGATCTGCGCCGATGTGAATGTCGATGGTAATGTCACGATTGGCGACGTTTCGGCTCTCATCGACCTGCTGATGGCTAACGAAGTTCAGGCTAAAAAGATGGCTCGTTCCTCTAACAGGATTCTGAACTTTTAATAGACCGATTATTGTCGGTTTAACCTAGAATAGCATTGCGGGGTGGCCACACCGATTGGTCATCCCGCATTTTTTATGTCGCAGGTG
>Ga0310694_10006970_pt1 | contig 10652 bp, 7 predicted proteins | sample 174DNAGHGhighgp2_FD_203884 | JGI IMG/M metagenome (GOLD analysis project Ga0310694, IMG submission 203884) | Sheep rumen microbial communities from Palmerston North, Manawatu-Wanganui, New Zealand - 1742 DNA GHGhigh gp2 (v2) (version 2) | ecosystem: Host-associated > Mammals > Digestive system >... | reverse complement strand
TGATGGTAATGCGATTGGTGCCATCTACATATTAGGAACGGAGAAATTAGTAAACGATGGTATTGCGCCAAAACTTGTAAACAGTGTTCCTGCCGAAAGCGCAACCAATGCTTCTGCTAACGGCAAGATTGTACTTACCTTTGATGAAAAAATAAAACTTACCGAACAGGCACAAGCTACTCTCAACGGTCAGGAACTCGAAGGAACAGTTTCAGGTAATACCATAACTTTTGCCTATAAAGGCCTCAACTACACGACAACCTACCAATTTAATTTGGCTGCTGGTAGTGTCAGCGACCTTACTGACAATACCATTACAGAAACGATTACAATCAAGTTTACCACCAAGACAAAACCTGCTATCAGCAAGAAGCTTTACGACTTTATCATTCCTGATGATGGAACCTTCAGAGAAGCCATCGCTGCTGCTACCAACAGAGAAGATAAGGCTACACGTTTTCGTATTTTCGTAAAAAAAGGTACTTATGTTATACCAGTAAGCACCTCTGCACAGATTACTGGCTCTGATGGAAAGACCTACAACAGTGTAACCACCGTTCTCTCTGCCAACAATGTTTCTATTATTGGCGAGGATATGACCAAGACTATCATCAAGAACGATGTTCCTTACGAGCTCGTAACTGGTCAATATGGGCCAGCCTGCCCTATCGAAGGTATCGGCAAATGCGATCTTCTACAAATCACCGGCAATAATACCTATCTTGAGGATATTACCTTTAGAAATGGCACTGACGATGCTACAGGACGAAACCTTGCCATACAAGAAAAGGGCGATAAGACCATCTACAAGAACGTAACCCTTTATGGCTATCAGGATACATGGACTTGTAATGCAGGCGGACGCTACTACTTCGAAGATGGTATTATCCGTGGACGCACAGACTATATCTGTGGTAAAGGCGATGCTTTCTTCAATGGTGTTACTTTCCAAAATGTTGCAGGCGGCTATATTGCTGTACCATCGCAACCTAAAAAATATGGTTGGATTTTAAGCCAGTGTATTATCAAAGGTGAAACTGATGATGTTGACGGTAATTACACTTTGGGACGCCCTTGGGGAAGTGGTACGCCAATTGCTCTATGGATTAATACTAAGATGATCGCTCAACCTTCTGCCATCGGTTGGAACGAAATGAGCGGTGGCTATCCTGCACGCTTCGCTGAATATAACTCTACAACTGCAACAGGCACTGTCATCGATTTAACCAATCGTAAGACTGTTTTTGCCGACACTCATACCAACAATCCTATCCTTACAGCTGAAGAGGCTGCTACTTATACCATAGAAACAGTAATGGGTGGTGATGACGAATGGGACCCTACTGCTGCAACAGAACAAGCATCGGCACCTACTAACGTTATCATCAAGGATAATAAGTTAACTTGGGATAATAGTGACTACGCACTTCTTTGGGCTATTGAAAAAGATGGCAATGTCGTTGCCTTTACCACTCTTCCTGAATACGATATTACAGGAGCCTCTTCAGACAACGTATGGGCAGTAAGAGCAGCTAACGAAATGGGAGGACTTGGCGACGCAACTATTGCTAGTACGACAACGAGTATCAAGACTCTCAACACAGAAAACGAAGCAAACATAACTGGAACTTCGCTTTATTCTATTGATGGTACACAACAGACTTCTTATCGAAAAGGAGTAAACGTAGTTGTGAAAAAAATGGAAAATGGGAATAAGAAAATCGCAAAAATTATCGTTAAATAAGATAGAAATAAACTATTAATATTTGTACTAATTGAAATGAAAATCAACCTGCAAGCTATAACATTGGGAGCATTATGCGTTTTGAGTACAAATGCTTTTGCACAATCAGCTACGCTTCCTGCTTTTCCAGGAGCCGAGGGATTTGGTATGTATACCACGGGAGGTAGATCTGCCAGTACTAAGGTTTATCATGTCACTACTCTTGAGGATAATGGCAAGACTTCTTTAGTAGGCTCACTAAGATGGGCCAATGCTCAAAGTGGTCCTCGCATCATTGTTTTCGATGTATCAGGAACCATCCATCTTGCTGCCCAACTAAAGTTCAATACCAACACTACTATTTTAGGACAGACTGCTCCGGGAGAGGGTATCTGTATAGCAGACTATCCCGTACAAGTAAAAAGCAATAATATTATTCGTTTTATTCGATTCAGACTGGGTAATAAGTTTGTTGCTTATCATGAAGGTGACGGTCTGGGTGGTATGGACAACAGTGATGTTATCATAGACCACTGCTCTGTAAGCTGGAGTATAGACGAATGCCTGTCTGTATATGGTTCCAAAAACCTCACTGTGCAATGGTGCTTAGCTGCTCAGAGTTTGGTTAATTCTGGGCACAGCAAGGGAGCTCACGGCTATGGTGGAAACTGGGGAGGCAGTGGTGCCACTTATCACCATAACCTGATGGCTCACCACACAAGTCGTGTGCCACGCCTTGGCCCTCGCCCAAGTACCCAATTGGATGAACGTATGGATCTTAGAAATAACGTATTCTACAACTGGGCAGGTGAAGGATGTTATGGCGGCGAAGGTATGAATGTGAATATCGTCAACAATTACTATAAACCAGGACCGGGAACGGCATTGCGCTCTACTAACATTCAGAAACGCATCGCGGGCATCGGCATTCGTACTACAGATTATACCAAGCATGGCACAAGCGAAGCTAATGAATGGGATAAGATGTGGCATGTATGGGGTAAATTCTATGTCCGTGGCAATGTAAATGCTTCGTACGACGATGTTACCCGAGATAACTGGACCTATGGTATCTATAATCAGATTACGAATAGTAAGGTTGATAATACCTTTACACAGACCACACGCGATACCATGAAACTGCATTTGCCTATCGCATACTATCCTGTTACAACAGAGACAGCATACGATGCTTATGAGAAGGTTCTCTCCTATGCTGGTGCTTGCTTGCATCGTGATGAAGTGGATGATCTCATTGTTAACGATACACGCGACAAGAAAGCCACATATACTGGTAGTGGATTAAATCCGGGATATATCAATACGCAAGATGATATCAAACCAGCTCAAGCTGCCGAAGACTGGTCTGCATGGCCTACGTTAGTCCAAACAGAACCTCCTGTTGATACCGATGGTGATGGTATGCCTGACGCTTGGGAAAGTAAGAATGGTACTGATCCTGCTAAAAATGATGCTGCAACAATAGCAGATAATGGCTATACCAACATCGAAAACTATGCTAACGATATCGTGGCTGATATCACCGCTGCTCAACTGGCAAACGGACAGTTGCTGCAAAACCAGCAAGAAGCTGAAACTGGCATCACGGGAGAAGTTACCGCCATACAAGGTATCAAGACCTTGTATGATACTTCATACCAAGAAGATGACTATATCTATACGCTTGGTGGTATCGCTATGGGCAAAGATGATAGCCAACTGCCAAAAGGCATTTATATCCGCCATCAGAAAAAGTTTGTGGTCAACTGATACCATAGCTCTTATATACAGAAAAAGCCGCTGGTCGACATTTATCGACCAGCGGCTTTTTCGCATATAAGGAGTAATCTTTAAATCTTTGGTTCTATATGTGGAACACCAGCAAGATACTTATTGATTTCCTCATCAGATATCTGATAATCTTGTAAGTCACCATTAATATAGCTCATATATGAAGGCATATCGATAAGACCATGACCACTCAGACAGAAGAGAAGAACCTTTTCTTCACCCGTTTCCTTACATTTCAAAGCCTCACGCACAGTTGCAGCGATAGCATGACAACTCTCTGGAGCAGGAATAATACCTTCAGTCTGAGCAAAGAGCATACCAGCTTTAAAACTCTCTAACTGTGGAATATCAACGCCATGAAGATAACCATCCTTGAGCAATTGGCTGATAATCATACCGGCACCATGATAACGCAGACCACCTGCATGAATATTAGAAGGCTTAAAGTCATGACCCAAAGTATACATCGGCAATAATGGTGTATAACCAGCCTCATCACCAAAGTCGTACTCAAACTTGCCACGAGTAAGTTTAGGACAGCTCTCTGGTTCTGCGGCAATAAACTCTACATTCTTATGTGTACCATCGAATACATGACGCATAAATGGGAAAGCTAATCCACCAAAGTTTGAACCTCCACCGAAGCAAGCTATTACCTTATCAGGATATTCACCAGCCATCTCCATCTGCTTCTCAGCCTCAAGACCGATAATACTCTGATGCAAAGCCACATGATTAAGCACACTTCCCAAAGTATATTTACAGCCAGGTGTCGTCGTTGCCAGTTCTACAGCCTCAGAAATAGCTGTACCTAACGATCCTGGATACAACGGATCTTTGGTAATAATATCTTTACCAGCACGTGTACTCATAGAAGGACTACCTTCTACCGTTGCACCAAAGGTATGCATGATCATAGAGCGATAAGGCTTCTGCTGCATCGTAATCTTAACTTGATAAACAGCAGCTTCCAGTCCGTAGAGTTTAGCTGCATAACTTAAAGCTGCTCCCCACTGACCTGCACCTGTCTCAGTTGTAACATTGGTATCACCTTCCTGCTTACAGTAATAACACTGTGGAATAGCAGAATTAAGTTTATGAGAACCTAACGGGTTAACACTCTCGTTCTTAAAGTAAATATGAGCAGGTGTACCTAAAGCCTCTTCAAGCCCATAGGCACGTACCAAAGGTGTAGAACGATAATAAGTATATTTCTCGAGCACTTCTTCAGGAATATCTATCCATGCATGTTCGGTATCAAGTTCCTGCTTGGAGCATTCCAAATTAAATATATGTGCCAGATCTTCTGCAGAGAGTGGTTCCTTGGTCTTCGGATTTAAAGGAGGAAGTGGTTTATTAGGCATTTCTGCTTGAATATTATACCACTGCTTAGGAAGGTCTTTCTCTTGGAGAATAAATTTTTTTTGTCTCATCGTATCAAGTTTTTAGGAATTTTATTATTATAGCTTGCAAATATAACAAAATAATGCGGCATTCAATAATGAATATCGCACTATTTTTGCCATTTTGGTTAACAAATAGAACTTTTCTTGCTATTTTAATGACAACCCAAAAGATGACTTAATAATATTTTTACACCGATGATAATAAGAATGATTCCTCCAAATAGATCTGGTTTAAGTCGCTTACGGATAGACGAACCAAAACGAATACCCAAAAGATTACCTATAACGCCAAACAAAAAACTTACTATGCCTATCGCCCATAATGGAAAACAGAGTTCACCAATAGAGGTATATCCTGTACAGGCAAAAGAGATGCCTACGGCCAGCGCATCGATACTAGTTGCAACAGCTAACACCAATTGCGTTTTGATTTTAGTAGGATTAAAGTGCTTATCTTCATTATCTTCGAAAGACTCCTTTATCATACGAATACCAAGGAAAGCAAGAAGACCAAAAGCTATCCAATGGTCGAAAGCCTCGATATACTGGGCAAAATGTTTGGTACCAAGCCACCCGATAAATGGCATAGCAGCCTGAAATAAACCAAAAAAGAAACTCATTCGAGTAATTACCCCCCAACGCTTTTCTTTCAATATCACACCACTTATTATACTCACTGTAAAACAGTCCATAGCCAATGCTATAGACAGCAAGAGAATATCTAGAAAATTCATCATGTCTTTGTAACAATTCTTTATGAGGAGACAAAATTACAAATTAAATTTGTACTTTTGTAGCAAATAAAGAATTTTTAGTTTAGATACATGGAAAATCAAAAATACGACTATCTAATTGTAGGAAGTGGACTCTTTGGAGCAACATTTGCATATCGAGCCCATCAGGCTGGCAAAAAATGCCTGGTTATCGATAAGCGTGAACATTTGGGTGGCAATGTATATTGCACCAACATGAATGGTATACATGTACATACTTATGGAGCACATATCTTTCACACCAGCAACAAAGATGTATGGTCATTTGTCAACTCTATTGTTGAGTTTAATCGATATACTAACTCCCCTATAGCTAACTACAAAGGAGAACTCTATAATCTTCCTTTTAATATGAACACCTTCTACCAGATGTGGGGTGTTAAAACACCGGAAGAGGCGCAAGCTAAACTTGACGAGCAAAAGGCTGAAGCTGTTGCCAAAATGAAAGCTGAAGGGATAAGCGAACCTCGTAATCTGGAGGAACAAGCGCTCACTTTGATAGGAAAAGATATTTATGAAAAACTGATTAAAGGCTATACCGAGAAACAATGGGGACGTAAGTGTACCGACTTGCCAGCTTTTATCATTAAGCGCCTTCCTGTAAGACTGGTTTTCGACAACAACTATTTTAATGATACCTATCAGGGTATTCCTATTGGTGGCTATAATAAACTGATAGAAGGTCTACTCTTGGGATCTCAAACGATAACCCAAGTCGACTTTTTTGAATTAAACTGCCATCGTAATGCTGCCGGTACTTGGGAATTTAACGACCCACTCCATGCTGGCCAAACTTTAGAAGCAGAAAAAATCGTCTATACAGGTCAGCTCGATGAATACTTCGGCTTTAAATTAGGCAAGCTCAACTTCCGCACGGTACGTTTTGAGACCGAGACTTTAGATACAGCCAACTACCAAGGTAATGCCGTTATCAACTATACTGAGGCTGATGTACCATACACCCGCATTATAGAGCATAAGCATTTCGAATGTTTTGGGCAACAAGTATACGAAAACAATAAGACTGTTATTAGCCGTGAATATTCTACGGAGTGGAAAGATGGTATGGAACCATACTATCCTGTTAATGATACTCATAACAATGAGTTAGCAGAACAATACCGTGCATTGGCAGAAGCAGAAGAAAATGTAATTTTCGGAGGTAGACTAGCAGAATACCGTTATTACGATATGGCTCCTATCATCGAAAAAGTGCTTCAAATGGACATTTAAAATGTAATTGAACTACAAAATAAATAAAGAGTCTCTAAGCATATAAAAAACTTAGAGACTCTCATAATATTAAAACTATGCGTTTCAGTGGAGCTGGAGGGATTCGAACCCTCGTCCAAACAGGGAAACCATACGCTTTCTACACGTTTATTTCAGCCTTCATTTTCGTGATATGGCAAGACCTGAACCACCAACCATACCCTTATCCTCTAAAATTTCATCCTAGCATCGAGGCCTACCAGAACTATTTCCGATTTCCTGCACCGCTGAACCAACAAGATTCGGAACAACATCCGTTGAGCGATGTCTCGTTCCATCACCTTGTGACGGAATAAAGCCAGTAATCTACTGTACTTCGATTAGGCAGCGAGAGCGTAATTATTTTCGCCAATTAAATTGATGTTCACTTCGATTAAGGAGGTAGCCAACGAGACTCCACGTGCTTACGTACCATTTCATCCCGCTGTCAAATCCAGTCAACCCCGAGATGTATACTTTGCTGAAAATCAAGTTTTTCACAAGAAAAAGCTAAATTCCATGCAATATTCTAATGCAAAGATAAGCTAAATGGATGAAACAACAAAATAAAATACACTTTATTTTTTGTTTCTACCATAAACTTATCCTTACAAATCACTTCATAAACAATATATGTATACCTAATTCGCTCATAGAATTAACTCAAATAACGAGCTCAAAATTCGCGAATTTAAGACCGAGTTACATGACTGTTCAGAATTTGCAAATTTTGAGGCAGTTATTTAGAGCGATTTCAGCCTATTATTCCCTTTCTTAATTTAGAGGAATGGATTTTTCTTCTTATTAGCCAAGATTGCTTTTTTAATTTCTTCTTTATGATTCTGGATAAAGACACTACACATAGCATTCACCATATGGCGAAGGAACACCTTGCTATGTTCTGCGTTTTTCAATTCATTAAGCAAATCTGCAATATCATCATCAATCCAAAGAGACACACCCTTACGAGGAGATTTTGAATAGTTCATACATTCTGTACGGAAATGCTCCCATTCTTCCGCTCTGGAAATAGCATCATCAGCATTCAGCGGAGCTGATCTTTTGATAGGAGTAGGTTTTACCGTTTCCTGAGTAGAAGGTTTTTCCGCTTTAGGTTCTACTCGAGTTACAGGATTACTTTCTTTCTGCTCAGCTGCAGGCTGTACGTTCTCAACCTCTTCATTTTCCTCTAAAGGTTTATTAATAATGCCCATTACGAGCTTAGACATATCTTTTTTCATGATCTTCTGTTTTTTTATGATGAATTTTACTTAGTACGCTGATAAATTTCTTCTGTTAACGCATCGAAATCGTGAGCTCCATTAGAGCTTGGTGCATATTCCTGAATATCACCGCCAGCCAAAGGAACCTCTGCCAAAGATACGTTTTCACGGATAATGGTTTTGAATACCACATCACCATATTCATTTTTGATAGACTGTTCTACTGCTTTATTCAGATTCTTACGAGTATTAAAACGATTGATAATGATACCCGTAATCTTAATATCAAAACCGTTAGCGCGAAGTCCTTCAAGATAATCATTCAACATCATCATACCACGCAACGGAAGAGCCTCAGCAGTCAATGGCACATACGTATCTGTTGATGCGATAAAAGCATTGGTTGTAACAATATTCAAAGCAGGAGGACAATCAAGAAGAATATAATCATAATCGTCCTTAATGTCTTCAAGTGCATGAGTCAATATCAACTCTCGCGAAATTCTACTTATCAAAGTACTCTCTGCCAAAGCCATATCTAAAGAAGATGGAACTAAATCCAGATTTTCCTTAACATGATAAGGCTTGATTTTTTCTTGGCGAATAAGTACGTCAGCGATAGTCAATCGCTCCGTTTCATCGTTAGGATCAAAGAAGAAACTCGTCAAATTTGCCTGAGTATCCAAGTCTATTAGCAAAACTTTATTACCCAATTTTGCAAGACCTTGACCTACACCAGCCACACAAGTAGTCTTACCTACTCCACCTTTATGATTTGCAAATGCTATGATTCTAGTTTGTACTTTTCTAGTCACTTTTACCGGCTTACCGTGATGCCGTTAGGGCTATATTGAATTACACCAACAAAGATACAAATAATATCTTATACATCTATAATATTATTCATCATTTTAAGATTAATTAGTAAATCATTTTACCATTTATATATTTGGCATTTCTATTTTTATCTATAGGTTATTCTTAGTTTAATCAAGTTATTATTTATCACGATATCGATATATTATTTATAGATTAATAGTATAGTTATTCATAAATAAACAACAATAGTATAGCTTATATTTCATAAAATAAAAGAATCACCAAATAAAATAACAAGCCGAGAAATACACATTACAGAATATAAGAATATAAAAGAATTACAGATAAGACCATAACAGATATTGGTCGAACAAAACTTTTTTCGTATTTTTGTATGCGAAATCAACACTTAAATAATAAATGAACAAAAAAGTATTCGTAGCTACACTGTTACTAGCTACAGCCGGAACCATTTCGGCACAAAACAAAGAGGGAGGAATCACATATCAGATGATTCAACAGATGGAGAAAAAACAAAACAGCAATGCTACTAACAAAGCACTTTTCAATGCCATTGCTTCTAACTCTATCGACAATTTAGCTAAAAATCACGCTAACGCAGGCACAGTAGACACTTATTTCAGTAATGAAACCCCAAAACAGAGCATCCACGATCAAAAGAGTTCTGGAAGATGTTGGATGTTTTCGGGTCTTAATGTATTGCGTTCTAACTTTGCATTAGCACAAGATCAAAAAATGACTGTAGAATATTCACAGGCATACTTATTCTTTTATGATCAGTTAGAAAAAGCTAACCTGATGCTTCAGGGCACTATCGACTATGCGAAAAAGCCTATTGATGATAAAATGGTAAGATTTTTCTTCCAGAACCCTATCAGTGACGGAGGTACATTCTGCGGTGTAGCTGATTTGGCAGAAAAATATGGTTTAGTACCTATGAGTGTCATGCCAGAAACCTATTCTTCAGAAAACACCTCTCGCATGGCAAGAATTATATCATCCAAACTTCGTGAATTTGGACTTGAACTTCGCGATATGGTTGCCAAAGGTAAAAACAAGAAAGCCATTCAAAGTAGAAAAGCAGAGATGCTTGGCGAAGTATACCATATTTTAAGCCTTACATTGGGCGAGCCTGTTAAAGAATTCACGTATACATTTACAGACAAAAACGGCAAAGCTATTGCTCCAGCCAAGAAATATACTCCAAAGTCTTTCTATGAGTTTACTGTAGGCGGAAAGATTAATGACACGTTCATCATGGTCATGAACGACCCTCGCAGACCTTATTATAAAACATACGAGGTAGAATACGACCGTCACACATACGATGGACACAACTGGAAATATCTAAATTTGCCTATGAAGGACATCAAAGAGATGGCTATTGCAAGTATCAAAGCAGGACGAAAGATGTATTCTTCCTACGATGTAGGCAAACAGCTTGACCGCAAACGCGGCTACTTAGATATCAACAATTATGACTACGGAACGCTGTTTGGTACTTCTTTTGGAATGAATAAAGCACAAAGAATCGAAACTTTTGATAGCGGTAGTACCCATGCCATGACACTTACAGCTGTAGACCTCGACGAGAATGGCAATCCTAAGAAATGGAAGGTTGAAAACAGTTGGGGAAGCGACAACG
>Ga0310694_10006968_pt1 | contig 10653 bp, 10 predicted proteins | sample 174DNAGHGhighgp2_FD_203884 | JGI IMG/M metagenome (GOLD analysis project Ga0310694, IMG submission 203884) | Sheep rumen microbial communities from Palmerston North, Manawatu-Wanganui, New Zealand - 1742 DNA GHGhigh gp2 (v2) (version 2) | ecosystem: Host-associated > Mammals > Digestive system... | reverse complement strand
TTTTAAAAAGAGCAAAAATCGCTATTCCATAAGTGACGGAAACGTTAAATGCGGCCTGTAGCTGCTCACTCAGCCAATGATTTATCAAAAATTATTAGCAACTCACACAATTCCTTCCTGCAGAATGTCGTGAATGTGGATGACGCCGGCGTAGAGGCCTTCTTTGAGCACGATGAGTTGCGTGATGTGGTTCTGCTCCATAAGGTGGAAGGCGTTCACAGCCATTGCGTTCTCGTCAATCGTCTTCGGGTTGACCGACATAATGTCGGCGGCGGTGAGGTTGGCCACGTCGCGGCCCGACATAAGCATTCGCCGCAGGTCGCCGTCGGTGATGATGCCTAACAATTTCCCTTCGGCGTCGAGCACGGCGGTGGCGCCCAGCCGCTTCGATGTCATTTCCATAATCACCTGCTTGATGTTGTCGGTGGCCGCAACCTGTGGTTTCTCATTTTTAATGTATAGGTCGCTCACGCGCATATATAGTTTCTTGCCCAGCGCGCCGCCCGGGTGGTATTTTGCAAAGTCGGACGGCGAAAAACCGCGGCACTCGAGCAGTGCGATGGCCAGTGCGTCGCCCATGACCAACTGGGCCGTGGTGCTCGATGTTGGCGCCAGATTGTTTGGGCAGGCCTCGTGCTCGGCATACGCATTTATAATAATGTCGGCCTGCTGAGCCAGATACGACTGCGTGTCGCTCACCATAGCAATCATTCGGTTGCGGCGCATCTTCAGAATCGGCACCAGAACCTTGATTTCGGGCGTGTTGCCGCTTCGCGAGAGCAGCATAACAATGTCGTTGTCCTGAATCATGCCCAAATCGCCGTGGATGGCGTCGGCGGCGTGCATAAAGAGCGCCGGAGTGCCCGTTGAGTTCATTGTGGCCACAATCTTCTGCGCAATGATGGCGCTTTTGCCGATTCCGGTCACAACCAGCCGCCCCTTGCTTTTGAAAATCAGGCTTACGGCTTCGGCAAAACTGCTGTCAATCATATTTTTGAGATTGGCCACAGTGGCCGATTCCTGCTCAATCACGTCAACCGCAATGGCTGTTATTTCGTCGTTTGTCTTCATAATCACGTTTCAAATGTTAGCCGCCGCGCTGAAATTCAGTCGGTTCGGACGATTCGGAAAAAACATTTCAAAAAAACACACAAAAATATAAATGGACTCATAATTTTTACTAAATTTATTTTCGAGTTTGTAGGCGAATTTTCAAAATTCGCCGTTTAATGAAATATTAAATGGGGTAGTGGCTATGGAATCTACTAACAGATTGCCAGAAACCACCTTAAACGATTGATGATGGAACTGAAGGATTATCTAAAACAGTACTTTGGATTCGACACATTCAAAGGCAATCAGGAGGCAATTATTGAGAATATTCTGGCTGGACGCGACACTTTTGTGCTGATGCCCACAGGCGGCGGCAAGTCGCTCTGCTACCAGTTGCCTGCAATGCTGCAGGACGGAACGGCCATTGTAATCTCGCCGCTTATAGCCCTGATGAAAAACCAGGTTGACGCCATTCGCGGATTCAGCGAGGAGGACGGAATAGCGCATTTTCTCAACTCGTCGCTGTCGAAAGCCGAGATTCAGTGCGTGAAAGACGATATTCTGGCCCACAAGACAAAACTGCTCTATGTGGCACCCGAGTCGCTGGCCAAGGACGACAATATCCAGTTCCTGAAACAGGTGAAGATTTCGTTCTACGCCATCGACGAGGCGCACTGTATATCGGAGTGGGGTCACGATTTCCGCCCCGAGTACCGCAGCATCCGCTCGCGCGTTGACGAGATTGGCCGCGCGCCGATAATCGCGCTCACCGCCACCGCTACGCCAAAAGTGCAGAGCGATATTCAGAAAACGCTGGGAATGGTCGAGGCTGATGTGTTCAAATCGTCATTCAACCGCCCCAACCTTATATATGAAGTGCGCCCGAAGCGCGATGTCACAAAGGAGATTATCAAATTCATTAAGGCCAATCCGGGCAAGTCGGGCATTGTTTACTGCCTGAGCCGCAAAAAGGTGGAGGAACTGGCCGAAACGCTGGTAATCAACGGAATAAAGGCTGCTCCCTATCACGCAGGACTCGACTCGGCGGTGCGCTCGGCCAACCAGGACAAGTTCCTGATGGAGGAGATTGACGTGATTGTGGCCACCATTGCCTTCGGAATGGGTATAGACAAGCCCGATGTGCGCTTTGTCATCCACCACGATATGCCGAAGAGCCTTGAGGGTTACTATCAGGAGACAGGCCGCGCTGGCCGCGATGGTGGTGAGGGACGCTGCATCGCCTTCTATTCTTATAAGGATATCCAGATGCTGGAGAAGTTCATGCAGGGCAAGCCTGTGGCTGAGCAGGAGATTGGCCGCCACTTGCTGATGGAGACCGTGTCGTACGCCGAGTCGGCAGTGTGCCGTCGCAAGCAACTGCTGCACTACTTCGGCGAGGAATATACGGTCGATAACTGCGGCGCCTGCGACAACTGCCTGCACCCGCGCGAGACGTTCGAGGGCAAAGACAGCGTGGTGAAGGTTCTGAAAACCGTCATTGCCGTCAAGGAGTTCTTCAAGCCCGACCTTGTGGCCAATGTGCTCTGCGGTGTGGCCGACAGCACAATCAAGGCATATAAATACAACGAGATACCCGAGTTCGGAAGTGGCAAGGAGCACGATGAAAAATATTGGCAAACCATTATCCGTCAGGCGCTTGTGGCCGATTTGCTCGGCAAGAATATCGAAAACTATGGTTCACTCACCGTCACGCCGCAGGGCTATGAGTTCCTGAAGAATCCGCACTCGTTCAAAATCGCCAAGGAGCGCGACTATGAGCAGGAGAGCGGCGACGACTCGGGCGAGGGCGGCGGTGCAATGGTGGCTGCCGACCAGACGCTCTTCACAATGCTTTGCGACCTTCGTAAAGATATTGCCAAAAAGCGCGGTCTGCCGCCGTACATTATCTTCCAAGACCCCGCTCTGCAGGACATGACCATTCACTACCCGATGACGCTTCAGGAGTTGGGCAACATTCCGGGTGTGGGGCAGGCTAAAGCCGTCAAATTCGGCCAGCCATTCTGCGATTTGATTAGCAAATATGTGAAGGAGAACGAGATAGAACGACCGATTGACCTTGTGGTGAAGACCACGGGCAACAACTCGGGAATGAAACTCTACATTGTCCAGAGTATCGACCGCAAGTTAGGACTCGATGTGATTGCCGACGGCAAAGGCTTGGAAATGGACGAGTTGCTGACCGAGATGGAGAAAATCGTCAACTCGGGCACAAAACTCAATATCGACTACTACATTGACGAGGTGATTGATGAGGACTGTCAGGACGACATTTACGAGTATTTCCGTGAAGCCGCCACCGACTCACTCGAGGACGCACTGAAAGAGTTGGGCGAGGATGACTACACTGAGGAGGAAATCCGCCTGATGAGGATAAAATTCATTTGCAACGAGGCGTATTAAATCGTTGTCAGTGCATCAAAAAACAGAAAAACCGGATCAAGTTCCGGTTTTTTTTGTTGCTGTCAGCAGCTTCCCAGCGGGTGCGCGTACATTTGCACGTCTTTGGCGGTGATGTTTTTGTCGCACAAGATAAGCAGGCGCTCAATCACGTTGCGCAGCTCGCGAATGTTGCCGGTCCAGTTTATTTTCTGCAGTTCGGCCAGGGCGTCGGGGGCGATGGTTGATTTGGCCACGCCCGACTCTTCGCAAATCTGCGTAATGAAATGGTCGGCCAGAAGCGGAATGTCTTCGATGCGCTCGTTCAGCGTGGGCACTTGAATCAGAATCACGCTCAGGCGGTGGTACAGGTCTTCGCGGAAGCGCCCAGCCTTAATCTCTTCTTCAAGATTCTTGTTGGTGGCGGCAATCACGCGCACATTCACGTCGATGTCCTTGTCGGCGCCCACGCGGGTGATTTTGTTCTCTTGCAGGGCACGCAGCACTTTGGCTTGCGCCGAAAGGCTCATGTCGCCAATTTCGTCAAGGAAGATGGTGCCGCCGTCGGCTTGCTCAAATTTACCGGCGCGGTCTTTCACTGCGCCCGTGAACGAGCCTTTCATGTGTCCAAACAGCTCACTCTCAATAAGTTCCGATGGAATAGCAGCGCAGTTCACTTCAACAAACGCAGCGTCGGCGCGGTTGCTAAGGCTGTGAATCATTCGCGCCACGACTTCCTTGCCCGTTCCGTTGGGGCCAGTGATGAGCACGCGTGCGTCGGTTGGCGCCACCTTCTCAATCATTGCCTTAATCTGCTTCATTGGTGCCGATTCGCCAATCAGTTCGCGGTTTTTGCCGGCCACTTTCTTGCGCAGCGTCTTTGTTTCGGTCACCAGTTTGCCCTTGTCCATTGCGTTGCGCAGGGTGATGAGCAGGCGGTTCAGGTCGAGCGGCTTTTCAATAAAGTCGAACGCACCCATTTTGATGGCTTTCACGGCTGTGTCAACTGTTCCGTGCCCCGAAATCATCACCACGGGCAGGTCGGGATAGTCCTTCGACACCTGTTCAAGCACTTCCATACCATCCATTCCTTCCATTTTGATGTCGAGCAGCAAGGCGTCGAATTGTTCCTTTTTCAGCAGTTCCAGACCTTCGAGGCCGTTGGCGGCAAGGCTGACGCGGTGTTTCTCATATTCCAGAATCTCTTTCAGCGAATTGCGGATAGCGCGTTCGTCGTCAATAACAAGTATGTGTGCCATTTCAAAGTGTGTTTTCGAGTTGAATCGCAACGCCCTCGGTCAGGGCGTACGCTGATTGTGTAATGTTTGTAACTTGCGATTTATCAAGCAGATATTTGACAAAAGTCGATGACATTACAATGGTGTCCTGGCGCAGCGGCTCAAGCCCTAGAATCAGAGCGCGCTTGTCGCGAGTTGTTGTGATGATGGTTTTGTAGATGCCGTTGAAGTCATCGGCGGTGAAGTTCGAGTGTTTGGCGTTGAGTGGCAGCGGCCGTTGAGTTTTCTTCTGGTGAATCATTTCGGCAAAACTGTCGAAGGCGCCCGCTGAGCCTATGAGCCGTGTGACAGGGTACTTCTTCAGCGCTTCGGCAAATCCGGTCATTTTCTCGTCGAGATAGTGGTTGATGCTGGCAATCTCGCCTGGCGTGATCGGGTCCGACGGCTTGAAAATCTCGAGTAGTCGTGCGCTGCCCAGTTCGTAACTATCCGACCATAGAATCTTGTCTTCGCGGCCGATAATAACTTCGTTGTTGCCACCGCCAAGGTCCACCATTATGTAGTTGCTGTCGCCCTGCGGCGGAACGGCGCGCAGCATTGCGTTGAAGACATATTGTGTCTCTTGTTCGCCAGAGATGGGCGTAATCTGAATGCCAAGGTCGCGGTTCACCTTCTCAATCAGGTGCGCCGAGTTGTTGGCGCTGCGGATGGCCGATGTGCCGAAAGCGAACACCTTCTCGCATCCGTAATCCTTAATCAGGCTGCTGTAGTCGCGCAATACGGCAAACGAGCGGGCAAAGGCCTTGTCGGTCAGATTGCCAGTCATCAGCCCTTCCTTGCCAAGCATTACGGCCGATTTTGTTTTCAGCAGATAGTCGGTCGGCTGCCCCTTGCGGATGTCGGCAATCAGAATGTTGAACGTGTTGGTTCCCAAATCGATAATCGCAACTTTCATTTTTCAGTGTTTTTCGGTGCGGTTCGTTTCAAGTTTCGCGCAAGTTACACATTTAATCGGTGTTGGCAAAAGATTCAAACCTTCAGCCTTCAATCCTTCAGTTATTCAATCCTTCTCTCATTCAATCCTTCTCTCATTCAAACCTTCAATCCTTCAATCATCGCCTAATCCACCGCCAAATCTCTTTCAGTGTCGATTTTTTGCCGTACATCAGGATGCCGGTGCGGTAGATTTTGCCGGCCAGCCAGGTGCAGACCACAAAGGTGGCAATTAGCAGCGCGCCCGACAGTATGACTTCGGAATATGGCACGCCGTAAGGAATCCGCGAAAGCATTGTGATGGGCGATGTGAACGGAATGATGCTCAGCCAGAAGTTCAGCGGGCTGTCGGGGTTGGTTATGGTGCCCGCCATAACAATGATGGCAATGAGCAGTGGCGCACTCAGCGGCAGAATGAACTGTTGCGTGTCGGCCTCGTTATCGACCATTGAGCCCACAGCTGCAAACAACGAGCCGTAGAGCAGGTAGCCGCCAATGAAGAAGAAAATGAACGTCAGAATGATGATGCCGAAATTGATGTTTCCCACGGTGCCAAGCATATCCTTCAGGTCTTGCGCCACCTCGTCGGTGGTGGGTTGCGAAGGCGCCAGTTGGCTTCCGCCCTGCGACATTAGCGACTGCGGCGCGATGGTTTCCATTGTCGCAGTGTCGGGCATAACCAGCGGTGCCACAGCCGAATAGATGCCGAACGACAGCACAATCCACAGGGCAAACTGCGTGAGCGTGACCAGTCCCACGCCCACAATCTTGCCAGCCATAAGTTGCGCAGGCTTAACCGATGACACAATCACCTCGACAATACGGTTTGTCTTTTCCTCAATCACACCGCGCATAACGGCGTTGCCCGACATGAAAATCGACATATAAATCAGGAATCCCATAATGTAGCCCAGAATCATTTTCAACGTCATATTGTCGCGCTCTTCGTGTCCGTCGTCGGTCATTTTTATCGTGTTAATGTTGATGCGCGTCTTCACCGCCGACAGAATGCCTGGGTCTACGCCGCACGACCGCAACTTTTCGGTTTCCAACTTCTTCTCGATGGCGTTCGAAATGTGCATTCGCAAGTCGGGATTGATTGATTTGTCGGAATACAGATAGACCAAGTTGTCGGAATTCACTACCTGATGACTGATGTAAAGTATTGCATAATAGCCAGATTGACCGAATTCCGACTTATAGCGCTGAAGGTTGGCATCGGGCATATAAACGAATTTAATGTGTTCGGTTTCAGGCAATTGACTGCGAAAAACGTGTGTGCTGTCAACCACCTGCACAATCCGCAGTTCCTCGCTGTTCATATTCATAATCATTGCGGGCGCAAGCATTATGGCTACAAACATTATCGGCCCAAGAAGGCTCATGATGATGAAACTCTTGTTCCTGACGCGCGTCAAGTATTCGCGCTCGATTATGGTGAGAATTTTTTTCATTTATGATTTTTGATTTAATGATTTAGGATTTTCGCACTGATTACACTGATTTTCACATATTTTTTTTTTTTTCTCTCTAACCGATTATATCAGATTCAATCAGAATGAGTTATCGGATAAAATCGGGTTGAATAGGTTAGTTTATTATCTGCTTTTCTGCAATCATTTTCAATTGCTTGCACCTTGTATCTTATACCTAATGACTTATAACTTAAAAACTTACAACTCAAAACTCAAAACTCAACTATTCCCCACCGCCTTGATGAAGATGTCGTTCATATTGGGAATCAACTCGTTGAATTGCGTAATCTGCACTTCGGGCAGCAGCGCGGCAAGCAGTTGGTTGTAGGTGAATCCAGGCTTCATCTCGCCGCTGATGCGGTTGACGGCGCCCGCTTCGTCGTCTTTCACAACAACCATTGGCTCAATCAGTTGCATTGCCTTGCTGTGTTCGCCTATATAGTTGAGTTCGAACAGGTTGAGTTTGAACTGCTGACGAATTTCGCCGACCGTGCCGTCGAGCACTTTCCGCGACTTGTTGATGAGCGCAATGTGGTCGCAAATCTCTTCAACCGACGCCATATTGTGGGTTGAAAAGATGATGGTTGCGCCGTTATCTTTCAGATTCAGAATCTCTTGCTTGAGCAGATTGGCGTTGATGGGGTCGAATCCGCTGAACGGCTCGTCGAAGATGAGCAGCCGCGGCTTGTGCAGCACCGTGGTTATGAATTGCACCTTCTGCTGCATACCCTTCGAGAGTTCCTCAACCTTGCGGTTCCACCAGCCGCCAATCTCAAAATTGTCGAACCACTCTTTCAGCCGCCGTGTGGCGTCGGCTTTTGTAAGTCCCTTGAGTTGTGCCAGATAGACGGCTTGTTCGCCCACCTTCATTTTCTTGTAAAGGCCGCGCTCTTCGGGCATATAGCCGATTTTGCTGATGTCGTCGGGTCCGATTGGGTGGCCGTCGAACAGCACGGTGCCGCTGTCGGGTGCGGTAATCTGATTGATGATGCGGATGAGCGTCGTTTTGCCCGCACCGTTAGGTCCCAACAGCCCGAACACTATGCCCTGCGGCACTTTCAGGCTCACGCTGTCGAGCGCCGTGTGGCCGTCGTATTGTTTGCAAACATTGTTGGTTTCAAGAATGTTCATATATTGATTGACTGATTGATAGGTTGGTCAATTGAGTTTTAAAGGTGGATGAAGTTGTCACTGCATATAGTTCATTAGTTCATACAAGTAGGCGGGACTCTGCACGTAAAGTTCGCCTTCCTCATCTTGTAACGCATTTATTATGGGTGAGTTATACACTCGTTCCATTGCTTGTTCAATGTTACATCCAGTATCTTCCATTTCGTAACGCACTAATTCGCTCAATGCGTAATCGGTCAGATAATTGGCTATTTGGTGGTGATTTGGCTGATTCATAGTGTTTCAACAGATGTTTTGGTAAGATATTGCAATGCCCGTTCAGTGCCGAAATAGTATTGTTGGTCAAGATATTTATCTTGCAGCAGTTGGGCGGCTTGCTCGGGTGTATTGAAACCTTCGCGGAAGTTGGTCAGTTGCAGAACAACACCATCGTCGGCAATCGGCCCCACAACAATATCATAGTCGTGAACAGGTGTCTTGCTCGCTCGGTCACGGTTGGCGTCAATGAACAGGAACCATTCAGAGCAAGCCTTTTCGGGGAAAATCTTGATTTTCAAATCAGAGTGTAAGGCCGATTCATCAAATTCGTATGTTATCAAAGTCGATGTTCCACCAAAAATTCTAGTCTTTTTATTTGCCATACGAATAGCAGTGTTTCTGTCGGGGGTCAAATAGAATCCTTTTCCAAAATCTTTGTTTTTCAGGCCTTTCGAAAGGTCGATGGAATCGATGTCGGTATTTGAGCCGTGGTATAGTTTCATACAAGTGTGCCCCCATTTCGCTGACATACAATAAGTAAGTCGTCAATTGTGTCTTCTATCGATTGCAGATGTTCAACATCGTAGAATTCTATCAGAAATGCCAATCCCTTATGCTCTTGCAGATAGCGGTAGGCAGCCTGCCGTGTCATAGCAAACCGCTGTCCAAAAGCGTTTATGCAGGCAGTTAAGAATGGTATTTCATATTTGCTCATAGCCTTGAATCTCAAATGCGTTTGAAAATCAATTGCGAAGATATGGAAAATTTGCGAGTGGCGACACTGTGGAGTTGGCTTTTTGCAACTGCCCTAAAAAATGCCTGCTGATGGTTGCAGAAATCAAAAAACTTTAACTTTACATTGGTTTGCTACAATGAACGACATATGCCACAAAACAAAGACCAACTGCTTCGATACCAGATACTTGACCGTTGCTTTAGCGACGAGTCGAGGTTGTATAAGATGAGCGACCTTGTGAGGGCCGTGAACAACGCAATGATGGATGTTTACTGCAAAGAAGTCAGTCGGCGCAGTGTGCAGAACGATGTTCAACTGCTTCAAAGTTCCCCTTATAATGTTGAGTTCGACAGCGATTTACGGGAACAAAATTATTATAGGTATGCCGACACTTCATTCCGTTTGCCATTAGGCAGGTCGTTATCTGAAAGCGAGATGTCGGCAGTGAGGAAAACCGTTGACCTGCTACGCCCGATTGTCGACGACATTGAGACTTCGACACCGCTGCAACAGTGGCTCTACCTTTGTCTGCAACGTATGGCGGCAGGCCAGTCGGTCGATTTGGAAACACCGTCTATCGCATTCGAAAACAACTATTTGCTGGCAGGAATTGGCCATTTCCGCCAATTGGCCGAATATGTTATGAACCAGCAGCCCATAAAAATCGGTTACCGCTCGTTTGGCAGCACCGCGACCAAAACCATTGCCGTACACCCCTACTTGCTCAAGCAGTACAACGGCCGTTGGTACCTGCTGGCCGCCACCGACGGCTACGACAGCATTGGCACCTATCCGCTCGACCGTATCCGCACCATTCGGCTTTGGAAAACCAAGTTCCGCCAGCCGCAGATTGATATGGCCGCCTATTTCGCCGACACAATGGGCGTGTCTGTCACCAATACGCCAGTAGAGCACATTGTGCTGAAGGTTGACAACTCGCGCTATCCGTACATAGAAACAAAGCCCTTCAGCGAGTGCCAGAAAGTGTTGGCTCACGATGACCAGACGCACACCATAACCTTCCCAATGCGAATCAACAAAGAGTTGGTGGCCGAATTGTTGTCGTTTGGCAACGATATTGAAATAATTGAGCCACAACCTCTTAGAGAAATAATTGCCGAAAAAGCCCGTTTGATGAGTGAGAAATATTCCACCGCGCAAAAAGACTGCACCATGTTGAAATAGTTTTGCCGTCGTAAACCAAAAAACGGAGGAACTATGAATAGCCTAAGGAATGTATTTTGCGAAAAAGATTTCTTGGAATTATGCTTCTCAAAGGGCGAGGCGGGAATAATTTCAAGCGATGATTATGAAGAATACAAATTGTGGCGTTGCTTGGAGAAGTATATTTTGAGTTTTGGCAAAAAACTAC
>Ga0310694_10006967_pt1 | contig 10653 bp, 10 predicted proteins | sample 174DNAGHGhighgp2_FD_203884 | JGI IMG/M metagenome (GOLD analysis project Ga0310694, IMG submission 203884) | Sheep rumen microbial communities from Palmerston North, Manawatu-Wanganui, New Zealand - 1742 DNA GHGhigh gp2 (v2) (version 2) | ecosystem: Host-associated > Mammals > Digestive system... | reverse complement strand
TCTCCCTCTGTGCCAAGGAGGAAAAGATACAATCCGCCCTTGAGCGCATCAAAGCATTAAATTGGTAACAAACAAAAACGACTTAGATATGGAATTAGAACTTCAACCATTGAATTTACCGAGTGAAAATGAACGTCCCTTTGTGATTGCCGGTCCCTGTTCGGCAGAGACAGAGGAACAAGTGATGACCACAGCCCGCGAACTGGCCATGAAAGGCTGCCACAACTTCCGTGCCGGCGTGTGGAAACCCCGCACGAAACCCGGTGGCTTTGAGGGCCACGGTGAACCGGCACTCGTGTGGATGAAGCAGGTGAAGGAAGAGACAAAGATGCTCGTCTCTACCGAGGTGGCCACGCCGGAGCACGTAGAGCTCTGTCTGAAATACGGCATCGACATCCTGTGGGTTGGTGCCCGCACGTCGGCAAATCCTTTCGCCATGCAGGCCCTGGCAGATGCGCTGAAGGGCGTGGATGTGCCAGTGTTTGTGAAGAATCCCGTCAACCCCGACCTCGAACTGTGGGTGGGTGCCCTGGAGCGCCTCAACCAGGCCGGTGTTAAGCGGCTGGGGGCTATCCATCGCGGTTTTTCGAGCTATGAGAAGAAAATCTACCGCAACATGCCGATGTGGCAGATTCCCATCGAGTTGCGTCGCCGTATACCGGAGTTGCCCATGATATGCGACCCCAGTCATATCGGTGGTCGCCGTGAACTGATTGCCCCGCTCTGTCAGCAGGCTATGGACCTGGGCTTCGACGGCCTTATCGTGGAAAGCCACTGCGACCCCGACAAGGCATGGAGCGATGCCAAGCAGCAGGTGACGCCCGACGTGCTCGACTATATACTGGGACTGCTCGTCATCCGTGATGAGCACACCACCACCGAAGGACTCTCTACGCTGCGCAAGCAGATTGACGAACTCGACAACCAGTTGATGGACCTGCTGGCCAAGCGTATGCGCGTGTGCAGGGAGATAGGCCAGTACAAGAAGGAGCACAATATGACGGTGCTGCAGGCCAACCGCTATAACGAGATACTCAACAAGCGTGGCGCACAAGGTTCACTCTGCGGCATGGACCCGGAGTTTGTGGCCCGCGTCTTCGAGAATATCCACGAGGAGAGCGTGCGCCAGCAGATAGAAATCATCAATAAGTAAAAACAGAAGAAACTTTTCAGCTCTATGAAGATATTAGTCATGGGAGCAGGCAAGATGGGAAGTTTTTTCATCGACCTGCTTAGTTTCGACCACGAGGTGGCGGTCTTTGAGAGAGACCCTCGCCGCAAGCGTTTCACCTATAATTGTCAGCGCTTTACGACCTACGACGAGATAGAGGCCTTCAAGCCGGAGTTGCTTATCAATGCCGTCACGCTGAAGTACACGATACCGGTTTTCCAGGAGGTTATCCCTCATCTGCCCAAGACGTGCATCATCAGCGATATCGCCTCGGTGAAGACCGACCTGAAGGAGTTTTACGAGTCTACGGGTATGCCCTACGTGAGTACCCATCCGATGTTCGGACCTACGTTTGCCAACCTGCAGCAACTGTCGGAAGAGAACGCCATCATTATCAGCGAGGGCGACTATATGGGGCGCATCTTCTTCAAGGACCTCTATCAGCGTCTGGGACTCAACATCTATGAGTACACCTTCGAGGAGCACGACAAGACGGTGGCCTATTCGCTGTCGATACCTTTTGTGTCGACATTCGTCTTTGCTGCCGTGATGAAGCATCAGGATGCACCGGGCACCACCTTCAAGCGCCACATGCGTATAGCCAAGGGCGTGCTCAACGAGGACGACTACCTGCTTCAGGAAATCCTCTTCAACCCCTATACCCACGACCAAGTGAGCCAGATTCGTACGGAACTGAAGGAACTGCTGGAGATTATCGACACGAAGGATGCCGAGGGTATGAAGGGCTATCTGACGAAAATCCGCAACAACGTGAAGCGGGACATCGAGATAAAGAAGTGAAGGATTGAAGGATTTAAAGACTGAAGAATTGAAGGACTGAAGCATGATGCTTCAGTCCTTCAGCAGGTCTGGGCGCAGCCGGCGAGTGCGCTCCAAGGCCTGATTGAGTTCCCACTCACGAATCTTGGCTTCATGGCCACTGAGCAGAATCTCCGGCACCTTCCAGCCTTTGTAGTCGGCAGGACGGGTGTAGATGGGTGCTGCCAGCAGGTCGTCCTGGAAACAGTCGGAGAGTGCGCTCTGTTCGTCGCCAATGACACCAGGCACCACGCGCACGATGGCATCGGCAATCATGGCTGCCACCAGTTCTCCGCCCGTCAGCACGAAGTCGCCTATGCTGATTTCGCGTGTGATAAGGTGGTCGCGTATGCGCTGGTCAATCCCTTTATAATGGCCTGCGAGGATAATCAGGTTGCCCTTCATCGAGAGTTCGTTGGCGATGTGCTGGTCAAAGCGCTCCCCGTCGGGCGAAGTGAAGATGACCTCGTCGTAGTCGCGCTCAGCCTTGAGGGCCGTGATGCAGCGGTCTATGGGTTCGCACTGCATCACCATCCCTGCCGAGCCGCCGTAAGGGTAGTCGTCTACCCGCCGCCATTTGTCGAGGGTATAGTCGCGCAGGTTGTGCAAGCGTATCTCTGCCAGTCCTTTCTTCTCTGCACGTGCCAGAATCGACTCGTGCACGAAGCCTTCGAGCATCTCTGGCAGTACGGTTATACTGTCTATTCTCATATCTCGTAAAATGATTTTATGCGTTCGATATAGCGTTCGCCCATCGCCCGTCCGATGTCGTAGACACGTCTCATCTCCTCGGGGGCGTGGGAGATGTGGCCGATGGGCAACTTTTCTTCGGGGCGTATAACGAGACAGCGCCCCTGCTGTTCTGCTTTTCTCACGTAGGCCAGTTCCGCGTTGTACATCACGTGGCGCGTTGCCATGGCCTCTATCATCCTTGGATATTTTCTCAGGGCGAGCCGTATCAGTGGCATCAGCCGGTTGGGGTGCTTTACGTAGCCGTCGGGCTGTGTGAGTACCACCACGTTGCGGTCGTAGCCTGCACCCTCGAAATATTCCAGGGGGATGGAGTCGGCCACGCCACCGTCGAGCAGCGTCAGGCCTTCGAGCCGCACCACCTTAGAGGCCAGCGGCATCGAGGCGGAGGCGCGAATCCAGTCGTAGGTCTCCACGCTGGCCTTGTCCAGCTGCCTGTAGACGGCCTTGCCCGTCTCCACATCGGTGCAAACGGCGATGAATGTCATGGGATTGGTGTCGAAGGCATGGTCGTCGAAGACATCGTACTGTTTTGGCACGATATGGTAGGCAAACTCGCCGTTGAAGTAGTCGCCCGTAGTGAGCAGCGACCTCAATCCGCTGTATCGCGGGTCTTTGGCGAAGCGCATGTTGTAGCGGATGGCCCTGCCTGGCTGCCGTGACTTGTAGTTGCAGCCAAAGGCGGCACCTGCCGAAACCCCTATGAGGCCGTCGGGCTCTACACCGTGCTCCATCATCACGTCGATGATACCTGCGCTGAACAGCCCGCGCATGGCTCCTCCTTCGAGTACTAATCCTCGCTTCATATCGTTTGTTGTGGTTTTACGCTGCAAAGTTACAAATAATTTCTGATATTCGCTGTCCTCCTGCCTGAATTTATTCCCAATAGCTGATGGTGCGCGTCTGTTCCAACTCCATCTGCTGTGGTGCACCGTCGTTTCTGTCGTAAGTGTAGTGCAGCCGGTTGTGGGTCCAGTTGCCGTGGTCGTCGAATGCCGAGTAGTCGTTTTCCTGAGTCATCGTGAGCGAACACTGTCCTGTGGTGTCGTAGATGCGCTGTCGCCGGGTGCTTATCCGCCCGTCGGCATCGTAGGTGTATTCCGTTACGATGCGGTCGCCGCTGACGGTGTCTCTCGCTGTACGGCGGAGCAGTCGCAGGTCTTCGTCGTATTCATAGCCTATCGTGTCGCCTTCCTCAGTACTGGCACTCAGCAGATAGCCGGCAATGGCATATTCGCGGTGGATGAGTTCCGGATCAACGAGGCGACCGGAGGCCTCGAAGCGTTCGGTTCGCCGCTCGCTGACGGGATTCTCCGTGACCACTTCCCTGACGTTTCCAAAGAGTCCCATATTGAGGGCATCCTTGAAGTAGTGGCCCTGGGTAAGATAAAGCACCTGGATGTTGCGCGACTTGTCGGCATCGATGGTATTCGAGAATCTCACATAGCCCTTGGTGGTCAGCTTGTGCAGCGAACCGTCGCCTTTGGCGTAGAGGTTGCCGTGGTCTTGCTGGATTTTGCGCAGCAGGTATTTCTGGTTCTTGTCGAAGAGGGCATAGGTGGAGTAGGGGCCAAGGCTGACGAGTGCTGTCGAGAGCAGTCGTGTGTCGGTGCTGGTGCTCACCACGAGCCTGGCTTTCAGACCGTAGTAGCTGCCGTGGAAGTAGTAGGTGCCAGGCTCACCATCCTCTACGGTCATGGGTTCGAACCCTATTCCCTTGAGGTTGGGCAGGAACACGCTGTCGGGGCCTTCCAGCGGGCAATCCATGAGGCTGAGGGCATGCGGGTCGGTGAAGACCTGAGCCGGCATTGGCAGCGGGCCACAGAGCCAGAGGAGCAGGGCGATGATGAACCGTGTCATTCCAACTCGTATTTCGCCAGAAACTCTTCCTCGCTCATGACGGGTATGCCCAGTTTCTGTGCTTTCTGGAGTTTCGACGGGCCCATATTGTCGCCTGCGAGTATGAATGAGGTCTTGCCACTGATGCTGCCCACGTTTTTGCCGCCGTTCTGCTCGATGATGGCCTTGTACTCGTCGCGGCTGTGGTGAGCGAAGACACCGCTAATGACGATGCTCTGTCCTTCGAGCTTGGCAGAGACGGGACCGCTCTGTGCTGAGAGTTGCATCTGCAGGCCGTAGCCACGCAGCCGTTCCACTATTCTGAGGTTCTCATCATTGTGGAAGTAGCTGATGATGCTCTTGGCCATCACCTCGCCTATGCCCTCTACCTCCTGCAGTTCTTCGAGGCCTGCCGACATCAGTGCGTCGATGCTCTTGAAATGTCGCGCCAGCAGTCGGGCGTTGGTCTCACCTACAAAGCGTATGCCGAGTGCGAAGACCACGCGTTCGAAGGGCACGTTTTTCGATGCGGCTATGCCGTTGACAATCTTCTGTGCCGACTTGGTGCGCGAGCCGTCGCCATTGATCTGCTGCACCTGGATGTCGTAGAGGTCGGCCACGTTATGGATGAGTCCCTGCCGCCAGTAGTCGTCGATGGTCTCTGGTCCCAGCGAGTCGATGTTCATGGCCTTGCGGGCTATGAAGTGCTCTATGCGCCCTTTGATTTGCGGTGGACAGCCAGTGTCGTTGGGACAGTACCATGCTGATTCGCCTTCATAGCGCACCAACGGAGTGCCGCATTCGGGACAGCGCTTGATAAACGTCACTGGCTGTGCGATGATGGGGCGCTGGTCGATGTCCACACCTACGATTTTGGGGATAATCTCTCCGCCTTTCTCTACATAGACATAGTCGCCGATATGGAGGTCGAACGAGCGGATGAAGTCCTCGTTGTTGAGCGTGGCACGCTTCACGGTGGTGCCTGCCAGTTGTACGGGGTCCATGTTTGCCACGGGGGTGACGGCGCCGGTGCGTCCTACCTGATAGGTCACTTCGTTGAGACGGGTGCAGGCGCGCTCAGCCTTGAACTTGTAGGCGATGGCCCAGCGTGGACTTTTTGCCGTGAATCCCAGTGCGCGCTGCTGCCTGAGTGCGTTCACCTTGAGCACAATGCCGTCGGTAGCCACGGGCAACTGTTTGCGGGCGGTGTCCCAGTAGTTGATGAAGTCGTAGATCTCCTGGAGTGTCTTCACCTTCTTCATGCCTTCCGATATCTTGAAGCCCCACTGCCGCGCTGCCTCCAGGTTCTCGTAGTGACCCTCGGCAGGCAGTTCCTCGCCCAGGAGATAGTAGAGATAGGCATCGAGTTGGCGGCTGGCTACGAGACTTGACTTCTGACTCTTCAGTGTGCCGCTGGCGGCATTGCGCGGATTGGCGAAGAGGGGTTCTCCGGATTCCTCGCGCTCCTTGTTGAGCCGTTCGAAGACGCGCCACGGCATCAGAATTTCGCCCCGAATCTCAAACTCGCGAGGGTAGGAGGGCACAGCAAAGAGATCATTGCCGTCTGTAGGCGGTGCAAGCACCAAGGGAATCGAACGGATGGTCTTTACGTTGGCCGTCACATCGTCGCCGTGCACGCCGTCGCCTCGCGTTACTGCCTGTGTCAGACGGCCATCGACGTAGGTCAGTGAGATACTGAGTCCGTCGTACTTCATCTCGCAGCACACCTCGAAGTCTTCGCCTGCCAGTCCTTTCCTGACGCTCTCGTACCAATCTGCCACGTCCTGCTCGTTGTAGGTGTTTGCCAGCGAGAGCATCGGGTATTTGTGTTCCACTTGGCGGAACTCTTCGTTCAGGTCGCTGCCCACGCGCTGTGTAGGCGAGTTGGGGTCGGCCATCTCTGGGTGGCGAGCTTCCAAGTCCTGTAGCTCGTGCATCAGGAAGTCGAAGTCTTGGTCGCCGATGGTCGGCTGGTTCAACACGTAGTAGCGATAGTTGTGCTCGTGCAGTTCCCTGCGGAGCTGTTCTATGCGTTGTCTTTCATCCATGTTTTCAGTTGTTTTGGTTGCAAAGGTACATATTTTAATTGATAATCAAAGGCGAGTGGAGATTTTTTCTCCACTCGCCGCTCAAATTATTACCATCTTTTACCATCTATTACCATCTTCCTCCGGGCATCTGTCCTCCGCCCATGCCGCCTCCGCCCATCGAGCCGCTGATGCCTGTGCTGGCAGTTACGTCGACCGACTGCGAGCCGCTGCCGATAGTGCATCCAGTCACGAGGTTGTAGAAGGCCGTGCCGCCAGTGAGTTCACAACCTGCGCGGAGGGTGTAGGTAGAGCCGCTCTTGAGCACGGGCGATGAAATCATCAGTGCGGTGCCCGAGTTGGCCGTTGGGGTGGTGTAGCCGAGGATGGCCGTAGTGCCGTTGAGCAGTCCGATTCTGGTGCCCAGCGATGCCGAGACGGAGATGCAGGCTTGTTTGGATGAAGAAGATATTTCCTGCATGCCACCGCCTACAGCTATCACTGTGCCACCGTTGATGTATGCTGTATATCCCTCAGCAGCGTCAATACCGCACTCTGGCTGGCTGCCGCCCTCGGCGATGACCACGCCGCCGTTGATATAGAGGTTCTTGTTGGAGTCTATGGCATCGTTGTTGGTGGCACGGGCATACACGTAGCCGCCTTCTATATAGAGATCGCCTGCTGTGTTGATGGCGTCGTCGTAGGTGTAGCACTCTACGGTGCCTGCGGTGATATACATCTTGCCCTTGCTCTCAATGCCTTCCGTGCCGTCGCCGCTGCCTTCGCAGCGCACCTGTGTCTGTCCGCCCTTGATGTAGATGTCACCGTCGGCCTTGATGCCCTTTGGCGATGTGCTGCCCTGATTGTCCTTCTGGCGCTTGCCGGTGGTTATCACGCGTATGGTGCCGTCGTTGATGCGTATCTCGCCGTCGCTGTTGATGCCCTTGCCGCCAGTGCCCGTCGACTTGACGTTCAGTTCACCGCCGTTGATGTTCACCACGCTGTCGGCTTTCACGCCGGCACAGGCAGAATAGTCGTTGTCATCTGAGTCCCATTCATAGCCGCCACTGGTCATGATTGTCGTGCGACCGCCGTCCATGCGGAACTCGCCGTCGGTGGATATGCCTTTGTCGGCCGTGCCGGTGATGTTGACATTGATTACACCGCCGCTCACGATTACGGCATCATTGCCGCGGATGCCATTGCCTGCCGAAGCGTCTACGTAGATATTGGTCTTGGGCATCGTCCTGACGTAGTCATCGCTGCGGATGCCGGCCTTGCAGTTGGCATCGACTTCCAGATAGCCGGAGCCGCTGAACACGAGTTGCCCCTCGCTGAAGAGGCAGGCCTTCATATCCTCGGTATCGGTAGCGTCGGCATATTTCGTACCGTCGGTCAGATAGTTCTTCGTGCCGTCGTTTACCACTACGAAGGTGCGCTTCTTGCTCTGGTTGTTGATGGCGGCACCGTCGGGATTGGTTATGCTTACGCTGTTGAGCACGATGGCCTGTTTCTTGGTGCTGTAGAGTTTGAAGAAACCGTCGCTGGTCTCACCAGTAAGCACGTATCTGATGACCTCCGAGCCATTGTTGGTGGCCACAACGTCGTTGCCGCTTACGGCTACGATGCCACCCTCGTCGCCACTCACCGTGGCACTGCCCGAGTTGCTGAATGTGATGGTGATGGTGCGGGCAAAGGTGGTGTTCTCGATGTAGTCGTCATCCTCGCTGTTCACAGTGAGGTCTTCCGAGAGGGCGTTCTTGTTGAACGCCACGCTAAACGTGGTCACGTCGCCGTCGCTCGATACGCCGCTGACCACATTGTCGGCGGTGCTCTTCGTCGTGCTGTTGTCATCACTGCTCTCTGTTGTCGCTGAGGTTGCCTGGGTCCATGTCGACTCATTCCAACTGTCGTCTTTTGTGCAGGCGGCGATGGCGAATGCTACCATCGTCAACATCCAAAATCGGTTCATCTTCTTCATGTCGTTTTCAATTTTTTATTCGTTGATTCTTTGATTTTATGCTGCAAAGGTAGTCGTTCCTGTTGGATGATACTATTTTTTTCAGTGAATTGCCGGTTTTATTCAGCGAATATCATTACCTTTGCACCCATGTTGCATAATCCGTTTCTTATCCTGCGACTCCTGCTGCACGTCAGGTGTCCCAGCCGCCAAACCGACATGGTGGCCGTCAGCGACGGCTTCTGGCTGCGGCGGGGCTACGAGGCGCTGACATTCTTCGGCACCATCGTCACCCATTCGCAGGAGGAGGCCGACATGCTGAACGCCCGATTCTCTGCTCTCAAGCACCACGAGATGATTCATCTGCGGCAGGCACAGTCGACGGGCGACTCCTGGCTGCGCTTCTACTTATTATATATATGGTATTGGCTCAAGGCCCAGCGCTACTGCCGACGGCTGCCCAATGCGGGCTATCGGCTGAACCCCTTCGAGATAGAGGCCTACCGACACATGAACGACCTCGGCTATGCCGACCGCTGCCGCAAGGAGGGGGCTACGGAGTGGCGCATCTATGCCGCCATGCCGCTCGATGAGAGAAGGAAATTCTTGTACAGACAGTAAATCTTAAAAGAGTACATATCACAGTGTCAAACAAAAAACTTCAAGCGCACAGCGCTATCTTCCTGGCCAACTGCATCTTTGGCCTTGGTGTTCCCGTTACAAAACTGCTGCTCGACGATTGGGTCACGCCGATGGGCTACATGGCCTCGCGCAGCCTCGGTGCAGCACTCGTGTTCTGGCTCATCGCCGCCTTCCTGCCCAAGGAGCCTGTAGGACGGCGCGACCTGGTGACTATCCTCTTTGGCGGACTCTTGGGCTTTGTCATCTCACAGACGCTGACGGCATGGGCACTCGACTTTACCAGTCCTGTCTATTTCTCGCTCATCGCCACACTCACCCCGGTGGCTGTCATGCTCTGTGCCGCCCTCTTTATCGGTGAGAAAATCACGCCCCTCAAGGCGCTTGGTGTGCTGCTGGGCATTGGCGGAGCCGTGCTCATGGTGCTCATGAGCCAGTCGATGGGTTCGGGGAAGAACGACCTGCTGGGCATCGTGCTCGCACTACTCAGCGTACTCACCTGGGCCATCTATCTCATCATCACCCGCAAGGTGGCTGCCAAGTACTCGCCGGTCACGCAGATGAAGTACGTGTTCCTCATATCGGCTGTCGTCACCGTGCCTATGGCCCTGCCCGAACTTCCGCTCTGTGCGCTCTACACGTCGGCAGTAGCGTGGAGTGGGGTGGTAGAGATGCTTTTCATCGTCCTCGGTGCTACGGCGCTCGGTTACTTCCTCATCCCCTTCGCCATGAAATATCTGCAGGCCACCACCGTCAGCATCTATACCAACCTACAGCCAATGGTGGCCTCGTTTGTGGCCATCATCCTCGGACAGGACATGCTCACCTGGGACAAGCCCGTGGCTGCCATCCTGGTACTTCTCAGTGCCTATATCGTTACCGTGGTGACTGCGAAGGACTGACCTTCTTGACCACGCGGCAAGGGTTGCCCACGGCTATCGAGTCGGCGGGGATATCCTTTATGGGTTTGCGGCGCTCGATATAGTCGGTGGGGTGGTTGGGGGTAAGAAACTGGCAGTTGGGCCCCACCTGGGTGTTGCGCCCGATGGTGATCAGTCCGCCGTCGAGCATCGTGCCGTTGTAGTTGATAAACACGTTCTCGCCCAGCTTGATGCCGTGTGGAGAATTTTGTGAAAACGGACCCCTGAAAACAGAGAAATGGTCTGCTAATAACAAGGAGTTTATTAGCAGACCAAAGTCGTCATTTTGGAGGGGTCATTTTTGACCGTTATCAAACTCTCTTTTTACTTCTTTCTGGGGCAAAGCCTCGGATGGCGACGCTGCATCCTGAACTACAGACTCGAATACTCCGACTGGGCATCGAAACAGGGGCAGTCCTTGTGGACGTTGGGCAGGTCGCGGTGGCCAAGGATGCGGGCATCGGGATGTGCTTTCTTCAGACGGCGCAGCAGTTTTAGCAAAGCAGTCTTCTGCGCTTTCGTTCTCGT
>Ga0310694_10006966_pt1 | contig 10653 bp, 13 predicted proteins | sample 174DNAGHGhighgp2_FD_203884 | JGI IMG/M metagenome (GOLD analysis project Ga0310694, IMG submission 203884) | Sheep rumen microbial communities from Palmerston North, Manawatu-Wanganui, New Zealand - 1742 DNA GHGhigh gp2 (v2) (version 2) | ecosystem: Host-associated > Mammals > Digestive system... | reverse complement strand
ACACGGCAATCCCCATTTGTGCCAATTTTCATCCGCTCTGGTGTGGTGTAGGATTTCTTGTGAGATTTGCTATAGTGATTGTCCATAACTATTCGGTTCTAATTGGTGATAAAATTGGGTTACAGTTCCTGTCCTATCGAAAATTCCACTACAGGATTGTCTTTGTAGAGGGTGTAAATGGTCAGCTTGTTGTCCACTCTCGAATATCTGACGCACTCAGGCAAGTGGTATTTTTTTGAACGGCGAATCACAGGTGTGTTCCTTATTTCCGTTTCGATGACATTGAATATCGAATCCATATCTTCCTGCTTGATCCCTGTCTTAGGACACCAATAGTTAACCGCAGAAAGCAGTCTGTACAACCAAGCAGGACGCTTACTGTTTTTCGTGAATATCTTGACATTCAGTTCCATATCTTTTCGGTTTTAATTGGTGATGAAAGTCCGATTTTCCAGAGCTTCTGTTGTCCCCGTATGTTGCGGATAGGCTCTTTGAACTTGAAACAGTCCTTCACCGGCCATCTGTATCCGGTGAAAATAGGAGTGTCTGATATTTCCGGTTCACCGAACACCACAACACCCACGATACATTTGAACAAATCGTCCATTCTGGCTTCAAATAGGAAGCAGTCGTAGATTTGCTTCGACACTTTCACTATCGCGTTCATGGGTTTGGCTCCGGCATGGATCAGAACGGGCTTGCCTATAAGGTGCTCGGGCAGGCGATAACTTCTGAACTCGTATGCTTTCAAACCGGAAACAAGCAATGATGCGTACGGCTGCATGACAGTAAGCACATCAAAAAAACCTCGCAGCACACTGTTTTGTTTGCACAACCCGTGTTCACGGATAAATTCGTCTAATGCTTGTGTATTCATAATTCAGCATTTTAATTATGAATTGCCATTTCGTTCAGCACCTCCGCCTTCGCGCTGCACGCCTCCTTCTTGTGGCAGAACTCCGCATACACGCGGGCGAGCGCGTCCGGGGAGATGCGGTTGAAGCTGTCGGCCTTGGCGGCACGGCAGGCGATGGCCTTCACGTAGTCCATGCTCGCGTTGGTCACGCCGCGCAACTCCAGCCAGCGGTAGATGGCGCGGATCACGCCCTTGCGCCGGCGGTCCAGCGTCACACGGTCGGGGTCGCCGTCAGGCTTCCGGTCTGTGCGCTCCGCACGGCTGTCGCGCCGGTCGTGCCCGACGAGCGTGCCCTGCAGGAACTCCGTCAGCTCGCGGCACTCTAAGTAGGAGAGCTCGGAGGTGTGGCAGGTGCGGCCTTCGGTGAACTCCAGCACCACATCGGCCATCGCCTCCTTGTCAAGGCCCAGTTGCCCGGCCAGCCACCACAGTTTGCGGTTCTGGTCGGCGGTTCTAAGATTGGTTTTCGTCTTTTCCATAATGATACGTTTTTCGGTGTAGAGACGCAAAATTTTGCGTCTCTACCGCGTGGAACATAATGAAATCCTAACCTTCTTTCTCAGGCTGATTCGCGGGAACTTCCCGGACTTCAGCAGCCGGATGAACTTCTCCTTGGCGACGAGGCCGTACATGCCGCCGCACACCACGCCGTTGTTGTCGTAGAAACTGATGTTCCTGACTCTTGGATAATAAACTGTTGTACTCATAATTGTTGGGATTTTTGGTGATTATTTAAGTGAATTATCGATTATTCAAGCCAATGATCTGTGACCCTTCCTCCCAGATGGTATATACCCCGCCGTTCTCGCCTATGAAACGGCCTTTGCTGTAGGCGCGGTAGCCTTCCACCCAGATTTTCAGCGAGGCATCGTACATCACGCTCTTGGCGGCGCGGCCGCTGGGCAGTTTGCCGTCGGCGTGCGAGATGAGGATCAGCAGCTTGCTGGCCAGTGTCTGTTTCAGTGCCAGGTAGCTGCGGTAGTCCAAGCCGGTGTACTGGAAACTGTCGATGATCACGAAGTCCGCGCTGCGCCGTTTGGCCAGCCGTTCCTTCAGCGCATCCATCGGTTCGCTCACCACCTGGAAGCGGCCGCGCTCCACATCCTGCAGCTGTGCGATCTTGTTGCGGAACGTCAGCGAGGTGCCCTCCTCCAGACTGTCGTACAGCACCTTGCCGAAGCGGCTCAGCTCGCGGCACAGCTGCACCGCAAAGGTGCTCTTGCCGCTGCCCGACTGCCCCCACACTATCCACGTGCCCACGCGCTCCGGGCAGCCGAACGCCTCCAGCCACGCCCCCTCGAAGGGGAACGTCTCGTAGCTCTTCCGGCAGATGTCCGTCACTGACAATGCTTTTCTCATAGTCTCGTGCGTTTAGCGGTTGGCTTTCATCAGTTCGTCATAGATGCGGCGGGGCGAGTTGTCGCACTGGGCGATCAGCCGCTGTATGTTCACCCCCGCGCCGGCGTTGGCCTTGGCAATGAGGGCGGCGTGCAGCCGTTTGAACTCCTGTGTCTCCTTCTCGCTCTCCGGAGTGGCACGCTGGTAGCGGCTGCCGTAACGGCTGAAGATCTCCTCGTAGCCCACCTTCTTGTACTCAATGCTGCGGCGGATCTTCTCCCTGAGACCGTCGGCGCCCATCATATACCACCCGCAGCAACGCTCGGTGGCGTTCCAAAGGGCTTTCAGTTCCAAAAAGGCGGCATAGTCCAGATCTCCGGCTTCGTCCAATATCACCAGCGGACGGGGCAGGCTCCGCAGATAAAACACCAAATCTGCGTACACATCGTTATATGTTCCTACGCTTCCCACCCCGAACTCCCTGGCGATTTGGCGGATAAGTCTCTGTTTGGTCTTCACTTGCGAACAGTCAATATAGACGGCGTTGGCGTGGTTGCGCACATAGCAGCGGGCGGTGTAGGTCTTGCCGATGTCGGCCACGTCACACAGCATCCGGCTGCTGCCGTTGTCCTGGCAGAACTGCAGCTGCCCGGTCACGAACTCATACACCGGGGTAATGGCGGTCTTCCATTCCGGCAGCGCGTTCAGCGTCACCTCTAATTTGCGGGCGATGCTGATCCAGTTGCTGTCGCTCAGCACCCGTTCCCAGTCACCGCGCATCACACGGCTGTACTGGCTGCTGCTAATTCCCAATGCCACGGCGAACTTCGCGTCGCTGGCGTAGTGCGGACGGCGTTCTTTCATCGCCTCCACAACCTTTTCCTTGATTTCCTTACTGATGTTCATTGTATTGGTGTTTTAATTGTATTTTTGCCGAAAATTTCCCGATTATGGTTGTTAATGCGTCAATTAATGTCTATACATGGCTTACTAATTTTGAAGATCCTGCTTTTCAGAAGGTCTTTGAAGATTCTTCATGCGGATTGCTTCCTCTCTTGAAGCTTTACAGGACTGAGCTGAAGTGCCGCAGTTCCCGATTCCTTCATACCATCTCTGAACAGGATGAGACGGATGGCGTTGGTCGGTGCGGCGTTTCCATTCTATTGTCGGTTCAAACTCAATCCCCGGAAAACTGTTTTCGCTTTCTGAAACTTTTTGAATCGCTTGCAGCAGTGATTGACATGCTTCCAGAACCGATTCAGAAGTGTGAATTTGTGCTGACTGAAGCGTGACTTCGATTCCGTTTAATCTGATTTCTAATTTCATAATTTTGGTGTTTTAATTGTGATTTAACTGATATTTCTATATGCTTTCAATGGCGTATTCGGCATAGTCGGCCACCGCGTAGCGCTCCAGTAGCTCATCGATGCTCTCATCCGCCGGACGCGGGGAGGCGGGTGGAACAAGGCTCGCGCCTCCAACCTCCCCGGCGGCGGACCCTTGCAGGGTTACATCCGATGCTTTCCCTGGCAGGCAGTCCAGAGCATCCGGCATCTCGGCCGGTAGAACTTTGATGTTGGCTATGTTGTCCTTGCCTTCGCGGACAAATTTGTCGAACTTGCTGATATACTTGCTTTGCTCGGTCATCGCGACGGTGTCGGCCTCCGTCCATTCCGCCTGTGCCGTGGTGAAGGTGGCAATCTGTGCGGCTTTGCCCACATACTGCCCGCCCTGGTACAGATAAACTTCGCCGATGGTGCCGTCAGTGTCATCCAGCCAGTAGGCGTCCACGCTGTAGTTGCCCGGCTTTAGCCGCTTCAGCACCGACAGGCTCTCCAACTGGTAGTCGGCATACTGCACTTGCACATACTGGTTGCGCTGGATCCTGGTGGATGTGTGGTTTCCGATGTAGCGAAGCAACAGGCTGCGGTTCATCGGTTTCAGTTGCGGGTTCAGATTTTCGAGGAACACCTGCATACGGGTCTTCCCCGGATAGGTCTTCTGGTCGCGGTGCAGGCCGTTGTTGTAGGCCTCAATCATATCCATATCGTCAGCCACCAACTGTTCGTAGCTGTAGGTTTTCTCCTTGATTTCGTAGCGGTCGGTCTGATCGTTGTAGAACCGCTCGCCCTCTGTCTGGTTCACCGGCAGCTTGGCATACCAGCGGCCGATGCCGTCCTGATAGCGTTTCTCGTAGCCGTACTTCTTGGCGCGATTGAACTGCTCAGCGTGTTTCTCCTGCGAGTTCGTGGGGGCGCACCAGCGCACGAACGGGAACAGGTTGCCCGCCCGCATCAGGTCGTCTTCGAACTGGTTCACCAAGTGGTTCTCCACCTCCATCTCCAAAGGAAGACCGAGGTGCCGGCGGTCGAGGAACCGGAACATATCGCGCAGGCAGCCGATATACAGATCCGTGTCTTTCTTGCGGCTGTAGGCCGCGCCGATGAGGGCGCCGCTGCACACGTCGTATGCGTAGTAGGCCTTCACGCGGTTGCCGTCGTGCATCTTGCGAGGCAGGTCACGGTCATCGAGACTCACCTTGCTCAAGCTGAACATCGCGTTGTGGCGGTGGTGGTGCGGACGGCTCAACGCGCCGAACTTGTGGTAGCTCATCCGGATGCTGTCGATCAGCACCTTGTTCTCGGGCGCGTTCACGATGTTCCACACCGTGCTCTCGCTGATGGTGAGGGGGGCGCCGTTCTCATCGGTGAAGTCGCGGCGGTCGAAGATCTGTCCCGTGCGGCTATCCACCACATCGATGCCGGCGGCCAGAAACTGCATATACTGTGCGTGTACCCAGTCGGCATACGGGTTGTTTTTCTGGCAGTAGAGCGAAAGAATCATCCACTTCACCGCCTCCGTGACTTTCCGGCTGTTCTGGTTGCAGTAATTCTTGTGTATAAGACTCTCATAGTCGGGATTGCCGTTGTGGAAGTAGGCATTATAGCGGTCGCGCAGGCGGCGGTCGTTCGATGGCAGCGTGTGCGGATAGCGGTCGCGGTTCACGGCGTTCACGTCAGCGCTCACGCTGGCGAAGAGGCCGTTTTTGCGGTTGCCGCTGATGTTGCAGGCATCGCGGCGGCCCTTGCGGATGGTCAGCATTTCGTGCACCGCGTTCAGCACGATGGCGTTGTTGTAGTACTCGGTCTGCACGTGCGCGGGCAGGGGTCTTCCGTCGGTCAGCTGGTAGTCAGCGTAGAAGCTGCGGGCGTCGGCATCCTCGCGTATAAGGCTCTCAAACACCGAAATCTGCGGCGCACCCTCCTTCACGGCGGCTTCGCCACGGTTGGCTAATGCGCGGTCCACCTTGCTCTTGAGGTTCATCGGCAGCGTGTCGTAAGCCACCACCGCCGGAATGCCCGGAGCGGACCGGTGCAGCACCTCGATGCGCTGCCGTGCCACATTCTGGTCATAGGTACCGCGCTTCATGATGCCGCTTTCCCAAAGGAAACGCGCCTCAAAGCCCAACCGACCGTTATATGATAGCAATGTATTCATTATCCGTCTCCTTATACTATTCGTAAATGGGGATTCCGCCGTAGTCGCGCACGGCCACCGCCCTGATGTTGCGGGCCGTCTGGCTGTCGCCCTTGCCGTTCAGCACGTTGCTCACCCAAACGGGCGACACCTTGAACCTCCGCGCCAGCTGCAGCCCCGTGCCCTTCTTCGTCCATACCCTCTTCGGTGTTTTCTCCATTGTAACTTCGTTTTGAAATTTTCGTATTTTTACACACCAGTTTTATTATTAAACTGCGCAGCAAAATTAGAAAAAAATCTAATCGGCCGGCTATATTTTGAGAAAAAAATCTACTTTTAAATGGATACAAAGTCTAACTTGTTGATTTTCATAAAAGAAAAAAATCTATCCAAGACAGATTTTTATAAAAAAACAGGTCTGTCAAATGGTTTTTTGGACAAAGGTGGTAGTGTTACATCGGCAAATTTAGAGACAATTCTAAATACTTTTCCGGAAATTTCGCTGGATTGGTTAGTCACAGGACGCGGTCCGATGCTCCGTAGTGACCTTCCGGTGGCGCACCCCGTGACGGAGCCCGGCGCTGGCATCCCGCTCATCCCCATTGAGGCTATAGCGGGCATTCCTGCGAGCGAAAGCATCGCCGTCCGTTTCATCGACTGCGCCCAATACGTTATCCCAGAGTTCGCCAACCTCAACGTGGAGTATATGATCAGAGTTTCCGGTTCATCCATGTATCCTAAATATAGTAACGGGGACATACTCGCCTGCCGCCGCGTGCATGACGTGCTTTTTTTCCAGTGGGGCAAAATCTATGTCATCGACAGCAGCCAGGGCGCACTGGTCAAGCGCGTATTCCAGGACGAGGATCCCGACCGCATACTCCTGGTGTCCGACAACCGCGAGCATTATCCGCCGTTCAGCATCCCCAAGAGCGATATCCGCAGTCTGAGCATTGTGGTGGGTGTGATCCGTCTGGAGTAGCGCACGGGTGTACCCTGCGCACACCTCCCGCACACACCTCTACAGCACCCCCAAAAGACGCACACACGCGCCAAAATCGGCAAAAATAGGTTATAACACTGATATTAAGCTGTTTAAGACCGATTCAAAGGTGCAAAAGAGGTGGAAAACACCCCACTCATTTCCTTGTTTTTGCCGAGTTACGTGAAAAATTTGGCGCAAACACCCTTTTCAATCCGACTTTTCCAACACAAAAAATGTAAGTCTGTTGTAAGTCTGTTTGTAAGTCTATTGTCAGTCTGTCGGCAAAATCGGGTACAAATCGCGCCCGTTGCAACATTCTTTCAAAGGTATAAAAAGGCGTTCGGATCCGTGTAATTCCACCCGTTTCCGCCCATCCACTAAAGCACACGAATAAGCCCGCAGAATCGGCCATTTACAGCCATTCCACGGGCAAAATACAACCTCGGCAAACCCCGATTAAACTTTTGCTACAGAAAACGGGCTCCTCGCCCGTCAAAAATTAAACCAAAGTATAAGTTTTGGTACAGTTTGTTTTGTTTCAGCCTTCCGGCAAAATTCAGTATAACCCGCTGTTTTTCAGGCAATTTTCGGGCAAAATTTAAAAACATCCTTTGTACAACTTGTTCTGGGCCCCTTACAAGCAAGGGTAGTATTCTCCTTCAGGTAGCTTTCCCTTGCAAAGATAGACATTCCCCTTATCGTCAATTCCACCCTCATACCCTTTTATCTGGATGTGTTCCGCAAGGAACTCCACCATAAGATATTCCTTGCCCGTGAATGTGGGGGTGGAAAGGACGCTATACATCAAATTTTCATCCATCGTTTTTAGATTCATCGCGACGTAGTTTAACAGGTTATTCGCCAATGAATACTTCTCCAGACTGTCCGCGTCTAACCCGATCCCCATAACTTGCAGGACCTGCCTTCCTATAAAGGCTCTCGAACTGAATGTCAACAGTGGAGCGTTGTGGCGTTGCCTCAACACAACCTTGAACGCTTTTAACCGAATAGTCGTTAGTTTTTTCCTTCTTACGGTTTCTTTTGGCGAAGTACTCTTCAGTATAACGGTTTATTAAAACGTTTTTGCTATCCGTTGGATAGGTTTTGTCACCATTGCCATCGACAAAGATTACGGACTTGGCAGGTTTTGAAACATAGATACCGTCTTGTTTGTATTCTTCGGCCAATTCACGACCGAACTCATACAGAACATGGAAATCAAATCTACTATTATCCATCTCTCTTCCATGACAATAGACAATATAAGACGGGGCGAATATATTCCCGACACTGTATTGGCTGTTATAAACAACACTATATACTGGAGTGTACGCATATTTTGACGCTTTCAATCGTTGAAGAAGTTCAGTGTCCTTGGCCTTGTTTCTGCTCATAAGCCATGAATCCATGTTGTTTTTATCAGCAATCTCACAATCCTGTGTCTCACACCACTTCTCGTATTGTGGAGTCAAATCATTACTAGGATTGTCCGAGAATATTTCGTTCCGACTGGCCGAAACAATGATGAAACCCTGCTGTCCATGTTGTAGAATACAATTTATTCCTTCTTCGTCAATCCGTCTCAAACCTTTTCTAAAAGCAGTCAACATTGTTGATTGTGTTGTCATAATATCATACGGCGACTTACAATCAACAGGGTTCAAACGTGTATAGTCTCCATAAAATTCGGGGGAGTCCGTCATTTTGGCGAAGTCAGCAATCGTGCCTTTCAATTTCCTGTAATCCGGCACAATCAGTTTCCCATCCACATCCAGTTGCGGTTCCATTTTCGCACATTCGTTATTCATATTCCACATAGCTATTGCGGATTCGTAATGCATGTTGAAATATGGGTTTCCGGGATTAGCACACATGAATTCGTAGAAATCATCAACCAGTTTATTGTCCATCACGTCTTTGTAATGACCATGACGACAATATCTATTGGTTTGGAGTTCCACACAGGTTTCAAAATCCTTTCCCTTTGTAGCCGTATCTCTTATATGGATGTGAGGAACGTGTTCAAGGTCATCCGTGCGGACATACACCTCAAACTCCTTTTGCTCACCCACAAAGCCAATACGAGCCATCTCTTCAAACGGCTCCACCAAACTGTTTTTTCTTTTTTCGCTCATCTTGATGTTAATTTTTCGTAATCTGTTTCTCCTTTGCTGGCAGGGTGCTCATCAGCCCACCTTGTTTCAATGTTCAACATCGTACCAGTTTTTGTGTTACCAATCGCAGGAATCTATATTTCCAATCACATCTCCATGGGTGTAGGGGCCTTCGTGGATCAGACCTTCGTTGTCTATGCATCCAATAACCTTCCCATGAGAATAAGGGCCTTCATGAATCAGACCATCCTTGTCAATGCAGTAGTTCACTGCCCCATGGTCGTAGGGTCCTTCGTGGACCAGTCCATCTGAATCTATCTTATACCGCGAGAAATCGTGGTCATACGGGCCTTCATGAACCAGTCCGAGGACATCAGCTTTGCAAGCCACTTTGCCGTGTTTGTACGGTCCTTTTTTAATGAAGAATGATTTAATAAAATCCAGAATCATAAAGATCCTCCTTTCTTGGACATAATGTCCTTTTTTAACAAGTTGTTTCTCTTTTCCATAATTTTATTGATTTGATTTGATTTATTATTAATTATTTCCTTAACCTCATCGAGTATGCCTACCAATTTAGTCCAATACACCTCATGATCAAAATGTGGTGGTGTGTGTGTGAGGAAATGCGATTCATACACATCTTCGCAACTCGGACAATAAGTTTGAATGTACCAAAAGCCTTTTTCCCCATTGCCATGTCCGTACCAAGCTGTAATATAAGATACATTTCCACAAAAAGGGCATTGATATGTGTATTCCTCATACTGCCAGCAATGGATCAATTCTGCGATAGAGATTTCTTCCGCATAGAAAGTCCCACCCAAAAAGCCTGCCGAAAAACGTGATATTTTCTCTGTATAAAGATCTGGGTGTTCAAAAACAGTTTGTCTGTTTTGAAAAGGCACTGAAAAAGGATTACCATAGAGTTTCGTGTCAATAAAATAGATCGTGTTATTAATCAAGTTCTTCACCAGAACTGATTTCAAATGAAGACTCTCAGCTAATTTTTCAGCAAAACAATTAAGGCCAAAGCGACCCAAACCGCTAACCTCAACAGACAACGATTTCGCATCATATTGATCGCCATTATCTCCGACATATCGTCCAATGAAACAATGTCCAACTGAGTATGCCTCTACATGTTCGTTTTTGTCAAACCCAAGAAACCCAGAATTGAGTCTATGTTTTCGTATTTTTTCCTCTACAAATATTGCAGCTTGTTTAACCATATTGACGACCTCTGAATATCGTTCTTCGTCAATTACTGTCGGCAACGTCACCACCCCTCCCCTGAACTGGGAATTGTCGCATCGTCCATCATGAACCGACTTATCTAAGGAATAGGCATTCTTATTGATACGGCATTCGTTCAAGTATCCGCCACGTTGGAAACCACAACCATTCGGCATCGGTTTGCCAGTTGGGTGAAAATATTTAATTTCACGAATGCGTCTTGGGGAGCATCTCTCAATCATAATTCTATCACATCTCTGTTTTTTGATGGCAAAAGTACACATAACTGCAATATAATCAACGCTTTATATGTCTCCAAAATGAATACACATGTTTATCCGATTTGAATACAGAACATACTGTCATTAAGCTTTCTCACCACCCGCCCGCTTTCTGATATGAGCGGACACAATGTCCGAATAGTACTTGAAGAAATCGAAATCCAAAGCGATGGATATTCGCATAAGCAGCTCACAATCAATATTGGCCTTTCTGAAAATCTTATATAAATGAGGCCGGGTACACGAAATCTCATCTGCAAACCATGTCGCTTTTCGCCCATCCTGTTTCAGCTGTTTTAGGATGAG
>Ga0310694_10006963_pt1 | contig 10656 bp, 10 predicted proteins | sample 174DNAGHGhighgp2_FD_203884 | JGI IMG/M metagenome (GOLD analysis project Ga0310694, IMG submission 203884) | Sheep rumen microbial communities from Palmerston North, Manawatu-Wanganui, New Zealand - 1742 DNA GHGhigh gp2 (v2) (version 2) | ecosystem: Host-associated > Mammals > Digestive system... | reverse complement strand
TTTGAATTTGTTGGCTTTGTACCTATATGGAAGGAGTTTGTAGCGGACACGGGTGAGGAATTGTTTTGTGCTGTTAATACATTTGCGCAGTCCACTTGTATGCCTTCTTACGAACTTGCACGGATGCAATATCGCATTGCCGAATCGGTATTCTTTTGAGCCTAATATACGTCCCTGCTTGTATTTTATGAAATCGTAAAAGGTTTTGTAGCTATAGTTGTCAGGCTTCAGACCTCGTCGGATACAGGCTTGGTGGTACACCACAATGTTCCAGTAAAGGCATATGTAATTATCACCGTTGTGGCTTACTGATTTGTCAGATATTCGGTAATTGTATAGTATATTGTCCAGAACAACCCATTTTCCGACCTCCTCCATAAGCAGAAGCAGTTCTTGATCGTCACCGTAAGGATTATTTTTGTTTAGTTTTTGAGTTTTAATGTAATACGATTTCTTGAATGTGGCGAAAGCCTCTGGTTGAAAATCGCCGTGAGTGAGGTAACTTTCGCCAGATGGTATTTGTAGCAGTCGGCTTTGGCTTCGGACATTCATCTGCTCGTCACACAAGTTGTGGCGCGAGGATATGATAGCTGCGTCTGGATTATCTCTGTGAGCCTCAACCATACACTTCATGGCATTAGGCAAGATGGTGTCGTCAGCATCAAGAAATCCAAATATTTCACCATGACATTCTTCTATGAGACGCCATTTTGTGTATGTGCATCCACGGTTTTTATTGTTGAATAATATATGGAATCTGGTGTCATTATTATAGGATTCGTATATTTGAGATGAATTGTCCGTAGAACCATCATCGACTATTATAACTTCCCAATCGGTATACGATTGAGCAAGTACGCTGTCGATAGCTTGTTGCAAATATTGGCCGTTGTTATAGTTAGCAATTAGGATTGAAAACATATTCTTAATGATAGTCTTGTGCTATTTCTTTGCATTTATTTCACCCAATCTTCTGCTTTCCAAACGCTTTAGTCGTCTTTCAATAAAAAGACTTATGTTGTTTATTAACCTTAATATCCTATGATTTGAAACATAAGCGTTATGGGATATTGTATTATTAATATAATCTACATCTCTACGAATAAACAAAGGCAGGATATCGTTATGTTTTTCACGTTCATCATAGCCACTTTGTGATATGCCACCAGGTTCGGTATGTGCAATAACCACATCAACGAACTCAAATTTTTTACCTTTTAATATTGAATTAATGATAAAAACATAATCAGAAATGATTTTATACTGTTCATTGAATAATTCATCTTCATATAAGGAACGCTTATAGAAAGAGGATTGATGATGAATGGAATGATTAACAATGAATGTCAGACTTATATCTTTGGGATATGTACGCATAATGCTTTCACCCTCACTGTCATATATTCCGTTTCCATATAAAATATCAGCATCATGCTCATTTGAGAAAACTCTTTCTAAAACAGTAGGCTGACACAGCCAGTCCCCGCTGTTCAAAAACTGCAACCATTCCCCTTTGGCGTGGGCTATTCCTTTGTTCATGGCATTATAAATGCCTTTGTCTGGCTCGCTGCACCAATAGGAAAAATGGTCTGAATATTGTTCAATCAGTTCGCGACTGCCGTCGGTGCTGCCGCCGTCGATGACAATCCACTCATAGCCGGTGAACGTCTGGCCGACAACGCTGTCGATGGTGCGTTGCAGCCCCTCGCGATTGTTGAGGTTGACGGTAATTATGGATAGGGTAGGGTGTGCGTTCATTTATTTTGTTGCTAACTATTGTTTTGCCGTGTGTCGGCGGCTTGTTCGATTCTGCGGTACGAGATCAGCAGCGACTGGTGGCCGTCGGGCGAAAGCATCGTCGCCCTTTCTGGCCAGGAACCTTCGAGAAAAATGTCGCAAAAACCCTCGCGACGCCCGATGACTATGGTGTCCGGATGCCCCTCGGCGTAGGCTACAAGCGCATCTTCGGCATCCTGGCTCTCCACATACTCACCCTTCGCCAGTCAGCGCCAGACCATCCGGTGTTTCGAATATTTCGCGCGTCTCGTGTTGCGATGGAATTTATTTGCCTTGTTTTAATGTTTCATTTATGGCAGCAATGACATCTTCAACCTCAATTTCATCAATACACTTCCATCGGTTGTTTTGAAGAGGGTGTTTGCATATAAAATTACAATTAAAGCAATCCTTGGAACGAGATATTGCAATTTTGGGCAGATATCTTTTTTCGTCTTCGCAAAGTGTGTCGGTTTGATAAGGATGAAATCGTCCGTAATGCCCGCCACCGAGAATACAAATTGACGGCGTTTTTGTTGCGACTGCGATATGAGATGCCGATGTGTCGTTCGTGATGATAATCGAAGCGATTGAAATTATACTGATGAGTTCGATTAAAGATGTTTTTCCTGTTAAATTGAATATGGTTTTATCTCCTTTGTACAAAGATAGAAATTCATCGGCTATTGGCTGTTCTGTTTTGTCGCCGCACAAAACAATAGTATTGTATGGAATATATTGTGCTATTTCGATAAAGTTATTAAGAGGCCAAGTTTTTTGAATATAACTTGCTCCAAGAAAAAGTATTGCATATTTTTCTGTCGGAATTTGATTGGATAAAGGTAGTTTGAATGGAAAAACAGGCAACTTGCTTTGAAAATCAGGATTAATAGCTTTGCGTACAAAATTAGCATTCCGCTGCAACTCCATAACACAATTATTGTCATTGGGAACAAGCTGTGTATACCAATTGTCTGCTATTCCTTTTAAATTCAGTTTGTCGTATTTTTTTTGAATATATAAGTTTAGGTGTGCCAAGCCTCGGTTATTTTGATAGTCGCCCATATATCCTATTTTCTCTTGCGCATTAGTGTTGTGAACAAACCAGTCAACGGTCATCATGTCGCGCGAAAAAACCGGACTATAAACTTTCTCGTATGTGTACTTGTTGATAGCGTGTATCAGCCCCTTATAATACTTTACATCACCGATTCTTCCTCGGTCAAAAGGAATGCACTCGTCAAACCAAGGCAAACGTTCAGCTATTTCAGACCAAGCTTTGTTATGTAACAGCACAATCCTATGGTCTGGGAAAGCCTTCCTGTACTCCTTTGCCTGATCCAGCCAAATTATACAGTCGCCAATGGCATCAAGACGTATAACAAGAATAGTCTTCGAGACAGGTTTCAATTCGCATTTAATCCTTCCAAGCCAGAAATGTTTAAACAGCCTGCGGTCCCGAAGTTTGTCACGTTGATATTTTATTTCGTCAATTATTTTTGTCATTCTGAAATCTATAATCGCTCTGTATTAGCGCCTGCTTTAGTTCGACTTTTCCAGCCTCAATGAAGTTTACCTCCTGAAATGTTTCTTGAACTGGTATTTCAATTCCTCAATTAAAGTTGGTTTACCAAAGATATATTGTATTCGACGTGTTATTTTACAGTTGAGTTTATTTTTTTTGTCACATTTTATACTGTAATTATCTTCATTATATAATGGAAGCAACGGCACGTTATTGTTGCCACAATGTATTCCGCTGCCATCCATACCAACATTTGACACAAAAGAACGTGTGGGACGCAGGCATAGCTTTTGTTGGAGTGACATATTATAACCAAACCGTATAGCCCATGAGTCTATATAGCCCTCATGTTGAGATTTTAGCATAGGCCATAGGTCTTCTCCGCCACGACAAAAATCTTTTATTTGTTTTTTAGTTGGATGTTGTATGATTGGAAACTCGTCTATATCCCAGCATACTGAATTCCATCTGTCTTGCCATGTGGCCCAGCCCCAGGAACCAAACCTGTAGGTAAGAAACACATCTGCTTTATAGTTCGTTGGTATTGCAAACTTTTCCATTGTCGCACTTATGGCAAATATTTGTTGCCGTTCTTTGTAGCATTCAAGTGCCTCATTCATAAAGCGGAGAAAGAATGGATGCGCAATTATGTCATCCTCGACAACTATCGCCCTCCCGTATTTTTTTATCACCTTTGAAACTCCTGATATCACCGATTCTGCCAATCCCTTATTCTGACTCGCTTCTTCTATTGTTACAGATTTAAAACCTTCTATTTCATGGACATATTTCTTAACTTTTATTATATTTTCTCTCAAATTCTCGTTTGCGTTTTCTTTTGGACCGTCTGCGAATATATATATATCACTTTCCGATGATAACACGCATCTTTTGAGTGCTTCGACAGTTCGTCTGGTGTGTTCAGGACGATTATACACGAAGAGGACAATAGGGGCATACATTATTACAAAGTTTTCTTAAGTATCATAACATAACCATCGTATTTAGAAGCAGGCCATCTAAATCGATTCCACATCCTTTTCAGTTGTCTGTTAATAAAGTTTACTCGGCACGCATTTAGTTTTCGGGTGACTTTGAAATGATGTATAGGCGATTCTTCTCGAGCGTATGAAAGTCTTATAGCTCTACTTCTGTACCATATATTGACCACGTCCACTTTATTTTTACCCACAACTTGCTGTTGGGGATTGCCCAAATAATTGAGAATTGATGCTGGAGGATAAGGCCTTATGTGATCGATATCATCATAAAAGTGTTCCCAAAGAAGAGGGGAACGTATAATTAAATACCCTCCTGTATGAGTGATTCGAAGCAATTCATCTATAACATGAATAATTTCAGGATATCCAAAATGTTCAATCATATGAGAACAATGGACAATATCAAATCCTTCGTCAGGTAGACTATTGTTTAGAAAACTTTCGTTGTGACTTTCAAATCCGTTTTCCTCTGCAATTCTTATTGATTTACTATTAATATCTAGACAATGAATGTCAAGATTGTAGTGCTCTTTTTTAAGTTTTATTGGGAATCTGCAAAGACCGCTGCCAACATCCAGAAATGTAAATGTCTTTTCTGGAGGAAGTGATTTAATAAGATTAATAACTGAGCGATCTTCATCATCTCTATCTTCGCAACAGAGCAAGTTGTTTTTAATTATTTTTCGTATGCTCATTAATATTCCATTTAGATAAAACAGTAATAGGGTAGCCACGAAATTCTATCGTGTGTTTTGGAATGAGTTCTCCAGGGTTTACATGCAGACAAAAACAATCCTGCAACCAATCAATAGGACTTCTATTTGAACCGACCCAAATGTTGAGATTATAATCACCTTCGGACAAGGGACACGGTGAAACGTCAATAGTGATGGTGTTTATACCTCGATTTAAAATGATGTCTACTCCCATATCTTTAGAGTAAAATTGCGTCACTGGCATATCGTTGCGTTTCAGAGCAATTGCAATTTCACATTTTCTGGGATTATTATCATTTGAAATTGTTAATTCAAATAATAATGGCCCGCCTGTTTGGACATTAGATGGTATTGATCGTAAATTTTCAACATGTATATGTGAATCATATGTTTGTTGTCTGTTTTTCTGTGGAGAGAAGACTGCAATTTTTGTGTTAGAATTGGCAGATATGTATTCATCAACTGTTTCGTATATATTCCCCGTTTTTATTATGCTTCCGTTTGCTAAAAGAATTCCAGTTTTACACAGATTCCTCACCGCCGCCATATTATGACTCACAAACAGCACCGTTCTCCCTTGCCCTTTGCTGACGTCCTGCATCTTGCCGATGGCTTTCTTCTGGAATTCGGCGTCGCCGACGGCGAGGACTTCGTCAACAACGAGGATCTCAGGGTCAAGGTGGGCGGCCACGGCAAAGCCGAGGCGAACCATCATACCGCTGCTGTATCGCTTCACAGGCGTATCGATATAACGCTCGCAACCACTGAAGTCGATTATCTCGTCCAGCTTCTTGTCTATCTCCCAGCGCTTCATGCCGAGGATGCAACCGTTCATGTATATGTTCTCGCGACCGGTGAGCTCAGGGTGGAATCCTGTGCCGACCTCAAGCAACGAGGCTATGCGGCCCCGCGTGTATATCTTGCCCGTGGTGGGCGCGGTGACTCGGCTCAGCAGCTTCAACAGCGTGCTTTTGCCGGCACCATTCTTGCCGATGATGCCCAGCACGTCGCCCTCTTGCACCTCAAGGTTGATGTCCTTCAGGGCGTATACATAGTCCGACTCGCCTTTTGAAGCACGGTCGTTCGTCTCGCCGATTTTCAGGTATGGGTCCTCTTTGTGGCGCACACTCGTTATCCACCAGCGCCGCAGGTCGTGGCTGATGGTGCCGGTGCCGACGGTGCCAAGGCGGTAAAGCTTGCCGACGTTTTCAAATCTTATTACTGGTTGTGACACTGTTTATTATATAATTGTGTTTTAGAATGGCATATGCCGTAAATGGTCGAAAATCACAGTAAATATATAATACGTGATATGGATGTTTGCCATCTTGTATTAGGAATCTATTTATCTGCTTCCAGGCATATCACCAGACCAGCCGTGTCCAAGATCCCAGTGCTCGTCATACACAAACTCGAAGTATGGTAGAGCAAATTCCTGTTCTATCAAAACAGTGAGTTCATCTTGAATTGTTTCTGCCCAGTGTCCGACCAATACAATGAATTTGTCAATAGTCCATGCGACTCTTCCTCGCGGAATCTGGGTGTAATCTCCTTTGAATTTTGTTTCTGAGTGCTTTGCTTGTGCTCGGAAATATTCTTTTGCCCACACTTGTCGATGAAGATGCGGATAGTTGATAAAAGGCTTCCCTTTTTCTGCCGCTTCTTCTACCTCTCGTGGTGTCAATTCTTTCTTTCTTACACCAAATAAAGTGTGGTCATTAGGGTCGTACCAAAATATTCCAACAGAGGGCATTTGCTCGTCAAATGAGCGCATATCATCCATTTGGGCTTGTCGGTTTATTTCGCTTAAGTTTGTCATATTTTTTTATTCTATCTTTTTTTTCTTCCAGCACCATATTGGGTCATATTCTCCTCCTGGGATGCTGTCTTTCAGAGTGTAGTGTTCTGTCATGTACCCGTCCTTGGCTTCGGGCCGCTCGCTTTGCGTAAGCACCCAAGTGGGCTCGATGTCCGCTATTCTGTGTGTTGCCTCATATTCTTGCAGATGAGCCGAGATGTCGCTGTGACCTTTGTATATTATCCTGTTGCACTGGTAGATGTTCTCGTCGGCAAACAGTCCCGCGCCCATGTGGTTCAGCCCTGCATTGTATATCGACTTCCGCTCTGCGGCCGGAATGGAGGTCACGAATCTGTGGAAGCCTTCGTTAATTTCGGTGTCGGCATGCTTGCCCCGCAACCTGAAGGCCAGCAAGTCGACAGCATTCCTGCCGGTGTAGGCTGAGAAACAAAGCATTCCTATCCACACTGCGTATATCCAACGGACAGACTCTTTGATTGTTATGCCTGCCGAAATGACAAACAGCGGCACTATTATCATCATATAATGCAGAAAACCATGCCCTCCAATCGAAAGCAATGACACTGTATATGATATGGTTGCAGGTATGCCAACGTTGAGCGTCCGTCTGCCAACGACAGTACATACTATTGTTGCAATCAAGGCGACGCATAATGGAATGTAGTACGGCAATCTCTCCACAAACAGCATTTCTGCCTTGCCACCGAGATACATGAAATTGAAGACAAACGTTCCGTACACCATCTCGTACACGCCTGTCCATCCGGCCTTTGACAGATAGAATGCCACGCAGATGGCAAAGACAGCAACCATGCCAGCACATATAATTGCTACGTCTGTCCAAAAACGTTTATATTCCTTCTGTTGCAGACAGCGCACGAGGTGCCACAGTGCAAACCCGACAAGCGGAGCGGTATTGTTGAGCCGTATCATTGCCAGCGCGCCGACGCAAAGACCAAGCACCATAGCATCCTTATGGTTGTATATGGGACGCTCGCTTTCGGGGACTTCTTTCCATCGTTTAATGTAGATATAAATAGGCAAGCTTATGAACGGCAGGCTCCATTCCTCGCACAGGTTGCCGCGTTGATAGAAGGCCATCAGGAAGACAAGGCACAGCAAAGAGACTATAAGAGAGGCGGCGCGCTTGCCAGTCAACATCTCTGATGATTTGTACCACATAAACAAGGTGGCAAACAGAAAAAACGACTGCAACGCCATAAGCCCCCATCGCGGACTAATCCAGATGCCAAACGCCTGAATTAACCAAAGCATAGGCCCTTTATGGTCGAACAGGTCGACATACGGTGTCCCACCCTGCAGCAAGCACACGCCCATCTCCTGAAAGATGCCACTGTCGCCGTGAAACCAAAAAGGATAATGCTCATAGAGTGGCGACGTTGTGCAGGAAAAAAGGAAAACGAAGAGGAATGCGGCAATAAATAGTATTCCGCAAGTAACCCTTTCCGTGGTAGTTCCGTTTTTCATTTCTTGCGATTAGCTTCTTTTGAAATAAGGCGTTTATCCAGCCATTGGCATAGTGCTATGGCTTTGTCCATCAGCAAACGCGTAGATTTGCGATGACGTGAGAAGTGGTATATCCGTTCGTAGTGTTTCAGGTCGTACTTGACTTGCTGTGGCACATATTTCTCGAAAGCGGCGGTGCGTTCAAGGTGGTGTTTCTCATTAGCCTCAGAGCTGCGCCCCATATTGTCGTAGTATACTATATTCTGATTCAGGTGCTTGAACGTGGCACCACTGAACAAAAGCTTCAAATTCATCGCCCAGTCCGAGACTATGCTGAACGATTCGTCGTAAGGATTTCCGTCGAAGAGTGAGCGGCGGTAAAAAGTGGCTTGATGGCAGATGTTGCCGTATGGAAAGTAGAAAAAGCCCAATTCGTCAGGGTAGGTGATAGGGTTGAGGTTCCCGCCGTCGTTCACCTGCACCATATCACCATAATAGATGTCCGACATGCCGTCAATCTGAATGAAAGCATTCTCTAATGTATTGTTGTCATACAGCCAGTCGCCACTGTTCAGAAACTGCACATAGTCGCCACATGCACGGGCAAGTCCTTTGTTTATAGCGTTGTATATTCCTTTGTCGGGCTCACTGCACCAATAGGCGATGCGGTCGGCATTTTGTTCTATCAACTCCTTGCAGCCGTCAGTGCTGCCACCATCGATGACAATCCACTCATAGTCAGTGAATGTCTGCCCGACGACGCTCTCAATGGTGCGTTGCAAACCCTCACGGTTGTTGCGGTTTATAGTGATGATGGATAGTTTCATCTGTGTCTATGCCTTTTCTATTTTACAGGTGTGTCTCTTGCCGCTGCGATCGTAGTTGATGCCGACAATGAGCAGGGCAGGGGAGTCTATATAGATTACGGTATACTTGTTGAGGTGTTTTTCGTATGCAATTTCCTAATCGGCAAAGAGATGACGCGAGTCGCACGAATGGTCGTAGTAGGCATTAAGCATCTTGGCAGCCATTGACTTGCCAAAACGGCGGCAGCGAATAACGCAACTGAGGAAGAAATCAGTTTTAGGCGTCTTGTTTACGACAGCAATCAGAGCTGATTTGTCGACATACTCGCCATTGCGTGATGCGGTGCCCCTGGCGTTACCTGTGTTTATGTACGACCCCATTCGGCTTTGTTTATAGTTCTTATTTATATATTATCTTCATTATCTTCTCCAACACATGCACACTCGTTTTATGTTGCTTCGCCTGAGTGTTTATCAGCCAGCGGTTTATGGCTTTCTCCCATCTGCGACGTGGGTCTTTGAACGATTCCTTGTGTTCGATGCCGAGTCGGTCTGCCCGTTCATTCCAGTTCACATCCCAGATGTTCAGGCGGCGGAAGAAATCAGGCCCATAGCTATTCATATACTCCAGCACTTTCTTGTTCCACCGTTGTTCGTTCTGATGCAGTATAGAGTATATATCAATTCCTTTTTCTTTATAGCGTTCCTTCCACCATTCAGGCCAAGGCAGTAGCTGTTCTGTTGGTATAGCCTCAAGGTGATGGTAGCGGCGGAATATGGCGAAAGGGGTGTTTTCTTTATTTATAAGTTCAAAGCACTGGTACCAACGGTTGCGGTCTTTGAACCGTTCGTTATCCATATATTTATAGTGCAAAAGACAAATGTCGTGACAGATAAGCACGTCACGCCCCTGTGGCATAATTATACGTGGACAGTGCACATTCCCAGTATGGTATGGGGTGCCGTCATCCACAAAACCACAGTATATCTCTCCAAAATTCCAGTACTTTCCGTTTGGTAGCAGATTGTATATTGGCAGACTGAGAATTGTCCCTGGTTTCGTATTACGGATTGTTTCCCATTCCAGAGAGTCAAAGTTGGGAGTCAATATCTCATCAGCATCAAGACCTATCAAAATCTTAGGCCCCTCAATCTTGTTGGCGGCCTCGAATAAAGGAGCCCTCATCTGCATCTCGTTGAAGTCGCCGTCGTTGCGATTGTCAATGAATAATACCTTCTCAAATCGTTTTGCTATTTCTACCGAGCCGTCTGTCGAGCCCTGGTCAGCAATGATGATATGGTCTGCCCATAGACTGGCACACTTCAGGAAGCGTTCCAGAATCCATGCTTCATTGAGGACAGGCGTAAGGCAGATTAGTTTGGGTTGCATAAATATCAATATTTGAATACCTTGCGTATAATGTTATCAATCTTTCTTACTTTTGTATAATAATGCGGTTGTGATTTTCTCAACCACAGATGTATGATTTTATCTGTAATGCTACGAGGGTCTTGGTTTGAAAATGGACAAGTCCAAATGTCGAGT
>Ga0310694_10006961_pt1 | contig 10658 bp, 6 predicted proteins | sample 174DNAGHGhighgp2_FD_203884 | JGI IMG/M metagenome (GOLD analysis project Ga0310694, IMG submission 203884) | Sheep rumen microbial communities from Palmerston North, Manawatu-Wanganui, New Zealand - 1742 DNA GHGhigh gp2 (v2) (version 2) | ecosystem: Host-associated > Mammals > Digestive system >... | reverse complement strand
GCCGCCCATGAGAATCTCGCCCTGTGGCGAACAGGTCATGGCGCCGCCGTTGAAGTAGAACTGCGGCATGCCGGCATGGGGAGTGAAGAATGAAGAGTGGAGGGTGATTATTCGGCCATTGTCTTGCCTCTCGGGTTGTATGCCCGTCACATTGCCGCTGGCACTGCAGAGCCAGTAGATGCCGCTTTCGTCGCGGGTCATGTCCTTGATGACGTCGGCCACGGGCCCGATGGTGTAGAGCGTGTCGTTCGCTGTGTCGAAGATGGTCATGCCGTCGGGGTGGGTGAGCATCATCAGTCCTTGCCGTCGATCGGTCATCACGTCGGTCACCATCTGGCTCATCCACTGCTGCGTGCCCCGTTTGTTGCCGAAAGCCACGTTGCACTCGCCGCTGTCCACGTTGTAGCTCCATATTCCGTAGACCGATGCGATATACATGGTGTGGTCGCCGTCGAAGTGGAGACTGTTGCCGTGGATATCGGCACCTTCGTCAGTGGCAATCACTGTGGCACTTTCATCGTCAGGGTTGAAGACAACGGTCTTGCCGATGGGCGATGATGTCCAGATGTTGCCCTTGCTGTCGCTTGCCAGTGTCCACACCGTTTCCGAGGGGAAGGTGCCGTCGTCGACAGAATATCTCTTCCACTGACTGACATTGGGCAAGTGGTAGAGCCCCTGGTTGTAGGTCCCGGCCCACATACCTCCGCGTCTGTCGCTGAGCAGCGCCATCACTGTGATGTTGGGCAAAGCCGTCTTCTGAATACTGCCGTCGGCCATCTCTATGTAGATGCCGTTGCCGTCGGTGCCCATCCATAGCCGTCCCTGCTCGTCGTAGGCCATGGCGAGTATGTCGCCGCACTGTGGGGCATGAGCCTGCATGACGTTGTTGGCGTCGCTGGTGTAGGAGAGTCCCGTCTTCAGGTGTCCCACCCAGACGGTTCCATCGCGGTCGGTTGCCAGGCAGGTGGCATTGTCGGATGCCAGCGAGAGCTGATTCTCGCGCTGATGGCGCATGGATGTGATAGTGCCCGTGCGCTTGTCGTAGACAAAAACACCCTGATGGTCGGTGGCTATCCATATGTTGCCTCTTCCGTCGTCCATCATGTCGCGTATGGCATTGTTCTGCGAGTCTCCAATCGTCTGCGGCAGACTCACCATTTCCCTCACGCATCGTCCCCCCACGATGTAGCGGCACACGTGCTCCTCGCGGGTGCTGTACACCCAGAGCGTGCCGTCGGCATCGGCCAGGAGGCTGTGCTCTCCCATGGACTGCTGCATGACCTCTGGCAGATTCTCTTGGCGAAGCGTGCCTGTGCTGCTGATGAAGTGCCATAGAGCGTGTCCGGCACTGATGTAGAGACCATCGGATGTCTCCGCCACGACGTTGGCGGTTTTACCGGGCATTGGCAGCTGTGCCTCCCATGTGTTCAGCTCCTTGCTGTGGCAGTCGTAGCGGTAAATGGTGTTCCCGGTGAGCACCCATAGTGTTCCCTTCATGCCCACTTTTACCTTGTAGCTATCGTCGCATCGCATGCCGAGAGAATGCAACAGGTTGGTGACCGAGGCGCTGAAACGTGCCGTCCGCGTGTTATACAGGCAGTAGCTGCCGCTTTCACATTCTATCCAGATGCGCCCTTCGGCGTCTTCCTCGATAGAAGTCACGGGGTTGTTGAAGACCTCATACAGCTGCTGTTCGCCTGTTTCAGGAAATCGGCTCTTCACCTCGTGGCCGTCGTAGCGGTTCAGCCCCTGCGTGGTACCCACCCACAGATAGCCGCGGCTGTCGGCCAGCATGCTCGTTACTGAGTTGCTGCTCAGACCATCGCGAATGCCCAGTGTGCGGAATGCCGCTCTGCCGGCGGGCTGCGCTGCTGCCATCTGGGCTATGCAGAGCATCAGCAGGATGAAAATGCTTCTCACTCGACTTACATTCATTTAACAGAAAGACATGGAGACTAGCCAGGCTGGAGTCTCCATGTCTTGGCGGTGCAAATATACTTATTTTTTTTGAAACAACCGCCTATTTCGCATACTTTTTCCCGTTTCTGATATAGATGCCGTGCGTAGGAAGGTTCTTCAGCCTGATGCCCATCATGTTGTGGACGGCTCCGTCATCAGGTGCGCTGGCCGTGGCATCGCTGATACCGCTGAGATCGATGCTGACGCAGCGTAGGCGGAAGTTGTCGAGCTTGTAGCGGCCTGTGCAGTCCCACCAGTTGTCCTCGTAGCTGCGGTTCATGGCAGACTTGTTATTGTCGGTGCGCACGCCTAGTTCCAGCACCTCGCCTTTGCCGATGGTCACTTCAACGGCCAGTGTCGACATGTTGCCCATATCGCCTGAGGCTCCCGTCTCGTTGGTGTTTACCTCCTCGTATCCTGCGAAGGTTCTCGATTTCTCCTCTGGATGCAGACGGTCGAGTTCAGCGGCAATGTAGTATTCTTCTTTGCCGTAGTATTGGGCGTTGTCGTTCACCAACAGGCGTTGTCCGGTGAGGCGTGAGCAGCCTCCGTCGTAGGTTACGTTCATGTCGACAGTCACCTTATATGTACCCGCAGGCAGTCCGCTGACGCGCTGATAGAGATAGGCATCGGGAACGGGTGCCGAGAGCAGACAGTAGGAGTGGGCACCGTCGGTTGTGAAGGCATTGTCCTCGATGGCAGTCCAGCTGTTGATGCCGGCATCGGTCAGTTCCTGGGCACTGTGGCATTCCTTACCTTCTACGCGCATCGTCCATCCATAGGGCACGGTGTGTGCCGCATTGCCTACCGACTCGTCATTGCCGTAGGTGTTCTCGAAGCTGGGGTTGGCCAGCAGGCTTGTGATGTCGTCGCCAGCCTTGATGCCGCTGCTGATCTTCGCCTCGCTCATCAGTGCTTCCAGCTGCTCAATGACAGAGCCTACGGCAGCTGTTGCGAGGGTAGGATAGTCCGACTGATAGTCGGCCCAGGTTGTGTTGTAGAGTGTCCTCAGCTGCTGTCCGGCCTCGGTAGCGGCAGCCTGTGGGTCAGTGAGCGTCTCTTGGGCACGGATGAGTACTGCAGCCAGACGTGAATACTCCTTGATGCTCACGGCAGCCTGTTCGAGCAGTGCCAGAATGGTGGTGGCGGCATCGTTCACGTCGTCGAACTTGGCATTGCTGTCAGCCAGCAGGGCATTGCCGGTGGCCTTCGCCTCCTCCAGGGCTTTGCGGATGCTGCCTTCCATCTTCTGCCGCAACTGCTCATCGGCCTGTGAGATGGCATTTCTCAGGTTGTTGTAGGCCTCCTCCAAGTTGGCTCCAACGTAGTAGAGGCGCAAGTTGCGGAAGCAGTTCCAGAAACCATTCGAGGAGCAGTCGAATTCTACTTTGAGCGTGTGATTGGTCACCGTGGCTTCAACCACATTATTATATAGCCCTAGTTCAAAGAACTTCAAGGCCACACTGGCATCGTTGGGAACGTAATAGCCATTGGCCTGATAGCCTTCCTGAATGTCGGTTTTTCCGCAGGCAAATACATTGTGGATGGTAACCTCGCTGTCGTTGAGCCGGACCTTCGAGTTCACTTTATAGGTTGGGCTGCCGTCGCCGTCGTTCCAGTCGCTCTCAGATTGTGCCCAGTCCCACGAACACCACTGGAATCCCTGTACTTCAAGCCTATAGTTGCCGTTGGGCACGTTCTCCACCACCTGCTCGGCCTTCCAGTCGCACCACCAGCGTTCCATGATCTGCTTGTCGGTATCGATGCTGAAGTCGTTGAGCGTGGCAGTCCATCCGCCTACACCATTGAAGTGTCCGTTTACCAGTAGGTCGGTGACGTCTGCACCAGCGGCAATGACCGAGTTTTTGGCTTTGTCGTTCAGGTCGGCCAGCACTTTCAATATTTCCTCAAGCTGTGCATTGTCGAAGGAATGGCTCTCGAGTTTTTCCTCCAGGTTGTTCTCGTCGATATAGTCGGCAAGTTCGAAAATGGCATCTGAATCGCCTTTGGTCATTGTGACCCAGCATTCGTGCAGCAAGGCGGTAGCCGCCACGTACAGCTCCCTGCTTTTCATGGCTGCCTCGTAGTCGGATAAGAAGACAGTGAAATGGGCTTCCTGTGCTTCGGAGTCGCTGCCGGCCAGCAGTTCGTTGGCCCGGATTATGTCGGTTTTGAGTTGTTCGATGTATCCGGTGTAGATGGCAGCCTCGTCAATAAGACTCTGGCTGTTGGCAACAAGCATGGTCAGACGTTCTGCGACAGGTTTGTCACCCAGATAGTCCAGCTTGAAGTCGAAGATGACGCACTGACCGACGTTGGTACCTTCGAACATGATGCCCACCTCAGCCTCTCCGCAGCGGGTCTCGAAGGTCACCTCAGCCAGTCCGCGCCACCAGCCGGTGTCGGGCAATGGCTCGCGGAAGAGCTTGTCGCCCACCTTGGCATAGATATAGGCACCCTTGATGGGGTCACCATCTTCGCCGGTATGTCGAATCCAGATACCATAGTTGCTGAATTTGTATTTGCCGTCAGGCAGCTTGGCCACCGACTGGTAGATTCTGTTGTCACCAAAAGCACCGCCGGCCCATGATCCGAGCACTTTGTTGTCGTCGTAGAAACCTTGCGGATCTGACTCTCCCATGCCGCAGAAGTTGGCTGGCACCATCGTCCAGCCCGGCACGTCGTGGCCGTCGTTCACCCAGTTCTCGGTGAGGTCGGGGTTACGAAGGTATTTCCAGGTGACGTCGACGGGGTTCTCCTCCGACGCATTCTGCATGCGGATGTCGAAGAGCACGTCCTCCACGCTGGCTATGGCAGTATCGTAATCAGCCTGCCCGGCAGTGGGGGAGTTGTAGATGGCCAGCAGCGCGCTGACGTCGTAGCCGGCTTCCTGCAACTCTGTCATCACATGGTGCAGAGCCAGTTTGCTGTGGAAGGCGCCATAGGCAGCCTCGGCGATGATGTTCCAGTCGATGGCTCCATCGCCGGCCTTCAATACAGGCTTCAGTGTCCAGTTGTCGAATGCGAGACCCATCCACATGTCGGGATACTGCGTCCAGGTGAAGTCGGCATCGGTTTTCGACGGCCTGATACGATAGGAGCTGTCTGGCTGCCGTTCCATGTACCAGGAAGTGTTCGGGTCGCTGGCACCTCCGTTGCATCCCACATAATCGAGGTCTGCATAGAGGTAGCCCTTAGTCCCTTCCATCATCCATTCTTCGCCCAGCGTAGAAAAGACGAATGGCGTTCCGTTTTCTTCGAGCACGGCCTGTGCACCTGTGCCACTGACGAACTTCTCGGCGTAGGCATTGTAGAGGTAGTAACTCTGTCCGCTGGAGGGTGTGCAGTCGGGAGGCGTTGGCTTCTCCCACTCTGCGGCGCAGACGTTCATCACAGTTGCCAAAAGCGCAGCAACCATACAGAGAAATCTTGTTTGTTTCATGACATTATTGATTAATAGTGAATATTTGTCGGCAAAGTTACGGTTTTTCTCTTATTTGCAGGCGGCATGATGTTTCAGATAGGCGAAAAAATGTTTCGCCGTCAGGAAAAATGCCCATTAGGAAACATTTCTTCCCATTTCTGAGCCATCGTTTCGCCTCTTTTCGGAATAATTGTGTTAACTTTGCAGCCAAATAGTAACTGCAAGATGAAAAGACCGGTATTACTACTCATGCTCCTGGCTGCACTGCTGCCGCTGACAACCCCCGCCCAGCCTGCGGCGATGGACATAGCTGCCGACATGTATCCAGGATGGAACCTTGGCAACACGCTGGAGCCAGGTCCCTGCAGCTGGCTCAGTGATCCACTTGACTACGAGACGGCTTGGCAAGGCTCCAGGACCACACAGCAGATCATCGATTTCGTCAAGGCACAGGGTTTCCGCTCCGTGCGCATACCTTGTTCATGGTTTGTGCATTGCGATGCCAACTACAACATCGACACAAAATGGATGGACCGCGTGCAACAGGTGGTCGACTACTGTATCAGTGACAGCCTTTATGTAGTGCTCAACGACCATTACGATAATGGATGGATAGAGCGTTCGTTCGCCGACCGCACGGAATCGTCGGTAAAGAAGAACTGCTTCATCCTCGGCATGCTCTGGAAACAGATTGCCACCCGCTTCCGTGACTACGACCACCACCTTCTTTTCGCCGGAATGAACGAACCAGATGCTGCTGGCGACAATAGTAAGGATAAAGAGGGCGACATTGCCACGCTGAAACGCTATGAGCAGGCCTTCGTCAATGCCGTGCGACAGACGGGCGGCAACAATGCCAGACGCGTACTCGTGGTCCAGGCACCCTCAACGAGCATCGACCTGGCCACGACCTACGATGTGATGCCAGAGGACGAAGTCCCCGATGCCATGATGCTCGAGGTGCATTTCTACGCCCCCTACAACTTCACCATGATGACCAAGGACGAGTCGTGGGGGTATCAGGCCTATTACTGGGGCAGCGGCAACCACGTCAGCGGCTCGAAGCACAACATTACCTGGGGTGAGGAGTCGTACATGCAGAGCCAGATGCGACAGATGCGCACCAAGTACACGTCGAAGGGCATCCCCGTCATCATGGGCGAGTTCGGAGCGTTGTGGCGTACTATGCCCCAGGGCGAGAGTCAGGAGAAACACGACGACAGCATATATTCCTGGTACTACACGCTATGCCGCTATGCCATCTATAACGGCGTCGTGCCTTTCGTCTGGGACACTAATGCCTGTCAGCGACCCTCAATGGACGTGCTGAACCGCAAGACGCTGACCGTCTTCAACCAGCTGGCCCTCGACGGCATTATCAATGGCTGCGCTTCAGTCAAATGGCCCTATGTCACCGCTGTGGAGCCTTTGTACTCATCCTGTCCTCAGTTCTCCAACTCTTCGGTCTACGACCTTCAAGGACGGCTGCTTAACAACATTCCTGACAAAGGGATTTACATTGTGAACGGTAAAAAAATCAAGAAATAAATGAAGACGAAAAAGATCATACTTCTGGCAGTCGTCAGCATAGCTCTGATGATTACTGCCCAGGCGCAGACCAGCACCCGGGTGGCTCCTTGCGGCCCCGTGCCCAACGAGAACCAGCTGCGCTGGCAGGACATGGAGATGTATGCCTTCATCCACTACTCCATGAACACTTATACCGACGAGGAATGGGGCTTTGGCAACGAGGACCTGAAGCTCTTCAATCCCTCCGATCTCGACTGCAGGCAGTGGGCACGCGTCTGCAAACAGGCGGGCATGAAGGGCATCATCTTCACGGCCAAGCACCACTGCGGTTTCTGTATGTGGCCGAGTGCCTATACGGAGTACTCCGTGAAGAACACGCCGTGGAAGGACGGCAAAGGCGATGTGGTGCGCGAGTTGGCCGATGCCTGCCGCGAAGAGGGCCTCGAGTTTGCCGTCTATCTCTCGCCCTGGGACAGGAACCACCCCGAGTATGGCAGGCCTGCGTACGTCACCTATTTCCGCAATCAGCTGCGCGAGCTGCTGACTCAGTATGGCGAGATATTCGAGGTGTGGTTCGACGGAGCCAATGGTGGCGACGGATGGTATGGCGGCGCCAACGAGACGCGCAAGATCGACCGCACCACCTATTATGAATGGCCTGAGACCTACAAGATGATCCGCCAGCTGCAACCAAAGTGTCTCATCTGGAACGACGGCAGCGACCGGGGCGACCTGCGCTGGGTGGGCACCGAGGCAGGCAACGTGGGCGAGACCAACTGGAGCCTGCTCAACAAGGACGGCGAGGTGACATGGCCCATGCTGCACTACGGGCTGGAGAACGGCGACTCGTGGGTGCCGGGCGAGACGAACACGAGCATACGCCCGGGATGGTTCTATCACGACGCGGAGAACGAGCATGTCAAGAGCCTGTCGAAGCTGATGGAGACCTATTATAAATCGGTGGGCCGCAACTCCACGCTGCTGCTCAACTTCCCCGTTGCCCCCAACGGCCGCATCCATCCCAACGACAGCCTGCGAGGCATCGCCTTCAAGAAGATGATCGACGAGGTCTTCCGCCATAATCTGGCCGAAACAGCTGCCATCACCACCGATAGTGTCTACGACGGTTCCGCCGTCACCACCACCATCGACTTCAAGCGCCCGACATCCATCAACCGCTTCCTTGCCGAGGAGGACATCCGCTACGGCCAGCGCGTCAGGAAGTTCTCGCTCGAAGCGCTGGTCGACGGACAATGGCTCCCGCTGAAGGATGAGCTCGTGGAGAACGGCGACGGGCTGACCACCATCGGTCATCGCCGCATCATCTGCTTCCCCACGGTCGAGGCCACCAAGCTGCGTTTCACCGTCACCGATGCCAAGTGCGAGCCCATCATCAAGAAGCTCGGCGTCTACTTGGCTCCCGAACTCACCGCCGACATCCCCAACAGCGGTGAGAAGAAATCCTCAGGCCTGCACATCTTCTTCAGCAGTCCCCGCCAGATGATGATCGACTGGGACCAGGATCAGACCATCACCTCGTTCCGCTACCTGCCGCCGCAAGAGTCGAACGACGGCACCATCACCCATTACACCCTCTGGGGCTCCACCGACTGGAACCATTGGACCAAGCTGGCCTCCGGCGAGTTCTCGAACATCGTGAACAATCCCATCTGGCAGACCATCAAGCTCACCCCCACCAAGGTACGCATGCTCAAGCTAGACGCCGACCGCCTCGCCACTGGCAATCGCATGGGCTACGGCGACATTGAAGTCATAACGGAATAGAAACAGATAACGAACTGACGTAGGAAGGATTAAGCAAGATTATGGGGGATAACGGCGCAAAAAAGTGATTAATGACATCACTTTTTCCGTCGATTCAGTGCGGAGTTCAAAAAACTTTTGTATCTTTGCACCGTAAAAGCAAATAAACGTTAGGATTATGGAAACGAGAACCATCCACGTACAAGTCAGCGTACCACATTCGTACCGCATCGACCTGCTAGAGCAACAGCTTACGACTTATGCCGAACAGCTTATTGCTCAGGCCACGGCTTCGAAGAATAGAAAGCGTCGTCACCGTCACGAGGCCCTTTGCGGCATTTTCAATTCAGACGCTTCTGAGGAGGAACTCGTCGAGGACTACCTGAAGGATAAGTACCAGCTATAGAAAGGAGAAAACGGTCATGAAAGTTTTCCTCGACACCAACATCTTCCTTGAGTACTTCGAGCAGCGGCGGCAGTATCAAGCTGTTAGCCAGGTGCTAAGTGCCATTGAAGACGGGCGGTTGAAGGCCATTGTCTCTGCAGGCTGCATATACACATTGGCATACCTCATTCGCGCAGAACTGAAGCGGCAGGGCATACATCGGCCCGAGCAAACTTTGCGCTTACGTCAGACACTGGACATCGTGCTGTCGATGGTCACCGTGGCTGGTGTAAGCCATAAACGCCTGGTAAGTGGCAATAGTGACCTTGCCTTCAATGACATTGAAGACAGTTTCCAGTATCAGTGTGCACTTCAGAACAAATGCGATGTGCTTGTCACTATCAATATAAAAGACTTCTGCAATGCCGATACGTCTGCGATGGAAATTCTGTCGCCTGAAGAGTTTATAAACAAATACCTTTAGGCACTTATTGGGTACCTGTAAATTTGGCAAGCCGTTCAAGAGCCCCTCTTAAGCCGTTCAAGAGCCCCTTATAAGCCGTTCAAACGCCCCTTTTGAGCCGTTCAAGAGGGGCGTTTGAGGTGGATTATACTTCTCCAAAGAGAACATCACATAGATCAGTGTTTGACGGGTACGATTCCATGTCTTGCGACACATTGTAGTCGATGCCTGTGGTGAGCAGCATCTGCTTGCTCCATTTCTCGTAGCATCCACTATCAGGGAATAAAGTGACGCGACGACCGCTGAGGCATTTCACTCGCTCGGGCGAAAGCCCACTGCTGCCGCAAGTGGCCAGCCACAGGTGCTCCGGCTGACAGGCAGCCATGACCAGTGCTGTCTTCTCACTCTCCACTATACACACATGCGCATCGGTGCGACGGCTGAGCAGATGCTGACCGAAGAAGCACTGATAGAGTTGCCAGTCAATAGGCAGCAGGCCGGCGCGGATGAGTGGTATGTGTGTCCAGCCCTGAAAGCCTTCGCGGTGTCCGTCGATGCGGTAATGCATCATGTGGCCTCCGTGCACCTGCTGCTCTTGGTCTATCTGCCAGAAGATGACTTCTCCTCTACGGGTGGCGCCGATAAGGTAATCATCATAGATTTGTCGGAGCTGCTCCTGCGAGAGAATGAGCTTCCTGGCGACATCGGTGGTGAACCACTGCCAGAAGATGCTGCGTGGCGAATGACTGCGCAGCACGTAGTCCATAGGTAATGGCTGGAATGGAGGAAGAGGGGCGGGGGTGCAGTGGCTTTCGTGAAGTGCTGTCGGCTCTCTCGCCCATTGGTTGTCACGATAATAGTCAGCTGGCTTATAGTGATAGCCGCAGGAGTGCTGATGGTCGCACTTTCCTACATCGTCAGCCACGTAGTGGAAGTCATTGAGCGTGTCCACATAGCGCACAAAACACTTCTTCTTACCGCAATGCGGACAGGTGAACTTCCGTTGCGGACGCCCTGTCAGCTTGCGGGTCTCTAATTGATATCGATAATCACTGTTCATAATGAGAGATCTATTAGTGGTTTGAATACTTTTTGTCGGCGATTCTCGTTCGTTGTTGGAGCCGCTATATATA
>Ga0310694_10006960_pt1 | contig 10659 bp, 9 predicted proteins | sample 174DNAGHGhighgp2_FD_203884 | JGI IMG/M metagenome (GOLD analysis project Ga0310694, IMG submission 203884) | Sheep rumen microbial communities from Palmerston North, Manawatu-Wanganui, New Zealand - 1742 DNA GHGhigh gp2 (v2) (version 2) | ecosystem: Host-associated > Mammals > Digestive system >... | reverse complement strand
GGGGCCGAAGACATAGTCCCGGGGCCCGTCATAGTCCGTTGTACGGGAAAGGTAGTCCTTCACAAAAACGTCGTAGCAGTCCTCGAACTCCCGTATTCCGGAGGCCGGGTGGAGGTTGAGGGCCGTCTTGTACCCCAAGGCATGCAGGTCGTGCAGGAAGCCTTCCGGGTCGGGGAACAGTTCCCTGTTCCAGCTGTAGCCTGTCCAGCCGCGGCGCTGGCCGAAGACGTCGTTCCCCAGGCGTTTCTGCATGTCCTTGTAGGTGTAATGCCAGTCCATGTCCACAATCATCACGTCCATTGGGATGCCCCTGGCGCGCATTTCCCGGCCCAGGTCCAGGATTTCTTCGTCCGTGTAAATCCAGTAGCGGCTCCACCAGTACCCCAGGGTGTATTTGGGCGGCAGCGGAATGCGTCCGGCCACTTTGACAAAGTCGCCGAGTGCCGCCGTATAGTCATGCCCGTAGGCAAAGATATACCAGTCCAGGCGGTCTCCCTGCGGCCGGTCGGCCACCCAGTTTTCCCACGGGGAGTCCACCTTTTCCAGCAGATGGCGCCCGCTCTCGTCCACGATGGCCCAGCCGTCGCGGGAGAGGATGCCGTCTTCCAGTTCGCGCTCCTTGTAGGACAGCTGCTCAAAGCCCAGGCAGCCGTCCAGGGTGCGGGTGGTGCCTTTGAGGTTTCCGTCGGCCTTCATGCCGGGCCGCCAGGTGCCCATCCCGAATTTGACCTGCAGGTTGTCGGGGCCGAAGCGCCCGCCCTTGTAAGTGAGGGTGACTTTGCCCGTTTTGATGGTGAGCGTCCCGTTCTTTCGGGTCGATGTAAACTTGGGCACCGGCAGGTACCGGTTCACGATGGCCAGCGAGGCCCTGTCTTCGAACACGCCGTCCTCGGCCCATTCCATGCGGATAAGGCGGTCCGTAAGGACGGTGAAACGGGCGTTTCCGTCCACCACAATGGCGTCCGGCTGTGCTTTCGGATTGTTTTGTGCCCACGCGGAGAACCCTGCGGCAAGCGTGGCGATCAGGAGCAAGATTTTCTTCATGTCTAATTACGCATCGTTCCTGACAAAGATAATGATAATTTCCGTAATCCGGGCGCCCTGGACCGGGGGGCTTTTAGAAGCCAAATTTTTCAGCTATCTTTGCAGACTATGGCAGAAGATATCATACAGCAAGTTACATCCGGGGAATACAAGGAAGGTTTTGTGACCGATGTGGAGCAGGAGTTCATCCCGAAAGGACTCAGCGAAGACATCATCCGTCAGATATCGGCCCGGAAGGAAGAGCCCGCGTGGCTGCTGGAATTCCGGCTGGACGCGTTCCGGAAGTGGCAGCGGATGCCGCAGCCGGACTGGGCGCATCTGGACATGCCGGAAATTGATTTCCAGGACATTATCTATTACGCCGCCCCCAAAAAGGACAAAGACCGCCCCAAGGAGATAGACCCCAAACTGGCCGAGACCTTTGACAAGCTGGGCATTCCGCTCAGGGAGCGGGACGTGCTGGCCGGCGTGGTGGCGGTGGACGCCGTGTTCGATTCCGTGTCCGTGACCACCACTTTCCGGAAGACGCTGGAGGAAAAAGGCATCATCTTCTGCTCTTTCTCCGAGGCCGTGAAAGAACACCCGGACCTGGTGCGACGCTACCTTGCCAGCGTGGTGCCGGTCTCGGACAATTTCTTTGCGGCGCTGAACTCGGCCGTGTTCTCCGACGGCTCCTTCTGCTACATCCCCAAGGGCGTCCGCTGCCCCATGGAGCTCTCCAGCTACTTCCGCATCAACGCGCGGGGCACCGGCCAGTTCGAGCGCACGCTCATCGTGGCCGATGAAGGCTCCTACGTCTCCTACATGGAAGGCTGCACCGCCCCCATGCGCGACGAGCAGCAGCTCCACGCCGCCGTGGTGGAGATTGTGGTGGAGAAAGATGCCGACGTCAAATACTCCACCGTGCAGAACTGGTATCCCGGCGACGCCGACGGCAAGGGCGGCATCCTCAACCTCGTGACCAAGCGCGGCATCTGCAAGGGCGCCGGCTCCCACTTGAGCTGGACGCAGGTGGAAACCGGCAGCGCCATCACCTGGAAATACCCCTCCACCATATTAAAGGGCGATTACTCCAGCTCGGAATTCTACTCCGTGGCCGTGACCAACAACCATCAGCAGGCCGACACCGGCACCAAGATGATTCACCTGGGCCGCGGGACCAAGAGCCGCATCGTGTCCAAGGGCATCTCGGCCGGGGTGAGCCAGAACAGCTACAGGGGCCTGGTGCGCATGGGACCCGGCGCTTCCGGCGCCCGCAACTACTCCCAGTGCGACAGCCTGCTCATCGGCTCCCGCTGCGGGGCGCACACGTTCCCGGACATCCAGTCCCAGAACCCCGGAGCCACGGTGGAGCATGAGGCCACCACCTCCAAGATTTCCGAGGACCAGCTCTTCTACTGCAACCAGCGGGGCATCGGCCCGGAAGAGGCGGTGGGGCTTATTGTCAACGGCTATGCCCGGGAGGTCCTTTCCCGCCTCCCCATGGAGTTTGCCGTGGAAGCGCAAAAACTGTTGCAGGTCTCCCTGGAGGGTTCGGTTGGATAATATGTTAGATACCATCATATTCACCATTGCCGGCCGACCGGTGCTGCTGATAGACTTGATTTCAAGCCTGTTGGGCCTCACCTGCGTGTTCCTGGCCGGACGCGGCTCCAAATACAACTTCTGGGTGGGCTACCTATACACGGCGGCGCTGTTCTTCCTGTTCTGGAACCGCAGCCTCTACGCCAACCTGCTGCTGCAGCCCATTTCCCTGGCCATCAACATCTTGGGACACTGGCGCTGGACCCATCCCAAACCGGAGGAGGCCGATGCCCGGAAAAACCTCAAAGTCAGCATGCTCAGCTGGCCGCAGCGGCTGTTTACCGTCTTCTCCGTGCTGCTGATCGCCCTGGTGTGGGGCTGGACGCTGGACCGCCTGTTCCCGTCCGACCCTCACCCGTACCTGGATTCCGTGGTAACCGTGCTCATCCTTACGGCCCAGCTGCTGAGCGCCCTCAAGAAGTGGGACTGCTGGCTGGCCTGGCTCTTTGTGAACTGCACGCAGATAGCGCTGCACCTGAGCGTGGGCAACCTCCTCATGTCCGGCGTGAGCGCACTCTATCTGGTGAATGGTCTCTGGTCACTGGCCACCTGGATGAAAATGTATCGTAGTAGCGGAACAAATTGATTGACAACAAATTAAGCAAATCAACCCCCTGCTTTTTCCGGGGGTTAAAATGCATAATTAACTGATTTACACATAATTACTGTACAACAGTATGCTAGAGATAAAGAACCTTCATGCAAGCGTCGAGGACAAGGAAATCCTCAAAGGGGTGGACCTGCACATCGGCCCCGGAGAAATACATGCCATCATGGGCCCCAACGGCGCCGGCAAATCCACGCTGAGCGCCGTGCTCACCGGCCGCCCGGACTACGTCGTGACCGCGGGCTCGGTGACGTACAACGGGCAGGACCTCCTGGCCATGAGCCCCGAGGAACGTGCCTGGGCAGGCCTTTTCCTGAGTTTCCAGTATCCGGTCGAGATACCAGGCGTCACCATCACGGCTTTCATGAAGGCGGCCGTGAACGCCAAGCGCAAGGCGGCCGGCCTGCCGGAAATGAAAACGGCCGATTTCCTGAAGTTCATGAAAGAGAAGATGGCCTTTGTGAAGATGAAGCCGGAATTCATGAAGCGGGAAGTGAACGTGGGCTTCAGCGGCGGCGAGAAGAAGCGCAACGAAATCTTCCAGATGGCCCTGCTGGACCCTTCCCTCTCCATTCTGGACGAGACCGACAGCGGCCTGGACGTGGACGCCCTCAAGATAGTGGCCGATGGCGTAAACGCCCTCCGGAGCCCCGAGAAGAGCGCCATCATCATCACCCACTACCACAAACTGCTGGAGTATGTGCAGCCGGATGTGGTGCACGTGCTCAAGGACGGCCGCATTGTGAAAACCGGCGGCCGTGAACTCATCGACGCCATTGAAACCGGCGGTTTTGAACAGTTTTGAGCATGGGACACGGGAAGTATATGGACGTCATCGCCGGCTTGACCGGCCATCTCTATCGGGTGCAGGCCGGCGAACACCTGAACCTGCAGTTTGTGGTGCTGCCCGGAGAGTCGCGGGACATCGAGCTGGGCGTTGACCTGTGCGGCCCGGGAGCCGAGGCCCACATCAAGGCCTTGTACCTGAGCAGCGGCGAGGACCGCGTGCACTTCCACATCACCATGCACCACCGGGCCCCGGGCTGCAAGAGCACGCAGCTCATCAACGGCCTGGCGTCGGGGGCGGCGCAGGTGCGCTTCGACGGCACCATCGTGGTGGCGCCGGAGGCGCAGCAGACGGAGGCCTATCAGGAGAACCACAACATCGTGCTCTCGCAGCAGGCCAAAGTGGAGACCAAGCCGCAGCTGGAAATCTATGCCGACGACGTCAAGTGCTCCCACGGCGCCACCGTGGGGCAGCTCAACCCCGACGAACTCTTTTACATGCGTTCACGCGGCATTCCGGAAGCGGAAGCGCGCACCCTTCAGATGCTCTCGTTCCTCTCGCCCGTGATTCCGGCAGGGCGGGAAGCGGAAATCGAGGCCGCCGTCCGCAGCCTTTAATCTTCCCAGGAAAGCACCCTGGACTGGTCCGGAAGGACTTCGATGTGCACCCTGAGGGTCTCCTCCGGGAGCAGTTCCTCTATGTTCTCCGGCCATTCCATCAGGCAGAGACAACCGGAGTCCAGGTAGTCGTAAAGGCCGATGTCCAGGGCCTCGGCCGGGCGGCTGATGCGATAGAAATCAAAGTGGAACACCGGTTCTCCGCCGGCGCTGCGGTACTCGTTGACAATGGCGAACGTGGGCGACGAAACGGCGTCTCCGCTCACCCCCAGCGCCTTGCACAGGGCTGTGGTGAAGGTGGTTTTACCGGCGCCCATGGGCGCGTAGAACGCGACAAGTTTATGGTCTCCGATTGCCCGGAGGAAGGCCGCCGCCGTCTTGTCAAGGTCCTGCAGCGAGGCCATTGTGAGTTCGTGTTTCATATTGCTGGGCAAAGATACGCAGAATTTGTTAACTTTGCGGCATGATTTGCCGTACGAATGTAAAAGTGAACCTGGGCCTGAACGTCCTGCGGAAGCGGGCCGACGGTTATCATGACCTGGAAACGCTCTTTGTGCCCTACGGGGGCCTGGGCGACACGCTGGAAATTGTCACCGGAGACGACTGGTCCCACACGCTGGCCGGCCTGAAGGAAAGGTACGGCACCCTGGCGCAGGGGATAGGCCCCGACGGCAAGCTCATGGTGAGCATCGCCCGCCGGGAAGGCGTGGACTGGGACCCGCTGCAGGACCTCACCGCCAGGGCCTACTACCTCCTGGCGGCCGATTACGACCTCCCGCCCATGAAGATTTTCCTGGAAAAAACGGCACCTGTGGGCGCCGGCCTGGGCGGTGGCTCGGCCGATGCCGCCTTCGCCCTCCGGATGATGGCGCAGTTGGGCGGGCTGGGCCTCCCGGACGAGACCCTGGCCGGCTATGCCGCCCGCCTGGGCAGCGACTGCGCCTTCTTCGTGTACAACCGTCCCATGCTGGGCAGCGGGCGCGGCGAGGTGCTGGCGCCTTTCAGCCTGGACCTCTCGGCCTACCGCCTGGAGGTGGTGATTCCCGCCGGCATCTCGGTTTCCACGGCCGATGCCTACCGCGGCATCGTGCCCCACGAACCCGCTCAACCCCTGCGGGCGGTGCTGCAGTGCCCCGTCGAGCAGTGGAAAGACCTGCTGGTCAACGACTTCGAGCAAACCGTCTTTGCCAAATATCCGGCGCTCCGGGCCGCCAAGGAGGCCCTCTACGCGCGCGGTGCCGTGTATGCCGCCATGTCCGGCAGCGGCTCGGCCCTCTTCGGCCTTTTCAAAGCCTGAGCCCCTACAGTCCCAACGGATTGCGGCGGTCCAGAAAGCGGTAGGAGGCCGCTTCCGCCAGGTGGACAGGCCGGATGTCCGTGTCGCCGGACAGGTCGGCGATGGTCCTTGCAATCTTGATGATGCGCGTGTAGGCGCGTGCGCTCAGTCCCAGTTGCTCAATCAGGCGCTCCAGCAGCGCTTTGCAGGCGCCGTCCAGCGGACAGAACTTCTCCAGCTGCTTGGACGACATCTCCGCGTTGGCAAAAATCCCCGTTCCGGCAAAACGCCGCTGCTGCACCTCCCGGGCCGCCTGTACCCGGCGGGCGATGCTTTCCGTGGACTCGGCCTTGCGGCCCTGAATCAGTTCCGTGGTCTTTACCGGATGCATCCACAGCTGGATGTCGATGCGGTCCATGATGGGCCCCGACAGGCGGGCGAGATACGCGGCCCGCTGGCCGGGCGTGCAGGTGCAGCGGTCGCCCTCGCCGTAATAGCCGCAGGGGCAAGGATTGGACGCCGCCACGAGCATGAAGGACGCCGGATACACGATTTTCGACTTGAGGCGCGAGATGGAAACCTGCCTGTCTTCCAACGGCCCCCGGAGGGCCTCCAGCGTGGATTTGGGCGCTTCGCAGAACTCGTCTAAAAAGAGGATGCCGCCGCTGGCGAGGGACACTTCGCCGGGGAGGATGTTGTCGCCGCTGCCGCCGCCCAGCAGCGCCGCCTTGGAGGCCGAGATGTGGGGCGCCCGGAACGGCCGTTCCCGCAGGAAGCCCAGCGTGCCGCCCGAGCGCCCGGCCACGGAATAAATCTTGGAAGTAACGGCGCATTCTTCGCGCGTCATGGGCGGCAGAATGCCCGCCACGGCCTTGGCGACGGAACTCTTCCCGCTTCCCGGAGCGCCCACCAGAAGTACGTTGTGCTGCCCTGCGGCCGCGATTTCCACACCCCGGCGCGCCTCTGCCTGGCCAATGATATCGGCAAAATCCATGTAGCTCCGCCGGGGACTTGCGGCGGCGCGGGTGGCCTGCCGGTAGGCTTCGGTGTTCCAGATGAGCAGGTCCGAGGGGTCTTCCTCGCCTTCCAGGATGCGGAGGATGTCGGCCAGGGTACGGACGCCATAGATGAGCGTGTCGGTGTAGTCCACGGCCTCCAGGGCGCTCTGTTCAGGCAGGATGCACCCTTTGAACCCCTGTTCCATGGCCAGTTCCACCATGGGCAGGGTGCCGCTGACATAGCGCACGCTGCCGTCCAGCCCCAGTTCTCCCATGATGAGGAACTCGCTCAGCAGCGGCAGCGGCTTCTGGCAGGAAGCGGCCACTACGCCCAGGGCGATGGGAACGTCGTAGCCGCTGCCCTGCTTGTGGAGGTCGGCCGGCGCCAGGTTGATGACGATTTTCTTGCCGGGAATGTGAAAGCCCAGCGCCTGCAGGGCGGTCACGGTGCGCAGCAGGCTTTCTTTGACTGCGGCGTCGGCCAGACCCACGAGGTGGATGCCGATTCCGAGGGTGATGTTCACCTCCACGGTGACGGGGATGGCCCGGATGCCCGCGCATTTGGCGCAATGAATGTCCACAAGCATATCAGAGAATGGTTAAAGAGGTGAAATAACCGTTGAAGTTGAAAGGGATGGCCTTGCCGTCCACCAGCACCAGATGCGCGTTTCCGCTGGCGTGGGTGAGGGCGACGGCAAAGACGCCTTCGCGGAACTGGGCGCAGCGGCCGTCGGTGAGCCTGTAGGTTTCCGGCGTGACGGGAAGGGGCCGATGGTCCTTCATCAGGGCGCTCACCAGGCCGCCGGGCGAACAGCAGACATAGGACACCACGCCGTTGTCTTCGTACATCTGCCGGACGTCGTTTCGGCTCAGGGCATACCAGAACCCGTCCTGGGTCCGGTACCAGTATTGCTCGTTGCCGACGGCGGACTCGCTGTGCCCCTTGAGCATGATTTTTCCGCGTATGGGCACGAGACTGCAGCCTTTCACCAGTTCGTCGGCCCCTATGTCCAGGGCCAGATACAGGTCGTCCTTCACCAGGCAGAAACTCTGGCTGCTCTCGTTGCGCCTTTCACAGCGGTAGATACTGCCGTCGAAAACGCGGATGTCATAGACGGCGCCGGCGGTGCGGGCCGGAATCTCCTTGACTTCCCGGCCGCCGCACATGACATGGTATTCATAGGTATGGGCGCTGCCTTGCCGGATGGGCAGGGCATAGACGAAATAGATGCCCGTAGAGTCCCTGGAAAAGGCCCCGCCCGGCCACTCGGGGTTTTCCGGCGAGCCCAGGATTTGCCCCGTGGGACTGGTAAACCGTTCCTCCCCGTCCACCCGGTAGCTGAATCCGGCGCCGCCGGGCCGCTGACCCAGGGTGTGCACGGCGCCGTCCACGAACAGAAACCCGCGCAGCAGTTCCTCGCTGTCGTAGCGGATGCGCTCCTCGCCGTCGCAGCAGATGACGGTCTGGCCGGCGTCGGCCGTGTCGGTCCAAAGGTGGCCGCCCACCAGCCGAAGGCGGTCCGAGGAGGGCTGCGGGCCGGCCGGAACGGCCCGGATTTCAACGCTGTCTTTGTAAAGGACGGCCTGGGCGCCGCGGAAGTCGCCGCTGCGCCAGTCGGCCCAGTCCGGGAAGCGGATGGCGGTGAGGTACACGCCCCGGGAAAGCGGAATCTCCACGCGCGCGGAATCCACGGGCTCCTGCGGGGTTTGCAGGGGCTGGCGGGTTCTGGCATGCTCCAGCCGCCACCGGGGCAGGGTGTCGAACAAGGGTTTCTGGCAGGAAGTCAGTGCCAGGACACAGGCCAATAAAAAAATTCTACGGCGCATAGCTCACACGTTTTTCAGGCGGCAAGTTGGCGAAACCCGTAGAATTTTCCTACGACCTTAAAAAATGTTTCCGAAATTTTTTACGTTTCTGCAGGCCGATGGCAAGAATCCGCAATTCTTTCTTATAATGCGAGGTCCACGAGCACGATGGCGGCCATGGCTTCCACGATAACCGGGGTGCGGAGGGCGAAGCAGGTGTCGTGCCGGCCGGGGATGCCGGCGGCGGCGATGCTGGCCGTGGGCTTGAAGGCGACGCGGAACACCAGCGGGTTGCCGTTGGTGAGGCCGCCGTTCACTCCGCCGGCGTGGTTGGTCACGGGCGGCTGGGGCCTGTGGTGCCGGCCGCAGCAGTGGTGACCCTCCTCATGGCCCTCGCCATGGTGGCAGCAGTGCCCTTCTTCGTGACCTTCACCGTCGTGGTGGTGGCAGCATTCCTTTTCTGGGAACGGGTCGTTGTGCTCCGAGCCGCGCATGGCCGAGGCTGCAAAACCGTCACCGAATTCGATGCCCCGGACGCCCGGAATGGCAAAGACGGCATGGGATACCAGGGATTCCACGCTGTCCCAGAAGGGCTCTCCAAGGCCGATGGGAAGGCCTTCAACCGTGCATTCCACCACGCCGCCCAGCGAGTCGCCGTCGGCCTGGGCCTGGGCCAGCAGGGCGGGCCAGGCAGCCTGGTCGGAAGAACCGCCCACCTGCGTAAGGGCCGCATGGAAGGATGCGAAATGCATCATTCTCTTGGCCACCACGCCGGCTGCGACAATCCCCACGGTGACGCGGCCGCTGAAGTGACCGCCGCCGCGCGGGTCGTTGAAACCGCCGAAGCGGAGGTTGGCGGTGAAGTCGGCATGGCCGGGCCTGGGGTGCTTGCGGAACTGCTCGTAGTCCTCCGGGCGGGTGTTCTCGTTGCGGAAAAGGATGGTGAGCGGGGCGCCGGTGGTGTGGCCCTCATAGAGGCCGGAAATGATTTCGGGGCGGTCGGCCTCCACGCGGGGCGTAGTGCCCCGGGCACCCGGGCGCCGGCGGGAGAGGTCTTCCGAAAAGTCTTCCTCCGAGAGCGGAACGCCGGGCAGGACACCGTCTATGGTTACGCCGATGCAGGGACCGTGTGATTCTCCGAAGATGCTGATTCTGAATTTGTTTCCGAATGTATTCATAATTTGTCAAACAATTCGTTGAAGGTGGGGAAAGACTTGGCGACACATGTTGTATCATCTATTACAACGGGGGAATCGGCGCCCAGCGCGGCTACGCGGAGCGCCATGACCATGCGGTGGTCGCCGTAAGAGGTGAATGACCCGCCCCGCAGCAGTTTTCCGTTGAGGAGGCGTTGGGTCAGGGACATGCCCTGGATGTGCATCAGGTCTTCCTCGATGTGCACCGGCACGCCCATCTGCGTGAGGACTTCCTGGATGGCGGCGGCGCGGTCCGTCTCTTTATGCCGAAGCCGCTCCACGCCGGAAAGGACGGTCTCCCCCGGGCAGAAGGCGGCCAGGACGGCCACGATGGGGAAGAGGTCCGGACAGTTGTTGAGGTCGGCCTGGAAAGGGCTCAGCGGGGCGCGTTTGACGTGGATGGGCCCGGCCGGACCGTCCAGCTGCGACATGCTGGCGCCGGCTTCCATGAGGATGTCCATGATGGAAATGTCGGCCTGCAGGGAACCGGTATCGAGGCCTGTGACCTCCACGTCGCCGAAGATGGCGCCGGCCACGAGGAAGGGCGCCGCGCCGGACCAGTCGGCCTCGATGGCAAAGTCGGCGGCCCTGTAGCGCTGGTTGCCGGGGATTTTGAAATTCACGCTGGTGCAATGGCTCCAGTCCTGGGTCTCGAGGAAGGTGTCGTCGCCCTCCATCTCCGAGCCGATTCGGATGCCGAACTTCTTCAGGACATCCACGGTGATGAAGAGGTAGGGGATGCTG
>Ga0310694_10006959_pt1 | contig 10659 bp, 8 predicted proteins | sample 174DNAGHGhighgp2_FD_203884 | JGI IMG/M metagenome (GOLD analysis project Ga0310694, IMG submission 203884) | Sheep rumen microbial communities from Palmerston North, Manawatu-Wanganui, New Zealand - 1742 DNA GHGhigh gp2 (v2) (version 2) | ecosystem: Host-associated > Mammals > Digestive system >... | reverse complement strand
AGGGCGGCGCATAATATAACGGAAATAAGCCTGATATTCTTCATTCTGAACCTCCGTCGGCGGTGACAGGATCGGCCACCAGATTCTTGACCCATTTGTATTTCTTGTAGTGGATATAGACCGCAGGCAGTTTGATTATCTCGTCCAGGTTGAGGATGAAATACACCGCAAGGACGGGCAGGTGCAGAACAAATGCCGCCAGTGACCCGACCGGAACGATGAATGCCCACATGGTTATGGTATCGCAGATAAAGCCGAACCTCGTGTCGCCTCCGGCGGCGAAGATGCCCGCGATCACTGTAGAGTTTATGGATCTTCCGACCATGTAATATGAACACATGTAGAGCATCCATGTAAGATAATCCGAAGCTTGCGGGGTAAGATTCGCGATCTTAACGATGACAGGAGCAAGGGCCGCTGCCGCTAACCCAAGGATTATCCCGCTGATGATAGTGAGCCTGGTAAGGCGTCCGCCGTATTCACGGCCTTTCTCGAGATTGCCTGCTCCGAGCTCGTTGCCTACTACGATAGCCCCGCCGTTTGCTAATGCATAGCAGAAGCAGGATACAAGATCCTTGACTACTGCGGCGATCGAATTGGCGGCTGTGGCATCGGCTCCGAGGTGGCCGATGATCACCGATATCATCGTGAACCCTATTCCCCAGGAAAGCTGGTTTGCAAGGAAAGGGGTGGAGTAGCGCGAGAATTCTTTTCGAAGATAGGGGTCGGATCTGATGATGTTGACAAGACGGATCTTAACGCTGCTTTTGCGGATGAGAAGCACCGTGCAGCTGATGAAGCCGAAGGCTCCCGATATCGATGAAGCGAGCGCTGCGCCTTCCGCACCCATGCGGGGAGCTCCCAGAAGTCCGAATATGAATACGGCATTGAGAACGATGTTGATGAGCACCATGGAGATGCTTATGGCGGTGCTTTGTTTTACGAAACCCGTGTTCTTCAACAGTGATTCGAAGAGCATGGCGAAACTCATGAAGATATAGTAGGGACTTACCACGCGAAGATAACCGGCTCCGATCTCGATGATGTTCGGGACATCGGTATAGACGCGCATCAGACCGTGAGGCACGAATAAAGCCATAAGGAAGAAAACTAGCGATACGGGGATGATGATCTTTACCGCATAACCGAAGAGCCTCTCGATCGCGGGCTTGTCGCCTTTGCCCCAGAGCTGGGCCGCGAACATGTTGGTGCCGGCGATTATTCCGAACAAGAACAGATCGAGAACGAACGCGACCTGCGACGCGAGCGATACCGCGGACATGGTGTCCTGGCCGATCGTGACGAGCATCATCGCATCCGATATCGGCACCAGGGCGAACATAAAGTTCTGGAGCGTTATCGGAATGATCAGCGATATGAGCTTCTTGGTAAATGCGGGATCTTTTTTCATCATCGGGCAATACTACGCGATGACAGATGTTGTGTCAATATCCGAACTCCTGTACCCAGTAATATGTATTTCCGGCATCGCCGCTGTAATAAACCGCATATCCGCACGAGGTAAAGTCTGCCCTCAGCATGTTGGCCCGGTGTCCGTCGGAAGCCCACCAGGAGTTGAAGACCTCCTGAGCCGTGGACTGACCGCTCGCGATATTCTCTGCGTACATCTTATCGGGATCGATGGAATACCACTCGGATCCGTCAGGACGGGTGTGTCCGTAAACCTGCGATATATCCTGCGCCCTTATAGCGGCATCGACCGCGAGTGCATTGTCCCAGTTCAAAGGAGCGAGCCCGTTCTCGATCCTTGCGTTGTTAACGAGATTGAACAGTTCGAGCATGACGGGATCTGTAGGGGCGCTTGCCGCGGGAGCCGGAGTGGGAGTCGGCGCCTCCGTCGGTTCCGGAGTAGGTGAGGGCTCGGGTTCTTCCGTAGGTTCAGGCGCGTCGGTAGGTTCAGCCGTTACAGTAGGCTCCGGCGTTGTTGTGAGTTCGGAAGAAGGGACGGGCGTGGCCGTTGCTTCGGCATCGCCGTCTGTTACGGGTGATCCCGGTTCCTGCGCATCCGGATCCGGAGGCAGTTCCCCGTCAGCCTGTTCATCCGCCGTCAGATCTCTTGCCGTAGGTTCCGATCTTGTGGTTATATGCACTTCCGGCAGTTCTTCGAAAAGGCACGCGCTGTGAACGTATGCTTCGTCGCCGTAGAAATCGATCATGTACCAGTCGCTGTCACTGCATGTGGCGATGACATGCACATCCCTGCCGTAGTACATGCGTCCGATGCTCTGATAATAAACACCGGGGCCTGTCCTAATGGAGAAGGCGGAAGCCGCCGTAAGATCCATGTTGTTTGTCGTATAGATAAGTTCGGTCTGATCATCCTGACCTGCTCTTGTGCCGAGATAGTTTTGCTGTTCATTGGGCAGCAGGTTCAGGTCTTCCGCGGAAACGGTAAGCGTCTTTGAACCCCAGGGGTAATTGAAAGGATTGTCCTTATAGTGGACATATCCCCACTGTGCGATGATGGCAAGACCGATAAAAATCAGCGCAAAGAGACTCGCTTTCTCGCCTATTATCTCTTTCTTATCTTCTTTATTTTTTTTTGCCATAATGCTCACCGCCGTAAGTATAATTAATTTTAATTATTATAATTGGTGCGACTTTAATTAACGACCTGTTCGGGATAAACAAATTGTAAACTTTGTTTTTGTGTTTAGGGGGTTTATAATCAATACGATATCAATCCTGGAGCAAAGGCGGAGTTACTTACATGCCTGTTTTTAAAACGCGGCCGTCGGGACTTAAGATCATTATCGTCGGCGCAGGTAAAGTCGGAGCGACACTTACCGGACAGTTAAGCCTTGAAGGCCATGATGTAACCATAGTAGACAAGGACCCTTCCAAAGTTAACGATATTACGTCGATGTACGACGTCATGGGATGCATCGGCAACGGCGCGAGCTACCATACTCTTTCCGAAGCGGGGGTCGAAGAGGCTGATATCCTCATTGCGGTTACGGAATCCGATGAGCTCAATCTCCTTTGCTGCACCATAGCAAGACAGTTTTCCGGCTGTTCCGCGATCAGCCGTCTTCGCAATCCCGACTACTCAAAGGAGTCCAAATACTTAAGAGAGAAGCTCGGCTTGTCAATGATAATCAATCCCGATCTTGAGGCTGCAAGGGTCATGTCGCGCGTACTCTATATGCCGACCGCCCTCGAAGTCAGATCGTTTGCCCACGGTCAGGCGCTCATAGTGAAGATCAAGATCCCCGAGGGCAATATACTCGATGAGATGACGATCGCGGATCTCGGCGCTAAGATAACAAACAACATCCTTATCTGCGGCGTTGAGCGCGACGGAGATGTCGTCATCCCCAAAGGCTCGTTCGAACTTAAGTCGGGGGATATCATCACGGTGGTTGCGACGAGCAAAGAGCAGTCGAACTTCCTTAAGAGCATAGGGGTTGCCACGAATCAGATAAAGAATGTCATCATCGTGGGAGGCGGAAGATCCGCTTATTATCTTTCTGACATCCTCATCAAGAAGGGAATGTCCGTAAAGATCATCGAACAGGACCGTAAAAGGTGCGAGAAGCTGAACGAGTTGCTTCCCAAGGCGGTCATCATCAACGGAGACGGCACCAATACCGAACTTCTGCAGGATGAGGGTATAGAGAATGCCGATGCATTCATTCCCCTTACCGGTATCGATGAACAGAATGCTATGCTTGCGCTTCACGCCAAGAAGATATCCCAGGCAAAGCTCATAACCAAGATCAACAGGACGGGATTCATTGATATCATCAACAGCCTTGATCTCGGGAGTGTCTTCTATCCCATGTTCATCACTTCCGATATGATACTTGCCTACGCGCGCGCCAAGACGGCAGCGCCCGGAAGCAACATAGAGACTGTCTATCACCTGTTTGATTCCAGGGCGGAATCCATAACGTTCAATGTAACGGATGATTCCAAGGTTACGGACATCCCCCTCAAGGATCTTAAGATCAAGAAGAACACGCTTATATCTTACATAGGACATAACGGCGAGGGCATCATCCCTACGGGCTCCGATGTTATCTCGAAGGGAGATACGGTTATGGTCGTAACGATGAACTCAGGCTTTGATGATATAGGGGATATACTGGAGTAAATCATGAATCTTTCCGTAGTGAGATTTATCCTGTTTCAGGTGATGCGGATCGAAGGGATACTTATGCTCCTGCCTTGCGCGGTCTCATTGATATACGGGGACAGCGAGGGACTGTGGTATTTCATCGTGGCAGCCTTTCTCATCACAGCAGGCTTTATCGGATGCAGATTCCGGCCGAAGAATCAGAATATAAACGTTAAAGAAGGTTATGCTTCAACAGGCCTTTCATGGATCGTGATGAGCCTGTTCGGCTGCCTTCCTCTTTATCTGTCCCACGAGATACCGTCTTTTACCGATGCCGTGTTCGAGACCGTGTCGGGTTTTACGACCACCGGGGCGAGCATCCTTTCCGAAGTGGAGAGCCTTTCCCATACGGCTTTGTTCTGGAGATCGTTTACACACTGGATCGGAGGCATGGGCGTTCTTGTATTCCTTCTTGCGCTTATCCCGATGAGCGGAGGTTCGAATATCAATCTCATGAAGGCGGAGTCCCCCGGACCTTCTGTAGGCAAGCTCGTTCCCAAGATAAGATCAACGGCGATGATCCTTTATATAATCTATTTGGCTATGACCGTTATCGAGACGATCTTCCTTTTGTTCGGAGGTCTCAGTGTCTTTGATTCTCTGTGTCTTGCGTTCGGAACGGCCGGAACCGGAGGATTCGCGGTCAGAAATGACAGCTTTATGAGCTACAGTCTCTATATCCGCTGGGTCGTGGGAGTATTCATGCTGCTGTTCGGCATAAATTTCAATGCATATTACTTTATCATCATGAAGCAGTTCAAAAAGGCGGTCTCCCTGGAGGAAGTCAAGACGTTCCTCGCTATCGTTGCCGTGTCGGTTGCGGTGATATTTGCGAAGATCCTGCCTTTGTATGAGAATGCGATAACGGCTCTGACCGATGCATTCTTCCAGGCTGCCTCGGTCGTCTCGACTACCGGATACGGCTCTGCCGATTTTGATGCGTGGCCGACGACAGCGAAGTTTGTAATGTGCTTTCTGATGTTCATGGGAGCATGCGCGGGTTCCACGGGCGGCGGCGTCAAGGTATCCAGGCTCATGATACTCTGGAAATCATTCGTAAGAGAGGTCCAGTCCTATGTTCATCCCAAGATCGTCAAAGGAGTGAAGATGGACGGCAAGATCATAGACAACGATGTGTTAAGGTCGACGCACGTTTTCCTCGCGGCTTACGCCGTTGTCTTTATTCTGTCGATGTTTATCGTTTCATTTGATAATCTCGATATGACCACGACTTTTACTTCCGTGCTCGCGACTTTCAATAATATCGGTCCCGGACTTTCCCGTGTCGGCGCGACCTGCAATTACGGATTCTTAAGCGCGCTTTCCAAGTGGACTTTGATCTTCGATATGCTCGCCGGCCGTCTCGAGCTTTTCCCGATGCTTTTGTTGTTCTCTCCCAGCCTTTACAAACGCTGATGTGCAGCAAAACCCGTAAACCGGGGCTTGAATCGCATCATATAGATACAGCTCTATATAATGGAAATTTGACTTTGACAGTACCATTAAGCGAGTTTATGATTAGGTAGATTAAGGAAGATCAATGAGGAAATAATAAGGCATGGAACTTTTTACAAGCATATTAAGTCTCCTGTCCGGTCTTGCCATTTTTATGTATTCAATGAAGATGACGAGCGGCGGCCTTGAGGCTGTGGCCGGCAATAAACTTAAAGGCGTCCTTCAGAAGCTTACTGACAACAGAGTCAAAGGTGTAGCCGTCGGCGCGGGTGTCACCGCCCTTATACAGTCATCGACCGCAGTGACGGTCATGGTCATAGGATTTGTCAATGCCGGTCTTCTCAATCTTCACCAGGCGCTCTGGATAATAATGGGCGCCAACATAGGTACAAATATCACTTCACAGCTTATTGCATTCGATATAGGGGAATTCGCTCCCATCCTTGCCGTTATCGGCGTATTCGTAGTTATATTCACAAAGAACAAGAAGTTCAAGAGCATAGGTGAGATAGTGACCGGTCTTGGCTTTATATTCATTTCCATGAATATAATGAAGTCTGCCATGCAGCCTTATGCAGCAGATCCCAGACTCACGGGACTGCTGTCCCATATGAACAACCCGCTCCTCGGAATACTCGTCGGAATCATTTTCGTAAACATCATATCGAGTTCGGCTGCCGCCGTAGGTGTGCTTCAGGCTTTGGCTATGGCGGCCGCGGGTGCAGGCGCGATCGATCTTGAGCATGCGATGTATATCATAATGGGTTTTAATATAGGAACCTGTGTGACGGCATTGCTTTCTTCCATCGGAACTACCAAGATGGCCGTAAGGGCGGCGCTGATGCATCTCCTTTTCAATGTGCTGGGCACCATTATCTTTACGGCTGCCGCTCTGTTTCTGCCTGTTGCCGAATGGATCAGGATGCTCTCTCCCAATGATGTTGCAAGACAGTTTGCAAATTTCCATCTTGCATTTAATCTCATAGGCACCATAATCCTGCTTCCTGCGGGCGATCTTATCGTCAGGCTCGTGAACATGATGGTACCGGGTGACGAATCCGAGAAGGAAGGTCAGCAGTATCTGGAGTTCCTGAACCCCGCGATGCTTCGTCCGGACTTCCAGATCGCAGGATCAATGGTATATCTTACGGCAGTCGCGAATGAGATAACGCGAATGTTCGACAAAGCTTCTGACAATGTATCCAGAAGTCTCGGCGCGGTCCTTGAGAACAGCGAGAAGGTCCAGAAGGAGATAGATGAATCCGAGGAATATGTGGATTATCTTAATAAAGAGATATCCTATTACATCTCGCACTTCCTTATGCTCGATCTTACGGAGAGTGAAGCCATGGCGTATTCCTCACTGTTCAAGATAACGGGCAACATAGAGAGGATGGGCGATCACGCCACGAATATCGCAGGCTATGCCAATATGCTGCAGGATAAGGGCCTCCAGCTGTCCGAGTATGCACAGGCAGAAGTCAAGTCGATGATAGAGATCATCGGAAAGACAGTTGATACGATCAAGAACGATATCACGGGAGATCTTCAGATAAAGGTGGCCAAGGCGGAACAGAAGATCGATGATATGACGGATCAGTACAGACTCAATCAGCTCGACCGCATGAAGACGGGGATCTGCAGCGGCGAGGCTTGCGTCATCTATTCGGAGATGCTGACGGATTTTGAACGTCTGGGCGACCATATGCTCAATATCGCGGAGGCTCAGGAGAATGTAACTGAATTAAGGCAGGTCCGCGTTAAGAAATGACGGGAAGACTTAACGTCGTGCTCTTTGAACCTGAGATCCCGCAGAATACGGGAAACATCATGAGGACCTGCGTTGCTGCCGGTTTCTCTTTGCACCTTATCAAACCGCTGGGGTTCGATATCGATAATCCCAAGTTCAGACGGTCGACGACTAATCACATTACCTGGGCGGAGTACTCGCTGTATGATTCGTACGAGGACTTCAGGCAGAGCAATCCCGGCGAGTATTTTTTCATGACGAGGTACGGTAAGGTTCCGCCCTCGGATATAGACTTCTGCGGAATACCCGAAGACCGGAACATATATCTTATCTTCGGCAAGGAAAGCACCGGGATCCCGAAGGACATACTGAAGGATAATCTTGAGCGGTGTTTCAGAATCCCTATGGCATCGGAATGCCGGAGCCTCAATCTGTCCAATGCCGCGGCTATAGCAATATATGAGTGCTTAAGACAGAAAGGCTACCCCGGACTGTCTTTTTCCGAGGTGCAGAAGGGTGAGGATTATCTCGAGTCTTATGATGCGACTCTCGGCAGTTGATATATTCAGTATGTTGTTTTATATTCTTAAAGATAAAATTTAAGTTATATTTCGGAGGATCGTTATGGGTGACAAAACTGACGGCATCTATGATGCAAAACAACTCGGGATCCCGAGAATGATCGTTCTCGGATTACAGCACATGTTCGCCATGTTCGGCGCAACGGTGCTCGTACCTGCCCTTACCGGGCTTTCAGTATCGGCAACTCTTTTGTTTGCGGGTCTTGGAACTTTATTGTTCCACTTCCTTACCAAGGGCAAGGTTCCGGCTTTCCTTGGATCGTCATTCGCTTTTATCGGCGGTTATGCTGCCATTGCTCCCAACGGAGAACGTGAATTGCTCCCTTATGCCTGTCTCGGCGTTGCGGCAGCGGGTCTTCTCTATCTGTTCCTTGCCGCTTTGATCAAGGTATTCGGTCAAAAGAAAGTAATGCGCTTTTTCCCTCCGATCGTGACGGGCCCCATCATCATTGCTATCGGTCTTACTTTGAGCAAGTCGGCTATCGACAACTGCAAGACAAACTGGGGCGTTGCACTTATAGCTATCCTCGTTGTCATTATCTGCAATATCTACGGCAGAGGCATGGTCAAGATCGTTCCGATAATCCTCGGTGTCATCTGCTCCTATCTTCTTGCCGCGTTCGTGGGCGAAGTCGATTTCACGGCAGTAAAAGAAGCTTCATGGATAGGTCTTCCTTTCCAGATGCAGGATACGGTGTTCTCTCTGTTTAACGGCGCAGATAAGTCTCTTATGATCACTGCGGTGATCACTATCATGCCGATCGCGCTCGCTACGATGGTCGAGCATATCGGTGATATTTCCGCCATTTCCTCAACGACAGGCAGGAACTTTATCGAAGAACCCGGACTTCACCGTACTCTTACAGGTGACGGTCTTGCCACTATCCTGGCTTCTCTGTTCGGCGCTCCCGCAAATACGACATACGGCGAGAATACGGGAGTTCTCTCGCTTACAAAGGTCTATGATCCCGCGGTCATAAGGATCGCTGCGCTGTTTGCCGCAGTAATATCATTCAGTCCCAAGTTTGCCGCTCTGATCTCATCCATGCCGGCTGCTACTATCGGCGGTGTTTCCATTGTTCTGTACGGCATGATCTCAGCTGTCGGCGTAAGGAATCTCGTTGAGAATCAGGTCGATCTGTCCAGGAGCCGCAACCTTATCATCGCGGCATTGATCCTCGGCCTGTCCATCGGCATCAATTATTCGGGGTCGGTATCATTTGCCATCGGTTCCGTTACGATCTCTTTGTCGGGACTTGCGGTCGGTGCTCTGGTCGGTATCGTCCTTAATGCCCTTCTTCCTCTCGAGGAAAAGGAATACAAGGGTCTTAACAAGGACCAGGTCAACGAGGATGACGAGGCAGTAAACAGGAAATCCGGGAAGAAATCCTGATAATAACTGAATTTTATTTAACGGGCGTCGCACAAGCGGCGCCTTTTAATGTTATAATGTCGCGTTAATAATTATATGAAGGGTTCTTATGAAGAAAGTACTTATATTAGGTTGTAACGGCATAACCGAATATATCGTTCCCAAACTCCTTGTGGCTCCGGCGGTAGAGGAGATAATAATCGCATCGCGGGACAAGGCCGAATGCGACGAATTCAAGAAGCAGTATTCGGGCGGAAAGACAAGGATAACTACCGCGAGGGTCGATCTTGATAACGAACAGGGAACCAGGATGATGCTCTCCATAGTTAATCCCGATCTTATCGTCAATCTCATCCCAGAGAAGTTCAGTCTGACCGTAATGAAGCTGGCTCTGGAAAACGATGCGGATTATATAGACGGCAATCTATACAACTGGAGAGACGGCGATCTGCTGGCTGAACAGTTCAGCCTTTTCGGGCAGTTCAGGGAAAAGAATAAGGCAGCCATAACGGGATGCTGTACAGATCCTGCCATATTGACTTCGATCGCAAGACAGGCGGCGAGGGATGATTTTGATTCGGTCGACAGCGCGGAATTCTACGAGATCAATCTCATTGAAGACCTTGACGTGAAAAGTGACGCGGTATATATCACCGGAGGAAAGCAGGAATCCTGTCCGGCTTTGTCGGAGAAGATATCCGCGGGGGATTCGTTTGAGCCTTTTGCCGGGATGAACCTCTTTCTTTCTGACCGGCCGGTCGTTCGGGATTATATCAAGGAGATCCCCGGCATTACCGAAGTCCGCTGTTATGTTTCCTGTGATGTAACCGAATTGCCGGATTATACGGAAGAACTTAATAAGATCGGGATGCTGTCGGATGAGCCTGTCGAGATCTTTCCGGGAGTCACACTCTCTCCGAGAAGATTCTGGGAACTGTATCAGAACCAGAAGACGGCGGCAGCAGGCAAACCTCTCGGAAGGGTGTGCGGCGCGGGCGTTACCCTGACCGGCACAAAGAGCGGTTCTGCGCTGCGGGAATTCATCTACTTTACCGGTGACAACAAGAAGAGTCAGGATAATTATAAGATGCCTGCGATGAAACTGTTCGATGCCTGCGCCATTCTTGCGGGCATCAAGCTCATGATCGCCGGGAAATGGCTTAAGAACGGTGTGTTTACGCCGACTGCATTTGATCCTGATATGCTTATCAGGGAATTAAGAAGTGCAGACATTGAGATAAAGCATGCGGTACTGTCCGATGCTTCAGCGGAGTCATGACCATGGATGTAAATGCGCCGAGAGTCCTTATAGTCGAGGATGATGACAACATAAACAATCTCATAAGAGAAGCCCTTTCCA
>Ga0310694_10006958_pt1 | contig 10660 bp, 8 predicted proteins | sample 174DNAGHGhighgp2_FD_203884 | JGI IMG/M metagenome (GOLD analysis project Ga0310694, IMG submission 203884) | Sheep rumen microbial communities from Palmerston North, Manawatu-Wanganui, New Zealand - 1742 DNA GHGhigh gp2 (v2) (version 2) | ecosystem: Host-associated > Mammals > Digestive system >... | reverse complement strand
GGCCTTTCGGGGCCGCCTTTTTTATTTCACCGGCGTGAGCCCCAGCTCCGCGGCCTTTTCGCGCATCAGCGCGTCGGCGGCCTCGAAGGTGTTGGGAATGTCGCCGTCCAGGATGGCGTTCTTGACGTGTTCCTTGATCTGGCCGATGGTATTGCACGGGCCGATGCCGAAGACCTCCATCACGTAATCCCCGGTGATGGGATTCTTCCAGTTACGGATGGCGTCCTTTTCCTCCACTTCCACCAGTTTCTCCTTCACCAGCTGGAAGTTGCGGTGCAGGCGGGCGACTTTCGCGGGGTTCTTGGAGGTGATATCCGCGTGGCAGAGGAGCATGAGGTCGTCGATGTCGTCGCCGGCGTCGAACAGGAGCCGCCGCACCGCGGAATCCGTCACCCCGTCATCGACGAGGGCGATCGGGCGCAGATGCAGGCCGACGAGTTTCTGCACATACTTCATCTTCTCGTTCAGGGGCATCTTCAGGCCCTGGAAGATCTTCGGGACCATGCGGGCGCCGATGACTTCGTGCCCATGGAACGTCCAGCCCTGGCCCGGCGCATAGCGCTTGGAGGCAGGCTTGCCGATGTCGTGCAGGAGAGCGGCCCAGCGGAGCCAGAGGTTAGGCTCCCCTTCCTCGCTTTCCGCCACGTTGTCAAGCACTTGCAGGGTATGGGAGAAGTTCTCCTTATGGCCTTTTCCCTCGACGGTTTCCACGCCCTTGAGTTGCACCAGTTGCGGGAGGAACTGCTCCAGCAGGCCGGTTTCATCCATCAGGCGGAAAGCCATGGACGGCTTCCGGGTGACGAGCATCTTGTCCACCTCCTCCACGATGCGTTCGGAGGAGAGGATCTTCAGGCGGTCCTTCATCGCCCGCATCGCTTCCAGCGATTCCGGGACAATGGTGAAGGCATGTTCGGGAGTGGAGAGCTGTGCGGCGAAGCGGATGGCGCGGAGCATGCGCAGCGGGTCGTCGCTATAAGTCTGCTCGGGCTGGAGTGGAGTCCGGATGATACCGGCCGCGAGGTCGCGGATGCCGCCGAAAGGATCGACCAGTGCGCCAAAGTCCTCCTTGCACAGGCTGAAGGCCATGGCGTTGATGGTGAAATCCCGACGCAGCTGATCCTCTTCCAGCGTCCCGTCCTCCACGATGGGTTTCCGGGAATCGCGGTTGTAGGATTCCTTGCGCGCGCCCACGAATTCGACCTCGATGCCCTTGTAGTGCAGCATCGCGGTGCCGAAGTTCTTGAACACGCTCACGTTGGTTTTCACCCTGTCGGCGACGGCCGTGGCGAGGTCGATGCCACTCCCCTCCACCACGATGTCGATATCCGTGTTGGGCCGGCCCAGAAAGCAGTCGCGGACATAGCCACCGATGACGAAGGCGCGCACCCCGAGGTCCGCAGCCACGTCTGACACCAGCTTGAAAACCGGTGCGTCCAGGTATCCTTCCGTTATCGTCGACATAGCATATCCTCCCAGAGCGGGGCCTTCTCCACGAAGACGAATCCGTCGGATCCGCGCTCGAACATGAAGGTCTTGAGCCCATTGGTAATCACGATGTAGCGCACGTCCAGCGCGTTGTTGTAGCGGATGGCCTGGTCCACCACCTCCTGCGTCAGCTCCACCTCCGGCCGCTTGCATTCCGCCACGAGCAGGGGACGCGCCTGCCGGTCATAGACGACGATGTCGGCCCGGTAATCCAGGCCGTTCCAGGTCAGGGAAACCTCGCTCATCATCATGTGCCCGGGAACCTTCATCCCCTCGTGCAGGACGGAGATGAACCACTGCCTGACCTCCTCCTCGGGGGTCAGCCGGACGCTCTTTTTCCGGAGCGGGTCCCAAACCATATCGCTGTGAATCGGCATTCGTTGCAAAGATAGCAATTATTTGTGCGCTTTGCGCAGGGCCTTGCGGATGACCGGGAGCACGAGGTCCACGTAGCGCTGCATGCCCAGGTCCGTCAGGTGGATCGTGTCTGCCGTGGACTCGCCGTCCGGCTCGGTCATCTTCGCGGCGGGGATGTAGTAAATCTGCTTCTCCCCCTGTTTCTTCAGCCGCTTGAACAGGGCCTTCTGCTCGAAGTTCTTGTCTTCGACCTCCTTCCGGATGGCGCTGTCGAACAGCGTGTGCGGGAAGATGACGTCCTCGATGAAAATCACCGGCACGTCGGGATGCGCGTCGCGCAGGATACGGAAGAATTCCTCACCGTGCTCCTTGATCAGGGGGGCATAGGCGTTGGGTGCGTAGTCCAGCACATACACGGCCGGATCGGGCACGGAGGCCATCAGGTGGGCGATTTCCAGGTCCAGCAGGGCGTTCCCGCTGAAGCCCAGGTTGAATACCTCGCGATCCAGGGCCCGGGAAATCATGTTCGTATGGGCCATGCCCGGGCGGCTGGCGCTGCACCCTTGCAGGATGCTGGTGCCGTACATCACCACGGGACGTTCCGTGCGCGGGGTCGCAGCAAGCGGCTGCTCCAGGGAAGCCCCCTCGTCGACTCCGATTTCAAGGGAGTCCACGCCGTCATACAGGGACAGGTACAGCATATACTCCCGCCACTCCGGGGTCATGTTTTTGACCATGCAGTCGGTAGTCGTCTTCTCTTGCGAAGGCCGGCCGACGCCTGCAGGACGCCACACCCCGTCCACCAGGATGTACAGGTCCAACCCCCGGACGCCCGTCGGATTCATGTTCGGCATCCAGTTCCCGTAGGTCGATGTCCACCGCGCATGGACGGCCGTAGAATTGGACCGGAAGCGGATGTACAGGCCTGCGCTTTGGGTGCCGAGGTGCCAGACGGCATCGCGGGAAACGCCCTCGAGGTCGGCCGGAAGCCGCTGGAAGCGGGTTTTCGTCGCGTCAGAAACCTTTCCGTACACGGGAAAGGCCGAAGCATCCGTAAACACCTGGGCGGAAAGATTCAGGCCCAGGCAGGTGGTGAGGAGGAGTGTCAGGATCTTTTTCATAGCAGAGGTCCGGCGTAGATCTTCAGGACGGTATTCCGCAGTTCCTCCGGCATGGAGGCGATATGGGATTCGAAGGCAGCCTTCTCCCGGGGCGTATAGCCGCCGGAAGAATTTCCTTCCAAATAGTCCGCGGCGATGCGGTTGTTCGGCCAGATCCGGTATCCGGCCCGGATGCGCCGGTCGATGAGGGCCGCCGTCTCGCGGCAGAAGGTATTGACGGGCCGGTCCTGCCAGGGGGCGAGGTCCTCCGCCGTCACGAGGTCGCAGACCGTATAGTGGACCCGGCCCTTGGGCTGGGTGATGCCGGTGAGGATGCTCTGCAGGTCCTCGCCGGGTTTCTTTTCGTAATAGCGGTCCCGCTCGAGGGCGGTCAGTTCCGCCGCCTTCAGCACGTCGCAGGGCTCCCACTCATAGGAAACGGCGATCGGCACGATATGAAGGTCCAAAATGTCGCCCGCCAGCGAGAACATCTTGATGATACCCTGGTCGGTCGCGTCCACCCCGTCCTTCGTCCGCCCGTTCCGCTGGGCGATCCAGATGGACTCGTTCTTTTCGAGGATGGTCCACCGGATGTACTCGGACAGGCGCACCGAACTGGTCAGGAAGGCCCGGGGAGAAGAGACCGTCGTCGGCCGTTCCACCCGGAACATCTTGTTGGACTTGCCGAAGTCCACCACCAGACCGCCCTGCATGAGGTTCGCCCCGAAGGTGATCTCCGTCGTCCGGAGACCGGCACGACGCAGCAGCACCTGCAGGAAAGCGGCATCCATCACGATGTCGCGGTGGTTCGAGACGAAGAGGTACGCTTGCCCGGGGACCAGTTTTTCCATCCCTTCCACGGTCACCCCGTCGGTCGTCTTGTCCATCAGGGCTTCCACCACGGGTACCATGAACCGTCCCTGGAAATCCTCCACGGTACGGGAGGATGCCACCAAGCCGGCGACTTCCTCAAACGGCCTGTCAGGGAACAGATAGCCGCACACCACCCGGAATTCGGGATAGGTGACGATGCGCTGCATGGCGGCCGGGATTTCCGCGTCGGTATAGGGACGGATGTCGTCAAACATGCTTGGGTCGGTTGTCGATGAATTTCACAGGTTTGCGGGACTTGGCGGGATACAGGATGGCCGCCACCTCCGCCGTGGGGCAGATCTCGATGCGGGGCGCTACCCGGATGCGGGAGCGGAAGCGGTCCTTGAGGTCCTTCACGGGGTCGAACTCCGGCTGGTACTTGAGTCCCAGCTTCACAAGCACGTCGTCCGTGCCTGCGTCGCTTTCGTCCACGATGACCACATAGTTCTCCACATAGTCCGTATTGTCCAGGACATCGTTCACGGCCGGCGGATACAGCGTGGTGCCCTTGAGCTTGATCATGTTGTTCTTGCGGCCCACGAGGGGGGTGAGGCGGTACGACCAGCGGCCGCACCGGCACTGTTCCGTGACCTTCGCGGCCATGTCCCCCGTCCGGAAGCGCAGGAGCGGCATGCCCTCGACACCGAGGGTCGTAACCACGATCTCGCCCACTTCCCCGTCCGGCACCGGCAGGTCGTCCTCGCCGATGATTTCGACGATGATGAGCTCCGGATGGACGTGCCCGCCGCAGCCGTAAGGGCACTCGGAGAAGGTCGCACCCATCTCCGTGGAGGAATAGGTCGCGAACAGTTCCACGTCCCATTTCTCCTTGATCCGGCGGCCCAGGAGGTTCAGGTCGAAGTGCTGGTCCCGCAGCCCCTCACCAATGCCGATGATCCGCCGCACCGAGGAGTTCTTATAGTCGATACCATGCTCCTCCGCATATTGGATCAGTCGCAGGATGAAGGACGGGACGCACATGATGGTATCCGGCTTCAGCCGCTGGATGGTATCCCATTGCAGTTCCGGAATACCGTTGCCCACGCGGATGATGCTCGCTCCTAACGCCCTGATTCCCAGGAAATAGGCCAGTCCCGCCATGAAACGCTTGTCGATGGTGGTCATCAGCTGGACGATGTCGCCGGGCTTCACGCCGGCGCAGGCGAAGGACTTCTTCTCGTTGAACGCGAGCCGTTCCAGGTCCTGGTCCGTGCAGCCGAAGGTCACGGGATCCCCGAGGGTGCCGGAGGTCGTGACGTAATCCACGATCTTTTCCTTCGGGCAGCACAGGAAATCGTCGTTGAACAGCTGCAGGTCTTTCTTTTCGGTAAAGGGAATCTTGACCAGGTCCTCCAGCGTCCGGATCTTCGCGATGTCGATATGATAGCTGTCGAACATCCGCTGATAGTACTTCGAATGCTCCGCCAAATATTGCAGGGCCTCCGCGAGACGGCCCTCCTGATAGGCCTTGATGACTTCGGGCCTTTCGAACTCAATGTCTGCCATAACCGATCTCTTCTATCCAATCGAGGAACTCGGCCTGCCAATGGGCCGTTTCCTCCGTAAACTTCTCTTGATTAGCGCCGAACCCGTGACCGCCCACGTGGTAGCGGATGGTGCGGTGCGGCACACCCTGCTCCGTCAAGGCGGCGTCCAGCAGGTCCGCATTCTGCGGGTCCACCACCGGGTCGTCGTCACAGCGGAGCAGGAACACGGGCGGCGTATCGGGCCGCACGTGGCACTCCAGCGAGAGGGAATCCCGCAGGACCTGGTCCCCCGTCCTTCCATCGCCCAGCAAACCGCGACGGGAACGGGCGTGGGTGCTCGGATCGCGCATGGATACGACCGGATAGATGGGTGCCACGAAATCCGGGCGCAGGGACGTTCCGGCCGCGCGCTTGGTGAAATCCGTCCCGAAAAACTCCGCCGCCGACATCACCAGATGGCCGCCGGCAGAAAAACCCATCGCCCCCACGGGGCCGTCAAATTGCCGCCGGACGAGGGTGATGGCCCGCTGCAGGTCCGCGATCATGTCCGGATGGCGGTTGCCACCGAACACGGCCCGGGTATGGAACGTGAAATTGAACCAGCCTCCCGTGCGGTAAAGAAGCACATAGGCGGCGATGCCGTTTTCGGCGAGCCACTCGCCTACCAGCTCTCCCTCTCCCTCCTTGTCCAGCCAGAAGTAGCTGCCGCCCGGACATACGACCACGGCGGCCTTCGGCTCGCCTTCAGGCAGATAGGCGGTCAGGGTGGACCCGGCATGCACGGACGTACCTTCCCAGATCTTCACGGTCTGGGCCTGCAAGGACATGCAGAGCACGAGGGACAACAGGGTCAGGAATCTTCGCATTTCCCACAAATATACGTCAAATTCTCCGGAACGCCCGCACAGCGGACGGCCGTCAGGTATTTGTCTTCATCTTCCTCATACGCCGTCACCTGCATGTCGGGATGCGTCAGGGCGATGAGGAGGGCATAAACACCGCAACCGGCCTCCCGGACGGTCATCTCCGTGCCCGTCAATGCATCGACCCGGGCGATGGTCTCCAGGGTCAGGACGCGGCGGCATTCCGCATCGGCATCATGACCTTTGTACAGGTACTGGTAACGGACATAGGTCGCGTTGTACGCCGCGGTTTCGCGTTCACGGCGGATGCGGGCATACTCCCGCTCGTAGTCGTGGCGGACCTTCCGCGTGAATGCAGCGATGTCGCCTTCCGGCACCTCGAACCGCTCGCCAATCTCCATATACAGCCCGGCCTTCCGCAGGAGGAAGTCATGCTTGGGCAGGGCGTAACCGAAACCGTGGATATAGAGGGGCAGGATGGGCAGTCCCAGTTCTCGGGCGGAAACGAAAGCGCCCCGGTGGAAGCGCTGGATCCGGCAGTCCGGGCTCCGCGTGCCCTCCGGGAAAATGACGATGGAATAGCCCCGTGCCACGAGGTCTTTCATATGGGCCAGATTCTTCTCCAGTCCTTCCATCACCGGGTAGAACTCCGCCTTGCGGATCAGATACCCGTAGAACGGGCTGTTCCAGACCCATTCATTCGTGAGGAGGATCACCTTCGGATGCAGGGCCAGGATGGGCAGGACGTCCAGATGCGACTGGTGGTTGCAGATATACACGGCCGGCTTGGAGAAATCCTCCCCATACGGATTAGAAAGCGTGTACGGGCAGCCCGGAATGGCCTTCATCGCCAATCGCGCCGTCTTCATGAGGCCGCGGCGGTACTTTTCCCGCTTCCGGGGCGTCTGACCGCCCAGGAACAGGAAGAAAGTCCAAACGGTCAGGACCAGCATCGCCAGGAGGAAGACGACGAAGATATAGCCGGTCCGAAGGGAACGTCCCAGGGTCCATGGCAACTTACGCGGCTGCCCCTTCTTCGTCGTCAGGAAGCGGAACACCAGCGGCGGCAGGTAGTAAGCCATCGCCACGACGGTGAACATGCCCACGATGGTCACGGCCGCCAGCGACCGCAGGGCCGGATGCTTCGCCACGATGAGGGCGCCGATGCCGATGAACATGATGAGGGCCGACAGGACCACGGCGTTCTTGAACGAACGCAGGATTTTCTTTCCCGTCGCATATTCGTACATCAACCCTTCGGTGATGAAGATGGAATAATCATCCCCCTGACCGAAGATGAACGTAGCCAGGATGATGTTGACGATATTGAACTGCAGGCCGAAGAGGCGCATCGTCCCGAGGATCCAGATCCAGCCCACCGCCAGCGGCAGGAAGGCGGTGACGCCCATCGTCAAGCCCAGGGACAGGCACAGGAAGAAAAAGACGATGACACTGCACAGGAGGCCGATCCGGTCAAAATCTTCCGACAGCATCCGCGCCAACGTGCCGGAAATGTCATCCTGCGTAAAACAGAACGCCCCCTCGGGCAACGATGCCCGCAGCGACGAAACGACCTTCCCGACCCCCTCATCATTCCCGGCTTGACCGGGAATCTCCTTCACCTTCAAGTAATTGACCAGTTGCACCTGATCCTCCCCCGGGAGATACATCGCCGTCCCCAGCGTTCCAGTAATCGGAGCAAAAAAGTCCACCTCCTGCACCGCCCAGTCTTCGTCCAGCACCTCGAAGAAAGGCTGGAAGGCATGGGCCGTGAAACCGGCCTTCAGACCGGCGTCGATGATGCGGTCCGACAGGTCGGGATGGGCCTCCAGGAAAGCATTCCAGCGGGCCAGACGCTTCGCCTGCTCGCGCTGCGAAGGCAGGAAGGCACCGAGGCCGGAAGCGTCCTGCAGCAGCGGGGCAAGCGCCTCGTTGCACAGCAGCGCTTCCTCCGCCGTAGCGCCGGACGCGACCACATACACCGTCGAGGCACCATCGGCCGATGCGCCCATTTCCTCCAGGATGGCGAAACCCCGCTCCTGCTCCGGCGTCATGTAGTTGATATGATGCATGTCCGCATCGAAGGAAATGCCCCGGCTGAGCCAGAAGAGAACGGCTGTCACGACGAGGAAACCGAGGAAAATCCATTTGCGGGCCTTCGGGCCCAAGTGGATGTACCGGTCGAAGTCCAGCTTGACCGTGTTCCGGGGCCGGGAGGCCGCCGGCACGAGAACCGGCAGGAACACGAGCACAAACAGGATCGTCCCCACCAGCATCATCGCGCCGATGAAACCGAAATCGTGCAGGGCTTCAGCCTTTAGCAAAAGCAGAGACAAGAAGGCACCAACGGTGGTAATGTTGCCCACCAGAAGCGGATTGACCTGGTCCGCGAGGGCCTTGCGCTTATCCGGCTGGTACTTCAGGTGGTCCACATAGTGGAGCGGATAGTTCACGGCGATGCCGATGATCATGGACCCGATGCCCAGGACGATCAGCGACACCGAGCTCTTGAAACAGGCGATAATCCCGAGGGCGAATAGGGCGCCGGCGAGGATGGAAATGAGGATCCAGGCTACGTCGGTAAAGCGTTTATAGCTGAGCCACAGGACGATACAGATAAGGATGGCCGCGAGTGCCAGGGCCAGGAAGGAGTCTTTCTTGATGCGGGAGGCGTTTTCCACGGCCACTTCCGGACCACCCGTCGAAGTGATGCGGAGGTCTGGGAACTGCGCCGCCGTCCGGGCCTTGACGGTATCCGTCAGGGCTTTCAGTTCCGCGTTCCGGCCGGACTCGGTGCTGCCAAACGGAGAATTGAACAGGACAACGCCCGTGCGGCCGTCGCCCGTGAACAGGAATCCGTCTTCCACCCGGCTTTTCGTCGCCGGATTCAGCGCTTCCAACCGCTGCAGGACCGGGGAGAACAGGCCCAGCGGGTCGCTGCGAAGATATTGGGACGTGAAACTCGATCCCATGGAATAGAAACCCCGCTGGTTCTCCGCCATCTTCTCCACCACATAGCCAGGAACGGCCAAGAGGGAATCCATCCGCGTATAATCGGCCTCCGTCAGGAAATAGGGCCAGTTGGTACGGATGAAACCGAAGACCTTCTCCACGGCGCCCGCATCGGCGGACACCTGAAGGTCAGGAACCAGGCCGGCCGTGTCGGCATCGGCCCAGACCTCTCCGAAAGCCGTCATCGCATCCATCACACGGTCGGAATCTTCTGAATCGGATTCGAAGAAAACGGCCATCCGATCCTGTCCGAGGCGGTTATAGACATCTGAATAGCGCTTGCTTTCCGCGCTCTGCGGCAGGAAGGCAGAGATGTCCTCCTCGTAATGCATCCGCAGGGCGGACTGGGTGCAGAGGCCCAGGAGGACGGCCATCAGGAAGATAGCCAGCCCTTTTCGTGCCGACAGCCAGTCGTAGATATGCAGGACGAGTTTTTTCATCGGCCCAGGAGCATCCGGGGATAACCGTAGACCACGGCGAGCACACAAAGGACGGTGTTCAGCACGCTGATGCGGAAGAAATCGGCGAAGGGTCGGAAATGGGAAACGCGGTCCTCAGGATAGTACACCCGCACCGGAACCGGGACAATCCGGAGATTTTTCCAGGCGGAGAAGACGAGGAGCGTGAGTTCCGCCTCATACCGGGCGGTCAGGAGTCTCAGGGACGGGAGGTCTTCCAGCGGGTACACGCGGAAGCCCGTCTGCGTATCGGGGAGTTTCCGTCCGGTCTGGACGGTAAACCAGAAATTCGAGAACTTGTTCGCGAAGGTGTTGCCGGCAGGCATGCCGTCGGCCGTGAGGTTGCGGCTGCCCACGACGAGCGTCCGCTCCCCTGCCGCGGCGACAAGCGCCGGAATATCGGCAGGATCATGCTGGCCATCCGCATCCAGGGTCAAAGCGAAGCGGTAGCCCAGTTTCCGGGCGGCTTCCAGGCCGGTCTTCAGCGCCCGGCCTTTCCCCCGGTTACGGGGATGGCGCAGGACCTTGATATCCAGTCCGGTCAGTTTATCCGCGGTGCCGTCCGTGCTGCCGTCGTCCACCACAATTACCGGCAATCCCTGCCGGAGGACGCCACGGACCACGTCCGCAACCGTCCCACCGTTGTTGTACGTCGGGATGACGGCGCAGATATGACGGGGATCGGTCACGCCACGGACAGGCTCATTTTGGCACAGAGGGTCTCTCCGGACAGGATCTCGACGGTCCGCTCACTCCCTTCCCCGCCCAGGTTGAACCGGAGTTCCGTCCCCTCGACCGGGATGATCGGACGCGTGAACTTGATGTTCTTCGCCCCTACAAGCCGGACCTTTCCGTCATGGCCGGCTTGACCGGCCATCTCTGCGATCAGTTCCAGCGCGATCTCCACCAGGCACACGCCCGGCGTGATGGGATACCCCGGGAAATGGCCCCGGTAAACCGGGCTTTCCGGCAGCAGGCGGACGGTTGCGCCCGCCGCATCGACCGCGATGGTCTCGTAGAGGATT
>Ga0310694_10006956_pt1 | contig 10662 bp, 7 predicted proteins | sample 174DNAGHGhighgp2_FD_203884 | JGI IMG/M metagenome (GOLD analysis project Ga0310694, IMG submission 203884) | Sheep rumen microbial communities from Palmerston North, Manawatu-Wanganui, New Zealand - 1742 DNA GHGhigh gp2 (v2) (version 2) | ecosystem: Host-associated > Mammals > Digestive system >... | reverse complement strand
CAGGGGAGATCCCTCAACTGCGTTCGGGATGACAATGTGGGGTTGAGTGCTTCGTTGGTAGGGGTGGAATGTGCGGGGGAGATCCCTCAACTTCGTTCGGGATGACAAGGAAGGGTCAGGGGGTGTTTGAAGTATCGGGAGCTTTGGGGAGAACGGGGGGATCCTGGTAATCCTCCAGGCCGGAGAGCTTTTTGCGGATCGTTTTTGTGCGGGAGACCGCGGAATCGATGGATTCGCCGGCCTGGTCCAGGCGATGGCGCGTCGCTTCCAGGATTTCCGCAAAGCGTGAAAAGTCCGTGCGGATTTCCCCGAGCAGCTGCCAGACTTCGCTGCTGCGTTTTTCGATGGCCATGGTCCGGAATCCCATCTGCAGTGCGTTGAGCATGGCGGAGAAAGTACCGGGGCCTGCAAGGACGATGCGATCTTCCCGCTGGATGGTTTCCACGAGGTCCGGAGACTGGATCGCTTCCGCATAGAGGCCTTCCACGGGCAGGAACATGACCGCAAAATCAGCCGTATACGGCGGGGCAATGTATTTGGAAGCGATCTTCTTCGCTTCGGTTTTCAGGCGCACGGCAAGGGCCTTGCGGGCGGTCTCGGCCGCCGCGGCGTCGCCGGCCTGGGCGGCTTCCGTAAGGCGGATATAATCCTCCTGCGGGAACTTGCTGTCGACAGCGAGCCAAACGGTTCCGCCGCTGCGGTCAGGCAGGCGGATGGCGAATTCCACGCGCTCCGCCGAGCCGGGCACGACGGCTACGTTCTCCTCATACTGGCCGGGGGCAAGCGTCTGGCGGACCAGGGAACCGAGCTGCATTTCGCCCCAGATGCCGCGGGTTTTTACATTGGTAAGGACCTTTTTCAGGTCCCCCACGCCGGCAGCCAGGGTATGCATTTCACCAAGCCCTTTATAGACGGATTCGAGGCGTTCGCTGACCTGAGCGAAGCTGGTATCCAGCTTTTTGTCCAGGCTTTCGGAAAGGCGCTGGTCCACCGTTTTCCGCATTTCATCGAGCTGGCGCTCATTCTCCAGGCGGAGGGCGTTGATCTTTTCCTCCTGGTTCCGGGTCGACAGGAGGACCTGGCGCTGCATGCTCTCCAGCAGGGTCGACTGGTTCTGGCCCATCTGGGACATGGTGGCGATAATGTTCTGGTTCGCCGACTGCAGGGAATTGATGGAATCGTCGCGCTGGGCATCCAGTTCATCCAGGAGCTGGTTGCCGAGGACGGTCAGGTCGTGTTCCTGCTGCATGCGGGCGTTTTCCTGCCGATGGGTCAGCGAAGCCTGCCTGACCAGGAGGATGATCAGGCAGGCAAGGCAGGCGAGAAGCAAATAAAATTCGTAATTCATGGTTCAGAAAGCATCAGGCATCATCTGCCGATGACGTATTCAGGGCATTTCCCGGCGGCCTTCCAGGGCTTTGAGGAGGGTAACCTCATCGGTGTACTCGAGATCGCCGCCGACGGGGACGCCGTGGGCAATGCGGGTGCAGCGAATGTTCATCTGGCGTACGAGCCGGGCAATATAGGAGGCGGTCGCTTCCCCCTCCACATCCGGATTGGTGGCCAGGATGACCTCGGTAACTTTTTCCGAGCCGAGGCGGGCCATGAGTTCCCGGATATGGATATCGTCCGGGCCGATGCCTTCCATCGGCGAAAGCGTGCCGTGGAGCACATGGTACAGCCCGCCGTATTCATGGGTCCGCTCCAGGGCCGCCACGTCCCGCGGATCCCGGACGACGCAGATCTGGCCGTTATGGCGCTGCGGATCCGCGCAGACGGAACACACGTCTCCGGCGGCATAGTTCCCGCAGACATTGCAGAAACGGATGGCTTTGCGGCCTTCCCAGAGCGCTACGGAAAGACTGCGGACGTCTTCCAGCGGCATGGAGGCAATGAAATACGCGAAACGCATGGCTGTTTTCGGGCCGACACCGGGGAGCCGGTGGAGCTCTGCCGCCATCGTTTCAATCGGTTCAATCTGGCTGCCCATCTCAGAACAGCCCGCCCATTCCGGGAGCCATCCGGCTCATGGTTGTTTCACGGGCATCCTCACCCTTGCGGAGGGCTTCGTTCACTGCGGCCTGGATCAGGTCCTGCAGCATTTCGATGTCATCCGGATCCACAACCTGGGGATCGATGGTGATGGAGGTCAGTTCACGCTTGCCGCTGACCTTGACGGAGACCATGCCGCCGCCGGAGGACGCTTCGTATTCAGCCGCGTCCAGCTGTTCCTGGGCCTCCTGCATCTGCTGCTGCATTTTCTGCGCCTGGCGCATGAGCTGCTGCATGTTGGCGCCTCCTCCGAAGCCGCCGAAATTCTGTCTTGCCATTGTAGTATACTCCTTTCGTGAATTGTTTTTTAACCCCTTCCGGCGCCTTCAGGCGCCACCTTCCCCCAAGGGGGACGGCTTTTGGGGGATTTGCTCCTAAAGGGGACAGCCTTTGGGCCTTCGTTATCAAGGAGAAGGACTTTGGGGGCTTTCATCGGCTTTCAGGGACTGGGGTTCCGGAACAGGCAGCGCGGTGATGCCGGTGACCACGTCGTCGAGGATGGCCATGACGTAAGGCAGGCCGCGGCCGGAACGGTTCTGGAGAAGGATTTCGTTGCTGCTGAGCTTCGTAACCGGGGACCGGAGCTGGGAAACCAGCAGGGTGCAGGGCACCTCCCCGCGGAGGATGCAGACGCCGGCGACCAGGCGGCCGTTGGAGCCGTTCTTGTTGAAGTAGAAACAGCGGACGCCCTTGCCGCCGCGGTTCTGGGATTCGAATTCAAGCTGCGGGATCCGCTTCGCATAGCCGCGCTCGGAGAAAAGGACGAGATCGTCGCCTTCGGAAAGCTGGCAGGCGAAGCAGACATCGTCATCGAGCTCCAGCGACATGGCACGGACGCCTGAAGCGACGCGCCCCTGGGCCGGCACGCCCGCAAGCGGGAAGCGGATGCTCATGCCGCCCTGGGAGATGAGGAGCAGGTCGTTTTCTCCCGCGGCGGGGAAGACGGCGAGCAGGGCATCCCCTTTCTTCAGGGAGAGGGCGGGATACTTCCTGGAGCGGATATCATAATCCGCAGCGGCGGTGCGCTTGATCATGCCGCGCTTCGTGATGAACAGGAAGTCCGGCATGGCTTTGAGCTTTTCAGAATCGGCGGTGAGCATATACAGCGCCTGTTCCCCGTCCTCCAGGCCGGCGAGGACGCCGGCGAGCAGCTGGCCGCGGTCACGCGGCTTGCTTTCCGCAAGCTTGCCGACGGAAACGGGATAGCAGTTGCCGAGGTTCGTGAAAATATAGAGCGTTTCCGCCGTCGTCGACGGCAGGAAGAAACGTGCCGCTTCGCCGGGATCCTCCTCAGGGGTGGGCAGCGGCGCACGCTTCAGATGCGCCGGCCAGATACGCTTGAGGTAACCGTTGCCGGTGAAGACGACGACGGCATCTTCCGGGACAGGCGTGTTATCCGGCAGTTCCACCGGAACGTCCTCCGGGGATTCGAGCGTCGTGCGCCGTTCGTCCGCATACTGTTCGGCAAGGGCTTCCATTTCCTTCCGGATGACTTCGCGCAGTTTTTTCTCGCTCTTCAGGATGCCTTCCAGCCGGCTGATGAGTTTCAGGATATCCGCATATTCCTTGCGGAGGCTTTCGATCTCCAGGCCGGTCAGCTTCTGGAGGCGCATATCCAGGATGGCCTGGGCCTGCACTTCGGTGAGCGCAAAGCGTTCCATCAGGGCGATGCGTGCTTCCTTCGGGCTCTTACTGGCGCGGATCAGGGCGATGACCTCGTCCAGGTTGTCCAGGGCGATCATCAAGCCTTCCAGGATATGGGCCCGGGCCTTTGCCTGCTTGAGTTCGTACTCGGTGCGGCGGGTTACGACCTGCTTCTGGTAATCAATATAGCCCGAAATGAGCTGTTTCAGGGTCAGGAGCACCGGCTTGCCGCCGGCAATGGCGACCATATTGACGCCGAAGGTGACCTGCAGGTCGGAATACTTGTACAGATACGCCAGGACCTTGGCGGGATCGGTGTCCCGCTTCAGTTCGATGACAGCGCGCATGCCGGTGCGGTCGCTCTCATCGCGGATATCGCAGATGCCGCCGAGGGCAGCCTTCTTTTCCTCTGAAAGCTTGTGGATCTTTTCCAGCATGGCGGCCTTATTGACCTGGTACGGCACCTCGGTGATGACGATCAGCTTCCTGCCATTGGCGCCGTCTTCAACGGCTACGCGGGCGCGGAGCGTCAGCCGGCCGCGGCCGGTTTCATACCCCTTGCGGATCTCCTCGTTATTGAGGAGCACGCCGCCGGTCGGAAAATCCGGCCCGGGCATGATGCGCATCAGCTCGTCCAGGGAGATCTCCGGGTTATCCATCTGCGCGAGGACCGCGCGGACGGCTTCGCCGAGGTTGTGGGTGGGGATATTGGTTGCCAGGCCAACCGCGATGCCGTTTGCCCCGTTCACCAGCAGGTTCGGGAAGCGGGCGGGGAGCATGTCCGGCTCCTTCAGGGTATCGTCGAAATTCAGGCGGAAGGGGACGGTATCCTTCTCGATATCCCGGAGCATTTCCATGGCCAGCGGGGTCATGCGGGCTTCGGTGTAACGCATGGCGGCTGCGCCGTCACCGTCGATGGAGCCGAAGTTGCCGTGGCCGTCGACCATGGGGGCGCGCATGGAGAAATCCTGCGCCATATGGACGAGGGCGCCGTAAACGGAAGAATCCCCGTGGGGATGGTATTTACCAAGGCAGTCGCCGACGATACGGGCGCACTTGCGGTGCGGCTTGTCCGGCGTGGTGCCGAGTTCCATCATGGTATACAGGATGCGCCGCTGGACGGGCTTCAGCCCGTCCTCCACGCGGGGAAGGGCGCGCTCGAGGATGACGTGCTCGGCATAGGGCATCATGCTGTTGTGCATGACGTCTTCCATGTTGATTTCGATGATGCGGGAGGGGTCATCCTTCACGATGGGCTTTTCAGGTTCCCTTTTCTTCGCCATGGCGGTTACACCCTCCCTTCTGCCAGAGCTGCCGCGTCAAACGCGGCGGCCGCGGCGTCGTTCCTGCGGGAAGCGGCGCTCTGGTCCAGCTTTTCATCGAAATGGTCTTCCTTGTTGAAGTCCGCGTGCTCGCTGATGTAATCCCGGCGGGGTTCCACCTTGTCGCCCATGAGGACGGTGGTCAGCCGGTCGACAAGGGCAGCGTCCTCGATGGAAACGCGCATCAGCTTGCGGCGGGAGGGATCCATCGTGGTTTCCCAGAGCTGCTCAGGGTTCATTTCGCCCAGGCCTTTATAGCGCTGCAGGGTATAGCCCTTGCCGGCGGCCCGGGTCGCCTTCGCGAGCTCCTTGTCGTCATAGGCATAGATCACGTTCTGGCCCTTCTGGACCTTGTAGAGCGGGGGCATGCCGATATACACATGGCCGCCGGTGATCAGCTCCCGCATGTAGCGAAGGAAGAAGGTGAGCAGGATCGCGCGGATATGCGCGCCGTCCTGGTCCGCATCGGAAAGGATGATAACCTTGCCGTACTTCAGGTTGGAGAGGGAAAAGCCCTCGTCGATCCCGGTGCCCAGGGCTGTGATCAGGGAACGGAATTCCTCGTTGGCCAGGACCTGGTCCAGGTGCTTCTTTTCGACGTTCAGGGGCTTGCCGCGGAGGGGAAGGATGGCCTGGAAGCACCGGTCGCGCCCCTGCTTGGCGCTGCCGCCTGCGGAATCGCCCTCGACGATGAAGAGCTCGTTATCCTCCCATTTCCTGCCGGTGCAGCTGGAGAGCTTGCCCACCAGGGGGGCGGCTTCAAGCTGGCTGGCCTTGCGGATATTGTCCCGGGTCCTGCGGGCCGCTTCGCGCGCCTGGGCGGCCCGGATCGCCTTGGAGACGATGGCTGTTGCGACTTCCTGGTTCTTGAGGTTATCCAGCCAGTCCGTCAGCTGCTGGGAAATGACGGCTTCCACGGCGGGACGAACCTCGCTGTTGCCCAGGCGACCCTTCGTCTGCCCTTCGAACTGGGGATTCTTGACCATGGTGGTCAGGACGCAGGTGAGGCCCTCGCGGAAATCCTCGCCGGAAAGGTTGTTGTCCTTTTCCTTCAGGAGGCCGGTGCGGCGGGCGTAGTCGTTGAAGCATTTGGTGAAGGCGGCCTTGAAACCGGTCTCGTGGGTGCCGCCCTCCGGCGTATTGATGTTATTGACGTAAGAGAAAAGGCTTTCGGTAAACCCGTCGGTATACTGGATGGCTGCGCGGCAGATAACCGCGTCGCGCCGGCCTTCCAGATAGATCACATCCTCCTGCAGGGCAGTTTTCCCCGCGTTGAGGTACAGCACGTAATCAGAGATGCCGCCCTCATAGCAGAAGACGCGGGTGCGCGCTTCCGGGTCTGGAAGGCGTTCGTCGGTAAAGGTGATGCGGATGCCGCGGTTGAGGTATGCCAGCTCCTGCAGGCGGCGGGCCACGGTCTCCGTATGGAATTTTACGTCTTCAAAGATCCGGTCGTCGGGAAGGAAGCGGACGAGGGTGCCCTTTTTCCGGGTGCTGCCGAGGACCTCGAGGGGGCCGGATGGTTTGCCGGCGGCAACCTTGCCGGTTTGCGGATCCGTATCGGAGGTGAAGGACATGCGGTAATGGGTCCAGTTCAGGTAAACATCGACGGTGAGCCAGCGACTCAGCGCGTTGACGACGCTGGCGCCCACGCCGTGCAGGCCGCCGGAATAGGCATAATTCTCATTATTGAACTTGCCGCCGGCGTGCAGCACGGTGAAAATGACCTCCACACCGGGGATGCCCATGGTGGGATGCGTATCCACGGGCATGCCGCGCCCGTTGTCCCACACGCTGGCAGACCCGTCCTTATGCAGGGTGACGGTGACCTCATCGGCAAAGCCGTTGGCGGCTTCGTCGATCGCGTTGTCCACGATTTCCCAGAGAAGATGGTGCAGGCCGCGGGACGACGTGGTTCCGATATACATGCCGGGGCGCATCCGGACGGCCTCGAGGCCTTCCAGCACCTGGATGTTCCCGGCGTTATACGTTTGCGGTGACATGGATTCACTCCGTTCTGACCCCTTCCGGCGCCTTCAGGCGCCACCTGCTCCAACGAAGGCCGCACTGTGGCCTTCGCCCCTAAAGGAGACGGCTTTTGGGGTGATTCTAACAACTTCCGGCGCCTTTCCACGGGGACGGGCTTTTGCGGAAGGGTTACAGCTGTTACCGGGCAATTGTACCATAAAATGGGGATAAAAGGAAAGGGGAACACAAGATTTTGCGATGGAGAAAGGGCTGAAAAGGCGCTGCAAAGCTTGACACAGGCGGGAAAAACGGGGATAATAGGCCTGTTATGAAAGGGGTTGTGCGCATGAAGCGCTTTTTAAGCTTATTTCTTTGCCTGTGCATCGCCTGGACAGGGCTCAGCTTCGCCATGGCGGAGGATGAAGAGCCGGAGTCCCAGGATCCTGAGCTGGAAGAGGTCGGCCAGGCAGCCCTGAGCGCCGAGCAGCTGAAGGAGATGGAGGAGCTGGACGAGGAGGTTTCCATGCCCCGGGTGACCGGCAAGGTCTATCCGGAACCGGAAGCCAAGGACTTCAACAACAGTTCCCCGGTGCTCTATACCTGCAAGGTCAGGAAGGACGCGGCCATCTACAAGGTGCCGGATCCCGACCACAACAAGAAGAACATCCTGTTCAGGGGGCAGAGCCGGGGCATGACCGCTGACGTGCTGTATGTCGGGCTGCAGTGGCTGATTGTCCGCCGGGAAGGCAAGATCGGATACGTGCAGCGGCAGTGGGTGGACAAGGCCTCTATCCAGCCGATGGATCCCGTGAACCAGCCGGCCTTCAACGTGCAGAAGCACGCCTTTACCGCCGTGACGGCGACGTACTGCCACGTGCGGACAAGCATGAGCTTCAACGAGGGCGCGGAGGACGACGGGGAGAACTTCGTCATCCTGAACCCGGGCACGAAGATTACGATCTGGAAGTTCTACGACGGATGGGCCATCGTGAACTATATGCGCGATTACGGGTATATCGACCCGAACGAGCTGACGGACCTGAAGCCGGTTTCACCGACGGACGAGGAGCTTTATCCGGACTGCCCCATCGCTGCGTATACCAGCTACTACAAGATGAACAAGACGGAGAGCAACATCAGCCGGATCCACAACATCAAGGTCGGCAGCCAGCTGATTTCCATCGTGCTCCAGCCGGACGAGGTCTTTGACGCGAATGCGATCATGGGCCCCTACGGCGCGAGAAAAGGATACGAGGCGGCGCCTGTGCTGATCAACGGGACGAGCGTGCTCGGGTACGGCGGCGGCACCTGCCAGGTTTCCAGCACGCTGTACAACGCGGTGATCCAGCTGCCCGGCCTGGAAATTCTGCACCGGAAGCCCCACGGCGGGAACGGCGCGCCTTACCTCCCGATCCACTGCGACGCAGCGGTCGGGACGGACAGCCTGAACTTCCGGTTCGCAAACCGGTATGATTACCCGATCCGGATCGAAGCGTGCACGAGCGACGACGGGGCATTATCGATGCGGATTTACAAGGTTCATTAAGCAAAAAGCGCGGCGGGTGCCGCGCTTTTCGCTTGCAGAGCCGGGTGCCCGGCAGCGCTCCCCGCAGGGGGCGCATTTTTTGGAAAAAGAAAGCAAAATAGAAACGGTTATTTTCCCGGGGCTGCAGTTTTCAGAAACTGGCAGTTGTGGTAAAATCCATATCGTCAGAAACGATAGAGAATGCCGGAGAACGGCAGGGAGGATTCACATGATTGACTTACAACAGGTAACCAAGACGTATGCCAAAAACAATAAAAAGGCTGTTGACGGCCTGAGCCTCCACGTAGACGGCGGAGAGCTTTTCGGCTTTATCGGGCCGAACGGAGCCGGCAAGACTACGACCATCAAAATGATGACGGGCGTGCTGACGCCGGACGAAGGCACCATCACCATGGCCGGGCACCGGATGGATACAGAGCGCCTGGAAGCGCAGCGGATGATCGGCTTCGTTCCGGACGGGAATGACCTTTACGACCGGCTGACAGGCATGGAATACCTGAACTTCATGGCGGACATTTACCAGGTGGACACGGCGAAGCGCAAGGCGCACATCGAAAAATACCTGGATATTTTCTCCCTTGGGGATGCCATCAACAACCAGGTTCGTTCCTATAGCAAGGGGATGAAGCAGAAGCTGGTCGTGATTGGTGCGCTGATCCACAATCCCCCGGTATGGATCCTGGACGAACCGCTCGGAGGCCTGGATCCCCGTGCCGCGCACCTGCTGAAGGAAGAGATGATCCGGCACTGCAAGGAAGGGAATACCGTGTTTTTCTCCACCCACGTGCTGGAAGTTGCCGAAAAGCTCTGCACCCGCATCGGCGTGATCGACAGCGGCAGCCTGAAGGCGGTCGGTACGCTGGATGAACTCCGCTCCGGTGAAAAGGGCGCCAGCCTGGAGGATCTCTTCCTTGAACTGACGGAAAATGACGGAGGCGAAGAAGAAGCATGAGCGCGTTTTTTGCACTGCTGAAGCTTCAGCTGCTGACACGCTATGCGGACCTGAAGCCGAAGAACCTGAAGAACGCCCTGAAGGACAAACGGGGCCGGACTGTCGGCATGATGATTGCAGTCATCTTCCTGTTCGTTTACCTGGGCGTGATCCTATATATCATTGAAACCAAAGCCCTGGACTTCCTGACAGTGAACCAGCAGGGAGCCGGGGCGGAGATTGCCGATCCGCGCAACCTGCTGGTGATCCTGGCAGTCATGCTGAGCACGGTGGGTACGCTGGTGATAGCGTTCTTCTTCATCATGAGTTCCCTGTACCTAGGCCGCGACGCGACGTTCCTCGCATCCCTGCCCATCAGGCCCAGGATGCTGATGGGCGCCAAACTGACGCAGGTGTGGATCAGCGAAACGCTGATTGACGCGGTGATTATGCTGCCGGCGTGCATCCTTTACGGGACGCGCGTCGGGGAGACGCCGGACTTCTACCTGCGGATGGTGATCGTCTGGCTGCTGGTTGCGGTCCTGCCGATCTGCATCGCCGCTTTCCTGTCGGCGTTCCTGATCCGTATTTCCGCACTGTGGAAGCACCGCGAAGTTATCCTGACCGTCGGCGGCGTGGCACTGTTCGTTGCCTACATGTTCCTGATGATGAACGTCGGCGGCATTACCGGCAGCGGCAGCGATTCGCAGGAGATGATCGGCAAGTTCCTCATGGACAACGCCTCGCGCATTGCCGGAATGACGTCGCTCTTCCCGCCGGCGGGGTGGGCTGTGAAAGGCCTGCTGGGTGACTGGGGACAGCTGGCGCTGTTCGCTGCCGTGAGCATTGCCGGCGCGGCACTGCTGGTCTGGGGCCTGGGATTCTTCTACCGGAAGCTGAGCCTGCTGCAAAGTGAAACGCCGCTTGCCACCGGCAAGAAGGGCATCCAGAAGGGCTCCATCCGCGAAGGGAACGCCTTCCGCGCAAACGTCAAGCGTGAACTGCTGACAATCCTGCGGGTGCCTTCCTATGCGGTGAATATCCTGCCGATTTCGTTCATGCCCGTCATGCTCATCGTGATGATGGGCGTCATGTTCAACCGTTCCGCCGGAACGGAAGGCGGCGCCGCGCTGGGTGAACTGATGAAAAACCTGAACCCGGCAATCGTCATGTGCATCATGGCGGCGGCAGTCGCCTAC
>Ga0310694_10006955_pt1 | contig 10662 bp, 10 predicted proteins | sample 174DNAGHGhighgp2_FD_203884 | JGI IMG/M metagenome (GOLD analysis project Ga0310694, IMG submission 203884) | Sheep rumen microbial communities from Palmerston North, Manawatu-Wanganui, New Zealand - 1742 DNA GHGhigh gp2 (v2) (version 2) | ecosystem: Host-associated > Mammals > Digestive system... | reverse complement strand
GGAGCGTCAGGAAGACCTCGACATCAAGAAGGGCGAGCTCGACGAGATCATCGCTGAGACCCGTGCCGAGGAGGAGAAACTGAAGGAGAAGGTAAAGGACCTGGAGTCGAAGATCGAGGCCCGTCTGCTCACCTCTTTCAAGCGTATCCGCAAGAACGCCCGCAACGGTCTGGGCATCGTCTACGTGCAGCGTGACGCCTGTGGTGGTTGCTTCAACAAGATCCCGCCCCAGCGCCAGCTCGACATCAAGATGCACAAGAAGATCATCGTTTGTGAGTACTGCGGTCGTATCATGATCGATCCCGAACTCGCAGGTGTGAAGATCGACAAGATCGGTACCGAGGATAAGAAGTCGCGCAAGCGCTCTATCCGCAAGTCGGCTTCGTCGAAGAAAACGACGGATGCCAGCGACATGGAATAATCAAAGATTTTCGTAGTCAGGAATATCCTGAAGGAATAAATATTTTTGATTATCGTAATCCATCTTGCAGCAATAGTGCTGAAGCCCGTTGCTCACGATGAGATAATCCACATGCAGCAGAAGATTGTAGACTGATATCTGGTCGAATGTCTTCTGCTGTATTTGTATATTGGGCGCCTTGTATTCGATGATCATCTGCGGCTGTCCCTGTTGGTTGTGTAAGACGGTGTCGCAACGCAGACGCTTCTCGCCTACATGCAGCTCCACCTCGTTGCCCAACAGTCCCTTGGGGTAGCCTTTATGCTCCACCAGAAAGTGCGTAAAATGCTGCCGCACCCACTCTTCGGGCGTCAGAGCCACGTATTTTCGACGCAAAAAGTCGAAAATTCTGCGTTTACCGTCCTTTTCGCCGATTTTTATTTCGTATTGTGGTAGGTTTAATCGAAACATTTTTGTAACTTTGTCCCCGCAAAATTACATATAATATTCGAAATAACGTCATGGCAGAGGCAAAAAATGTGAGTTTTGACAGTATAATGGCCGATTTGGAGGCCCGACGTTTCGCGCCCGTCTACTATCTCATGGGCGATGAGTCGTACTATATCGACAAGATCAGCGACTATATCGCAGAGCATGTGCTGCAGCCGGAAGAGCGCGATTTCAACCAGACGATCCTGTTTGGTGCCGACGTCACCGCCTCACAGGTGGCCGATTATGCCCGTCGCTATCCCATGATGGCCGAATACCAGGTGGTCATCGTCAAGGAGGCCCAGAATATCAAGAATACAGAGGCCCTGGAGCGCTATTTCAAGCAGCCGCTCAGCTCTACCATCCTCGTGTTATGCCATAAAAACGGCAAGATCGACGGCCGTAAGAAGGAACTTGTGAAGACCATTCGCGCTGCTGGCGTGCTTTTCGAGAGCAATAAACTGAAGGATAGGGAGCTCCCCGTCTTCATCGAGCACTATCTCAAGGCTAAAAACGTCACTATCGACGCCAAATCCACGCAGATTATCGCGGATTCCATTGGTGCAGACCTCAGCCGTCTGGCCAGCGAACTGGATAAGGTGATTCTCTCGCTGCCAGAAGAGAATAGGAGAGTGACGCCCCAGGTGGTGGAGGATCAGATCGGCGTGAGCAAGGAATTCAATAGTTTTGAGCTCCGCGACGCCATTGTCAACCGAAATGTGTTCAAAGCAAACCAGATCATCAAATATTTTGACGATAATCCCAAGGCCGGCAGCATCTACGCCTTTCTCCCAATGCTCTTTAATTACTTCCAGAATCTGATGATCGCCTATTATTCGCCAAATCGGCAAAGCCAGGAGGCTGTTGCAGAGTGGTTGGAACTCAGAAATGCATGGGCTGCGAAGGACTATATGATAGGTATGCGAAACTACACCGGAACGAAAGTGATGCAGATTATCGGTAAGATACGTGAGATTGATGCAAAAAGTAAGGGTTTGGACAACCCAAACACCCCTTCAGGCGAGCTGATGAAAGAACTGATTTTTTACATTTTGCACTGATTTCACCCTTTTTTCACTCTAGAATTTCTAAAAAATGCGTCTTTCCGAGGCGCTTTTTTTAGGCCTAAATACCTGTAAAATCAAGGGGTTCCGTCGATTTCTACCCCCTCAAAACTCGCGTATTTTCAGCCGTCTGTCCAGACGTCCAGAATTTCGCAGAAATGAAAAAAAACGCTCGTTTTCGTTCGCCCGAATTTAGCGTTTGCATCCATTAACATTTAATTTGCTTGATTTGAATTGCTAAATCTTAATTTCTAGCGCACTACATTTAATTATGTAATTGTAAATTTAATATTCAAAACCTCGTATCTCAGATTATAGAGTTTGATATCAAAATTAAAACTTTTACATTCGTATTTCTATATACATAAATATACAACTACCTAGTTTTGTTTGTAAATTATTAAATATCTGCGAGTTACGTTTATTTCACTAGAAAAACATGTAAATATAGAATTGTGATCCACCCTTTAAGACTGTATATCGCCCTAAAATAGGCATATTTCGCTTAAATATCCAATTTATAGCCAGTTACTTGCGGATTTAGGTTCTACAAATACTTTGTAATGCTTTATGAACCTAAATTCACGTTTGTAATTGTATAGCCCATTTTTCAACAACTCAAACTTTTCACTTTAAAATTCGAAACTGCAAATTAAAATTATTAAATCTTAAATTCTCTCTACATTTGTTGTTTTTCTCAATTATTTGTTTTACCTTTGTAAACAGATTGTAAAACCGGCTAAAAGGCCCCAAAATCACACTTGTTTAAAATATGAAGGATCGAATCAGGCAAATTATGGAGTCTCAACACATGACTCAGCAGGTCTTCGCTGACTACATCCAGCAGTCACCTGCCACCCTTAGTAGTATCTTCAACGGACGTACCCGTCCTACCCTCAACATCGTCGAGGCCATCAAAAAGAAAATTCCTAACATCAGTACCGACTGGCTCATGTTTGGCTCTGGTGACATGTATCTGCCACAAAATGAGGGCCTGAATGAGGAGGAAACCACCCAGAATGGCACCCTTCAGATCCAAAATCCGATGCTCGATTTTGATGCCGCCCCGTCTCCTACCCCACAAAATAGCGTCCAACAGCCTCAAAATTCTAATAGTGTAAGAAGTACACGATTGGATTTGGAGCGTCAGGAGGTAAAAACAATTGACAAACCACAGCGCCGTATTACCGAAATCCGCGTCTTTTATGACGACCAGACCTGGGAAACCTTCGTTCCCCAAAAGAAATAAGGTATAAAAATAGTGTCGATAATATTTGGAACTAACCGAAATTTATCGTATATTTGCAACCTATTCAATAACGAACTCATAAAATTACAACAACTATGGATTTTGGTAAACTATTGCTAAAGCTTTTGGGATTTGCCAAGGATGCTGCCCAGGACTACATTGAAAATGCTAACAGGGAGTCGCAGCCCTCATCGCAGAGCCGACCATCACAGAGCTACACCGCTCCCAAGCCGGAACCTGTGGAAATAGAAAGAACCCCCGCTGAATGGAATGCCTATTTCAAGGAGATCCTGCTGAGCGAATTCCCGTCGTACACCATTCGTGAAAACGTGAAGGTGACGGATCTGGTGGGATTCGTTGCCGACGAGTGCCAACTTTACACAACCCGTCCTACGCAGGTCTATAAGGCCGAATGGGGCCAGCCCTACACCTTTGTGCTCGAAAGCGACGGTAAAGCCAAGGGCGTGGTGATGCTCGGCAGCGGCCACAGTCACGACAGCGGTGTGAAGTACCTGATAGCCAGGATGTATACCGAGAAACTGGGTATTCCCTATATCAACTTCTACACCCAGATGCCCAACGAGCGTGACTATGTCATCAGTCGCATTCACAAGTTTATGGGCTGATATCAATTGAAAAAGGGGATGCAGCATCGCTGCGCCTGCAGAGGAGGCAGCCTTACCCACCAATAATCGTTTTGCAGGCAACAGGGCCAGGTATCCTCTCGTGATCCGCAATTTTGCGGATTCAAAATCACTCCCCTTTTTCTTTTTTTACCCTTTTACCTTTTTACTTTTTTACCTTTAAACTTGTGGATAGCATCTTGAACCAACTCGTCCGACAGGAGACCTGGGAGGAATTTCTTGCCTACCGGCTGATGAAAGGCCGTTTCACCTGGCATGAGTTCAAGGATGCCGACAACTATGTGGAGCGTGAAGCCTACCTCCCGTTGGCACAGCGCATCGCCAACGGCGAAGGTCTGGGCATTCCCACGAAGAAGACCGTCAACAAGATGGGTACGGGCAAGAAACGCGTGGTCTACAGCTACGCCCCCGACGAGATGGTGATCCTCAAGCTCCTCGCCTTCAAGCTCTACGATTACGATGCCTGTTTCGCGCCCAACTGCTACGCCTTCCGTCGTGGTGTCAAGGCCAGCGATGCCATCTTCGCCATCCGTCGCGCCATCGGCAACCGCCCCCTGTGGGCCTACAAGCTCGACATCCACGACTATTTCAACTCCATCTCCATCGACCTCCTGTTGCCGATGCTGGCAGAGATGATGGCCGATGACCAGCCGCTCTACCGTTTCTTCGAAAAGATGCTCACTGACAACCGCGCCACCTACAACGGTGAGGTCATCCACGAGCATCACGGCGTGATGGCAGGCGTCCCCACAGCCCCCTTCCTGGCCGATGTCTATCTGAAGGAGGTCGATCAGTATTTCCACGATCAGCAGGTCGTCTACGCCCGCTATTCCGACGATATCATCCTCTTCGCCCCCGACCGTGAAACGCTCATGACCTACAAAAGCCTGATGGCCGATTTCCTCAGGAAATACCGCCTGGAGGTCAATCCCGACAAGGAGCAGATCTATTCGCCCGACGATGCCTTCGAATTCCTCGGCTTCAAGTGCCACGCCCGTGATATCGACATCTCCGAAGCCACCAAGCAGAAGATGAAGGGCAAGATCCGTCGCGCCAGCCGATCGCTGATGCGCTGGAAAGTCAGGAACCACATGGAGACAGAGAAGGCGATGAAGGGTCTCATCCACCATTTCAACCGTGTCTTCTTCGAGAACGACGATACGCAGACGCTCACCTGGTCGCGGTGGTTCTTCCCCGTCATCAACAAGACCGACGGCCTCCGTGAGATCGACCACTACTTGCAGCAGAACATCCGCTACCTCAGCACGGGCAAACACAACAAGACCAATTACAAGACCGACTACGCCCAGCTCAAACAGTTAGGCTACCGCAGTCTGGTCAATGAATATTATTCCTATCTAAAATTTCCTATCCAACCATGAGAAAGATCGTTTTGATTTTAATCACGTTATTATCATCAGTCAGTGCCATGGCTCAGATCCCTTATTATGCGGGAACGGTGGGCGACGGCAAACTCTATGGCTACACGTCGCTGAAGGTGCGTCCGGGCATCAACCATCAGGAGACCTATACCACCTTCCAATACGGCTTGGGCGACCATTGGGCCACGGGTGTCGATCTCTATACAGGTCCCGACTGCGCCTATTGGGGCGGGTTGGTGCGCTATGGCCTGAATATCAACAAGTGGATCAACGTCGGCGCTGAGGTGACGTCGTCTTTCGATCTGAACCGCAGTTTCAAGTTCTCCTATCTCACATCGGCCTTGTACATGAATGGCGCTATCAGCCAGGATGGTCGCCTGTTCTGGTGTTCTAATACGTGGTGGGTGGTTCACGACGGTTCCGACAACACCTTCTCCAATTACGAATATCTGGGCTATACCATTCCCCTGAAAAACCATCGCGCCATCACCCCTATGGTCGGCACGATTCATTCCTGGAAGTTCGATCAGGACGTCGATATCGCTGCCGGCTTCTATTATACCATTAAGAACTGGAACCTCTACCTCTGGGGTAACGACTTCCTCAAATCCCATCCCCGATTCATCGCCGGCATTGATTTCACGTTGTAAATCATGGGGTCAGGCACCAAGTGAATCATGGGGACTGGCACCAATGATAGTATCTTTGATCTATCAGTGTGTGCCTGTCCCCTGTGATTCGCAGCGCTCCCTAGAGCGCAATCGGTCCGTACCCCATGCAACTCGTGGTCGTGATGGCCGTCAGGAAGGCCGTGAGCGCGGCTACTACAACCTTCACCGCAATCTCAATAACTCGCTTCTTCATGACCTTATACTCTTCACTCTTCACTCTTCACTCGCGAAGCGTTAGTCCTTATCCAGGCCTTCTCCGCCATCGCCACCGTCACCGCTGACATCCGTGCTGATTACGAGGGCAGAAGCCTGTCCGGGCATAGCGAAGCTACCAGTGTAGACACCGTTGTCCTCAGTCAGCTCGATAGCAGAGCTATTGATGGATGCGGTAGGCACCTGACCCTCAGCGGGCGTGATGCTGATCTCCACCTCATCGTCCTCGTTCAGAGTAGAACCGGAGGTCACAGCGTTACCATCATGAGTGACGGTTGCGGAACCGCTACCACTGGTTGCGATGGTCAGCGCATAGCCACTCTGCTGGTTCTGCTGGCCCTGCTGGTTGCCTTGCTCACCCTGCTGGTTCTGAGAACCGCCATTCTGAGAGCCGCCGTTCTGCGAACCACCGTTCTCGGTGTTGGTGTTCTCATCACCCTCGTTGTCCTCAACGGTACCTGCGTCGGCAGAGGTCACACGCTTCACAACGTCGCCGTTGCGATCGTAACAGGTAATCTGGATGGAGGTATTAGCCAACTCATCCTTCAGGTCCTGAGTAGGAGTGAAGATGATGCGGCGGGTTGAGATCAGCGAGGTCTTCACATCCTCCACCTTTGCCACGCTCTTGGCGCGCAGGCCGAAGCGCATCGAACCCAGTCCGGGCAGAGCCACACTGTGACCCTCGGTCGCCCAAGCCTTGATCACCTCACCGGCTGCATCCCAGCAGGCCTTCATCACACCCTGACTCACACCCGAGCGCAGAGCTGCCTCCTTGATAACCTTCGCCTGGTTCAATGCAATGTACAGATCGGGCTGCATTACATAGCGCCACACACCGGGGTCGTTCTCATCCTTCGTGAACTTAATGTTACGTTCAACTGCTTTTACTTTCAATGCCATAATTTAATCCTTTCTTTTTAATGGTTAATAAATTGATTAATTGTAAAATTGTAAATTGTCAAATTGTCAAATAATATGACTTGTCTCTGAAAAATCTCCATTTTTGGCTTTGCCTAGGAAACAGGTGCCTCGCGCGCAGACAATTTTTGTTGCTCAGGCAGGTCGCAAATTTCGTCTTTTTTCTTTGACAATGCAAAGGTACAAAAATTTCAAAGTACTTCCAAATTATTCTTCAAAAAAAGCACGCAAAAAAGCACGCTTCGATTTTTCTAGCAAAATTATGTGTGGATGTGGTCATTATGGTCAATTGTCATTTGTCATTAACGTTTTGGGAGATTGTAAAATATGACAATTATAGTATAATATATTTATATATTATACTATAATTGAATAAATAGACCCAAATCCAGATTTCTTATTGACAATTGACAATTGACCATAATGACCATTTTAGGGCTCAATTTATTTCTTATCGTTGATGCGGAACAGTTACGAGCTCCTCTTCAAGAGCTGCTGATATCTTGCAGATGGTTGACAGCGTCAGGTTATGAGTGCCTGAGAGCCAGCGACTTACTTCGGTCTCTGTCTTACCCAGACGCTTTGCCAGATCCTTCTGCGTCATTCCCTTGATTTCAAGGATTTCGTAGATACGGTTGGCTATGGCCACCGACATCTCCATCTGCAGTTTCATCTCTGGAGAGATAGAACCACGAATTTCGTCCATAATTCTGTTCGTCTTCATAAGTCTTGTCCTTCAATAAGTTTCTTTTCATTGTCTTATTTCGTTTGCAAAAATAAACATAAAAGTTGATAATTCCAAATAAATAGCGCTAAAAATCAACATATATGCTGATTTTATGATAATTCGAAGCCATAAATACTTAATTTATACTTTTCGCATCTGTTCCCATATTATGTCCTCCATATTTTAGATTTAACACGCTGCAAAGATAAGCAGAAAATCCGAATCCACAAACTTTTTCCAAGAAAATCCGGGTAATTTTCTGTTTTTTTAGAAAAAAGCCTTACCTTTGCAATATGAAAATGAATGATGCAATGAAGAAGTTCTTATTGATGGTCGTAGTCGCCATGATGGCTACCATGAGCGCACAGGCGCAGAAAATCCGTACGATAGACAAGGACGGCGAGCCCGTGCCCTACGTCTCAGTAATGACCACCGATGCCAAATGTATTGGCATCACCGATATTGACGGTGTGCTGGAAGATGTGAAGGGAGCCGACACCATCAGCGTGAGCCATGTGGCCTACAAGCCCAAACTCTATAAGGTGAACGGCAAGAGCGGCAGTATCGTCCTTGAAGATGCCGACTTCGGGCTGCCGGAGATCGTGGTGAAAAAGAAACCGTATGTGTATGTGCAGACCTACTACCGCATGTATATGTACACAGATGAATTAGGAATGGGCTACTACCGTGTGGGAATGACCGATAATGTCTATGACGTCAAGACCAAGAAACTCAAGACCAGCACCACCAATGCGTCGAAAGCCAAGTATGGCATTATCAAGACAATCGTCGGAACAGCTATGGGCGGCATGATGAACCGCCTCAGCCATCTGCCGATGCAGAGTGCCGGCGACAGGATCAAGAACAACAAGAACTCGAAATACAAGATTACACAGGAGAATCCAGGTCGCCAGCGTATCAGTGACTCGAGGGGTACTATTGGCTATATCGTTGATGAAGGCAACCAACGTAGGATTACCTTCGATGCTGAGAAGATGGCCAGTAACAGGCTGGAGAACAGCGGCAATGCCAAGAAAAAAGCTAAGGAAGACAAGAAGGAAGCCAAGAAAAAGAACAAGCAGAACTCATTTTTCTATATCTACCGTATCGATGACGATGGCAAGTCACGGCCCGAGGACTATGTAATGATGGAGTTCATCGACAGTTACGACGAAGTGCAGAAAGACGGCAGCCTCGACCATACCGTCATGGGTATTCAGGTTTTTACTACCGACCGCGCCTACGTCGATAAGGAAGAGCTGAAGCAACTGAAGAAGCAGAACAAGATGAAGATGACGTATCAGAACATCCGTCAGTTTGAGCGTACCAATAACATTCCAGCTCTGCCCTCAGGTCTACAGCAGAAACTCAACGAACTCTGGAAGACAGGAGAATGATTGGAGGCAATGAAAAAGGCTCGCCGCTGCGAGCCTAAAGGGTACTTAAATAACCAACTAATTACTAACCAACTATGTATGAAAAAACTAACTTTCCTTGTTTTGACGATGCAAAGGTACGGTGAGTTTCTGGCTCCAGCAAATTCATTCAGCGAATCGCCATATTCTTTCAGCAAACAAGATTTTAAATAAAATTATGTAATAAAAAGAACAACGTAAGAGATTTTTTTGTATATTCGCACCATGAAATATGTATAATTAAAAACAGACGATTATGAAAGTAGGAATTCCCAAGGAGATTAAGAACAATGAGAACCGCGTGGGCATGACACCTGCGGGAGTAGCAGAACTGGCACGAAGAGGCCATGAGGTGAGCGTGCAGCACACCGCTGGTGAGGGCAGTGGATTTGCTGACGACGACTATGTGAAGGCTGGAGCCAGGATCCTGCCCACCATCGAGGCCGTCTATCGTGAGTGCGACATGATTGTGAAAGTGAAGGAACCCATAGAGCCGGAGTATGAACTGGTGCGCCCAGGACAGCTGTTGTTCACCTATTTCCATTTCGCATGCGAGAAGGAACTGACGGAGGCGATGCTGAAGAGCGGAGCCATATGTCTGGCCTATGAGACCGTGCAACTGCCCAACGGCTCACTGCCCCTGTTGCAGCCTATGAGCGAGGTGGCTGGACGTATGGCCACACTCAACGGCGCCTACTATCTGCAGAAGACGAAAGGCGGTAAGGGCAAGTTGATCAGTGGTGTGCCTGGCGTGAGCCCTGCCAAGTGTTGCGGATGTCTTCGGACTTGAATACCATCCCTATCAGGTATGAAACAGGCATAAAACTCCGCAGATACTTGCATTTCTGCAAATATTTGATTAACTTTGCAGCGTAATTAGATGATGATATGAAGAAATATTTACTGGACCTCACGGTGAAGGCGGTGGAAAGGATCCATGAGCGTTATGTGCTCATCAGACTGACGGACGACAAGCCGTTGCCTGAGATGCTGCCCGGACAGTTTGTGGAAATCCGGGTGGACGGTTCTCCGACGACCTTCCTGCGCAGGCCTATCTCTATTAATTTCGTGGATACAGAGGCCAACGAACTCTGGTTGCTGGTGGCGGTGGTGGGCGATGGCACACGACAGTTGTCGAGGCTCCAGAAGGGCGACACCCTGAACTGTCTGCTGCCCCTGGGCAACGGCTTTACGATGCCTCAGAAGCAGGCAGAACGGATTCTGCTGGTAGGCGGTGGAGTAGGAGTGGCGCCGTTGCTCTATATGGGTGCTCAGATGAAGAAGATGGGTTGTGAGCCCACGTTCCTCCTGGGTGCCAGAACGGCCAAGGATCTGCTGATGCTGGATGTGTTTCGGAAGTATGGTCGTGTGTGCGTGACGACGGAAGACGGCTCTGAGGGTGAGAAGGGTTTTGTGACCCAGCACTCGCTGTTGCAGAAGGAGCAGTTTGACCGTATCGCCACGTGTGGTCCTACGCCGATGATGAAGGC
>Ga0310694_10006954_pt1 | contig 10663 bp, 6 predicted proteins | sample 174DNAGHGhighgp2_FD_203884 | JGI IMG/M metagenome (GOLD analysis project Ga0310694, IMG submission 203884) | Sheep rumen microbial communities from Palmerston North, Manawatu-Wanganui, New Zealand - 1742 DNA GHGhigh gp2 (v2) (version 2) | ecosystem: Host-associated > Mammals > Digestive system >... | reverse complement strand
CATCGTCGGCAGCAGCGCCGTCGATGGTTGACTGTATGAGGTCGTCGAGATCCACGCGCGAGAAGACCTTCTCGGTGTCGTCGTGCGACACACGCACGCCGCCGATGCGCAGCAGCAGCTTTGCCAGGAGGCTCGTGAACTTGGAGATGGGGTATAGGATGACGTAGAAGACGAAAGCCAGTGGTGCGAAGAAGGTGAGTGTTCGGTTGGGGTTGAGCTTGAAAAGCATCTTGGGCATGAACTCTCCCGTGACGAGCACTATGAGTGTTGAGATTACCGTCTGTGTGAGCAGTGCGAGCCACACGTCTTCGATGCCGAGCGGCTTAATGACGAGTGGGTCGAGGAGGCGTGCTATGAGTATGCCATAGACGACGAGGGCTATGTTGTTGCCCACGAGTAGTGTTGAAATGAAGTTGTTGGGGTGCTCGAAGAACACTGACGCCAGACGTGTGGCCGGCCCGCTCTGCGCCCGTTCCATCTCGAAGCGCAGCTTGTTGGTGGCCACGAAGGCTATCTCCATCCCCGAGAAGAAAGCCGAAAAGGCGAGTGTTATTATAATCTCAATGATGAGTGTCGTCATTGTTGTTGGATGGGTTGTGTGTGTGTGGAGGTCGGTGCGGCATCGCGGTATGCGTCGGCCTGGGAGGGTCGGCGTGAGGGCAGTGCCGATGCAGAGTCGGCTGTCGCGGCACTGCCGAAGTCGGGCTGTGCCGGTTCGTCGCTGTGTTCCTCCACTGGCGTGAAGCCGTTGGAGTTGTAGATACGGTAGTTGGTCATGGTCTCGTCGGAGCGGAAGTTATAGCCCTCGAGCATCTGGTCGGAGTCGGGCTTTTTGATGCTCATGAATAGTGTGGACCACATCTGGTGCTCGTCCATGTCCCAGAAGAGCTCTTCGCTGCGGAAGAGAGTGCCTTCGCGGTTAAGGATCACGACACGTCCGCGGAGCTCCCAGATGCGGTTGTCGTGGCAGTAGGCGGTATCGCTCTGCACGTGCCACTCTACGTGGAACGTGGAGTCGAACTTCTCCATGAACAGCCCTTTTAGGAAGCTCCACCGCGGCTTCGGCACCTCGTAGATGAGCCAGTCCTCGGCAACAATCTTGTAGCTTATGATGCCGGAGTCGGAGATGAGGTTGCTGATGCCGTGTGCGGTCATGAAGGGCAGTGAGTCGCTCTCGTTGACGGCGGGTGCTATGTGCTCGTGGGTGGAGTCGCAGGCGGCAAGCATAGCCATTGATGCCGTCGCAATAATGTATGCGACGAGGCTCTTGGCCACATACGACGTGCAGAGCCGCAAAGCGCTGTCGGGCTTTGCGGCGATGCTACTTCGGGGTCGTGAGGTCGTGTCTGTCGTCATCTGAACTTCCACTTCATGAACCATGACTCGTTGAATGACAGGGCTATGTTGAGTCGGAAGGTGTTCTCGGTGATGAGTTGTGCCGCACTGGCGCTGCGTCGCGTCCACTGCACACCCACGTTGACGTACGAACGGCTGTTGTAGGTGTTTGTGATGGGCAGTCCGATACCTGCTGTGAGGCTGAACTCGCTCGGGCCTTCGAGTCCGTTTATCTTTAAATATGGTGTGGAGTATGCTGCTCCGATGCGGTAGTTGATGCGTCGAACGTAGGCGGCGTCATAGCGTGCCGGCACATACTCGGCTCCTGCGTTCACGCGCCAGCGGTTCGTGTATGCACCTGTCATGGCCACATAGGCTATGTCACTGCCGCCGTTGATAGACTGTATCTGTGGCGTGGTGCAGTCTTTCCACTGCTCCATGGTGGCATCGGCAGCCACGAGCAGACGCTCGGCATGTTCCCATCCGAGGCCCAGGCTGTAGGTCATGGGCAGCTTGAAGGCATTGCGTGTGGAGCGGGGTATGGTGTCGCCTTGCAGGCTCGTGCGCAGCACCAATGCTTCGCTGCCTATGGTGTGGCCTATCCCCACTGTGGCACCTATGGTGAAGCGGTTTGTGGGGTTTGCCACGAAGCGGTATTGTGCTCCCACCTCGGCTTTCCATGTGCGGGTGTTGGAGCTGTAGGCTGTGGTGAGGCTGCCGTAGTTGGCAGTGTTGGTGGTGCCGTCCTCGGCAAAGGTCTGTATGGCGAAGTGCGACAGGCTGCCCCAGAGGTAGCCGATGTTGAAGCCCAGCGAGAAGCCGTTCAGCGGCTGCCAGCCTATGCCGCCATACACCTCATGGAGACCGCCGGAGCCGGAGTAGTCGATGGTCTGCGTGATGCGTTGCATGAGCATGGGATCCTCGGTCACTGTCTCTGTCTGCGTGAAGCTGTAGCCTATGTTGGTAAATGGCACAAAGCCCAGCGACATGCCGAGGTTGCGGCGCAGGCGGAATCCGGCGGTGACGTAGTCGAAGGCGGTGTTGTTGGCACTCTGGTGCTTGCCGCCCTGCTTCATGCTTGTGCGCTGGAGGTTCATGCCGACATCGAAGAGGAATGACATCGAGTCGATGGCCGAGTAGCTGGCAGGGTTCTGCTTGTTGATGCGGTTGCCGGCTCTGAGACCCTGAGCCACGCCGCCCATGGAACGGTTGTAGCTCTGCGACTGGTCGGAAGGCAGTCCGAGGCCGAAGCGTGAGTATGATGAGTTAGTGCCATTGCCCTGTGCTGCTGCCTGGCAGACACCGAGCGCGGCGATGACGACTGTAGCGAGGAGATGTCTCGTGTGCATTATTTGTGATTCAGAGTGTGTGAGTGACGTTTATAGGCTGTGTAGGTTGTGGCGCAGGATGGCGTTGAGGCCGCGTGCCACGATGTACGGGTCGATGGTGATGGTGTCTTGGGCAGGCTGTAGGATGTGGCTGTCGCCGCCCGTGGCGAACACGTGTAGGGTGGGGTGGCGGTCGCGGTAGTGCGATATATAGCCCTGTATCTCATAGACGATGCCACGGATGATGCCGGAGCGTATTGCCGTTGGCGTGTCGTAACCCAGCTCGGGGAGGTCGCCGCTGTCGTCAACATGTGGCAGGCATGGGAAGAACTCGTCGATGGCTCTCAAGCGTGCGTGGAGGCCGGGGGTGATGTTGCCGCCCACGAATGCTCTGTCACACACGAGGTCGCAGGTGATGCAGCTGCCCATGTCTATGACGAGCGATGGGCTGTCGGGACGTGCCTGAGCTGCCCAGACGGCAGCGGCCAGGCGGTCGCGGCCTAAGGTTGCCGGCGTGTGGTAGCGGTTGACGATAGGCACCGGCGTCTCCGGCGTGAAGTGCACCACGGGACATGGCAGCGCAGCAAGTGCTGCCTCGGCGTCTGACGGCAGGCCTACCACGGTGCTCACTATGGCAGCCTCGAAGCCGTGGCGCGCGGAGAATGCGGCGAGATGCTCCAGGGCGTGACCCTCGGAGGTGCTCTCGTCGGCCACATCGCCATCGCTGAAAGCCACAAGCTTAGAGCGGCTGTTGCCAATGTCTATGATCAGATTCATGATGCTCGCATTCGTAAATCGGCTGCAAAGATACGAGTTTTAGTCGATGCAAACAGCCTCAGAAGTGCTAAATGATGTTTATTTAGCAAAAAACATTGCTAATAGGTACTAAAAGTCGCAACTTTTGTTTACCTTTGCGGCCAAATTATGAGACGTCTTATCCTACTGGCTCTGTTTCTTGCAGCTGTAGGGGTCGGCAGTGTGGCCGTGCGTGCCGCTGTGGACTCCACGCTCACCGTAAGTCTGCTCACCTGTTCGCCAGGCGAGGAGACCTACGAGCTGTATGGGCATACGGCTCTGCTCGTGCGCAGTGACAGTGCACGCTTACGCATGCCGGGGTTCAGAGGGACGTATCGCGAGGTGGTGTTCAACTACGGCACCTTCAGCTTCGAACAGCCGCATTTCGTGTGGCGCTTCGTGCTGGGGCAGACAGACTACATGCTGTCGCCATGCCGCTTGGAAGACTTCCTATACTCATACTACGAACGTGGCTCGTGGGTGCAGGAGCAGTTGCTAAACCTCAGCACTGCCGAGGCCAATATGCTGGCCGACTCACTGATGTGGTACTCGCAGCCCGACCACAGCGTATATCGCTACAGCATCTTCCGCAACAACTGCACCACCAAGGCGCGCGACATCGTGGAGCACTGCATCAGAGGTCGGGTCATATACCCTGTCAGGCCGCGGCGCAACACCTTCCGCTCCATAATCCATGAGTTCACACACGGCCATGAATGGGCCGATGTGGGCAATGACCTCCTGCTTGGAGCCGATGTCGATACGTTGCTCACCGAGCGCGACGAGATGTTTGCCCCCCTCTACATGATGCATTATGCCGACAGCGCGATGATTCTCACGGGCTATGACAGCTACCGACCCCTCGTGCGCACCAGCACGACTCTGCTTGAGGGACGGCCGGAGAAGCGCCGCGAGGTGTTGCTGCAGATGAGCAGCTTCCCCGTGTCGCCGCGAGTGTGTGCATGGTTGCTCTTCGGCCTGTGTCTGGCAATGACAGCTGTGGAGTGGCACCGCCGCCGCGTATGCTGGCAGCTGGACTTGGCGCTGATGGCGCTGCAGGGCCTGACGGGAGTGCTGCTCATGTTCATGGCTCTGTGCTCCGAACATCCCGGCGTAGCGACAAATTGGCAGCTGATGCTCTACCACCCTGTGCCGCTATTGTGCCTATACCCCGTGGCGAGGACGGAGCGGCGCGGTCAACTTAGTGGCTATCACTATTTTGCGCTGCTGATGGTCGTGGCCTTCATGGCCATGGCGTCATTCCTGCCGCAAGATTTCCCCGACATAACACTGCCTTTGGCACTGACTTTGCTCTCGCGACCTGTAAGCAACATCGTCGTGAACCGGGCGCGGAAAGCGTAAAAACATTTGTCATTCACCATTCACCATTCACAATTTAACACCGATCGTACCACACATCTCTCATAAGTCACGCCTGCTCACTCCGCTGTTAGTCATGTTGGCTGTGATGAGCGTCGATGCCCAGACGGCACCCGAGGTGTCGCGTCTGGTGGTGAACATCGTCGTCGATCAGCTGCGCACCGACTATATGGAGGCCTTTGCCCCGCTCTATGGCGATGGCGGCTTCAAGCGTCTCATGGCCGAGGCACGCTATTATGCCGACATGCAGATGCCGTTCCGACCCGTAGATAGAGCCAGTGCCGGGGCATGTATCTCTACCGGTGCCACGCCCTACGTCAACGGCATACCCTCCCTGACATGGCTGTCGAGGCAGACGCTGCAGCCCGTCTATTGTGCTGACGACGCACGCCAGCACGGACAGCAGACCGACGAGCGCACATCGGCCGCCAGCCTGCTCTCCACGACCATTACCGATGAGCTGGAGCTGGCCACGGCTCGCAAGTCAATGGTGCTTGGCATTGCCGCCGAGCGCGACCTTGCCGTGCTCATGGCCGGACATGCCGCCGACGGTGCCTTCTGGCTTAACGACAAGAACGGCTCGTGGAGCGGGACAGACTACTACGGCACCTTCCCCGGATGGGTAAGTGCCTTCGACCGCTTTTCGCCGTTGGCGTCAAGGCTGAAGGACATCGTATGGGAGCCTCTCTACGACGGAGCCTACGCCTCATTCCATTACTTCCATGCCAATCCCGACACCCAACAGGGCATCTTCAGCCATAAGTTCAAGGGCGACCGCCGCTGGCGCGAGCTGAAGTCCAGCCCCATGGCCAACGAAGAGGTGCTGAGACTCGTGGAACGCACCCTCGAAGCCACGCCCATCGGGCGCGACGACGTGCCCGACATGCTCTGCGTGGGACTCTATGCCGGCGTCTTCGACGGCCAAAGCGTGGTGACGGCTCCCGCCGAGATGCAGGATGCTTACGTGCGCCTCGACAGCGTCCTCGCGCGTATTATATATAAGGTGGAGAGGACCGTGGGACGCGACCACGCACTTTTCGTGGTGAGCTCCACGGGCTATGCCGACACCGATGCATCGACCTACAACATTAGCGAGCTGGGACTGACCATCGGCACCTTCGACATGGAGCGTGCGTCGCTCCTGCTCAACATGTACCTGTCGGCCATCTTCGGACAGGCACAATACGTCACTTTCACACACAACAACCACATCTACCTCGATGCCAAGCTCATAGAGCAGAAACAACTGCGCAAGGCTGACATACTGCAACGCAGTGAGGAGTTCTTGGCGCAGATGGCGGGTGTGCGCAATGTGTTCACTTCCAGCGAACTCGTTCTGACTCCGGAGATAAACAGCATCGAGGCGTGCCGCAACACACTCGCCATGGCACGCAATGCGTGGACACCGACACGCTCCGGCGACATCGTGGTGGATGTGCTGCCAGGGTGGAGCGTCAACTGCCAGAATGCACGCACCTACGTCTCCGTGGGGCAGGCTCATGTCCCATTCCCGCTGTTCTTCCTCGGTCCCGAGGTGAAGAGTCAGCGCATCATAGCGCCCGTGGCAGCTACAGTGATAGCACCCACGCTGGCGGCATGCCTGCGCATCCGCGCCCCCAACGGCAGCACCGAGGCAGCACTGCCGCTAAACGACTGACACGTTGTGTCACATCACAAACAACCCATTCGCTAATCATTAAACAATACATATATCGTGAATTTCTTTGAACTAATGCGCAAGCTCTTCGGCAATAAGAGCGACCGCGATATGAAAGCCATCCAGCCTTTGGTGAACGAGGTGCTTGCCATTTATCCTGAGATACAAGCCCTCAGCAACGATGAGCTGCGAGCACGCACCAAGGCGCTTCAGGCCAAGATACGTGAGGCTGGCATGCCTCTCCGCCAGCAGATTGACGAGCTGAAGGTTAAGATTGAGACAACACCTATCGAGCAGCGCAAACCTATCTTCGACAAGATTGACAAGCTGGAGAAGGAAGTCCTGGAGACTTATGAGAAGGTGCTCGACGAGATACGCCCCGAGGCCTTTGCCATCGTCAAATCCACTGCCGAGCGTCTCACCAACAATGCCGATGTCATCGTCACGGCCACTGACTTCGACCGTGAACTGGCGGCACGCCACGACTTCGTAGATATCGACGGCGACAAGGCCGTGTGGCACAACCACTGGGTGGCCGGCGGCAACGAGATGACATGGAACATGGTGCACTATGACGTGCAGCTCTTCGGCGGCACGGTGCTCCATCAGGGCAAGATTGCCGAGATGGCAACGGGTGAAGGTAAGACTCTCGTGGCAACGCTCCCCGTGTTCCTCAATGCCCTGACGGGCAACGGCGTGCACGTGGTCACCGTCAACGACTACCTGGCCAAGCGCGACTCCGAGTGGATGGGACCGCTCTACATGTTCCACGGCCTCAGCGTAGATTGCATCGACAAGCATCAGCCCAACAGCGATGCCCGCCGCAAGGCATATCAGGCCGACATCACCTTCGGCACAAACAACGAGTTCGGCTTCGACTACCTGCGCGACAACATGGCCACGTCGCCCGACGACCTCGTGCAGCGAATGCACAACTATGCCATCGTCGATGAGGTCGATTCCGTGCTCATCGACGATGCCCGCACGCCACTCATCATCTCCGGTCCCGTGCCTAAGGGCGAGGAGCAGATGTTCGAACAGTACCAGCCGCTCGTCGAGAAACTCGTGGGCGTGCAGAAACAGCTGGCCACACAGTACCTCGCTGAGGCCAAGAAGCTCATTGCCGAGGGGCAGGCCGAGAACGACAAGGAGAAGACAGCTGCCGGTTTCCTCTCGCTGTTCCGTTCCTACAAGGCTTTGCCCAAGAACAAACCGCTCATCAAGTTCCTCTCCGAACCAGGCATCAAGACAGGGATGCTCGCCACGGAGGAGATATACATGGAGAACAACAACAAACGTATGCCTGAGGCCGTGGAGCCGCTCTACTTCGTCATAGAGGAGAAGATGAACAGCGCCGACCTCACCGACAAGGGCAACGCATGGCTGGCACAGCAGGTCAACGACGACAACCTCTTCATCCTGCCCGACATCGTGGGGCAGATGTCGCAGCTCGAGGCCGACACCACGCTCACCGATGAGGAACGCGTGCAGAAGAAGGACGAGCTCTACAGCGACTACGCCGTGAAGAGCGAACGCGTGCACACCATCCAGCAGTTGCTGAAAGCATACGCCATGTTCAACCTCAACGAAGAGTACATCATCGTTGACGGCGAAATCAAGATTGTGGACGAGCAGACGGGCCGCGTCATGGAAGGCCGACGCTGGAGCGACGGCCTGCATCAGGCCGTAGAGGCCAAGGAGCATGTGAAGGTGCAGGCTGCCACGCAGACATTTGCCACCATCACCCTCCAGAACTACTTCCGCATGTACCACAAGCTCGCCGGCATGACGGGTACCGCCGTCACTGAGGCCGGTGAGTTCTGGGACATCTATAAGCTCGACGTCGTGGAGATTCCCACCAACCGTCCCGTCATCCGTCAGGATCAGGACGACCGTGTCTATAAGACGCAGCGTGAGAAGTACAATGCCGTCATCGCCGAGATAGAGAAGATGCGCAACGAGGGACGGCCTACCCTCGTGGGTACGACCAGCGTGGAAATTAGCGAGCTGCTCTCGCGTATGCTCTCACTGCGTAAGATTCCACATCAGGTGCTCAACGCCAAGCTCCACCAAAAGGAGGCTGACATCGTGGCGCTGGCAGGCCAGAGCACCAATGGCCTCGGTGCCGTCACCATCGCCACCAACATGGCAGGACGTGGCACCGACATCAAGCTCAGCGATGAGGTGCGTGCCGCCGGAGGACTGGCCATCATCGGCACCGAGCGCCACGAGAGCCGGCGCGTCGATCGCCAGCTGCGAGGACGTGCAGGCCGTCAGGGCGACCCGGGAAGTTCCGTCTTCTTCGTCTCGCTCGAAGATAAGCTCATGCGTCTGTTTGCATCTGAACGCATATCGAAGTTTATGGACAAGATGGGCTTCGAGGAGGGCGAGATGCTGGCACATCCTATGATCAACAGCAGCATCGAGCGTGCGCAGAAGAAGGTCGAGGAGAACCACTTCGGCATTCGTAAGCGTCTGCTTGAGTACGACGACGTGATGAACAAGCAGCGTACGGCCGTTTATGAGAAGCGCCGCCACGCACTCATGGGCGAGCGTCTCGGCATGGACATCGCCGACATGATAGGCGACCGCGTCATCAGCATCATCGAGAACTGTGCCACCTTCGAGCAGATGAAGGAACAGTTCATATCTGTCTTCGCCATGGACGTACCGTTCACTGCCGATGACCTCAACACCATGAAGCGCGACGACCTCATCGTGAAGGCTTATGATGCCGCCTTGGCACGCTTCAAGCAGAAGACAGACCTCATAGCCTCTGAGGCTTACAAGGTCTTCAAGCCTATCTATGACGGCGAGCACGGCCAAGAGTGGGCCGAACGCCCCGTCATGGTGCCCATCCTCGACGGTAAGCGTGTCTATAACATCGGCGGCGTGACTCTCAAGCAGACCTGCGACAGCGAGGGGCGTGCCATCGTCACCGCCTTTGAGAAAGCCATCATGCTACATGTCATCGACGAGGCCTGGAAGGAGAACCTCCGCCAGCAGGATGAGCTCAAGCATAGCGCACAGAATGCCAGCTACGAACAGAAAGACCCGTTGCTCATCTATAAGCTGGAGAGCGTGCAGCTCTTCGACAAGATGGTCAACAACATCAACAACCAGACCATCAGCATACTGATGCGTGGGCGTGTACCCGAGCAGCAGACGCAGGCTCCTGACGACGCCCAACAGCGTGCTGCCGAGCAGGAGGCTCAGCGCCGCGCACGTGCCGAGGCTATGCAGCGTGCCCAATATACAGCAAGCCGCACCACGGAGGCACCACGTTATTCGGCCCCGGGCTATGCCGCTCCGGGTCGTCCGGCTCCAGGGCGTCCTATGCCCGGTGCTCCCGGTGCTCCCGGCACTCCTGCCGACCTCAATGACCCGGCCCAGCAGGCTGCCGCTGCCTACGACACCCGTGGCCCGCAGCCCCGCTCGCCATTCACTGCTGAGAAACTGCCCGGCCGCAACGACCCATGTCCTTGTGGCAGCGGCAAGAAGTTCAAGAACTGTCACGGCCGCAACCTGTAACCCCACGACTCCACCAACATGGCACACGTAAAATGGATAGGTGGCTTCTTCGGACTCCTCTCGGGAGGTCCCATAGGAGCATTGGCAGGCTATGTCCTGGGCTCGCTCATCGACACCGTTATCGACTCGGGCGTATCACCCATCAAGGGCGAGTACAACGGCGAGGCATACGATGAGTCTGTCTATGAGACTATGCGTGGCGGCCAGCAGCGTCACAACAACGTTGATGAGGGTGCCCGCAACGGCTTCCTCTTCTCGCTGCTGACGCTGGCAAGCTACGTCATCCGCGCCGATGGCAGGGTCATGCACAGCGAGATGGAGGCCGTTCGCAAGTTCCTGCGTGTGAACTTCGGCGAGGTCGCCGTGGAAGAGGGCGTGCAGATCATGCTGCGCCTCTTCGAGCGCCAGAAGATTGAGGAGGCCCATCAGGAAGGTTCATACCGACAGACTATCATCAGTTGCTGTCGCCAGCTGCGTGCCAGCGTGCCCGAGGCTCAGCGTCTGCAGATTCTAAGCCTGCTGGCCATGCTGGCAAAGGCAGATGGCCATGTCGTCACCGAGGAGGTCAATGCCCTGCGTGAGATCACCATAGAACTTGGCCTCACAGAGTCGGAGCTTAACTCCATGCTTGGCCTGG
>Ga0310694_10006952_pt1 | contig 10666 bp, 15 predicted proteins | sample 174DNAGHGhighgp2_FD_203884 | JGI IMG/M metagenome (GOLD analysis project Ga0310694, IMG submission 203884) | Sheep rumen microbial communities from Palmerston North, Manawatu-Wanganui, New Zealand - 1742 DNA GHGhigh gp2 (v2) (version 2) | ecosystem: Host-associated > Mammals > Digestive system... | reverse complement strand
CTAGCTCCAAGATTAGATTTCCATTGAGGGTCGTTGTAGACGACAACGTTGATAGGCTGCAGGTGTACAATGGTGACATAAAGCCGAGCAGTACTAATTGCCCGAATCTTTTTCTAAAAAGGTTTTTAACCAACAATCGAGCTTGATTGCTGGTGCTTGTGAAGGCTTTACATTCGCATATGTCAACCCCTTGATTGGGGTTTGCGGTTGAGGTGGAGACAATCGTACATTATGTACAATCGTCAATAAATCGTACATCGTAAATCGTCCAATCGTAAATTAATTTAGGTGGTTATAGCGCTGAGGTCCCACCCCTTCCCATTCCGAACAGGGTCGTTAAGCTCAGCATCGCCGATGGTACTGCACTGCGTTGTGGGAGAGTAGGTAGCCGCCACTTTCGAGAGCTCGAGGAGAAATCCCCGGGCTCTCTTGTTTTTACGTCTGCCTTACTCTTTTTTTTGTTTTTCTCTTGCATATGTCAGAAAAAAGTTGTACCTTTGTACGCGTTTTGATTTTTAACTAACAGATTCGTATTATGGAAAGCAAGTTATTGAGAACTGCATGTGTGTTCGCAGCAGGTGCAGCCGTGGGAGCCGGAGTCATGTGGCTTCTGTCCGATTCGGGCAAAGAGAAACGGGAACAATTACGTGCGCTGGCCATGCAAGCTAAAGACAAATTGCAGGAGCGTCGTGAACAATTGCAAAAAATGGAGGTAGAAAATGGAAAGTGAGAACAACAGCCAAATCTTGACGGAAGTGCAGTCGTATGTAAAGTCTGAGTACGATATTGTCCGTCTGAAAGCCACCAAAAGAGCCAGTTTGATCGCAGGAGCGTTTCTGCTTATCATTTGTGTGCTCTTTTTAGCCTTTCTGATGATCGTTTCCCTCGCAGTTGGAGGAACATTAGCATTGCTCGAAATAATGCCGGCATGGGCCGTATTCTTGATCATGGGTGCTATCTTCTTGGTTATGATAGCCGTTCTGCTGTTGTGCAGCAACCTGATCTTCGTCAACCCGATTGTTCGTGTGCTGAGCGACAATAAGAGCCTCGACGACCTGAACACCGCTGCTTTGCGTGCTGAAGGTAATGCAGCCCTGCAACGCGAGAAACTGGGCAACCGTGTGTATGCCGTACAAACAGCCATTGACGAGTACACGCAAGTGATCAATTTGGTGATTCGAGTCATCCGCCGGTTCATTTGATCTTAATGGTCATTATTTTTGACTTGGACGGCACGTTGCTCAACACCATTGAAGACTTGGGCTATGCGTGCAATTATGCGCTGGAGAAGACGGGCTATCCGACTTTTCCGATAGAAGCGTACCCGGCCAAAGTGGGGAACGGCATCAACAACCTCATTCGGCGCGCCTTGCCGGAATCGGAGCGTACGGAGGAGAACATCCTTCGCGTGCGCGCGCATTTCGTTCCTTATTATAATGACCACAACTGCGACTATACACGTCCGTACGAGGGAATTCCGGAGTTGTTGGCGACTCTCAAAGCACAGGGGCATCAACTGGCAGTAGCCAGTAACAAGTACCAAGCTGCTACTGAGAAGATCGTCAACCACTTCTTCCCCGGCATGTTTGATGTCATTCTAGGTGAACGGGAAGGTGTCGAACGCAAGCCTAACCCGCAGATTGTCTTTGACATCCTCTCATCGCTCCACGCTAACCGTCCGCCGTTATATGTCGGCGACAGCCTTGTGGACTACGAAACGGCTCGTAATGCGAACGTACCCTTTGTGGCTTGCTCGTGGGGTTTTGTACCCAAGCAGAAACTGCTCGAAGCCGGCATAGAAAGGATCATTGACAAGCCTGAAGAGTTATTGCAATGAACAAAATATTAACCAACTAAATAAATTAACACTATGATTTCCAAACGTTTAGAGGACGCTATCAACGCCCAAATCAATGCCGAGATGTGGTCGGCTTATCTCTATCTGAGTATGTCTGCTTACTGCCAGGACAAGGGCTATGCAGGTATGGCTAACTGGTTCGCTATCCAGTTCAAAGAGGAGCAGGACCATGCGCAGATTTTCTATAACTACCTCATCAGCCGTGGTGGTCGTGTACTGCTCAAGGCCATTGATGCTGTAGAGACCGAATGGGCTTCGCCCCTGGCTGCTTTCGAGGCTACATATGCGCACGAGCAACACGTTACTTCGCTGATTAACAACCTCATGCACATCGCTGTGGAGGAGAAAGATTACGCTGCTCAGAGTCGTCTCCAATGGTTCATTGACGAGCAGGTTGAGGAAGAGGAAAATGCCGTTGAGATCATCAACAAACTGAAGATGTTGGACGGTAACGGCTACGGCATGTACGTGCTCGACCAGGAACTGGCCGCACGTGTGTACGCCACTCCGTCACCGCTGGCAGCTAAGGCGTAATTGCTACAGAATCTGCGCAGTGTGATTCTTCGTATCGACTTTTTCGATGATACGTTCAAGAAGGCCTTCGGAATTGAAAACGAAGGTCTTTCTTAATGTTCCCATGCTTACCTTGCCGTAGTTTTTCTTCTCGCCCCATGCACCAAAAGCTTGCAGCATCTCTGTCGTCAGATCACTCAAGAGCGGGAAGGGTAAATTGTATTTCTCTTTGAACTTGATATGCGAAGCCTGGCTGTCTTTGCTCACACCATAAATCTGGTAACCCTGCGCCAAGAAAGCATGGTAGTTGTCGCGAATGTTACATGCCTCGGCCGTACATCCCGGAGTGGAGTCCTTCGGATAGAAGTAAATGACTGTTTTCTTGCCGATCAGATCCTTGTCTGTAACCATTTTACCGGTTTCGTCTACTGCCGCAAAACTCGGCATCTTGTCTCCAACTTGTAACATAATTATTTGCGTTTTAAGATTTTAACTCCCCCGGAGCGTCCTTCCATCGGATTGGAAGGAGCGGCCTCCGCCTAGGATAGCTTTTTAATATCTTTACAACGATTGTGCCTATCTTATAAAGCATTGGTTTGCAGACACATAAGAATCGTCCGTGTTCGACAAGTTTGCCTCCGAATTCCGCTTTAAAGTCACGTACACCATAAGGCACTCCTGGCTCTCCGGCTCCCATCATATCGTACCGTTTACAACCGGATTGCTTCGCCAATTGTATTCCTGCGTAAGTCGCCATAACAGACGGATATTGGTCCTTGTATGCCGCATTGAGTCCGCATTCGAACCATTCGTACACTGTCCGTTCGTCGGCTACTACCATGCTGCCTCCGATGATACGTCCTGTATGCTTCACCAACAGGAATTTCGCAATGCCCTGACGATAGGCTTCCAAGAAGAATTCAATCGGCCAAAGCGGCGTCTTCACCTTCGTGCGATAGAGTTCCGAAAGCACTTTGTACCACTCCCTAATCTCTAATTCACTAACTCCCTCACTCACTACTGCATCCGACTTTTTGAGTTGCCGTTTGCGGTTGTCGCTTAGGTTGTTAGAAGACGGATCAACATGGAAATTCAGGTGCGGTTTATAGCTAAATCCCGCAGTTTCAAAGGCTTCTTTCCATGCACTATAGTCATTAAAATTCCGCGTCTCGATATAGATGACTTTCGATTGTAAATTTCTGCCGATATAGTTTAATAACATAACTACATCCTCTTTCGCACAATTCGCAGCCACCGCAACTCCACCTATTATAATCGCACGACGCGTGAAGAATTGCCGGATAGAACAGCGTTCTTTGGTCACATATCCGACACAAATCCCCACTAATTCGCTAATTCGCTCATTCCCTAATTCTCTAACTTGTTCCACCCCATACACAAACGGTTCCATGAGTTCCGGCATAGACGCAAAAAGACCATAAGCCTCAGGAGACTGAAACCAAGTTCCCGTCTCACTCGTCCGCACCAACTCACTCCATTGCTGCCGATCGATCTGCTTATATGTCAGAATTCGTGTCATCCTATTCCGAGTGCAAAGGTACTACAAATATTTGAAATACACAAAAAAATTTGCATATATACGATTTTTTTCGTACCTTTGCACGCAAATTTGAGCTATGACGAAGATACTTTTTATATGTCACGGTAACATCTGCCGTTCTCCGATGGCTGAGTTTATCATGAAGCACTTGGTTGCGCAAGCCGGTCGTACCTCCGACTTCGAGATTACTTCAGCTGCCGTGTCTACCGAAGAGATAGGCAACGATATCTATCCTCCGGCTAAGCGAATGCTCGCATCCAAAAACATCCCATTCACCCACCGTGCCGCACGTCAAATGACACGTGCCGACTATGCCTATTACGACCATATCGTCTGCATGGACCAGAGCAATCTGCGTTGGCTTCGCTACATAATTGGCGAGGACACGGCCCACAAAGTCTCGCTTATGATGGCTTGGACCGGAAAGAGTAGGGACGTTGCCGATCCCTGGTACACAGGAGATTTTACGAAGGCCTTCGACGATATTTTGGAAGGTTGCCAAGGAATGATTAAAGAGTTAAAGAATTAAGGAGTGAAAGAATTAAAGAATTAAAGAATTAAAGAAACTATGACGTACGAGATAATTTCGGAACGACAGGAGCGCGTGCTGCGCTATCTGGCCGAGCATAACATTCCGTTTACGACCTACAATCACCCGGAAGGCAAGACGATTGAGGAAGCAAAGCGGTGGTGGCACGACGACGGGAGTGTGCATTGCAAGAACATCTTCATGCGCAATCACAAGGGGGATCAGCATTACCTGATTTGCTTCCCGTGCGACTATGATTTGGCGATTCACGATATCGAGCATTGGTTGAAGGATGTGCTGGTTTCGCAGGGTCTGAAAGCGCCCGGTAAACTGTCTTTTGCGTCTCCCGAACGGATGATGCGATACCTCGGTCTGGAACCGGGAAGCGTTAGTCCTTTCGGACTCATCAACGACACAGAGCATCATGTGATATTGTTCCTGGATAGTCGTTTGAAAGAGGCATCGTCACTGAGTTTCCATCCGAACGATTGTCGCGGCACAGTAGTCATTAGCCAAGCCGCTTTTCAGCAGTATTTGGCGTGCGTGGGCAATAAAGTTGAATATATTACAACATGTTGAATATGAGACGAATCCTTTTTTTTGTTGTTTTAGCCGTGGTTTTTGCGGCATGTCAGAAGTCCCAGACGCTCGAAGAGCGAGCCGCTGAGTTATGCGCGTACATCCCTGATCATGAGTTGCTTGAGAAGTCCCGCGACTATATGACACCGGATTTCTATGCGGTGCTCGACACGATGTTTTATCGTCTTCCGCAACACGAAGCATTGGACCATGAGTGGCTCTATTATTTTGTCACTGGCAACGGAGGAACGATTGCTGATTATGAGGTACTTAAAGTCGAACAAACCGACAATGACCATGCCGTAGCTACTATCTCTGTGCGGCAAAAATGGGCGGAGTGTCCTCCCGATGAAACGGGAGGAACGGCCTCCGCCGAGGAGGGAGAAATTCCGGAGGAGCATATTCTGTCCATGGAGCGCGTGAACGGACAATGGTTGATGTCCGATTTTGACAATCACAAAGCGGATTGTATCCGGTATATCGCCATTAACCGTCAAGAGCAACATTTGCGCAACGAAATCAGCGACTATCTCGTGCATGAAATTGGATCGTTTTATGCGCAAGGGGATTTATGTGTGCCGGTGTTGATGATAGTAGCAGAAGAAGATTGTGAAACAGAATATGCGTTTGTATGGGGCGATTTCTGGGTATTCTGGTACAATATCTGCGGAGATACACTCAAGACTGTTTCCGGAGGCAATCATGCGGGACGCATGACAATAAGCGAAGCCGGTGACTCGTTGTATGTAGCCGCATTCTGGCAGACAGAAGACGGAGCCGGAAACGATGCAAGTGCACAACGTATCTTCGGCTCGCATTATGATATCTATCAGAACATGCACTCCAACGAATCCGTCCGTGAAGCCGTTCGTCGCGAGCAGTTATATGAGTACGTGCAGCAAAATGGCCTGAACGTCCGTTACTATCAAGACTACGGTTGGGAAGCGAAGGAATTAGAATTATGAACAAAATCGAGACATATCAATCCCTGCTTCCGCAGATCGAATCGCTGGTAACCGGAGAGACGGATACGATTGCCAACATGGCGAACGTGGCAGCAGCCTTGCACGAGGCTTTCGGCTTCTGGTGGACAGGCTTCTATCGTGTCGAAGGGCAACAACTCGTCTTGGGTCCGTTCCAAGGCCCTATCGCGTGTACGCGCATTCCTTATGGTAAAGGTGTCTGCGGCACAGCTTGGCAACACGCCGAAACCGTCATCGTGCCCAATGTCCATGATTTCCCCGGACATATCGCATGTTCCTCCGCTTCCAACAGCGAGATCGTTATCCCCGTCATCCGTAACAACCAAGTCATCGCAGTCCTTGATATCGATAGCACCGACTTTAACACCTTCGACGAAACGGACCAACTCTATCTGGAGAAAATAGCAGAAATGCTATAGCACATCCTTATATTCATCTGTACGCGTGAGCACCTTACGCGCATAGGAACAAACCGGTACGATTGTACGTCCATGCTGTCGTGCGAAATCGACTGCAGCCATGACCAATTGACGAGCTATGCCCTGCCCTTCAAAGCCTTCAAAGACACGCGTATGGTCGATGATCATCCGTTCAGGAGTGGTACGTTGGTAGGTTAATTCACCTACATGTACATCGTCCAACCACGCCTCGAAGATGCCGTTCCGTTCTGTCTCTGTGTGTTTGATGGTTAGCATAATCTTTTAATTTTGACGCAAAATTACAAAAATTCTCCGACATACACAAGTTTTTGTGTAATTTTCTTGCATATCTCATTTTTTTGTTGTACCTTTGCACTCGCAAACTCACGCTGGGGTGTCTGCATAGATGTCACAGGTGAGGGAGCAGACATATTTAATGGCGTTTACTAACGCTTGTTTTTGATCGTTTGGAACCTAGGAAACTTCAAACATCGATAATTTTCAAAAACAGGTAGCGTAGATGCCCATTGGGTGTACTATACACTCGCGCGTACGTAGTACGCGTGTAGTTCCGTATATACACAGCGTGGGTTTCTGCATTGCTTATTCGAATTATCGGGTTTTCCTAGGACCTCAAACGACGGATAAGCAATAAAAGGAATCCGCGTTTTTATGATGTCACAAGGAAATTGCAAAAAGAAACTGCATCAATTATTTCAGAAGCTCACAGCAAGTCGTTGGGACTTGGCTTTTATCAAGGAGTCATTAGAAGATATTGTATCGGGTAAATCGATTCATTTTATTCCCGTACATAATCTATATGCCAATGAGTTTTGGTTTGCAGATCCGTTCATCTTGGACGTAACGGACGAGTATATTTATGTGTTGGCTGAAGCTATGCCAAGCACGAACAACAAAGGTGTAATCGCCAAATTAACAATACAACGTAATATAATGACGATTGTAAAAGTTGATATTATTTTAGATGAACCATGGCATTTAAGTTTTCCTGATATTATCAGAAAAGATGGCAAAACATATGTTATGCCTGAAGCCGCTTATAGTAAGCAGTTACATCTATATGAATTAACAGAGAATGATACACAGTTAAAGAAAGTTAAAACGATTTGTAATGATATTGTTTGGGATTCTACGTTGACTGATTTCTTTGGTGAAAGGTTGCTTTTTACTGCACATCAGAATGATTATTACTTGGATATTTATCGGTGGGATGAGAAGCAAGAACTATTTACGCTTTCTCATTCTATCGCAAGTGATAAACAAAATATGCGAATGGCGGGTGCTCTGTTTAAATTCGGTAATAAAACGTACTGCCCTTCTCAAATTAGCACTCCGTATAATTATGGTATAGGCGTAGATTTGAAAGAAATTGGGCATATAAATGGAGAGTGGATGCTTACTAGTATCCGTCGCATAAATCCTCCCAAAGGCTTATTGATGAATGGTTTACACACATTCAATACCTACAAAGGTTTTACTATAGTAGACATTCATGAATATAATCACTTAATGGGATTAATTATCAACAGACTAGTGGCATTAAAGAAACAAATTAAAGCGAAGCTAAAATCATGAAAGAGATCTCTATTGATACAGAAATTAAAAAACACAAACATATCCTTGTTTGCGGTGATAACACTAATTCTTTGAATATATTGCGTAGTTTAGGAGAGAAAGGAATATGTCCCACAACAATTGTACAAGAGGAAGGGCATATCCAGATGTTAAAGAACTCTAAATATATTGGCGAAGCAATCTATGTGAACGGATTTGAAGAAGCAGTAACAAAACTTTTAGAATACGCGGATAAGTTATGTCCGCCATTTGTCTATATTACAGATGACAATCATTTGCAGATTATTGATGCCAACTATGATTCTCTGCAAGGAAAGTTTTATTTCTTCAATGCTGGTTCTCAAGGACGAACTCAATTCCTTGATAAAGAACAACAATGTGTTCTTGCAGAGCAATGCGGTTTTAGTGTTCCAAAGTTTGAAGAAATCGATAGAGGTCAGTTGCCGACTAAACTTGCATATCCGGTTATCACAAAAACGAGTAACTCATATTCTGAGGGATGGAAAAGAGATGTAACTATCTGCTATTCTCCACAAGAGTTGTCAGAAGCGTATAGTAGAATGATTAGCAAACAGTTGTTGCTTCAAGAATATGTAGAAAAAACTGGAGAGTACTCTATGCAAGGCATATCAATCAATGGTGGAGATATGATATACATGCCATTCGAAAGGATGTATCTTCGTTATACTAAAACATCATTTGGTGGATACATGTATTATCAACCATTCAAAAACGAAGAACTCCAAAGGAAAGTGCAAAATATGTTGAAGAAGATTCGATTTTCTGGGTGTTTTGAAATAGAATTTCTTGTCGATAAAGAACAACGACTGCATTTCCTTGAAATTAATTTGCGATTTTCAGCCTCTAATTACGGAATAAATATTGGTAGAATAAATCTACCATATCTCTGGGCAAAATCCACATTATTGCAAACCATAGATACAAGAGATTTGAATCCAAGACTTGAAAGGTACTACGTTATAAATGAAGTAACTGATATCCAGATGGCAAAGAAAGTGGGCTATTTCAAATGGCTTAAACAATTTATAAATGCTGATGGCTATTATTTGTGGAATAGAGAAGATAAGAAACCTTTCTTCTCATGGTGGCGACAAAAGATTAACCGCAAAGTAGCAAAAATTCTTCATATCAAGAAAGCAGGATAAACTTTACCGTTTGTTTCTTACAAGTGGATACTATCCACCTCCGATTTTATCTATTGCGTCCGAATCGTATTCGGACATCCCACCTTTGTCCGTTTCCAGAGATTTTATCCTGGTTCAAAAACGTTTGTCCATTACCCCGGAATTTAATTCCGGTCGTCCCATTTGGCGATATTTATCATAGTTTTGTCCATTGCGTCGGAATACCATTCCGACATCCCACCTTGGATAAATCATCCGGAATTAGAAACTCGTCATTTATATTGTCGCAAATCTTTAAAGAAACAATGACCCATTACGATTATCTTATAGTTGGTTCCGGCTTATTTTGAGCAACCTTGGACAAATCTTTTGGATAAAATGCCGCTATTTTATGGAAAATATTACGAATTGAAGATTTTTTTATAAAGAATCGCAGATTTTTCTTGCAAGAATCGGAGATTTTTTGTATCTTTGCAGCGGTTTTTAAAGTAATTATGCCGAAAGGATAAGAAAACAGCTATGATAATACGTTCACAATGTCATGATTTTATTGCCAGGTTGCAAGAGCCGAGGCGAACAATTCAAGTAGTCGCAGGTCCGCGTCAAGTGGGCAAAACAACAATGGTCAAGCAGGCACTCCAACAGTTAGAAATACCTTCTCGTTTCTTCAATGCTGACGGTGTAGATGCGGATGACAAAGAGTGGATTGCCACCAGATGGGAGGAAGTGCGTGCGTTGTTACGCTTCAATCACTATGACGAGATTATTCTCGCCATTGATGAGATCCACAAAATCAACAACTGGAGCGAGCAAATCAAGCGCGAATGGGACGATGACACCTTCCATGATGTGAATATCAAACTGGTATTGTTGGGCTCATCTCGTCTGCTTCTCAAGAAAGGGCTTACCGAATCTTTGGCCGGACGATTTGAGATCATTCTGATGGGACATTGGTCTTTTGCTGAGATGCATGAAGCCTTTGGATGGAATATAAATCAATATGTCTATTTTGGCGGTTATCCGGGCAGTGCTCCATATATCAATAATGAAACGCGTTGGCGCAAGTATATGCGTGAGTCTATCATATCACCGGCGATAGAGAAGGATGTGTTGCAAACCGCATTCATCTACAAGCCTGCCCTCATGCACCAACTTTTTCACCTCGGCTGTGCCTATTCCGGAGAATTACTGTCCTACAATAAGATGCTTGGCTTATTGCAAGATGCCGGCAATGCGACAACATTGGTCAATTATCTGGAAGTTTTAGGAGAGAGCAAACTGCTTATCGGTCTGCCCAAATATGTGATGGACGCTTCGCGCAAGTACCGCACGATACCCAAGCTGCAAGTCTTTAACAATGGGCTGCTAACTGCTTTAACGGATGGCATTTCGTTTGAAAAAGTGAGTACAAATCCCAAACTTTGGGGACGCTGGGTGGAGTCGGCTGTAGGATGTTTCCTGCTGGACAAAATAGATGATATGG